>ERZ779624.291-NODE-291-length-17410-cov-12.284587_pt1 | contig 17410 bp, 9 predicted proteins | sample MGYA00514190_ERZ779624 | MGnify/ENA primary metagenome ERZ779624 (study PRJEB29562, sample SAMEA4376706) | mouse gut metagenome | isolation source: Cecum | study: EMG produced TPA metagenomics assembly of the A DSS colitis mouse model was used to assess the... | reverse complement strand
CGGCGGCGACGCGCTCCTCCTGGGTCTCCTCGATGCCGTGGTCCATGGAGTTGCGCACCATGTGCATGATGGGATCGCCGATGTTGTCCACGATGGTCTTGTCAACCTCGGTATTTTCCCCCACCAGGGTGAGCTTGCAGGGGCGGTTGAGCTTCTTGGTCATGTCCCGGACGATACGGGTCATTTTCTGGAATACGCTGGACACCGGCACCATCCGCAGGGACATGGACACGTCCTGGAGCTCATCGGTGAGCTTGCGCAGCTGGCGGGCGGACTTGGAGAAGGCGTCCAGGTTCAGCCCCTTCAGATCGGGGGAGGAGGTCACCATGGACTCGGTGATGACGATCTCGCCCACCACGGCGGACAGCTGGTCCAGCTTGGACAGGTTGACGCTGATCAGCGTCTCCTTGGGATGCTGCTGCTGGGCGGGGGCCGCGCTGGCGGCGGGGGCGGCGGCCTTGGCGGGGGCCGCGCTGGCGGCGGGAGCCGCGCTGGCAGCCGGGGCCGCGCTGGCGGCGGGGGCGGGGGCCGGCTCCTCCACCGGGCAGTCGTAGGACTGGTAGCCCTGGACGGAGCCCGCGCTCTTGATCACGGACACCGCGCCGTCCCGGGCCTGGGCGGACCGGAACATCATGTGGAAGCCGTGCTCGATAATGGTTTCCGAGGTGGCGGAATTGGTCTCCACATCGGGGGGATCAAAGGTGAACTCCGTCTCCTCGCACACGTCCTTCACGGAGGTGACCAGCATGAAAGCCCGCAGGCTCTCCATGCCGCAGCCCTCCTCGAAGTTGACCTGGAGGCCGAAGGGGAACCCCGCGGCGGACACAGGCTCGGGCGCGGGGCCGGCGGGGGCCGCCGCCGGGGCGGGCTCCGGCTGGGCCGGCTCCTCTCCCTTAATTTTAGAAATCAGGGTATTAATATTTGTCAGGAAACTGTCGATATCCTTATCAAGAGGTTCGCCGGATTCCACCTTCTCGACCTCGCCCCGGAAGAAGTCGATGGACTGGAACACCACGTCGAACAACGCCGGCCGGTTCTCCTCCGACACCACGGACATGGTCCCCTCCCGGATGATGAAGAACATATCCTCAATCCGGTGGGCCACCGTGGCCAGGGAGTCGAACTCCATCATGGCGGAGGAGCCCTTGATGGTGTGCATGATGCGGAAGATTTCGTTTACGTTCTCCTGGGAGAAGGTATCCGCCTTTTCCGCCTCCAGCACGATTGTCTCCAGCTGTTCCAGCAGGGTGCCGGTCTCGTAGATGTACATATCCAGGATTTCGTTTCCGCTGCCCATAAAAAGCACCACCTCAGTAAAAATCTTTTATCTTTACTATTATCGGCAGGGCGCGGATGAAAATTAAGTAGGTTTTCTAAGTTTTATCTCAGGGGGTTGAAATATGGCCGATCTTTTGGGCGCGACCAACCCGGTGCCGGGTTATGACAATACAAACGTCAACCGAAACATTCCAATTTCTCCCAATAATAACCAGGTCCAGAACGTCCCAGACCTGGACCGGGTGACCGGGGCGGACCACCGCACCGAACAGCAGGACGCCGGACAGGCGGGGGAGAAGATCCGGTACGACTCCAATTACCAGACCTTTATCCAGCAGCTCCGCCAGGGGCAGGACGGGGTGAAGGTGCTGGCCAAGCTCCTGGCCCGGGAGGGGACGGTGGTCACCTCCGGCATGAGCGAGGGCATCGCCGAGGAGATGTCCCAGATCATGGGCCTGCTGAAGATGGACCAGGGGCAGCTCCTCCAGTTTCTCAGCGCGCAGATGAAGGCAGGGACCCGTTTCGGCGGGGCCCTGTTTGCCCTGCTTAGGAACGCCTACGCCCGGGCGGATTCCGCCGGGGTCCGGGGGGACATCCTGAATTTCCTGAAAAGCTACAGCGACTTTTCCTCCACCGCCCACATCGAGGGCAACCTGCTGCGCAACCTGGCCGGGATGGCGGACGCCATGCCCGCCAGCTGGGGGGATAAGCTGCGCCAGCTGCTGGCCCAGCTGGAAAACGGCGTCGCCGCCGGGGACCGGCAGGGGAACCTGAACCTGATCCAGCAGGAGGTGTTCCCCTTCATGTCGTCCTACGTCAGCACCACCCACGACCTGGGCACCCCCCGGGAGCTGCTGAGCCTGCTGGCCCTGGACGTGGCCCGGTACGAAAACGGCTCGGAGGAGAAGCTCACCGAGGCCTTCCACCAGCTGGCGGGGTATGGGACGCTGAAAAGCGTGCTGGGGGCCATCGACGACAAGGCCCTGCTGAAGCTGCTGCAGGGCAGCCAGTTCAACGAGGGCACCAGCGCGGCCCGGTTCGCCGACCACCTGGCCGCCGCCGCCGCCCGGGCCCTCCGGGGGGAGGGCAGCGCGGAGGTCCAGCAGACCTTCCGGAACCTGGTGTCCGCCATGCTGGTGAACGAGAGCGTGTATATGCCCCTCAACCACTTCCTGATCCCCCTGGAGCAGGACGGGCGGAAGCTGTTTTCCGAGCTGTGGGTGGACGCGGACGCCGAAGACAAGAAGAACGGCCGGGGCGGGGACGGGAAGTGTATGCGCTTCCTGTTCAAGCTGGACGTGGAAAAGGTGGGGCTGTTCGACGTGATCCTCACCAGCCGGGACAAGGAGGTGGAGGTGGCGGTGGCCTGCCCGCCGGGGGTGGCCCCCTTCTCCAGGGAGATTGAAAAGACCGTCTCCCAGATCCTCACCCGGAACGAGCTGACCCCGGTGGGGGTGAGCGTGCGGAAGATGGAACGTCCGGTGACCCTTACCGAGGTGTTCCCCAAAATCTTTGAAGGGAAGAACAGTGTCAATGTCAAGGTATGACGGCAGACGGAACCCGTCCAAGAAGGCGGTGGCCCTGCAATACGAGCCGGGGGACAGCGCGCCGGTGATTGTGGCGTCCGGCATGGGCTACATGGCGGAGAAGATCGTGGAGGTGGCCGCGGACAGCGGCGTGCCCATCTACGAGGACAACTCCCTGGCGACGATCCTCACCCAGCTCCAGCTGGGCCAGGAGATCCCGGAGGAGCTGTATAAGGCCATTGTGGAGATCTATGTGTATTTCCTCCACTTCGACCCCGGCGGGGGCGGGAAGCAGGAGGAAAAGGAGCCCACCGCCCGGGAGGGCGGCGGGGACACCCCGGAATAAGGAGGAGCGGGAATGGCACAGGAACAGAAAAGCAGCATCTACCTGCTGCTGGACGAGGTGGGCAACGCCCTGGCCCAGGTCCGGCCCCAGGGACCGTCGGCCACGGAGGGGAGCCTCTGGCAGCTGGTGGTGATGAACGACAAGATCGACGAGGTGCTGGAGTACAAGCAGTTCAAGCTGCTGTCCATCGAGGACAGCAGCCCCTCCTACGAGGGGACGCTGGTGCGCCACCGGAACGACATCATCCAGCTGGAGGTCCGCAAGACCGCCGCCGCCGGCAACGATATGCGGAAGAACCTGCGGGTGCCGGTGGAGGTGAACAGCTTCGCCTACCCGCTGAGCGGGAGCTGGCGGGGCCGCCGGGCGGTGGAGACCCACGATTTGAGCTGCGGCGGCGTGGCCTTCTTCTGCGACCGGGAGTTCCAGGTGGGGGAGCAGTTCGAGGTGGTCATACCCGTCACCAGCGAGCCGCTGGTGGTGAAGGGCCAGATCCTCCGCCAGCGGACCGTGGACGGCCGGGAGGACACCCTCTACGCCGCCAAGTTCATCGACCTCTGCAACGACGAGGAGACAATCCTGCGGGAAGCGGTATTCAACCTCCAGCTCTCCGGGCGGCCCAGGCGGACGGCCCGGTAGCGATACAAGCCCCAACGATACGGACAGGCGCGCCCGCGGTGCGGACGGGCCGGAAAGGAAAGGTCACTTCTCATGAGCAAACAACGTACACATGGAGGCATACGCCGCCTGGTCTCCGGCCTGCTGTGCCTGGCCCTGATGCTGGGCCTGCTGCCGGCGGGGCTCACCCTCCCCGCCCAGGCCCACTGGGCCGACCCCTACGGCCAGAAGCTGGTGGAGTGGGGCGTGATGCGCGGCGATATCAGCGGGAACCTCAACCTGGCCAAGCCCATCACCCGGGCGGAGCTGGTCACCATGATCAACCGCGCCTACGGGTACACCCGGAAGGCGGGGGTACCCTTTACCGACGTGCCCTCCTCCAAGTGGTACGCGGACGATATCGACATCGCCTATAACGCGGGCTACTTCAAGGGCGTCTCGTCCAACCGGGCGGCCCCGGAGTCCAATGTCACCCGGGAGCAGGCGGCGGTGTTCCTGGCCCGGAACCTGATGCTCCAGGAGACCGTGGGCGAGACCCTGGGCTTCTCCGACACCCGCACCCTCAGCGAGTGGAGCCGGGGCCTCATCGGCGCGGCCGTGAAGGAGGGCGTGCTGAACGGCTACGCCGACGGCAGCTTCAAGCCCCAAAGCAACATCACCCGGGGCGAGCTGGCGGCCATGCTGGTGCGGGCCATCGGCACCCCCGTGGACAAGGCGGGGGACCACACCCTGGGCCACGTGTACGGCAACGTCACCCTGAACACCTCCAACGTGAACCTGCGCAACACCACCATTTACGGCAACCTGTACCTCACCGGCGGCATCGACCTGGGCCACGTGCTGCTGGAAAACGTCACCGTGCTGGGCCGGATCGTGATCAGCGGCGCGGGCGAGGCCATTGAGGGCCAGGAGAGTATTGTCCTGCGCAACGTGGAGGCCGAGGAGATGGTGGTGGACAGCCTGAGAACCCATACGGTCACCATCCGGGTGCAGGGCGTCACCGACATCCCCCTGACTACCGTGCGGGCCAACTCCTTTATCAACGACGCCTCCTGGGACGGCTACGGCCTTGCCAGGATTGAGCTGCGGGGCGAGCCGGGACGGAAGTTCCAGCTGGCGGGCAGCATCAAGGAAGTGGTGAACTACACCCCGGCCTCCGACCTCCAGTTCGTCAAGGGCTCGGCGGAGAAGGTCACCGTTGACGAGGAGGCCATCGCCTCCAACGTGCTGGTGGACAAAAATACCCGGCTGGACCAGCTGAACCTGGACGTGGGCACCACCGTTACCGGCCAGGGCGACATCAAGAACCTGAACGTGGGTTCCTCCGGCAGCGTTGTGGAGCAGCTGCCCGATCAGATCGTCATCCGCCCGGGCATCGACGCCGACATCGACGGCACCGTCATGGGCAACAGCGACGCCGCAGAGCTGTCCGCCGAGCCCCGGCTCAACGCGGGCTATCCCTATATGAAGAACGTGTCCCCCAACCAGGCGGACGGCGTGTTCAGCGGCAGCAAGCCGGGCACCATCTACTGGGCCATCTCCGCCGTGGCGGACGGCTCGGTGAGCGAGGAGGATCTGATCGAGAACCCGGCCTACGGCGGGAACATCTTCCAGGAGCAGGCCGGGGCCATCAACACCACCAGCGCGAATACGGAATATATCAGCAAGGTGGAGCAGCTGGAGCCGGACGGCTCCTACTACGTCAGCGCGATCCTGGTGGACGGCCGGGGCAAGCGCAGCCCCCTGAAGGTGGCGGCGTTTACCACTCCGGACGACACCAAGCCCGCCTTCGTCAAGGACCCCACCCTGACCAAGAACACCACCGACACCACCCAGGCCACCGTGATGGCCAACAAGAGCTGCCTGCTGTACTGGGCCCTGCTGCCCACGGGGGCCCAGGCCCCCACCCCCCAGGAGTTCAAGACCGGGTCCCTGGGCGGAAACTACGGCTACGGCTCCCTGAGCCTGATGAAGAACGCGGAGATCTCCGTCACCGTCAACCGGCAGAAGCTGCGGGAAAAGACCACCTATGACCTGTTCCTGTGGCTCACCGACCACAACGGCGCGCAGAGCATGGACGCCCCCTTCAAGATCACCTTCACTACCCCGGACGAGACGCCCCCCGTGGTCACCGCCCCCACCCAGGTGCCCCCCTACGGCGCGGACTTCGCCAACGTCCAGTTCTCCATGAACGAGGCCCCCGCCACCCTGTTCTGGGCCGTGGTGCCCGAGGGCGACACCACCTTCATCGTGCCGGGCGACACCCCCGAGGAGACCGCCGAGATCATGTCCGACCTGCGCACCAAGATCAAGGTGGAGGGCGCCGGGGACAGCGTTACCTCCAGCGGCAATACCCCGGTGGCCACCGCCTACGCCAACATCGCCTTCCAGATCAGCAAGCTGGACACCGCCAAGACCGGGACCAACAGCTACACCATGTACTACGTGGGCAAGGACGCCGCCGGGAACTACTCCGACCGGGTGCAGTCCATCACCATCAAGACCCTGGACACCACCCCGCCCGAGGTGGAGCAGCAGTTCACGGAGGCGGTGGAGGGCAGGCCCCGGGCCAGCAGCTCCATCAAGCTGGTGTTCAGCGAGACCGTCAAGGGCGGCGCGAAGGAGGGCGGCAAAACCTTCCTGGACTTCTACCAGGACGTGCTGGACGCCACCGACGATCCCACCCGGAAGACGGCCAGGGATAATCTGGCTGCCGAACTGGCCGCCCACATTAAAATGTACTACGTGCCCCGGAGCGGCCAGCCCCAGCTGCTGGAGCCCAAGGGGGACGGCCAAACGGATACTAATTGGGTTATCGACTTCCACAACGCCCAGGTGACCTTGGAAAACGGCAAGATGATCATCACCCTGCCCAACAACGAGACCCCGGACGACAGCGCGCTCCAGCTGGACAGCGGAGCCACCTATTACTTCCAGCTGCTGGGCGTGTATGACAACGCCTTCCAGCCCAACGGCTTGGCCGATGACCCGAACGGCAATTACAAGCTGGACAACTTCACCACCATCTACGGGCAGGTGGAGCTGGCCCAGAATACCAGCCTGACCAAGATTCCCGACACGGACGCGAATTTTCCCGGCATCCGCCTGGATATGTGCGTGGAGGTGAAGCCGGAGTCCACCAGCAAAATGCCGGACACCGAGTATTGGGACATGGTGATCTGGAGCAATATCGGCGTGGACGTGAAGATCTACTGGCAGAAAGACAATGAGGGGTGGCAGCTGCTGAACGGCACCGCGGAGATCCCCATTGAGCCCGCGGGCATCGGCCTGGGCACCCGGCGGGAGCTGTCGAACAACGCCAGCAAGCTCCTCAATCCCGTCAACAGCACGCTGGAGGAGGGCCACACCTACCGCTACGGCATCCACATTACCCGGGTGGGCAATATTAAGGAAACCAATGAGAAGGAGGAGCCCCAGGACTGGAGCGAGCTGGTCACCCTGCGGTTCAGCCTGGTGGCGGGCACCTCGGGCGACATCACAAACCTGTCCCGGAATGTGTCCCAGAATTACGATAACTTCGTGAACAAGGAAAACCGGGCCACCGAGATCGGCATTGAGTACCTCCAGACGGGCACCCGGCGGATTCTGGAATACCCCAAGCAGTTCAACGACACCCGGGTGCCGGACTTCTCCAGCGATATGCCCCAATTCGAGGCCGGATCCGGAACCATCGTCATGAAGGCGGGGCTGGTGCGCCCGGGCAGGGTGTACTGGGTGGCGGCCCCGGTGGGCACCATTGTCACCGGAGTGGAGGCCGGAAAGCCCATCAACTCCACCAATGACGGCAGCAGCGGACCCCCCACGCATCCCTTCTATATTCCTACGGACGGCACCGATCGGGAAGCGAAAAAGAACAGCATCCATTTCATGGCTGGAAGCACGCTTTCGGACGGCACCACAACCAAGGAGTACGCCTCCCCCTACTACCGGGATATCACCAACGGCAAGGAGGTTTTCGCCAACTACCCGGATGTGAAAACGGGGGTTGAGGAGCTGAGCGTGGCGGTAAGCGACATCGAGATCAAGGGCTTGAAGCCGAAAACGTGGTACTATATCTACATTGTGCGGGAGGGCGGCGGCGATCCCAGCCACATTGTGGAGATCTACCGGGTGCAGACCACCGAGGTCAAGGTGCCCTCCATTGTGGTGAACGGCACCAATACCACCGCAACCATGACGCCCAGCGAGGACTGTGAACTGTCCTTCGCCTTGGTGGAGTATAACAGCCTGCCCGACTATATTCGGAACGCTACCGGGGGCGCGGCTACCGTTCTTCAGCAGATGATGGAGAGACAGACTGGAACCAGTGGCCCCAGTAAATTCGATGTAAACGGGAACGAGGATGTAAAGAAGAAGGTGGCGGAGTATGTGCTGGGCACCGCCGGGGGAATGGGCGAGGGCTATGCCGGAAGCTGGACGCTTCCAGACGGTGATAAGTACAAGGATCCCATTTCGGCGGGCCAGCAAGTGACCTGGAATTTTGAGGAGCAAATGACCTCGCCCAAGTCGGAGTATGTGTTGCTGGTGATCGCGCGGCACCAGTACGGCGGCACGGACGGCGCGGATTACGGCTTCAGCGCGATCCGGGCTTTGTATACCCCGGACAAGGTGCCGCCGGAGTTCCAGGGGACGGATAAAGAGTCGAATTTCCTGGTGGCAGCTGTGAATCCTGATGGCGTAACCCCAGGGGATCAAAGCTGGAAAAATCATCCCGAGGACTACACCTATTCCGGGAGCGTTGGTATCAGCTTCAGCAAGGATATTTTCTACCTTGAGGGCGGCGTCCGCTATACCATCGTCTACGGTACTGCCGGGAGTGGGCAGAAAAAACTTGGCGATCTGCTCGGCGGAACCGCCATACAGCTTGGCACCGCGACGGTCAAGGCTACAACGGGGACAGTGGGGGCCTCTTTTGTGCTGGAACTCGATGAGATAAGGCCCTACCAGCAGATCATCATTTTCTCTGGCGGAGAAGTCAGCAACGGAAGCAGTTACACAATGAAATACAGGCTTACGCTTACCTTTGACCCCACGCTCACACAGTATGACTATGGAAACGCAGTATCGCCCAATGGTGCGCCGATTGTTCCCGGCTTCCGTGTGACCAAGAGCGAAATTTGACCCCCCCGGAGCGGGCGGCTCTGCCGCCCGCTCCCCACAACACAAACCGCGCAAAGGAGTACCGATTATGAAACGAAACAGTTTGCGCCGCCTGGGGGCGTTGGTGCTGTCGCTGGCCCTGACGCTGTCCCTGGCCCCGCCCGTGTGGGCGGTGGATCCGGCAGATCTGTCGATCACTGGCCCCAATGAGGTTGAGAAGGGAAAAAGCATTGAACTGAATGCCACATGGAAGCAGGGGGTGGTAGAACCCACGGGGGTCAGCTATCAATGGAGTTTACCTCCCACTGTTACAGGTGTGTCTCTGACGAAAGAAACAGAGGCCAAAGTGACGGTAACAGCGGATAACACGGCGGCCGAAGGGGATGTGGAGGTTACACTCAAAGCCGATTGGACGGATGGTACAGCTCAAACCGCCACCGTCACATACAATGTGAAGGTAAAAGCAGCTTCCACCACCCCAGATCCCGGCCCCACCGCTCCCCCCACCGCCGACCCCGCCGTGACCATCACCCCCCCAAAAAAGACCACCTTCGGCCTTGGGGAGTCCGTCACCCTCACCACTGCAGCGGCCAACGTGCCCGCCGGGGCGAATGTGGCCTATCAGTGGACGGCGGACGGGCTTACGGTGAAGCCCGTCGGGAACGGAAGCAGCTGCACCCTGACCGGGAATACGGCGGGGAGCTTTCAGGTCAAGGTGACCATGACCGTTGACGAGGCAAACGGGAATCTGACAACTTACGAGGATACGATCACGCTGAGCTGGGAGGAGAAGGCCGTATCCGGCCTCAGCTTCAGCGGCGGCGACACCGCCCTGGTGAAGGGCCGGGACGACCCCAACCCCTGGGATCTGACGGTGAACGTCATCCCCGCCGGGGCCGACCCGGGGGAGAACATCCAGTGGGAGATCCGCAGCAAGGACCTGAGCCAGGACGCCTCCGAGGTGCTGGCACTGCCCAAGCAGTCGGGCAGTCCGGACGATCCGGACGCCCCGTCCGGCCCCTACACCGGCGGCAAAACGGTGAAGCTCACCAGCGTAGGCCCCGGCGAGGTGACGGTCACCGCCCGCTATGGCAATTACGAGGCCCACAAGGACGTGATCGTGTCCGGCATTGTGCTGAACGCGTCGGAAACCTCCATGCAGGTGGGCGAGACCGTGGTGCTGGCGGTGGAGAAGATGTTCGGCTTCGCCTCCAGCGGCGCGGCCTACGACGTGGCCTGGAGCAGCTCCGACCCCAGCACCGTCACGGTGATCAACGGGGAGCTTCAGGCGTGGAAGCTGGGCAGCGCGGTGATCACCGCCAACAAGAACGGCTACACCGCCACCTGCCGGGTGGTGGTGAAGGAGGACGAGGAGGCGGTGATCAGCGGCATCTCCGCCACCACCAGCGAGCCGCTGACCTTCGACACCCTGTACCAGAAGCTCAACGAGATCAGCATCAAAAAGACCCAGGTGCTGGACGCCAACGAAAACGTGCTGGAGCCCGGCTCCCCCCTGCACTACATCACCAACGTGAAGGTGCCCACCGAGCAGGGCACCCTGTACTACAATTACGATTCCGAGTCCAACACCGGCGCGGGGGTGGGCTCCACCGACCGCTTTGCCTACCAGCGCACCGCCTCCATCCAGCAGACGCTGGATAAGCTGTACTTTGTGCCCAAGCAGGGCTACAACGGCGTGGCGGAGATCACCCTGGTGGGCTGGGCGGAGAACGGCTCGTCCTTCTCCATCACCGTGAAGGTGGACGTGGCGGGCTCCCAGGGCATCCGGTACAAGACCACCTCCGGCAAGCCCGCCTACTTCCTGGGCAGCGACTTCAACGCCTACTGCCGGGTGCGCACCGGGCGGGACCTGAGCTACGTCACCTTTAACCTGCCCCAGTCCAGCCAGGGCGGGCTGTACTACGGCTATACCTCGGCGGGGCAGTACGCGGGGCGGGTGTCCACCAGCACCCAGTACGCCCGCACCGGACGCTACACCATCGACGACGTGTGCTTTGTGCCCACCGACGCCTTCGTGGGCGAGACCCGGATCAGCTACCGCTGCGTGGACACGTCGGGGAACGCCTTCACCGGCGAGGTGATCATCAACGTCACCCCCTCCGGCGCGATGGGGGAGACCGCCACCGTCCGCCAGACCGGACAGTGGGGCGAGCCGGTGCGGCTGCGGCCCGAGCTGTTCAACGCCGCCTGCCAGTCCACCATCGGGGACACCCTGGCCTATGTCCGCTTCCAGCTGCCCGCCTATGACAAGGGCGCGCTGTACTACAACTACCAGGGCGGCTCCGGCAGCCGGGTGGACAGCTCCAGCCGCTACTACTACAGCGGCAGTCCGGGGCTGGGCAGCGTCACCTTTGTGCCCGCCTCCAACGGCGCGGACCAGGTGGCTGTCCCGTACACCGGGTACGGCGAGGGGGGCACCTCCTACACCGGAACCCTCTATATCACCCTGGGGGAGGAGGACCGCACCACCGTCCGCTACTCCATCGCCAAGGAGGAGACGGTGAGCTTCCAGTTCAACGACTTCAACGAGGCGGCCCTGCTCCAGATGGGCACCAGCCTGGAGTATATCGAGTTCCGCTTCCCCGAGGAGCTGTCCTTCGGCACGCTGTACTACGATTACCGGGGGGAGGACTACAACTACCCGGCGGCCCCGGATACGCCCTACTACCGGGAGCCCAAGGAGCACTGGCAGCAGCGGCTGGACCGGATCTCCTTCCACGCCGGGACCACGGCGGGCAGTGCCAATATCCCCTTCACCGCCTACTCCGCCGAGGACAAGGCGGGGAACCGCAAGTCCTTCCAGGGCACGCTGGTGCTCCAGGTGGGGGCGGCGTCCCCGGCGGACATCACCCTGTCGGGGTACACCTCCGGGCAGTTCTGGCTTTCGGCCTATGAGATCGGCCGGGTGTGCGCCCCGGTGATGAACCAGGGCCTGTCCTACATCCAGATCACGGGCCTGCCCGATCCCGAGGAGGGCGTGGTGTACTACGGCTACCAGGGCTTCAAGACGGGCAGCGAGGTGAGGCGGGGCGACCGCTATTACTGCATGGGCGCGCCCAACATCGACCAGGTGAGCTTTATCCCCCGGGGCGGCTTTTCCGGCCGGGCGGAGATCACCTACATCGGCTACAGCACCGACGGCAAGGAGCAGGTGAGCGGCAAGATCGTGCTGAACGTGTCCCAGCGGTCCACCACCCAGCTCTACAACGACATGGGCCGCCACGGCTGGGCGGTGGACGCGGTGGAGTTCCTCAGCCGGAACGGCACGGTGAACGGCGTGGGCGGGGGACGCTTCAACCCCACCGGGCCCATCACCAAGGGGGACTTTGTGCTGATGCTGGTGCGGGCCTTCGGCTTCAAGGCCGAGGGCACGGTGACCTATTCCGACGTGCCCGCCGGAAGCTACTACGCCCAGGCCATCAGCATCGCCACCCAGAAGGGGATTGCCAGCGGCTGGAACGGGCGGTTTGATCCGAAGTGGGTCCTCACCCGGCAGGAGGCCATGCTGATGATCTACAAGGCCCTGAAGGCGGACGGACACCCGCTGAACAACGGCCTGACGGCGGACCTGGACGCCTTCCGGGACAGCAAGGACATCGAGCCCTCCGCCCGGACGGCGGTGGGGGCGTTGATCCTGCTGGGCGTGGTGCAGGGGAACGGGGACGGAACCCTGCGGCCCCGGGCCACCCTGAGCCGGGCGGAGACGGCCAGCCTGATGCACCGCCTGATGACAATGCCCGGCAGCGCGGGATGACAATGCTGTAAAAGGAGGTCTTGGGTATGGCGCAGACGCTCCAGAAGGGTCCGCCCGTGGATCTGGGCCTGCGGCCCGGGATGGCGGTGGAGGTGCTGAACCTGGAAAACCGCCTGATCCGGGTGACCCGGGTGGAGAGCTATCAGAACGGGGCGGTGATCCTCCGGGACGCCAAGGGGGACGACCTGCCCCGGATGGTGTATAACCAGGAGCTGAAGCTGCGGTACTTTCACAACGGGGAGAGCACCCTGCTGCTGGGCAAGATCTGCGGCAGCACCGACCAGATCTGGAAGGTGGACCGGATGGAGAGCAAGTTCTTCAAGGAACAGCGGGCCTTCTTCCGCCAGCGGATGACCACCCGGGCACTGGGCAAATGCCACCGCCGCTCCTCCCGGGGGATTGTGGCCAAGGAGGGCTACCCCTGCCGGGTGCTGGACGTGAGCGCGGGAGGACTGCTGCTCCTCAGCGGCGAGAGCTTCGCCCTGGGGGACCGCCTGGTGATCACCGGGCTGGAGCTCACCCCGGCCATGGCTCCCTTCACCTTCCAGTGCCAGGTGCGCCGGGCGGGGGGACGGGAGGGCGGCCTGGTCCGGTACGGCTGCCAGTTCGAGGCCCTGCACCCCAGGGAGCAGGACCGGCTGCTCCAGGCCATCTTTACCGTTCAGCGGGAGGAGATCCGGCTGCAAAAGGATCAGGAGGCCCGGTAGGGCCGTCCGTCCGCCGGTGAAACACCCAGTCAATGGAAAACGCGCGGCCCCGCCGGATACGGCGGGGCCGCGTTTTTTTCGCGCCTGCCGGGGGAGATTCGGCGTTTTGACGGAATAGGACAGGCTGAAATAACCATTTTTGCACCTTTGTGATGGAAAACCAAAAAGATAAGGGGAAAAATCCACGGAGTATCTGCCAAAACCTCGGAAAAATGGGAGGTGAAGATTGTGGAAATCACCCCTTGCAATTACCGGGGGAAGGGCTATAATAGGGCAAACATGGGTGGGGAGGCACCCGTGGGCCGGGCGTCGCCCGGGGAAAGACATCCACCACCCCGCCTTGGAAGGAGGCATTTTCCACATGACAAAGGATTTGACCAATGGCAGCCCCATGCGGCTGATTTTAAACTTCACCCTGCCCACCCTGTTCGGCCTGCTGTTCCAGCAGTTCTATAACCTGGTGGACGCCATGATCGTGGGCAAGCTGCTGGGCTCCCAGGCCCTGGGCGCGGTGGGCTCCACCGGCTCCATCAACTTCTTCGTGATCGGCTTCTGCCTGGGGGTGTGCTCCGGCTTCGCCATCCCCGTGGCCCAGAAGATGGGGGCCAAGGACTTCCCCCAGATGCGGCGGTTCGCGGCCAACGCCGCCTATCTCTCCGCCGCCATCGCCCTGGTGCTGACGGTGGCCACCGCCCTGTTCTGCGGCTCCATCCTCACCGCCATGGGCACTCCGGACGATCTGTACGCGGACGCCTACGCCTATATCTTCGTGATCTTCCTGGGCATTCCGGCGGTGTTCCTCTACAACCTGCTGGCCTGCGTCATCCGGGCCCTGGGGGACAGCCGGACCCCGGTGTATTTCCTGGCCCTGTCCGCCGGGCTGAACATCGTGCTGGATCTGGCCTTTATCCTGGTGTTCCACCTGGGGGTGGCCGGGGCGGCCATCGCCACGGTGGCGTCCCAGGGGGTGTCCGGCATCGCGTGCGCGATCTACATGGCGCGCCGCTTCCCCATCCTCCACGTGACCCAGGAGGAACGCCGCCCGGATCTGGACGCCTGCAAGACCCTGTGCGCCATGGGCCTGCCCATGGGACTGCAATACTCCATCACCGCCATCGGCTCCATCGTGCTCCAGACCTCGGTGAATGCCCTGGGCAGCCTGTACGTCACCGCCGTGGCCACCGGCTCCAAGGTGTACCAGCTCCTGGCCTGCCCCTTTGACGCCATGGGTTCCGCCATGGCCACCTACTGCGGGCAGAACGTGGGGGCGGGCCGTCTGGACCGCCTGCGCCAGGGGGTGCGCGCCTGCTCCCTGCTGGGGCTGGGGTACTCCGTGATGGCCTTCGCGGCCATGCTGTTCCTGGCTCCCCAGGCCGCCATGCTGTTCCTGGACCCCGCCGAGGGCGGGCTGGAGACGCTGGTGGCCCTCACCGCCCGGTATATCGTGGTGCTCACCGCCTTCTTCTTCCCCCTGGCCCTGGTGAACATCCTGCGCTTCTCCATCCAGGGGATGGGTTTCAGCGTGTTCGCCATCCTGGCGGGGGTGCTGGAGATGATCGCCCGGACGGCGGTGGGCTGGTTCTTCGTCCCCCACCTGGGCTTTAACGCCGCCTGCTTCGCCTCCCCGGCGGCGTGGATCTGCGCGGATCTGTTCCTCCTCCCCGCCTGCTTTGGGTGCATTACCCACCTTCAGCGGCGGCATCCCACGGCGGCGTTGGAAACCCTTTCCAAGACTGCCGTAAGCACCCAATAAGAGGCAAAAAGAGGATGGAATATCGCCTTGACAGGGGCGGGGAAGCTTGTTAAAATATTGAATAGCGGGCAGCGCGGGAAGGTTGGAAGGCCCTCCCGCGCTGCTTTTTCGGCGTCCGTTTGGGGGGCGGCGGGAGGGAAGCGACGGGCGGCGGGGCCGCCGGATTGGGGGGATTCGGGATGGAAGCGGAACACCAGAGGGAGCTGTGCCAGGTGCTGGCCGACCACGCGAAGCGGTATCCCCTGATGGCCCCCTGCGACGCAGTCAAGCTGATCTTCCAGAACGAGTTCGGCGGGGAGCACCTGATCTGCGAGCCCAGCGCGACCCTGGCCTGGCTCCGGGCGGAGCGGGCCTCTACCCCGGACGACCCCTCCGCCCTCCCGGTGGAGGAAATCGGCAACGGCATGGTGCGGGTGGCCCTGGCCGCGCTGGAATTTACCGACAGCGCGCTGCGGGCCTTGAACCGGGACTTTTTCCGGTCCGCCCAGCTCCACGTGGGGCGGCGGAAAACCTTTCTGGAGAAGCTGGACACCCTGCGCCAGCTGGCGGAGGGGCGGATCTTCTCCTTCACCCGGCAGGAGCTGGAGCGGTATCTGGAGGACTATGTGAAATCGGGCTGTGTCCCCTTGTCCCACAGCCCCGCTTACCGGGCGGCCTACCGGCCCGCCTACCGGGTGGTCAAGCGGTCCCACTCCCTGGTGGCCCTGGCCTGGGAGCTGGAGCGGCTCCGGAACCGGGGAGAGGGGGCGGTTGTGGCCATCGACGGGCGGTGCGCCTCGGGCAAGAGCTCCCTGGCGGGCTGCCTGGGGAAGCGGCTGGGGGTCCCGGTGGTACATATGGACGACTTTTTCCTCCGCCCAGAGCAGCGCACCCGGGAGCGGCTGTCCCGGCCCGGGGAGAACGTGGATCACGAGCGGTTTTTGGAGGAGGTGCTGGCCCCCCTGCGGGCGGGGCGGGCGGCGGTCTACCGCCCCTGGTCCTGCCGGACCGGGGAGCTGGGCAATCCGGTGACGGTGGAGCCGGGTACGCTGGTGCTGGTGGAGGGCTCCTACTCCTGCCACCCGGAGCTGTGGGAGCACTACGCCCGCCGGGTGTTCCTGTCGGTGGAGCCGGAGGAGCAGCTGCGGCGGATTGCGGAGCGGGACGGGGCGGAGCAGCTGAAAAACTTCCGGGAGCGGTGGATTCCCCTGGAGGAGAAGTATTTCAGCGCGTTCCAGGTGGAGGACCGCTGCGACTACCAGCTGGAGGCATGAGATGAAAAAAGAGCTTCGGGAACGGTCCCGAAGCTCTTTTTCGGTTGTGGGGTTACGCCACCGCGGAGAAGGGCACGCGGCTGTCCTGGCCCTCCTTGGGCTGCTGCTGGGCCTGCTGGCTGTCCGCCGCCTTGGTGACGGTGCGGGTGGTGCCGCCGGACACGTAGGCCGTGCCGCACTCCGGGCAGATGGCGGTGTGGTAGGTGACGGACTGGTTCACCACCTTGCGGCCCTCCTGGCGGGCCTTGGCCTGCTCCCGGACCACGTGCTCGTTCTCATGGCCCCGCACGGCGGAGGCCGCCTGCTCCGGGGCGATGTTGGTGGGGGTCTTGAAGGACACGCCGGGGTCGTCCGAGCCGTCCTGGTACTTGCGCTCCTTGCAGGTCTGGCACTCGCCCTCCTCCATGACCTCCTGGGCACTCTTGGCCTCCTGGGCGGCGGGGTTTTCCACGCCGGGCAGGGGGTTGGACTTCTGGCCGGGGAGCTGGGGGGCCTTGGCGTCCCGGCCCTGGGCCTGGCCCGCGGCCTGGGCGGCGTTGGGATCGCCGGGCTGCTGAATCCGCATCCGCGCCGCCATGGCGGCGGGATCGGAATTGTAGCGCAGCATGGCGGAGGCGGCGGGGTCCTCGTCGGCGGCCTGCACTGGGCGGGCCGGAGAGACGGGCTGGACGGGGCTTTCGGGCTGGGCGGCCTTTTGCGGGCCCCACTGGGGGGCGGTGCGCTGGGCGGTCTGGGCTTTATCGGGGCCTTGGGTCAAGGCCGCGCGGCTGGCGTAGGCCGCGCCGTAGGCGGCGTAGCTGCCGTAGGGGGAAATGGCGTTTAACATGGCGATCACCTCTCAGAGGATGGGCATACTGCCGTTACCTTAATTATAGCAGGGAGTCGGAAAAATGCAAGGGGGTTCCGGCGGAATCCGGGCACATTTTTCCTGGCCCGCCGGGATAATTTGACAAAATGCGCCCCGGGTGGTATGATGAAATTGGTGCTGTCGTGAAAACGGTAGGCGGTTGGCTACACCGACCCGAAAGGGGGTGTA
>ERZ779624.290-NODE-290-length-17492-cov-11.870849_pt1 | contig 17492 bp, 21 predicted proteins | sample MGYA00514190_ERZ779624 | MGnify/ENA primary metagenome ERZ779624 (study PRJEB29562, sample SAMEA4376706) | mouse gut metagenome | isolation source: Cecum | study: EMG produced TPA metagenomics assembly of the A DSS colitis mouse model was used to assess the... | reverse complement strand
TGCGCCAGGGCCTTCTGCCCCGCCTGGTAGAGGGCGAAGTTGCTGCTCTCGTACAGGCACTGGCTGCACACCACCACCGCCATCCCCGCCTGGGCGGCGGCGTGGAGCTTTTCAATGAGGTTGCGGCGGATGAAGTGGAGCCCTCCCGCCCCGAACGCCTCGATGACCACCCCCCGGTAGTGCATCCGCAGCAGCATGTCGAAGATCTCCGGGTCCAGGCCGGGGGTGAGCTTGATGAGGAACACCTGCTGGCACAGGGCGTCCCGGAGGACGCAGGGGCCGGACACCGGGGGGATGGCCTCCTCCCGCAGGTTCAGCCCCGCCCCGTCCACACGGGCCACCAGGGGCCAGTTGACGCTCTCGAACGCGCCGAAGGCGGTGGTGTGGGTTTTCACGGCGCGGCAGCCCAGCATTACCCGCCGGTCGAAGGCCAGAAACACCCCCGGACAGCCGGAGGCCGCCATGGCGAAGGCGGTGCGGAGATTGTCCAGCCCGTCGGTGAGGGGGTGCTCGATGGGCAGCTGGGCTCCGGTGAGCACCACGGGTATGGGGATGTTGCGCACCATGTAGCTGAGGACGGAGGCGGTGTAGGCCATGGTGTCGGTGCCGTGGGAGATGACGATGCCGTCGAAGCCGTCCCGGGCGGCGTAGACGTGCCGGGCGATGAGCCGCCACTCCTCTGGCTGGATGTTGGAGGAGTCCAGGTGGAGGATGTCCCGGACGGTGAGGTCATAGCTGTCCGGCAGGCCCCCCAGGTAGCGGGCCAGGTTTTCCCCGTCCAGGCCGGGGGCCAGCCCCTCGTCGGTGAGCCGGGAGGCGATGGTGCCGCCGGTGGTGAGCAGTAAAATGCGTTTCATTTCAGCGTCTCCTGTCTGTCCATAAAGCGGAGCACCGTGTCCCGGGCCTCCGGAGAATCCATGAGATCCCCCTGTATACTGATTTTGCCGAAGCGGCGGGCGGAGAGGAACAGCACCTCCGGCGGCGTGTCCCCCGTGTGGTATTGAAAGGCCGCGGTGAAGTTGTCCTGGCCGGTGTTGCTGACGACGATGAATTTTTTGGGGACCCGCTCGTACCGCTCCAACAGCTCCGGGTGGTGCTGGAAAAAGCACTGGCTGCGCTCGTTGAAGATAAAGAAGTTGGCGCAGGGGTAATCGCAGTAGTTGGGCACAATAAAATAGGACAGATCGCTGTCCGTAATGGCCTCATAGATGGAAAAGGCCGGGTCGCTGAAATAGGGGCAGGCCTCCCGGGCCTGGAAGCACTCGTACCCGCACCCGCCGCAGGGCGGGACGCGCAGGGCGGAGAAGCCGAAGCACCGGGCCTCCCCCGCCAGGGCCCCCAGCAGCGTCCGGGCGATGGCGGCGCAGTTCCCGTCCTTCCGGCCGCTGAAGGAGATTATACAGCTTGCCATACCAAATCCCTCCTGGTGGAATGTTGCGGGACAAGTATACCCCATCCGCCCCGGCCTTGCAACCCCTCCCTCCGCCCCGGAAGGGATTTTCCGAAATTTCCATGAACTTTGTTTTCCTGTATTGAAATTTTCTCCGGATCATGGTAACATGGGACTATCACAGAGGGACTCCCCTCTATACTCAAGTAAGGAGTGATCGAAAATGGTCAAGGTAATCATGGGCCTGAAGGGCACCGGAAAGACCAAGCAGATGATCGACCTCATCAATACCGCGGTGGATACGGAGCACGGCAACGTGGTGGCCATCGCCCACAATTCCAAGCTGAACTACGACATCCATTACTCAATCCGGCTGGTCGATACCTCTGATTACAATATCCCCAACTACGACACCCTGCGGGGCTTCCTGTACGGCCTGTACGCCAGCAACTACGACATCACCCACGTGTTCATCGAGAGCCTGAACAAGCTGGTGCCCACCGTGGGCAACGAGGACGTGGAGCCCTTCCTGGACTGGCTGGAGAGCTTCTCCGAGAAAAGCGGCATCAAGTACACCGTGTCCATCAGCGAGGACGCGTCCAAGGCCAGCGAGGGCGTGAAGAAATATTTCTAAGAACCTGTTTTCACAGCCGAGGATGCCGGCTGGGCGAGGAATTTTTTCACCAGACAAGGCAAATTTTCGCAGGAATACTTTGTGTATTGCAAGAAAATTTAACGCTGGATGGCGGGAAAAGACCCGGCCAGACGGCGTTTGAGGTTGTGAATGCAGGTTCTAAGTGAGCAACCCTGACCGGGCGGGCGGAAGCCCGCCCGCTTTTTTTAAATCAAGGAGGTTATAACATGGATTGTACCCAGACCATCCGCGCCCGGCGGAGCATCCGCAAGTACAAGGCCGGAGCCCCGGTGCCCGAGGAGGACGTGAAGCTCATGCTGGAGGCGGCCATGATGGCCCCCAGCGCGCGGAACACCCGCCCCTGGGAGTTCTTCGTGGTGGAGGACCAGGGGCTGAAGTCCAAGCTGCGCTACGCCCACCCCTTCGCCGCCATGCTGGACACCGCGTCCCTGGCCATCGTGGTGTGCGGGCGGCCGGAGGCCCAGACGGGCAGGGTGGCGGGCTACTGGCCCCTGGACTGCGGGGCGGCGGTGGAGAACCTGCTGCTCCAGGCGGCGGCTCTGGGCTATGGCACCTGCTGGTGCGGCTGCTGGCCCAGCCCCCGGCTGTCCAAGATCCAGGAGCTGCTGAACACCCAGTCCCTGCCCGTGGCCCTCATCGCCGTGGGCGTGCCCGACGAGAACCCGCCCGCCCGGGGCTTCTACGAGCCGGACCGGGTGACCTGGCTGCGGGGCTGAGGGGGGACGGCGCATGGCTGATATGAAACCGCCCAGGGCGGAGACGCCCGCGGTCAGCGGGGTGCTGCCCCGGGCCATCCATCTGGTGCCCCTGGACCTCATCTCCGGGTTCGAGGTGCGCCCCGGCTTTTACGACATCAACGGTGCCACCGCCATCCCCGGCGGCGTGAACTTCACCGTCCACTCCAGGGGGGCCACGTCGGTGGAGCTGCTGCTGTTCCACCGGGAGCAGGACGAGCCCTTCGCCGTCCTGCCCTTCCCGGAGCACTACCGGATCGGGAACGTGTACTCCATGATTGTGTTCAAGCTGAATATCCAGGAGTTTGAGTACGCCTACCGGGTGGACGGACCCTATGAGCCGGAGCGGGGCCTGATCTACGACAAAACCCGGTATCTGCTGGACCCCTACGCCAAGGCCGTCACCGGGCAGAGCGGGTGGGGCAAGACCCAGCCCCACGGCCAGCACTACAAGGCCCGGGTGGTGAAGGACGACTTCGACTGGGGCAGCACCCGCAACCCCCTCATCCCCATGGAGGATCTGATCATCTACGAGCTTCACGTCCGGGGGTATACCATGGACGACTCCTCCAACGTGCGCTGTCCCGGCACCTTCGCGGGGCTGATGGAAAAGCTGCCCTACCTGGAGGAGCTGGGCGTCAACGCCGTGGAGCTGATGCCCATCTTCGAGTTCGACGAGATGCTGGACTACCGGGAGGTGGACGGGCAGAAGCTCTACAACTACTGGGGTTATAACACCGTCAGCTTCTTCGCCCCCAACACCAGCTACACCGCCTCCACCGAGTATAACCGGGAGGGGAACGAGCTGAAGCGGTTCATCCAGGCCTGCAAGCAGAAGGGGATCGAGGTCTACCTGGACGTGGTGTTCAACCACACCGCCGAGGGGAACGAGATGGGGCCCTTCTTCTCCTTCAAGGGCTTTGACAACAACATCTATTATCTGCTGACGCCGGAGGGGTACTACTACAATTTCTCCGGCTGCGGCAACACCCTGAACTGCAACCACCCCATTGTCCACCAGATGATCCTGGACTGCCTGCGCTACTGGGTGACCACCTACCGGGTGGACGGCTTCCGGTTCGACCTGGCCTCCATCCTGGGCCGGGACGAGAACGGCGCGCCCATGGTGTCCCCGCCCCTGCTCCAGGCCATGGCCTTCGACCCCATTCTGGGGGATGTGAAGCTCATCGCCGAGGCGTGGGACGCGGGGGGGCTGTACCAGGTGGGCTCCTTCCCGGCGTGGAACCGCTGGGCGGAGTGGAACGGACGGTACCGGGACGATATGCGCCGCTATATCAAGGGGGACGAGGGGATGGCCCAGGCCGCGGCCCTGCGGCTCACCGGCTCCAAGGACCTGTACGACACCCAGGCCCGGCGCAACGCCTCGGTGAACTTCCTCACCTGCCACGACGGGTTCACCCTCCACGACCTGTACGCCTACAACGACAAGCACAACGAGAAAAACGGCTGGAACAACACCGACGGGGCCAACGACAACAACAGCTGGAACTGCGGCGTGGAGGGGGAGACGGACGACCCCGGGGTGAACGCGCTCCGGGAGAGGATGGTGCGCAACGCCATCACCCTGCTGATGTGCTCCCGGGGCATCCCCATGTTCCTGGCGGGGGACGAGTTCGGCAACACCCAGCACGGCAACAACAACGCCTACTGCCAGGACAACGCCACCTCCTGGCTGGACTGGTCCCTGCTGGAGAAAAACCGGGGGCTGTTTGAGTTCTTCCGGTATATGATCCGCTTTCGCAAGGCCCACCGGGTGCTGCGGGCCAACACCAACAACGGGGCCTGCGGCTTCCCCGACGTGAGCTTCCACGGCACCGCGCCCTGGAAGGAGGAATTCGGCGGCCACGACCACTATGTGGGCGTGATGTTCGCCGGGTGGGAGCGGGAGAGCGGCCCCCAGGTGGTCTATGTGGCCTCCAACGCCTACTGGTGCGAGCTGGAGGCGGAGCTGCCCCAGCTGCCCGCCTCCATGTCCTGGCATCTGGTGGTGAGCACCTGGCAGGAGGAGCAGGGGGCCTACCTCCAGCGGGGGAACCGCTTTACCATCGGCCCTCGGAGCGTGCTGGTATTCGAGGCGAAATAGACGGGAGGACGACACCATGGATTATGCTGCGGAATCCCTGCGGCTGCATTATGAGTGGCGGGGCAAGCTGGACACCGTGCCCAAAATGGAGGTGAAGGACCGGGAGTCCCTGTCCCTGGCCTACACGCCGGGGGTGGCCCAGCCCTGCCTGGAGATCAAAAAGGATATCGACAAGAGCTACGAGCTGACGGGCCGGTGGAACACGGCGGCGGTGGTCACCGACGGCACGGCGGTGCTGGGCCTGGGGGACATCGGCCCGGAGGCGGGTATGCCCGTGATGGAGGGCAAGTGCGTGCTGTTCAAGGCCTTCGGCGGGGTGAACGCGGTGCCGCTGTGCGTCCGCTCCAAGGACGTGGACGAGATTGTGAACACGGTGGCCCTGCTGGCAGGCTCCTTCGGCGGGGTGAACCTGGAGGACATCTCCGCCCCCCGGTGCTTTGAGATCGAGCGCAGGCTCCAGGAGCGGTGCGACATCCCCATCTTCCACGACGATCAGCACGGCACCGCCATCATCGTGGCGGCGGCCCTCACCAACGCCCTGAAGCTGGTGGGCAAGCGGCTGGAGGACGTGAAGCTGGTCATGTCCGGGGCGGGGGCCGCGGGGACGGCCATCTATAAGCTGCTGCGGGAGCTGGGGCTGCGGCGGGCGGTGCTGTGTGATATCCGGGGGATTGTGTACCCCGGGCGGCCCGATCTGAAGGACGACCCCGCCCTGGCGGAGCTGGCGGAGCTGACGGGGCCGGAGATCACCGGGGGAGGGCTGGCGGCGGCAATGAAGGGGGCGGACGTGTTCATCGGCGTGTCCGCGCCGGGGATCGTGACCCAGGAGATGGTACGGTCCATGGCCCCCAGCCCCGTCCTGTTCCCCATGGCAAACCCCACGCCGGAGATCATGCCGGATCTGGCAAAGGAGGCGGGGGCCGCGGTGGTGGGCACCGGGCGGAGCGACTTCCCCAACCAGATCAACAACGTGCTGGCCTTCCCGGGGGTGTTCCGGGGGGCCTTCGACGTGCGGGCCTCCCGGATCAACGGGGAGATGAAGCTGGCCGCCGTCCGCGCCCTGGCGGACCTGGTGGGTCCGGACGAGCTGTCCCCGGACTATATCATCCCCGCCGCCTTTGACCAGCGGGTGTGCCCCGCCGTGGCGAAGGCGGTGGCGGAGGCGGCGCGGCGCACCGGGGCGGCGCGGGCCTGACGGATCAAAATAACAGCGTCCCTGTCCGGTCTGGACGGGGACGCTGTTGTTGCGTTTGAGCATGGTGCTCGAGCGGGGGGCGGCTTACCGCCCGGCGGCGGGGTGTCACTTCCTGCCCGAGGATCGGATGAGGGGCAGGACAGTGCCGCACAGGCCCCCGTTCATTGGGGCACCCCGCCCGGCGGCGGGGTGTCCCCGCCTGCCCGAGGACAGGATAAAGCCCAGGACGGTGCCGCACAGGCCCCCAGTCATTGGGGCACCCCGCCCGGCGGCGGGGTGTCACTTCCTGCCCGAGGACAGGATGAAGCCCAGAACGGTGCCGCACAGCCCTCCGATGATGTGGGTGAGCTGGGAGATGTTGTCCCGGACAAAGATGGCGTCCCACAGCTCGCCGCCCAGGTAGAAGATGGCCACCAGGATCAGGGTGGTGGGGATGGTGCCGTTCTTCACGCCGCCGAAGGAGGACAGCAGGATCATCATGAACACGATGCCCGACGCCCCCAGCAGGGCGGTGCCGGGGAAGAAGATGAACTGCACCAGCCCGGACACCAGGGCGGTGAACAGGATGGCCCACAGCACGTTCCAGCTGCCGAAGCGGTCCTCCAGGTTGGGGCCAAGCACCAGAATGAGCACCATGTTGCCGATGTAGTGGGCATACCCGCTGTGGCCCAGCACGTGGCCGAAGAAGCGGAAGAAGCCCAGGGGATCGGCCAGCAGGGAGCAGCGGTAAACGGAGAACAGGGTGGCGTTGGCCCAGCCGTTGGTGAAGTGGTTGGCCACCAGAGCCAGCAGGGAGAGGAGGGCAAAGGTAAGGGCCACGGGGGCGTTGTAGGAGATCTTCATAGTGGGGCGGTTCATATCGCGGGCCATAGGGGTCACCTCGTGGTAAAAGATACGGTCAGCCGGATCGGGGGTCCGGCTGACCGTATTATAACCGTTTTTCCCCAAAAAGGGAAGGGGAATTTATTCGCCCGGTGGGAGCAGGTCGTGGCGGGCGGGCTGGATATCCTCCCCCTTGGTTTGGGGAAGCTCACCAACGGGGGACACGCCTCCGGGGACGGCGTCCGCCGGGGCATCCTCGCCGTGGTAGATCTTATCGCTGTCCTCAGTGACGGCGGGGACGGGCTGTTCGTCGGGGGCCGCGGGAGCGGGAGCGGGGCCTTTCACCGTCTCGTCTGTCAAGGTGTCCAGCCTGCCGGTGTGCAGCCGCACCCGGATGGCACCGCCATCGGGATCAAGCTGGGCCAGCTTCGCCAGCACCTCCTTGGGGATATCTTTACCATCACTGTGAATATCCACGCCAAGGCAGTTTTCCATCACGTCCACACCAAAGCCGCACAACAGGTCCATGTCCGCCTCCTCCAGCACCTGACTGATGGGCTCCATCAGCTGGTCCAGGTAGCTCCGGGAGTATTTCACATCCTTGAATACCACCTCGCCGCCGCACCATTCCTCAATCCGCACCTCCAGCTCGTCGGTGCGGAAGCCGTCCACAATGGCCACCGCCAGCTTGGCCTCCGGGTAAAAGCTGTTGTCGATCCAGGCTCCGCCGTACCAGCCGGGGTAGGCTTCCGGCTCGTAGCCTCCCTGCCCGCCCAGGCCTTGGAGCAATCCCTGGTATTGGGCCGCAGCCTTCTCCTGAGCGGGGGCGTCCTGGCCGGGGGCGGTGTATTCGGTGCCGTCAATGCCTGTTTCCCACTTGTTGTCTCCCACATAGGCACCGCCGGGTATGATGCCGGGGCCGAATGTCCCACCCGCCGGGGCTTTCACGTCGCCCTGCGTGGTCATGCCGCCGCCCTCCAGCACCGTGTAGCTGTGCAGGGGCGGGTGGGCCGCCTGATACGCGGGGTAGGCCCCCAGTACCAGCACCGCGCAGGCGGCACAGGCCGCGACGGCCTTCCAGCGGAATTTGGGGCGGATCACCTTGCCGTCCGCCGCCTGGACGTAGTCCTCGTTTACGTCCCCGATCAGATCCAAAAGCTCGTGGTTTTTCATAAATCGAAACCCTCCTGTTCAAGATGGGCCCGCAGCTTCTGCCGCAGGCGGTGGAGCGTGGTGGTGGCCTGGGTCTTGCTCATGCCGAACCGCTTGGCGAGCTGCTCCACGCTGTCCAGATACCAGTACCGCCGCAGGAACAGGCTCCGGCTGCGTTCCGGAAGGCCCGCCAGGAAGCCGTCCAGCGCGGCCCGGAGGGCCTGACGGTCCATGGCCCCCTCCGGGGTCTCGCCGCCGGACACCACCTCGCTGAGCTCGTCCAGGGCCAGGGCGGTCTGTCCGCCGCCCCGCTTCTGGGCCATGTCCGCCCGCCGGACGCTGAGGGCCAGGTTGCGGGCGATCCGCCCCGCGAAGCCCTTCAGCGAACGGGGGTGCTGGGGCGGGATGGACTGCCAGCACTTCAGCCACGTGTCGTTGACACATTCCTCCGCCGCGCCCCGGTCGTCCAGGATGCCGTTGGCGATGGCGGCGCAGTAGCCGCCGTACTGCCGCTGGGCGGCCTGGATGGCCCCCTCGTCCCGGGCGAGGAACAGCGCGATGATTTCCTTGTCGTCCATGGTTCTCAACTCCTTGAAAGGCCCTTCACCCATAAAGACGCGGTTTGGCGGGGAATGTCACAGGGGGGAAGAAAAAAACCTTTCCCCCTCCGCGGAAGGGGAAAGGCTTTTTCCTTTACGTGTCCCAGGTCAGGGGCTTGCCGTCCTTGTCCAGCAGGGGGCACAGCCCGCCGGCGTAGCCGGAGTGGACGAACAGGTACTGTACGCCGGTGGCGGTGTCCAGCAGCACCTTCCGCACGTCGCTGGACAGGCCGTTTCCCTCCGACTGGACGATTTGGAAGCGTTCGTTTTTCGCCATGGAAATCCTTCCTTTCTCATGATGAGGTTAAGTAGTACGATACATCGGATCAAACAGGCTGTCAACAGACGCCGGGCATTCTTTAAGAATTCTTAATTCTGAGCCGGACGCTGGAGAACACCAGCAGAGCCATGGCGGTGAGCATGACCACGCCGTTGGCCCGGACCGTCCAGTCAGGCAGGGGGGAGAGCATCCGCCCCGCCGTCCACAGGATGACGGACAGCATCAGGATCACGAAACTTACAACCTGTAATTTTTTCATGGGATATTCTCCTCCGAAATCAACGCCGCCAGGTCGGCGGGCAGGGGGGCGGCAAAGGACAGCCGCTCCCCGGTGATGGGGTGGGCCAGCTCCAGCCCCGCCGAGTGGAGGGCGGGGCGGGCGATCAATGCCGGGTTTGACCTGCCGTACAGGAAATCCCCAGTGAGGGGACAGCCCAGGTAGGCCATATGCACCCGGATCTGGTGGGTGCGGCCCGTGTCCAGGGTGAGCTCCAGCAGGGTTCGGGGGCCGCAGGAACGCACCACCCGGTAGTGGGTGCGGGCGGGCTGTCCGTCGGGGCGCACCGCCCGGGCGGTGAGGGAGCCGTTCGCCCGCCCGATGGGGGCGTCCACCGTGCGGTCGGGGGCGGGGGGCGCGCCGTCGCACACCGCCAGGTACGTCCGGCGGAAGTCCCCGGTGTGGAGCTGCCGCTTCAGCCGCTCCTGGGCGTGGGGGTGCTTGGCTACCGCCAGCAGGCCGGAGGTGCCCTTGTCCAGGCGGTGGACGGGGTGGAAGTCGGATTCGTCCCCGGATTGCTTGTAATAATCCATCAGGAAATTACCCAAGGTATCATCGAAGTGGCCGTGGCTGGGGTGCACCAGCACGCCGGGGGCCTTGTTGAGGACGATCAGGTCCGGGTCCTCGTACACCAGGTCCAGGGGGCCGGGGGCGGGGACCACCCCGGACGTGGGAGCGGGGTCGGTGAGCCGGACGGACAGGGTCTGGCCCTCCCGCACCCGGACGCGGACGTTGACCCGTACCCCGTCCAGGGTGATGCCGTCCTCCAGCCACTTCACCCGCCGCAGAACCGTGCCGGACAGCCCCAGGACGCGGCGCAGGAGGGTATTCACTTCCTGGCCGTCCTGGGCCTGGGTGATCAAAAGCTCTAATCGGCGGGGCGGCTTTTGCGGCATGGCCTTTTCCTCCTTCCCCAGTGTTGTAACCTGTGCGAATACAGGCTCTTACTTTTTGCGCTTCGACAGGACTGCGGCGCTGACGCCGCACAGGAGAACGGCGATTACCGCTGCGATGGTTTCCATAACAAAATACCCCTTTCTTACATTTTCTTGGACAGGTAGAGGCTGGCAATCAGCCAGGTGACAGCGTATACCACGATGACGCCAAACACCGCCAGAGCCGCCGTGCGGCTCACCGCCGCCAGCACAAACATGGAGGCCGCGGCGGCGAAGAAGGTGAACATCCCGGCGAATTGGAACGCCTGGTTGATGATGGCCTTTTCCCGCTCATCCTGCTCCTGGATTTTGGCCTTCTTCCGGGCCTCCGGGTGGGTGAGCAGGTACTGCATCCGGATCAGGAGGATCACCGCCCCGATGGATATCCCGCTGGCCGCCCCCAGGTAGAAGCCCCGGGCATAGTCGGGCAGGACGCCGCTGTTGTGGATCAGCAGAATGTAACACGCCAGCCCCGTGAGCCCCACCGCCAGCAGGCCGAGGGCCAGCAGACGGCGGCGGCGCAGGGAGCGGTCGTAGTCGGACGTGTCAAATATACGCATCAGCATAGGGTTTCCTCCTCAGTTGGCGTTTTCGCGGCCCAGCAGCCGCAGCTTGAAGGCGTGGAAGCGGTCAAACAGGGGCCGGGTCTTGGGGGAGCCGTACAGCAGGCCCACGCCCAGCAGCCCCACGGCGGTGCCCTGCGCGAAGCAAAAGACGATATTCAGCGTACCCGCAGGCTCCATCAGGGCGCGGAGCACCTGAACGGCAAAGCTGAGGGCCACGCCGGCCCAAAAGACGGGGGTGATGGTAAAATTGCAGTTTCGTTTCATGATCCTTCCTCCTCAAATAAGAAAATGTCCTCAATGGTGGTTTCAAAATACCTGGCAATCTTGTGGGCCAGCAGGAGGGAGGCGTTGTAACGCCCGCTCTCCAGCGAGATGATGGTCTGCCGGGTGACGGCCACCGCCTCGGCCAGCTCCGCCTGGGAGATCCGCCGCTCCTTCCGCAGGGCGGCGATTCGGTTTTCCATAGGCTCCCTCCTGACGGCGCGGAGGGGCTGCGCCGGAATGGATTCCCCCTCGTGGGGGTGATGTAAAGTTCACTTTACGGATTGAGTATAGCACGCTTTACATTCTGTGTCAAGCTCATTTTACATTTCCCAGAAAAATTTTGTCAGTCCAGGGGCCGTCCCCCGGGCAATTCTGTCTTGTCAACGGGGGGCGGGTTTGCTATAATAGAATATAACGTCCTCCGGGGCGGGAATTATTTGGAACGGCGGTGCTGTCAATGTCTATTAGGGAGAAGATTACATCGATCCTGTTTGGTTCCAAGGAGGAGCCGCCCGTTCAGGAGGAGGGCGGCGGAAGCCTCCAGCCTGAGCCCCAGGAGGAGGCCGCGCCGGAGTCCTCCCCCTTCCCCGCCGAGGAGCCGGCCCTGATCAAGCTGACCGCCGAGCACCCCCTCCAGCAGCTCTACACCATCCGGCGGCGGGAGCGGGGCGGCCTGCCCGCCCCCCGACTATGCCTGGACGAGGAGGGGGTCCTACCCCCGGAGATGGTGAAGAAGGAGAAGCCCCGGCTCCAGGGAGCCGTGCGGACGGCGGCCGCCTTCCGGCTGAAGTCCGTCCAGAACCAGAACAAGAACGCCGAAAAGGCCCGGCAGAAGAAGGCGGCCAAGGGGGAGGACGGGGAGGATCCGGAGAAAAAGCCGGCGGGGATGGACGCCCATCCCTGGATCTTCCTGTCCGCCGACAAGCTGTTTGCCTGGGTGATGGTGTTCCCGCCCACGGGCCAGGGGCGGGAGCTGACCCGGGAGCTGCTCCACCAGGCCCTGGAGGATCAGGGGATCATCTACGGCCTGGACGAGCGGCTGGCGGACCGGCTGGCCCATGACGAGGAACGCTATTTCCACCTGTTCCTGATCGCCCAGGGCAAGCCCGCCTTCGACGGCAAGAACGGGAATATTGTGGACTATGTGCCCCGGGTGGTGGAGCGGGTGCTCCAGGTGGACGAGTACGACCAGGTGGACTACACGGCCCTGAACCTGATCCACAACGTGAAGGAGGGGCAGGAGATCTGCCGCCTCATCCGCCCCACCGAGGGGGACCCGGGCCGCACGGTGCTGGATCAGGAGATCCCCGCCAAGAGCGGCAAGGAGGTGCCCCTGCCCAAGGGGCGCAACACCGAGATCAGCGAGGACGGCGACGCCCTGCTGGCCTCCGTGTCCGGCCACGTGGAGTTCACCGGGCGCAGCTTCCAGGTGAAGCCCGTGCTGGAGGTTCCGGGCAATGTGGATTTCTCCACCGGGAACATCAAGTTCCTGGGGGATGTGAGCATCAAGGGGGACGTGCTCACCGGGTTCACCGTCCGGGCCATGGGCAGCATCTGGGTGGGCGGCGTCATCGAGGCGGGCAGCACCGTGGAGGCCGGAGGCGACCTCACGGTGGTGAAGGGCATTTTAGGCGACGGCACCACCACCGTCCGGGCCCACCGCTGCATTTTCTCCAAATATATTGAAAACGCCACCATCTACGTCCGGGAGAACCTCCAGACCGACGCCATTATCAACGGCAGCATCTACTGCGACGGCGAGGTGCTGGTGCGGTCCGGGCGGGGCACCATCATGGGCGGACGGGTGTGGGCCGCCAAGAAGGTGAGCGCGACCGCCGTGGGGGCCAAGTCCGAGTGCCGCACCTCCATCGCCCTGGGGGGACTGCCCTGCACCAATTTCGAGCGGGAGCAGGTGCGCAAGGAGCTGAAGGAGCTGGAGATGGAGCTGGAGAAGCTGGAGTGCCAGCTGGACAGCCCGGTGAAGGCCAGCCTGCTCAGCAAGGTGCGGATGAAGCTGAACACGGCGGAGCTGCGCCTCCAGCAGCTGGAGGAGGATCTCATCGACATCAAGGCGGAGCTGAAGGACCGGGGCGAGGACGGGCGGCTGGAGTGCGGCGTGGCCTACGCCGGGACGGAGATCAGCATCGGGGACGAGATCACCCGCCTGCGGCATGAGGAGCACCAGTGCGTGGCGAAAATGGTGGCCGGGGAAATCCTGGTGATGTAGCCCCGGCCAAGCAGGAGAGAGGAGGGCTGGCATGGATTACATATTTCCCCGGGAGGAGCTTTCGGCCCTGCTGGACGAGATCACCCGGGCCATTACCCGGCGGGAGGCCGGGATCTGCCTGAGCCTGATGGAAAACGCCCCGGAGAAGGGGCCGGAGGACAATCCCGGCACGGTGTATATCACCTTTGAGCGGGGGATGGACGGCTTTTTGTCCGTCTGCGCGGACGAGGCGTTGTTTGTCCGGCTGGCCCAGGGGATGATCGGCACCGACGACCTCCCCCCCGAGGTGGTGGAGGAGGTCGCCAAGGAATATCTGAACGTGCTGGGCGGCCTTGTGCTGTCCCGGCTGTTTCAGGCGGTGGGGCTTCCCGCCCGGTTCAGCGTCCCCGGCTTCCGCCGGGGGGCCTATGTGCCGGAGGGCTTCGGGGAGCATATCGTGCTGGACTATACCGGCGACCAGGGGGAGCGGCTGCGCCTGCTCCATCACATCTCCTTGGAAGCAAGAGTCTAAACTATGATTTGGAAAGAGGGTTGTTTACGATGAAAAAGAAGGTTATGGTGGTGGACGACTCCCGAGTGACGGAGATCCAGATCTGCAAGCTGCTGGAGGATACCGACTACGAGGTGGCCGCCTACTGCGAGAACGGCGAGGAGGCCATTGCCCGCTACGCCGAGGTTGCGCCGGATATCGTGACCTTGGACATCATTATGCCGGGGATTGACGGGCTGGAGACGGCCCAGGTGCTGCTGGACGAGCACCCGGAGGCCCGGATTGTCATGGTGTCCTCCCTGGCCTACGACGACACCATAGAGGAGGCGGACTGCATCGGGGCCAAGGGCTTCCTCTACAAGCCCCTGGAGAAGCAGACCTTTCTGGAGGCATTGGAGCAGGCCATGGTGTGACCTCATCCGATCGCTTAATCCATATCAGATCATAGAATAGGAGCGTGTCCGCCATGTCCCAGCCCATGACCCCCGCCGCCGTCCATAAGCAGTATGACGAGGCGGTGACCGCCTTCCGGCGGCAGATCACCGACGCCGCCGCCCGGGTGGCCTTCGGCCGGGAGGCCGACGGCTTCCTGCGCCAGTGCGCCTGCGGCGTGTGGCGGGCGGACCAGGCCCTGACCCCCCGGCACGTGGAATACTACAACGCCATTTACGCCAAGGGGAACCCGGTGCCCACGGTGCTGTACTGGGAGCTGGCCTCCCTGGTGGAGGAGTACGACCGCTTTGTGCTGCCCGGCTTTTTCCGCCGGATGATCCAGGCGGATCTGGAGCGGGACACCAGCCAGAGCCGCCGCTTTGTGGACACGTTCACCCTGATGCTGCTGCTGTTCGCGGCGGTGGACGGCAAGGTGAGCGAGGCGGAGGCAGGGTTTGTCAATTCCTGCGCCGATTCCCTGTCCAGCTACTGCGACCACTGCGGGGTGAAGGGCGGCAAGTCCGGGCTGGACGTGAACGAGTTTGTGGCCCGCCGCACCGACGGCAGGCCCGTGCCCACGGGGAAGCCGGAGGACGAGGCGGCGGTTCCCGCCCCGGAGAAGGCCGGGGGTGCGGAGGCGCGGGAGGCCCCCCCGGAGCCGAAGCCCAGCCTGGAGGAGCTGCTGGCGGAGCTGGACGGGCTGTGCGGGCTGGACAAGGTGAAGGAGGACGTGAAGGGGCTGATCAACCTGGTGAAGGTGCGGGGGCTCCGGGCGGAGGCGGGACTTCCGGTGCCGCCCATGTCGCTGCACCTGGTGTTTATGGGCAATCCGGGGACGGGCAAGACTACGGTGGCCCGCCTGCTGGCAAAGATTTACCACGCCATCGGGGTGCTGAGCAAGGGCCAGCTGGTGGAGGTGGACCGGTCCGGGCTGGTGGCGGGCTTTGTGGGGCAGACCGCTCTGAAAACCCAGGAGGCGGTGGACAAGGCCCTGGGCGGGGTGCTGTTCATCGACGAGGCCTACGCCCTGGCCAACCAGGACAACGCCAACGATTTCGGCCGGGAGGCCATTGAGGTGCTGCTGAAGGGGATGGAGGACCACCGGGACGATCTGATCGTCATCGTGGCGGGGTATACCGATCTGATGGGGGACTTTATCCACGCCAACCCGGGGCTGGAGAGCCGCTTCAACAAATATTTCTACTTTGAGGATTACGACGGGAAGCAGCTGGCGGAGATTTTCCGCTCAGTGTGCAAAAAGAACGGGTACACCCTGGACAAGGAGACGGACCAGGCCGCGGCGGAGGCGTTCCAAGTGATGTATGACCGCCGGGACGAGAACTTCGGCAACGCCCGGGACGTGCGGAATATCTTTGAGGCGGCGGTGGCCCGGCAGGCCAACCGGGTGGCGGCCATGGAGGCTCCGGGGAAGGAGGATCTGATGGCGTTGACGGCGGCGGATCTGGATCTGGAGGAGGACGGGACGGAAAATTCGGAAAAACCGGGGGAGTAACCCCTTGCGCTTTGGGGAGGAATGTAGTATAATACCTCCTGTGCGCCGGTGTGATGGAATTGGTAGACGTGACGGACTCAAAATCCGTTGGGCTAATCCCCCGTGTGGGTTCGAGTCCCACCACCGGCACCACGTCGGAGCGAAATCCGCTCCACTCCGTTTCAAGGCGGTCCCTTTTGGGGCCGCCTTAAAACTGCGTTCCGCTCCTTTGCTCCTCCTTCCCAACTCGAACCCGCTGCGCTGGGCTTCGAGTTGGCTTTTGATGCATGACGATCGTCTGCATCTTTTTTATCAACACATGACATGAAAAATACTCGGTTTCCCGGGTTTGGGTGACTGGGTATTTTATGCTGCTTTTGCCGGTTCTCTCCTGTAGTTCTCTCCTGTGCGGCGGTACTCAGAGGTTGGGCCGGATGAAGGACTCGTTCATTCGCGCAGCGGAGGCGAAGCCCGTAGAACGAAGCCATCAAGACAGGGAACTCAACAGGGCCGCCTTTGACCATTTGGAAAAGAGTTTCCACCTCGGCAATCGAGTAAAACGATCCGGTATAAGGCAGGCTTTTGGGCCGATCCACCTGATTCATCGGGTTATCGCCAATCAAGTCATGGCGCACCGCGTATTTCAGAGCTTAGTTAATGTTGGTATTAAGAATATCTTGGATGCCGATCCTATCTGATTTTCTGTGGAGGGAGACGAAATGGACATCAAAAAAATCCACGCGCTGTATTTCAGCCCCACCGGAGGCACAGCGGGCATCGCCCGGATCGTTGCGCAAAGCATTGCCCAGCGGCTGAATTTGGCCCCCCGGTTCACCGATATCACCGGTCCGGAAAGCCGCCGGGCAGACTATCGGTTTGAGCCGGATGAACTGGCGGTGATCGCGGTCCCTGTGTACGCGGGGCGTGTGCCCAATAAGCTGCTGCCCGATCTCAGTACCCGGCTCATGGGGAGCGGAACGCCCGCCGTGCCCATCTGTGTGTTCGGCAACCGCAGCCCGGACGAGGCCCTGCGGGAGCTGGTGCTCCTTCTGGAGCAAAACGGTTTCCGGCCTGTGGGGGCCGCTGCCTTTGCCTGCCGCCACGCTTTTTCCGATCAGGTAGGCACGGGACGGCCCGACGAGGCAGACCGGCAGGAGATGGGGGTGTTTGCCAACCGCGTGGCGGATAAGCTGAACCTGTCTGGGGAACTCCCGGAGCTTGAGCTGGATCGCGGCGAGATCGGCCCCTACTACACACCGCTGAAAGCGGACGGTGCCCCCGCGAGGTTTTTGAAGGCGAAGCCGCTGACAGACAGGGACAGGTGCCTGCATTGCGGACTGTGCGCCAGGGTGTGTCCCATGGGAAGTATTGATCCAAAAACGATGGAGACCACGGGGGTGTGCGTCAAATGTCAGGCCTGTGTGAGGCGGTGTCCCATCCGGGCAAAATATTTTGAGGACGCCGACTTCCTCTCCCATGTGACCATGCTGGAACAAAATTACTTATGGCGGGCGGAAAATGTTGTGCTGATTTAGCCCCAGTGCCTTGCAAGCGGTTGGCCTGATTATCTAAAACATGGCGCGATGTAATGAATGTTGAAATGAGGACAGGGCAAGATGTTTACAAAATTCTTATATGGGGCGGCAATCCTGTGGCTCCTGATTTCATTTGTCAAAGATAAGGAAAAGACAAAGCTGGCGTTGAAAAAAGCGTGGCGTTCCTTTGAAAATATTTTACCGTCTGTGCTGGAGATCCTGCTTTTGATCGGTTTTATACTTACCTTCTTAGGGCCTGTTTAAAATCTTTTGACAAAAATGGCGGAGTGGGAGATAATAGGAAAAAACAAGCGGGAGCTGGGGAAAATGCATCAATACCCAA
>ERZ779624.289-NODE-289-length-17502-cov-5.585316_pt1 | contig 17502 bp, 10 predicted proteins | sample MGYA00514190_ERZ779624 | MGnify/ENA primary metagenome ERZ779624 (study PRJEB29562, sample SAMEA4376706) | mouse gut metagenome | isolation source: Cecum | study: EMG produced TPA metagenomics assembly of the A DSS colitis mouse model was used to assess the... | reverse complement strand
AACTCTAATCAGCCACCCCTTTGGAATAGATTACACGATTCTTTTAAATATTATCATCAAAATAATATTTATATTTCGTCAGTTCCCCGTCAAACTCCGTGGCTGATGTAAGCATGCCCTTATTCGCCGCCGTCGCCGCGATCGAGCGGGCATCCATGAGCGCCACAGAGGAAATCTGGCCATTCTGCAGCTTGGAGCCTTCTCTGTTCGGGAAATTCCTTGTAGAGTGGCGGATACTGAAGGCATTGTTCGCCGGTGTATCGCCAGCACCGAAGCAAGGACCGCAGAAAGCCGTCTTAAGAACTGCTCCCGTCTCCAGGATCGCAGCCGCACAGCCGTTCTTGATCAATTCCATGTAGACCGGCATGGATGCAGGATAGACACTTAAGGTAAAGCCATCCGCTCCGATATAAGAGCCGCGTAATATATCCGCTGCCGCACAGATATTCTCGAATCCACCACCCGCGCAGCCGGCAATAATGCCCTGATCCACCATAAACCTGCCGTCTACCACTTTATCCTGCAGGGAATATGGCACTGCATTGTCCAGGCTCACTTTCGCCCGCTCCTCCACGTCATGGAGGATATCCTGCAGATTTGCATTGACCTCATCGATGGTGTAAGTATTACTGGGGTGGAACGGCATTGCGATCATCGGCCTGATCTTCGACAGATCCACCACGATCATGCCGCCATAGTATGCCACCTCGCCCGGGTTCAGTTCCCGGTACTCCTCCACTCTGCCATGAATCTCATAGAAGTCCCTGATCTCCTCATCCGTCCGCCAGATAGAAGAAAGACAGGTCGTCTCTGTAGTCATGACATCGATGCCGATCCGGAAATCCGCGCTCAGATTGGATACGCCCGGTCCGACAAACTCCATAACTTTATTCTTCACATATCCGTTACCAAAAACCGCTCCAATGATCGCCAGCGCCACGTCCTGCGGGCCCACGCCTTTCACAGGCTCCCCGGTGAGATAAACGCCCACGATGCCCGGCATATTAATGTCATAAGTCTGAGACAGCAGCTGCTTTACCAGCTCCGGGCCGCCTTCGCCCATAGCCATGGTTCCAAGCGCCCCATAGCGCGTATGGGAATCGGATCCAAGAATCATCCTGCCTCCACCCGCCAGCATTTCCCTTGCATACTGGTGGATGACTGCCTGATGCGGCGGCACATAGACACCACCGTATTTCTTCGCGCATGTCAGACCAAACATATGGTCATCCTCATTGATCGTACCACCCACCGCACACAGAGAATTATGACAGTTGGTCAGCACATACGGGATCGGGAACTTCGTCAGACCCGACGCCCTTGCTGTCTGTATGATACCCACGAAAGTAATATCATGGGATGTCAGCTTGTCAAACTTGATCTTCAGCTTGTCCATACTGCCGGAAGTGTTGTGCTCCTGCAGAATCCCATAAGCCATGGTATTCTTCGCCGCTTCCGCTTTAGAGACCTCCTGTCCGGTCTTGTTCTTTATCTGCGCCGCAGCCTCCGCTCCTTCAGGAATGATTTCCGTCCCATGCAGCAGATATGCGCCGCCTTCCATTAATTTGATCATATTCTCCTCCATTCCGAAGCGCTTTACGCTGAGGGCGCGAGCAGAATTTAGGAGTTTTCCGAAGGAATACTCCATTTTTGCTCTGCGATCAAGGAGTTTGTGGCGCTTCGACACAAACTCTTGGATGAATAAATTGCTCATCAGAGAATTTGTTCATCCTTGCCTCCTTATGCAATATAGTTTAAAAAAGACACCTATGGCATGATACTTGTGACCACATGTTCTGCCTTCTCTCCCAGCCACCGGTCCGTTCTGCCAAGAATAAGCTCTCTTACCGCTCCGATCACCAGGCACAAGAGCAGCACTGCGGTCACGGTCCCGGCCAGTACCATAAAGCCCGTCACACCACCTCCGCTCTTAAATCCACTGTCGAGCAGCCTCTCCATAACAACCGTTACCAGTACGTCATTCAACGCGAAGACCGCAAAGACATTGGCGGCGGCTTTATTGATGAACCGTGATCTAATGTGCAGCTCTTTAAACAGGTAGAACAGGATGACTGCCATCATCAGATTCGTAATGCTGTTGTCCTTACACAGATGATGAGATATCTGACCGATCTTTATCGGTATCTCGTGGGATATTCCGTTTATGATCCAGAGAAATACAAAGAGAATACCCGCCTTCCTCGGCAATTTCACATCCCGATACATCCGAATATACCTTCCCGTCATATAGATCATGATCATATGCAAAAGTCCCTTGCCGTTATCCGGAACAATCTCAAAATAGAACAGTGTAGGCAGCACACTAAGCAGCGTAAACAGCACAAATAGCAGTCTTTCAAATTCTTTCTGCTTCAGTGCATCGATAAATTTCTGTATATGATCACTCAGAAAGAGAAGACACACATAGCAAGAATAGAACCAGTATTTTCTTGTAATAAACGGCAGCATGGATTTCACGATCTGCTCCAATAGCGCAGCACCCTGTAACTGCTCGGGCATGACCGCATAAAGCAGGGCAGTTTCTGCCAGGGAATAGGTGATCATCATGCATTCCATCCTGACAAACTTCCTGATATCAAACTTCATTCCGTAATACCCCGAGATCAGCATAAAGCAGGTCACACCGATATTACAAATCCCGTTCACCATCCCGTTCAAGACAAATGCCGTCTTTCCGTTTACCAGATAAAATAAAAATCTGTTCGCATGAATAAACACGATCATGAACATCGCAATAATACGCAGCAATTCATGATTTGAATTTCTTACAGCTTTCACCATAACTTGTTTCCCCAGATTCCTTATCGCTTTCTACCCTGAACTATCACCTCAATCTCCACAGCCACATCCTATTATATAAGATATATGAAAGCTGCGCAAGCCGATCAGTCCGTTTTTATCGGTCGTTCTCCGGAGGCGCTTTCGCTCGCTTCCAAACGCGTCCTCCCTGCTTCTCGTCTTTCTGTCATCTCTCACCGACATGGTACTTCTGATAGAAACGGTAATCCTCCACCCTGCAGTTGACCCGCAGCCTTACACCCTCTTCCAGATATTCCGTCCCGGACACCACCGCATTCTCATTCAGGTAAGATACCGCCCTGCCATCCGTATAGGGAATCAACAGCGTACACTCCCGATACCCTCCAGCTAGCTTCTTCTCGATCAGCCGGATCAGTTCTTCCAAGCCGATCCTTTCCTTCGCGGACAGATAGATGCTGTTTTCCGTCACCCGCGGAAGCGCTGCTGTCACCTGTCCAGGCTCTACACCCGCCATCCCCGGGATCTTATCCGGCGCCGCCAGATCAGCCTTATTATAGACATACACCTTCGGAATACCGTCTGCATCCAACTCCCGCAGCGTCTGGTTCGTGACCGCGATCTGCTCCTTATAGTGCGGATCGCTGTAATCTACAATCTGCAGCAGGAGATCTGCCTCCTTCGCCTCCTCCAGGGTAGAATGAAAAGCCTCCACCAGATTATGGGGCAGCTTATGGATAAATCCTACCGTATCCGACAACAGGAACGCGTGATGATCCGTCGGCATGATCTTGCGCACCGTCGTATCCAGCGTCGCAAAAAGCATATCCTTCTCCATCACCTTCTTCTCTTCCACATCCACCTGGTCGCTGCCATACAGATCCAGCATGGCGTTCATCAGCGTAGATTTCCCGGCATTCGTATAGCCCACCAGCGCCACCCGGGGCATGCCGGATCCCGCACGGCGCTTGCGCTGTGTCTGCCGCTCCGCGCTCACTTCTCTAAGCTCCCGTCTAAGCTCCACAAGCCGTCTCTCCAATACACGGCGGTCCAATTCCAGCTTCTTCTCTCCGGCTCCTTTGTTACTCAGCGAACCGGTACCGCCTCCCTGTCTGCTCAGTGCCGCATGAAGTCCTACCAGCCTTGGCAGCATATACTGCAATCTGGCCACTTCCACTTGTAACTTCGCTTCTCTGGACCTGGCTCTGTTTGCAAAAATATCCAGGATCAGCGCACTCCTGTCAAGGATCGGCTTCTCCAGGCGTTCCTGCAGGTTCCGCAGCTGCATCGGTGAGAGGGACGCATCGAAGATGATCACATCCGCGCCGCAGTCTATAGCGAGTTCCTTCACCTCATCCACCTTACCCGTACCGATGTAAAATGCCTTATGCACCTCAGGAAGCGTCTGCTCCGCCGCTCCCGCCACTTCCATATCACAAGCCTGCGCCAGCGCGCCCAGCTCCTCCAGGGAAAGCAGATAATCTTCCCCGTCATTTAAATTCACTCCGACCAAAAATGCTTTTTCCATATAATACCTCCATACTGCCAACACCTGCAAATTTGGGCATCAGCACAAATTTGTCCGTGAAAAATTTATTTTTCACGGTATACCTCCATCGCTACCCAAATTTCATCAATTCCACCAAGTTTCACCCTGCAGCCGGCAGGCCGAAACCACTACACCAATTTTCCCGTTTCCCCCAAAAGCGCAGCAAAAAAGCAGGCACAATTCCCACAAAACAGAATTTTCCTGCTAAAACGATAAAATATGGCAGACACCACAAATACGACACTGTCATACTCGCGTGACAGTCCTATGACAATTTTTATTCGTAGGCAAAGAAATCCCATTTACATGAGACTGCATATTTGCTTTTATCGCCCCTCGATACGGGTACTAGCACAACGAATAAAAATAATCACTTCCATGCCGCCTTTCTATAAATTATTATAATTTGAAAGTTTCCATGTCGACTATAGCACAGACCGTATCGTACTGTCAACTTTATTATTTTATTTCATAGCGAGAGAAGTCCATCTCGTTACTATTCACGGTGCCCTGCACCTTGCTGCAGGGCACCGTGAATAGTAACTACTCTCCTTAATGTACCTTCACCGACTTCATCTGCGCCTTTACGCACAACTCTGCCGCCTTGAAAGCGTGTTCCTGCGTCATGGCGTTTTCCGTACGATCAATACAGTCCAATATCAATTGCCCGAAGTATGGGAACCCAACTTTTCCCGCAACATGAAAATGATGTTCGCCCTCTTTGTTCACCATAAAAACATGGTCAGAACTGCCATCGTTCATTCCTACGTTTACATATTTTCGCAGCTCGATATAACCGTCCGTACCAAGAATAAAAGTCCTGCCGTCGCCCCATGTGGAGAGTCCGTCAGGCGTAAACCAATCCACACGGAAATGCTGGGTCGCACCGTTGTCTCCCACAAGTACAGCATCGCCAAAGTCCTCCAGTTCCGGATAATCAGGGTGAGCATAATTTCCAACCTGACTGTATTTGACCTCTGCATCCTTTACGCCGCAGTAGTACAAGAACTGCTCTATCTGATGGCTGCCTATGTCACAGAGTATTCCGCCGTATTTTTCCTTTTTAAAAAACCATTCAGGTCTGTACTTCGGGTTGCCGATACGATGCGGCCCAAAACCATCAATATGTATAGGCCGGCCTATCGCTTTCTGCTCGATAAGCTGTCCTGCAAAAACTGCGGATTCAACGTGCAGCCGTTCGCTGTAATACACCATGTACTTACGGCCCGTACTGCGTACAGCCTCCCTTGCCGCTGCCAGCTGTTCAAGAGTTGTGAGGGGCGCTTTATCCGTAAAGTAGTCTTTTCCCGCCGCCATGACGCGCAGTCCCAGCGAACACCTTTCGCTTGTTATTGCGGCGGAACATATAAGCCTTACTTCTGGATCGGAAAGCACTTCCTCCTCACAGCGTGCAGCCGCAGCCTCCGGAAACTTTTTTTGAAACTCCGCAACCTTTCGAGGATCAGGGTCGTATACCCATTTTATCGTTGCTCCAGCCTCTTTAAGTCCGCCGCACATACCGTAAATATGACCGTGCTCTAACGACACCGCCGCTATGCTGAATTCTCCTGCTTTTACAACATGTGCCGGCTTACCCTTTGGTGCATAATTCATTCCGCTTGATATATTTGACATTTTCTTTTCCTCCGTTTCCGAATTTCTATTCCCCCAAAATACCTAAACACGTATTCTTATCCTGTTTGGGATACGGCAAGGATAACGCCCTTTGCATCTTGGGCATTAACGCAAATACATTTACCACCTTACCCTCCAACGTTCACTGATATTTTCTGTGCTTTCACCCTGTTCCGGCTTGCTTTGATACTTTTCTTTTCGGCACAGATCTATAAGATATTTTTCAAATAATGCCTCGTCCGTCGGAATTTCCGCCCAATCGTCCGTCCATGAAGAAAGATAAGCGGCATTGGAAATCGAAAGAGAATTCAGCCCCTCCGCACCGTCGGCAATCATTTCCGTGCCGTTTAGTATGGACTGCGCAAAGGCCTCGATCACCTTCGGATGTCCCTCGGATTCAGGAGCAGAAAATTCCTCATATTCGGTTTCCGGCGAAACAAATCCCTCCTTTGACGTTAAGCAGAATTCCCGTTCGGGGACTTTAAGCCTCCACCATTTCAATTTTCCACATTCGATAACTATTTTCCCAAGATCACCCGATATTTCAAGACGATTCGTGCCCGGTGCTTCCCCCGTTGTGGAAATAAATACCGCGGTCGATCCGTTTTCATATTCGCCGTATATGGTAACGTCATCCTCAACGCCTATATCGTGGTATTTTCCTACGGTGCAGAATGCCCGCTGGAACGCGGGAGTGTTATGATCATGCGTCCAGCAGAAGCACATCGGCCCAAAATACTGGCAGATAAATTATACGAAAGATACACGATAAACTTCCCGCTTTCTGCCGCGGACAGCATTGACCCCGAACGCATATTTATGAAACCGTTTCTTGACAGACCGCTCGGCACGGGTAATCTGTATCTCTCCTCGGAGTTTGACGGTATACCCATCGAAAAATGTTTCAAGCAAATATGCAGCTGCAACGATAAATACACGGCAGCGGTTAAAATTCAATTGTTCCTGATGTCTATACTGGACGCAATAAGAACAGCGCATATAAGCAGAAACGGCAGCGAATGCCCTGTCGAACAGACCCGCGCCATGCACATACTGAAATATATAAACGAGCATTTGTATGAAAAGATATCCGTGTCAATGCTTGCGGAGCATTTTTATATAAGCACATCGCAATTCAACAGAATATTCAGAAACGCAACCGGCAGTTCTCCCTGGGAATACATAACGCTAAAAAGGCTGACCGCCGCAAAAGAAAAAATAAGCAGCGGCACGCACATTACCAAAGCCTGTGAAGAATGCGGTTTTGATGATTACTCGGTTTTTTACAGAGCATATGTGAAGTATTTCGGCTGCTCTCCGAAACAAGATAACAGCTAAGACCTGATATCCGCTGATCCCTCCGGCGCCGATCTCACTGATGATAAAGAGCTTCCCCTGGCCGCAATCCTTTCACAGAGAATCAGGGGCATCCACATCCCGGAGTGCCCCTGATCTGTTTTTCACTTCTTAATAAATCGCTTTCTTCTCAATCGTAAACTTAACAGTCACACTGCCACCGTACCTTCCTGTGCCGCTGACGGCCACACTGCCTTTGTTTTTCCCTGCCGCCAGGTTCGCGCCGTAACTTAACGTATAGTCTGCATCCTTTTCCAGCTTCTTCAGCTTATACTTGCCGTTCTCCGCCGTCAATTCCGTTTCCTCCGTTGCCTTGTCTTTCTTCGCCGCAGTGACTGCCGTCTTATCCCCGTAGTATACCGCCACTTCCGGGGTGACCTGCCCGCCGGTATAGACATTCTGCCCGGCTCCTTCGGACACCACTACATACAGGCCTGCCGCGGTCAGTTTATCCGCGTATATATATTTTCCCAGCGGTATCCTGGCCGATGTTCCTCCGGCATAGCCGCCTCTTCCTGTCACCGTCACCACAGGCTCTTCCGGCAGTTTTTCTCCCACTGCCAGCGCCTCCGCGTATGCCTGTATCAGCTCCGGGCTGCACTTCGTCTCGTCAATGACATAATCCTTCGTCTCTCCCATGCTGAGGGTCTTCTTTCCCTCCACGAGTTTAAACTTGAAATCCTTGAACTTCATGTCATTTTTCTTCTGCACCTGCACGCAGGATACGGTGACACCCCCTTCCTCCACCGCATCTGACAGCGAAGCCGGGATAACCGTAAATGGCACTTCCACTTTTCCTACATAGTTCCCTTTGCCCGTCACTGTCATGCAGGGAGTCTTATTTTCAGCCGTCTGGGCTGTCGTCACTGCATTGTTATTCTTATATTTTACAGTGTAATCCGTCCCTTCGCGCAGCTGCGTGCCTGCTTCATTTGTGACCGTTAAGGAAAGTCGCGCTCCGTTTTTACTGTATACAGCCTGTACAGAGGCATTTCCTTCCTGTGCTGCAGCGCCGCTTATGTTCAACGGCAGGATGACAATCCCGTCCCTTGACAGTTCCTGCGCCGTGATCTTAAAGGTCTTCTTGAAACTCCCGCTGTACCCCGACTCCGGCTTCGCCGTGAAGGTCATGGATGCAGTTCCTTTATTCACATGATTCTTGTAAGTAATGGTATAGTGCTCGCCGCAGGTAAGCTCCTGCGGTGTCTGTCCTTCCTTTGCCATAAGGGCAACCTTATTCTGGGTCACCGCTTTCCCTGTATAGAGCATGGTATTCCGGAAAGCGTCCGTCTGCGGCTCACTTGGCTTCGCATCATCATATGCCTTCACGTCAATGGTTTTCGCATTGAAAGGCACGCCCGTGATCTTAAAGGTAACTCTCTTTGTACCCACATACCCGTTCTTCCCCGTAAGGATCATGGCTGCCGTACCTACTGCATGATTGGTGTCCGCATAGTCAACCGTATAGCTGTCCTCCGGAATCTCCTGCCCGCCGATCTTGACTTTAATGTTCGTCTGTTCGATTCCCTTGGAAAGCGCCTCCGCATTCTCTGCCTTAACCGTCTTCGCATAAGTGACGGAAGCGTTCTTCATCAGCTTCTGTTTCTCCGCCACATACAGCTTCCTTATAACCGTGCCAGTATAGTTGCCTTTTCCGGTAACGATCAGGATATAGCCGCCTGCATTGAGTGGGAGTTTTCCCTGGGTCAATTCAATGTTCTGTCCGGATTCATCCGTTACGCTGACACTATAATCCCTGCCTTCTTTCAACGCCTTCTTATATTTTAAAGAACTCACAATCTTTGCCGTTTTATTGGCTTTCGCCTCGAACTGGTCAGTATACTTTAACGTAAATCCCGCTGCAAGCGGCGTATTGTCCGCCTCCCCTTCCGCCGCAATATCCGTCGGAAGGATCATAAAGTTGCGGTAAACCGTTTCCGAATAGTTTCCTTTTCCCGTGATCGCCACATAGGGGCAGTCTTTGCTGAATTTTCCAATGACATCTGTTATCTGTTCGTCTGCCCTGCCCGGGTTTGTGACCTTCGCCGTACCTCCTGCCGCCTCCGGTTTCCCGTCCGCCCCGATCTTCACCGCGTCCGTGTTGCGGTAATATTTCACGGTATAGTCTTTCCCTTCTTTCAGGGGCGTTATGCCGTCGCTTCCGTATACTGCCACGGCAGGCTTCTGCGCGCTCCCCGTATAAGCCAGATCCGGAATCTCCTGTACGCACAGCTTCAAACCGCTTCCGTCTTCTGCTGCCGCGGTGAGCCAGCGCGCATACAGCGTCAGATCAGACTGCACCGTGTCCTTATCAAAGTCCCATTCCGTTCCTTTGGCAAAAGTTCTATCCCGGTACCAGCCCGCAAACACATACCCCGGCTCTTTCGGCGCAGGCTTCCGCTCACTTTCCGCAAGTTCCAGAAGGTTTCCAGCCCTGATGCCGCCTTTCGTGAACGTATCGCAGCGCCCCATCCCGTCAAAGGTGACCGTATATGCCACCCGCTCCTCCGATACCGTCAGGATGCCGGGCTTACAGGCAATCTTATAATTCATTCCCGCGTCCGCGCCGGAAGGATGTATATAGTATACGCCCGCTTTTGACAGGTCAATGGCGGTAACTGCCTTTGTACCCGCTTCATCTTCCGTAATGGCATAGGTCGGCTCCTTCTGCAGTTTATCCTCATTTAACAGTCCCGTCGCCGTATACCCGAAGTCTTTCCGGTACTGCTCCACCGGGGTCAGGATCCACCCTTCTCCCTGCTGCGCCTGCATCAGCACGGTCAGGTCTTTCGCTTTTACAACCGCATCCGCCTGCACGATCGTGAAGGGGTAATCCGCGCTCCCCATGTAATCCGGATTGTTATCTTCGACTGATACGGTCAAAACATAATTCCCTGCGTTTACGGGCGCTGCCAGTGCCCCACTGTCTTGCCCCAGATAAGCCGTCCCATCCGCCATCGTCCCGCTGTAGCGGTACACAAGCGCCACTTTTCCCGTGATGTCCGTGCCGTCCTCTGTCTTCACAGACGCCGCGCCGCCGTAAGAGGCAGGCGCGCCGCTGTATACAGTACTGCTTTCCATAACAATGCCAGAGATTACCGCCGCCTTTTTCGACGCCATGGTAATCTTCACGGTCAATTCCGCGTCCTGGTAGTTTTGGAAGGACACCTTTATCTTTATGGAAGCTGCGTCGCCTTCCTGTGCCGCGTTGGTGCCGTAGCTGAGAACACCGTTCCTAATGTCCGCCGTGGCGGGCGTTTTGGAGAAAATCTTCTTCGGGTCGTCCACACTGACGACCTCATAGCCCGTCTTCATCCCATACTCCGCAAAACTCCCCGCCAGGTCTATGGCGCGCTTCGTCTGCGCCTGTGTGCACTGGGAGGCGGTGACGTCTTTCGTCTGCATCGGGGGCGCTGCCGCCTTGTGGATGGCAAATGTTTTCTCCGCCGTGCCGCTGTATTTCCCTATGCCTCGTATGATAACTGTGGGCGCTGCCGCGCTGCTGCCGGATACGGCTTCCGCTGTGTCTGCGCCACTTGCCGTGTCGGCGTTTCCTCCTGCACCTGCCTCTTCATACGCGTTTATGTTATTGCGGCAGAAGACGGCATAATCCGTGCCTTCCGACAGTGTCACTGAGGTTACCGCACCCTCCGCCGACGGTTTCGTATAGGTTACCGTAATCGGTCCCGGCGTTTTGGGTGTCCCATCATAGGTGTAGTTATAGTCCCCTTCCGCCGGAAGGGTGATTGTGGCAGTGGAGGCAGACAGCCCGTAAGTGACCGTCAGGCTAATCTCCGTCGTCAGGATCACACCGCCTGTCTGGTATGTTACCACCAGCTTCTTCTCCCCTGCTTCCGTCATGGCCTTATTCAGCTCTTCCACGTTGGTCGTATACTGCCCCGCCTCCAGCTTTCTGACACTGCCGTCAGCGCCGTAATGGGTAACTGTCAGGTCATCTACCGTGATCTTATCCCCGCAGGCGTATGCGGTCTTTGTTTTCCGCGCCGTGATGCGCTCTGCTGCTTCCGGAATCTTATCCCTGGCAATCAAAATACTGTGATCCAGCCCTTCCGGCAATGTCGTAATCTCTTCTTTATTATCGCTGCGATACCACACATTGTCACCCAGACTGCCTGTTGCTGTCGGAAGCGTGAGCCTGGAATTTGCCGCTACATTGTACGGCGTGTAGATTATTTCCAGTTTGTAGCACCCGCCCAGAAACGCAAGATATCCGTGAGCCGGAACCGCACCAAGATCAAAACTGCTCAGGTCCAGACTGGTCAGACTGTTGCAGTTGCTAAACATCGAACCCATATCTGTCACTTTACCGGTGTCAAAGCTACTTACATCCAAAGTCTTCAAACTTTTACAGTCACAAAACATATCTGACATAACCGTTACTTCAGCCGTGTCAAATCCGGTCAGATCCAAATCTGTCAGCGCTTCACACTTCCAAAACATACTCTGCATATCATTCACTTTTTCTGTATGCGCCCCACTCAGATTCACCCTCTTTAATGACGTACAAAAGCTAAACATGCCATTCATTCGTGTGACATTTGATGCATCCATACCGCTCAGATCCACTTCCTCCAGACTAGTACAATAACTAAACATACCAGACATACGAGTTGCACTGCTTACATTCAAATCACTTCCTAAGTTCAAGCTTCTCAGTTTCCTGCACTGAGAAAACATAGACTGTAAATCCAACGCATTGGAAAAATCAAAGTTGCTGATGTCCAAACTTGTAAGATTATCGCAGTCGGAAAACATGGATTCTATAGCCGTTACACGGCTCGTATCAAAACCACTCAAATCTAAGCTGCTCAGTCCGCATCCACTGAACATCCGGCTCATATTTATAACCTGAGCCGTATCAAAATTCCTGACATTCAAATTTACCAGATTGGAGCACCTGGCGAACATATTATCCATTAACTGAACTTTAGCCGTATTAAAATGACTCAGATCCAAATTTGTCAGATTGGAACACCCGTTAAACATATTCGACATCTTTGTCACATTACCGCTATTAAAACTCGTAATATCCAGTTTTGACAAACTCTCGCAGTGCCCGAACATACTGCTCATATCTGTCACTTTACCGGTATCAAAGCTGCTCAAATCCAGTTCTGTTATATTCCCGCTGCCCGAAAACATAGAATCCATCCGCGTCACTTTAGATGTATCAAACTTGCTCAAATCCAGACTTTTCAGTTCTAAATTCGAAAACATATTTGACATGTTTTGTACATTTTTCGTATCAAAGCCGCTGACATCAAGGTTCTCCAGGCTTCTGCAGCTTCCGAACATCGCATACATATTTGTCACATTTTCTGTATGAAAACCGCTTACGTCCAAATTCTTCAAACTATGGCAGTTACTAAACATAGCCCACATATTTGTAACCGTACCGGTATCAAAACCGCTCAAATCTATACTTGTCAAATTTGTACATTGAGAAAACATATAAGAAGCATCCGTCATCCCGGATACCTTGATCTGTGCCGTCTTAATTTGTTTATTATAGCTAAGCCACGGCACCCTGTTCCTGGCTGCCGATTCATTATTGGGATCAGTGGCCGGCTCTGCAAAATCCCCCGTCCCTTCCACCGTCAGCTTCCCGTCCACATCGATCACCCATGTAATGTTTCCATAAGTGCCGCTCGCGATCGCATCCGCAGGCACTGTCAAAGCGTGCACTTCCCCTATCGCCTCCATGTCGTTTCCCGACACGGAATTGTCCGATACGGATTCCGCACCGTCCGTTACGGCATCTTCACCATCGGATGTCTCCGGCTTCTCTTCACCATCGTCCGTCACACCGTCGGAATCCGCATTCCCTTCTTCCTCTCCATCCCCGGGCGGATCGGTGTCTTCCACCGCGTCGCCGTCAGGACCCGGCGTGTCGTCGCTGTCCATCCCATCATCCGGGTTCTGCCCACCCTCACCGGCATTTCCACTGTCAGGATTCTGTGCGTCCCCACCGGCTGTTCCGTCATCAGGAGCCTGCGGGTTCTGCTCCTCATCTTCCGCCGGGCTCTCTGTCTGGATTTTGCCATCCTCTCCGTCAGGCTGCAACGTCTCATTCCCACTACTATCCTCTTCCGTGTTCCCGCTGCCGGGGTTCTCTGTCCCGGCCGTTTCGTTTTCACCGTTTTGTATCTGTCCCGTCACGGCTGCTTCCTCTTTCGCCCATACCGGGAGCACTGGCGCAAGGTCTGGCGCAAGCAGGCTGATACAGAATAGTCCTGCCAGAAGCCTGTGTTTGATCTGTCTCATCTTTTTTGTCTTCGTCATATTCTTTTCCCTCTCATGATTCTTTATTCCCCGAGCAGTGAGCCAAGTACCGTGCTTGCAACGGGGGATTTGGCTTTCCCGGACAACGGCCCGCCACCGTGTCTGCACAAACATTTAGCGGGCACCACGGGGTGCTTTGGCCTGCCCACTGGTTTCCGGCAATCCGGCCGTATAAGCTATAGTAAACGACATAACAAATTTCTGTTTCCGTCTCTTGCAGGAGCCATATACGGAAGCACCTGCAAGGCCAAAAACGAAATTTCTAATGTCGTTAACTATACGCATTTTTCTTCCCTGTCGTCAATCTATCCGAATTCCCGTTATTTCCGTGACCGTATAACTTTCATTCGGCGCATTTCCCACAATCTCACCGGACATCTCAAGCACTCGCGGATATCCTGCCTCTTCTCCCCTGATCCAGTTCTTTGCGTGCTCCGACAGATACTGTCCCAGATGCTTCTTTATCGTATCATTCGGTCCTCCGATTCCCCACTTCTTATATTGAAACCCGCCGATACATCCGCAGATACGCATAAGCGCTTTCTGTACTTCCGACTTTCTCTGCATGTCCGTTATGTTTGCAATTTCAGTGATGGCTATATATGAAAGTCCATTATCACTGAATTTCGTGGCAAACTCTACTCCCTTTATGACCGGAAGATATTCCCTTCCCTCAAACAGAATCTTCAGGTCCTGCTCATAAATTCTGGACAGGCACGGGAATATTTTCTTCACTTCCCTGACCTTGTCCTCTACCGTCATATTGTCCTGAAAGCAGTAGCACATTAACAGGTATTTTGCATTGATATCCATACCGTTTCTCCTTTATATAGCTTTATACCTTTTCCTCTGATTTTACCCCCCCCCTGACCGAATTTGTCAAGAATCTTCGGCAATACAGCATCGGTACAGCGTCTGTCGGCTCCCGCTCCATTGTCCGTATTTCCCGTCCATGTTCAGTTTGATACCCAGCAATTTGCGGACATGGATGTTCGTAAAAGCCCGCGTCAACCATATCGGAATATTTTTTGTGCAATATGTTCTTTCCTATTATAAGGAGCACCTTTTGACATCCTAATTCTATGATATAAAAAAAACGGCCTTTCATTTCCTCCCAGCCGTTCTTTGTTCTATCATAATGATTCCGTATTCAATTTTCCGCTGCCGTTCTATCATACGCGCATGCGCCTTGCTTTCCTTAATAATTAGTGCCTGCTGATTCTTTTAAAGTGAACCCAAAAACTATTTAAGATACCCTCAGTGAACAAAGGTACACACGGGCGGCAAAGAATCAATTTCATCCCCTGTCGCGTTGCTTTCATTCCGTGTACGTCCAGTACACGTCAATCAAGTGCCTTGCAGGGATTGAAATTGGCGTGTATTCCTTTGTTCACCGAGGGTAAAGCGTTCAGGTTCCAACATCCACGCCTCAAACTCAGATATACTGGATGCCCTTGCCGCGCATCTGTGCCATCTGGCCAGAACATTCAGATTCGTCTCCTGTCCGATACGCTGCGCGATCTTTATCGGAATCTTTCCCAGTTCCTCCAGCAATTCCATGATATCCTCTATTTTTCCTTCTATTTTTCCTTCTATTTTTCCTTCCTGCCTGATTCTGTCTGCTATCTCACACATAACGTCTACTCCCTTCTTCTGCATCTTATATAAGTTGACCCGCTCCACGATCCGCGGGAATGATTCTGTCTGATAAAACGGATCTGAGTCCTTCAGATAATGCAGCAATTCATCAATTTCTGCGTCTTTAGACGAATACTTCAGATTAAAATATTTCTCGTGCACTCCGTTAGCCGCATCGATTACCTGGTTGTTGTTTCGTATCTTCCTGTCAACCTGATAAACTCCTGTTTTACATCCAATAAAATCTCCCTTCGTAATGTAGAGCACCGTCACATCCGGCAGTTCATAGTATTCCCTGCCTTTTTCCAGAATGCTCATATCAATACATGACGTGTAGTAACGAGTTCTTCTAAACGGCTCATCCTCACTGTACATCTGAAATTCTACGTTGATCATATGTCCGCTGTCTTCCTCCGCCAGGATATCAAGCTGCACGGAATGGCTCTCCAGATTTCTGATCACATACTGCGTCCTGACGCTCTTAAGCCGCAGCCCTGGCTGCTGCATCAGGATTCTGCATAACTCCTGGCTGGCCGCCAGATCCTCAAATACTTTCCCCGCAAACAGATCGCTGGTCAGATTGAATTGCCGTACCCACTGCCGTTTCTGTTCATAAGTATCCAAAACACTCTTCTCTTCCATTGAAACCCTCCTTTATCATTTTCATACAGGAAAGTCACAATAAAATTCGGGATTTCTTAACATAACAATCCTGCCAAACAAATGTGAGTCTTCGGCAGAACTGCCTGACAGTGCACGAAATGTCCTTGCAATCCACAGGAAATGGCAAAAACAGTAACTGTTTACTATAGTCCGTCCCTGCCCGCGGTGCACATTTAAGAATCAAGATTTGCTTTATTACAGAGAGTATAACACACCATTGTCCTGTTTGCAATATGTTTTGCACATATTTTAGAACGTTTTATCGTTAATATTGATTTTCTCTATTTCATTGAGAATTCTCAACAAACTTATTGTTTTTCTTAAAACCCGCTATCATCTTGACTGCCTGACCAGAGAAGGCGCCCGGTTCATGCTCCGGAGAATAGGCCTGCAGTGGAGACACCGCATAGATTTCTGCTTCCGGACACCTCCTGCGGATCGTCTCGATCGCCCAGCGCAACGCGCTCGCCAGGCTTCGTCTTGTAAGTTCCTGGTAGCGCTGTGCACATACCTGCTGTGTATCGTCATGCAACGGAACCGGGCTTTCATCCCGGCACCAGTCAATCGCTCCGTCATTGGCTGAGACCGCAATATAGACAATATCCGGAACCCTTCCCGTCTCCTCTATCCTCCGCAGCAGACGCGCGTGCCGATTCCCGTCACCTGTTCGCTTGTAATACTGTCCCCCAGGCAGGCGTAAACCTTCCTGGGGCCTTTCTCTTTCTTTATCTCTTTCCTCGTTTCCTTCCCTGCCGCCGCATACTGCTGCTTATCGTTCCACCACCGGCTGCTGTCCGTATAGCCATGGAACATCAAGACCGCCGGGGCGGGCTTGTTGATCTCCTTCGACAGAATCAGCTTGGCATGAAATACTGGGATACCACGGCATTGACGACCGCTGCCCCACTCTTTACCCTTTCCTCGTTGAAGCAAATGCCGACAGGATATGGGAATTCTTCGTATTCTCGTCCCATTTATCCCGGGTCGCGTTCATTTTCTGCGTCAGATAATCATCTTCCAGCACATGGAGCGTCCGCTTAATCTCCTGATTTCCCCAGCCCCAGTTGCAGGAACCGTCCGCCGGATATCTTGACGAATTCTCACTGATCGGCAGGTATTCCATATTGCCTTCGGCCTCCCAGTGGGTGCCTTCCAGACCATATGCCATAATATTCTGGACCTCCTTGTTCGTCATCAATTCGTTTAACACCATCATGGCTCTTTCTTTATTCTTGCTTGCTGTATTGATCGCCATGCCATTGTTGATATAAGGGCTCATAGCCTTTGGCTGGTCAGGATTCAGTACGATAAAATCAGCCTTCCACTCCGGATGGTTCTTATTCATTTCCTGCCCGTAAGTCACTACGAAGCCGCGATTCCATGCCATGGCCGCACTCTTACCTTGTATCCAGTTATCATAAGGCGTATCCGTGGAGGAGATGGCATCCGCGCTCCAGAATCCCTTGCCGTACCACCCCTTCATCTCTTTGGCATATTCCAGGAAATCCGGGCTTTCAACCAGATATTCGGAGATTTTGGCGCGTTCACGGAGTCCGCAGTGTAATGCGTACTCCTGATTG
>ERZ779624.288-NODE-288-length-17526-cov-8.787305_pt1 | contig 17526 bp, 19 predicted proteins | sample MGYA00514190_ERZ779624 | MGnify/ENA primary metagenome ERZ779624 (study PRJEB29562, sample SAMEA4376706) | mouse gut metagenome | isolation source: Cecum | study: EMG produced TPA metagenomics assembly of the A DSS colitis mouse model was used to assess the... | reverse complement strand
CAGATTGTATACAATCTGGCCGCCTTTTACCGTTTCAAGAACGCAAAAGCGCCCGAAAACAGAGTGCTTCGAGCGTTTTTGATCATGTGTATGGAGAGAGAATTCTCCCCGCTGCCGCAGATTTGCCGCTATAATACGGATATTCCAGAAAAAATCAGAGAGAGAGGAACATGGAATGTCAGGCATCCTATACGGCTATGCCCGCGTCTCCACACGCGGCCAAAAAGAGGACCGGCAGCTGACCGCGCTGACGGAGTTCGGCGTGACGGCAGAGCACATCGTGGTAGAAAAGCAGTCGGGGAAAAATTTTGACCGGCCACTATATCAGCAGCTGGTGCGGGCATTCCGCCCCGGGGATGTGCTGGCCATCAAGAGCATCGACCGGCTGGGCAGGAACTACGAGGAGATTCTGGAGCAGTGGGCCTATATCACCAAAACATGCCGGGCGGCCATCGTGGTGCTGGACATGCCGCTGCTGGATACCCGGGAGGGCCGGGACCTGACCGGGACGCTGGTGGCGGACATCGTGCTGCAGCTGCTGAGCTATGTGGCCCAGACGGAGCGGGAATTCCTCCGCCAGCGGCAGGCGGAGGGGATCGCGGCGGCAAAGGAGCGGGGGGTGCGCTTCGGCCCGAAGCGCATCCCCATGCCGGAGGGGTTTGAGGAGCTGGCGGAGGACTGGCAGCGCGGGGCCGTCACCGCCGCGGAGGCGGGGCGGCGGCTGGGCGTCTCCCGGAAGACCTTTACCCGGCGGGCGCTGGAGTGGGGCGAGGTCCGGGCGCGGACCTGAGGGCCGCCACGGCGTATAATCCGGTAAGTCTAACGAAAATTTCCTATTGCCCAACGGCCCCGATTGTGGTATGATGCATATCAGAAGTTAGCTCCCCTGCGCGGGAGACAATTTCGGCGGGACCGCCATAATCGGTCCCGGAGCGGGCTGCCGCCGGGAACTGTCGGCGGCGGGACCGCCGCCCGACGGGGCGGGGACGGACCTTGTCCGGCGTACTAGCCGGAGTCGGACGGGCCCGCGCCTGTCCGCGCCGGGGGCGGCTTCCTCCGCCGGCAGGCACCGCGGCGGCCCGCTCAAACCGCGAACACACGCCCCCACCGCTTTACCGGCGGCGGGGGCACTCTGTTTATCGGGACGGCGGCCGAAAACAGGCGGGTTTGATTGATTTTTACCGGCGCGTGTGGTAGGATACGGCTATCGAACGCACAGCGCCGCGCGTGATACAGGCCCCGCACGGGGCCTCCGGGGGCGGCCGGAAGAAAGGACGGAACCATGAACGAGCGGAATCTGGCCGCCGATGTGGTCGGCGAGGTCAAGAAAAGCATTGTGGGCAAGGACAGCATTCTGATGAAGGTCCTGGCGGCCATTCTGGCCAGGGGCCATATTCTCCTGGAGGACATCCCCGGCGTGGGGAAGACCACCATGGCTCTGGCCTTCGGCAAGGCGCTGCACCTGGAGTTCTCCCGGATGCAGTTCACGCCGGACGTGATGCCCTCGGACATCACCGGCTTCTCCCTGTACAACAAGGCCACCGGGCAGATGGAGTACCAGCCGGGGGCGGTGATGTGCAATCTCTTCCTGGCCGACGAGCTCAACCGGGCCACCAGCCGGACCCAGTCCGCCCTGCTGGAGGCCATGGAGGAGGGGCAGGTGACGGTGGACGGCGTGAGCCGGCCGGTGCCCCAGCCCTTTGTGGTCATCGCCACCCAGAACCCGGTGGGGGCCTCCGGCACCCAGCGGCTGCCGGACAGCCAGCTGGACCGCTTCCTGCTGCGCCTGAGCATCGGCTACCCCTCGCCGGCGGAGGAGCTGGAGCTACTGCGCCGCCGCCAGTACGGCGCGGGCATGGGGGGCACCGGGCAGGTGCTGGACCGCCAGGGGCTGGAGCAGCTGCGCTGCGCGGTGGACCGGGTCCACGTGTCCGACGAGCTGCTGGAGTACATCGTCCGCCTGGTTAATGCTACCCGGCGGCACCCCCAGCTCCTACAGGGGGCCAGCCCCCGGGCCACCCTGGCCGTCACGGCGGCGGCCCGGGCGGCGGCCTTCCTCCGGGGCCGGGATTTCGTGGTGCCCGAGGACGTGCAGTGCATCTGGCGGGAGGCTGTCGCCCACAGGCTGGTGCTCCGCCCCGGCACGGAGGGGACCGCCGACGCCCAGGAGATCGCCGGGGCGGTGCTCCACGCTGTGGAGCAGCCCCGCATCCGCTAGGGCCATGTGGGGCCGCCGCGCGCTGTACGCCCTGCTGCTGCTGTGCGCCCTCATGGGCCAGCTGCTGGACGTGGGCTACCTGTTTCACTTTCTCTTTTTCGCGGTTTTGAGCCTGCCGGCACTGGGGCTGGCGGTGAGCCTGCCGGCCATGCTGGGGGCGCGGGCGGAGCTGTCCGCTCCCGCCGGCCGGATCCGGCGGGGCCAGGCCGCCGCCTGGAAGCTGCGGGTCGTCAGCCGGTCCCGGCTGCCCCTGGCCCGGTGGGCGGGCCGGCTGTGCCTCACGGACCGGACCGCCGGGCGGAGCGTCCGCCGCCGGCTGGCCATGAGCCACGCCATCCCCGGGGCCGGGCGGGGCTGGGGCGTGGATACGGAGCACTGCGGCCTTGTGGAGTGCCGGGTGGAGCGGCTGCGGGTGTGCGACTGCCTGGGGCTGTTCACGCTGCCGGTGAAGCCGCCGGAGCCGGGGGAGCTGCTGGTGCAGCCCCTTCCGGTGGCCCCCGGCCGCCTGGATCTGCCGGAGGGCACGGGGCGGCCCGTGCCGGCGCCCAGGGGAAAGTCCGCCTCCGGAGAGGACTACGACCTGCGGCCCTTCCGGGAGGGGGACAGCCTGCGGACGGTTCATTGGAAGATGAGCGCCAAGCGGGACGAGCTGGTGACCCGTGAACTGCTGGAGGACCGGCGGCCTGTGCCGGTGCTGACCTTCGACCACTTCGGCCCCCGGAGCCGGATGGACCGGACCCTGGACCGGCTGGCGGGCCTGAGCGCCGCCCTGCTGGAGCGGGAGCGGCCCCACGAGGTCCGCTGGGCCCACCCCGCCACCGGGGCGGTGCGGCGGCAGACCGTCTCCTGCGAGCGGGAGTGGCTGGCCTGCCTGCGGGCCATCCTGTTCGACCCCGTCCCCGATCAGGGGCGCTCGGTGCTGGACCAGCCCCTGGCGGTGGACCGGGACACGGCCATCCACCACATCCATGTCACCGGAGAGGAGGCGCGCCGTGAACCGTGAGAGACGGGCCGCCCTGCTGCTGGCGGCGGGGGACGGCCTGACGGTGTTTCTCCTGCTGGCGGGGGGCCTCTGGGGGTATTTTTCCGCCTATTCTTACGCCCTGGACGACCTGTGGCGGCTGCTGGCGGTGTGCGTGCCGGCGGCCGCGGCCGGGGCGGCGCTGTGGTCCAGCCGCCGGGGCGGATGGGCAGCCCTGGGACTGCTGGGGCTCATCGCCGTGCTGGCCTGCCGGCCCTGGGACGGGGCCTTCTCGCTCCCGGAGGCGCTGGCGGCCCAGTGGGAGGCGTCCGCGCGCGTGCTGCCGGACACCTGGACCCTGGCGCTGCTGACTGGGGCGCTGGGGCTGGTGCTGGGCTGGGTGGTGGTGTGGGCCAGGGCGTGGTACCTGGCAGCCCTGCTGGTCATCGTGCCGGTGACGCCCGCCATCCTGGCGGGGGTGCTGCCCGCCTGGCCGGCCCTGCTGGCCGGGGCCTCCGGGTGGGGGAGCATGCTGCTCACCGCCCTCTACGGCCGCCGGGACCGGGAGAGGCTGGGCACGGGGGTTTTCTGGAGCACGGCGGCCATGGCCGCCTTTTTGGGCCTGCTGACCCTGGCAATGCCCCAGGAGGGCTACCAGCGGCCCCAGTGGGCCACCGACGCCCGGAACAACATGTTCGACTTCTTCTCGGAGGGCTTGGACCGGCTGTGGTCCTGGGGGGCGGAGGAGTGGATGCCCCAGGCCTGGCTGGACGGCTTGGGCTTTGAGGGCGGCGGGACGGGAGCGGGGCCGGTCATCTCCGTCGAGCAGCTCAACGGGGAGACGGTGGACCTGCTGGCCGCCGGGCCCCGGCGCTACACGGGCCGGAGCGTGCTGGCGGTGGAGACCGACGACGAGAGCCAGCGGGGGATGGTCTACCTCCGGGGCGGCGGGGCGGGGCGCTACACCGGCCACAGCTGGGAGGCGCTCCCCACCAGCGGCGCCGACTACGGCGGGGCCCACTTCCCCGCCCTCACCGGAACCGGGGAGCGGCACACCATGACCATCCGCCACATGGAGAGGGGGTCCATGGGATTTTACCCCTACCGGCTGGCAGCCATGCCGGATACCCTGCGCCGGGGGGACGACAGCGGCGGCCTCATGCGGCTGGGCAGGGAGTATGAGATCACCTACCGCCCCGGCGGGCCGGCGGAGGGGTTTCAGGCGCTGGAGTGGGATTTTGCCCAGCTGGAGGCCGGCTACGAGGTCTTTGTCCGGGAGAACTACCTGGACGTGCCCCGGGATGCCGGCCGGGCCCTGACGCCCCTGCTGGAGGAGGTGGGGCGGCTGACGGTCTCCCTGGACCCGGCTGTGCCGGAGCAGTTCCGGGAGAATATGGCCGCCGCGGCGCGGACGGCGGCGGTGCTGGCCCTCCACGCGGACTACAGCCTCACCGCTCCCGCCATGGAGGAGGGGGAGGACTTCGTGGAGCACTTCCTGGCGGAGGGCCGGGGGTACTGCATGCACTTCGCCACCGCCGGGGCCCTGCTGCTGCGGATGCAGGGGATACCCGCCCGGTACGTCAGCGGCTACGCCTGCGAGATGGAGGGGACCGGGCCCGTGGTGGTCCGGGACAGCAACGCCCACGCCTGGGTGGAGATCTACCTCAGCGGCTACGGCTGGTACCCGGTGGAGATGACGCCGGGCTACCAGGCGGAGGGCGGGATTGAGCGGGAGGAGTTTACCCCCGACGTCCCCGAGGAACCGGAGAGGCCCGATCAGCCGGAGGCGCCCGAGGAGCCGTCCCCCGGTCAGGACCAGGAGGAGCCGGAGGTTCCCGAAGAGACGTCCTCCGGCGCACCGGAGGGGCCCCCGCTGGATTTGACCTGGCCGCGCCGGGGACTGGGGGCGGTTTTGGCTGCGGCGGGGCTGTGGGGGGCGTACCGGCTGGCCCTGCTGGGCCGGAAGCGGCGGCGGGAGGCGGCGGATACCAACCGATCCGCCATCGACGCCTACCGCCGCTGCCGGCGGCTGGCGGCCTGGGGCGGGGAGATGGACCCCGCCCTGGAGGAGCTGGCCCGGAAGGCCAGGTTCAGCCAGCACACGCTGACGGCGGAGGAGCGGGAGGCGGCCTGGCATCTGCTGGAGGCGGTCCGGGCCCGGGTGGACGAGGCCCTGCCCTGGTGGAAGCGCTGGGTGTTCCGGCTGCTGGGACCGGCGCTGTAGCTGCCCGCAAAGCGGCGGATAAAAAAGAAAAGGGTGCGCCGGCCAACAGGCCGGCGCACCCTTTTTGGCGGCGGACTAGGCCAGATCCTGGCGCTCCAGGAGCCGGCGCATGGGCTTGAGCTGGTAGAAAATGATGAAAATGAGCAGGGTGAGCACGATGTCCGGCCCAGCCCAGGAGATGTTGTACAGGAAGGAGTAGAACCAGGGGGTGGTCATGGTCATTCCCAGAAATACCTCCGGCATGTACTTCCCCCAGACGAACACTCCCACCAGGTAGCTGGACAGGAACATCAGCGCGCCCCCCGCGGCGGTCCCCCAGCAGGCGCTCCACCGGCGGCCCTTGAACAGCCCCGCCCCCAGGCCCAGCAGGCCGTAGGCGACAAAGTAGTCGCAGACAAGGCTGGTCCAGTCGATGGCGATCCCCTGGCCCACGATGTAGTCTAAGCCGCCGTAGGCGAATCCGGCCAGAAAGCCCCAGCCGGGACCGTAGCGCACGGCGAAAAACACGAGGGGCAGGATGGCGATGGTGATGGAGCCGCCGTCCGGCAGCCGGTATAGGCGCAGCATCCCCAGGATGACGGCCAGGGCCGCCATGACGGCGGCCTCGCAGAGGGCTTTTGTTTTTGCGGACAGTTTGGACATAGTACTTCCTCCTTTGCAGCGGCGGGAAGTGCCTGCGGAGGGGCATAAAAAATTTGCCGCACATCCGCAAGGCGCGGGTATACGACAAAAAAACACCTATGTAATCGCATTCCTACGCCGGCATTACCCGGATCAGGTTCGAGGGACCGGACGGCATTGCGTCTCATCTCAGCCGGCGTGCGCCAGCGCCCCTTGGATTGTACCGCCAGTATAGCAGGCGGCGTCCCGGTTGTCAAGCGGCTTTTGGAGCGTCGGCGCGAAAAAACGCGGCGGCAGCATAAATTCCCTCCGGTCTGCGCAAACTGTGGCTGATGACTGTGATATGAGGAGGCATTTGTATGCTGCATGCTGACCGGCGTTCTCTCCTGACCCTGGGGGCGCTCACCGCCCTGGCCCTGATTGCCGCCGCGGCCCTCGCCCTGCGGGGAGAGGAGACGCTGCCCGCGGCGGGGAGCGCCGCCGTCCCGGCCTCCGCCGGGAACTGGGGGCTCTCCTTCCAGACCGAGGGGGAGGCCCCTGTGGGCAACGCCACCCAGGAGTATCTGAGCCAATACGGGGCGTATTATTTGGGAGAAACTGACGAAAAAGTACTCTACCTGACCTTTGACTGCGGCTATGAAAACGGCTATACGGAGCAGATTCTGGACGCGCTGAAAAAGCACAGCGCGCCCGCCGCCTTCTTTGTTGTGGGCAACATGGTGGAGACCGCCCCGGACATCATCCGGCGCATGGCGGCGGAGGGCCACATTGTGGGCAACCACACCTACCACCACCCGGACATGTCCGGCATCTCGGAGCTGAACGCCTTCCAGCGGGAGCTGGACAGCCTGGCGGAGCTCTACCAGCAGACCACTGGCCGGGCCCTGCCCCGCTTCTACCGGCCGCCCCAGGGAAAATACAGCGAGGAGAACCTGAAGCAGGCCCAGGCCCTGGGCTACACCACCGTGTTCTGGAGCCTGGCCTATGTGGACTGGTACACCGACAACCAGCCCACCCCTCAGCAGGCCTATGACAAGCTCCTGCCCCGCATCCACGACGGGGCTATCGTTCTGCTCCACTCCACCTCCCGGACCAACGCGGAGATACTGGACGAGCTTCTGAGCAAGTGGGAACAGATGGGCTACCGCTTCGCCTCCCTGGAGGAGCTGCCGGGGTTGGATGTGCGGTAAACCATGGGCAGACAGGGAGAGCCCCCGCCAGGAAATGAATTTGGCGGGGGCTCTCCCTACTCTATTAAAGTGGGATATTCGGGTCTGTTTGGGTGCGCCACATGTTTCAAACAGCCCTTAAACTTTCACAAGAATCTGTGCATGACGAAAATCGGCCCAATCAAGCCGCTGGCCGCAGCGGTCACAAAAGTGCTGGTATTCGCGCTCCATCGTAATCCCGCACTGCGGGCAGACTGGATAGGAATCTCCCGTCCTGAAAGCAAGCACTTCTCTGACTGCCATGGGCTGGCGGAAACGCAGTTCTGCCCGCCTGTGCTGATCAGAAGATGTTTTTTCGCTCATTGCTCCTCCTCCCAAAGCTGCAGCATTTCCTGGAATAGTTCAGCAAAGCGGAGCCGTTTGGCCTCCGGCAGGGGGGTGACCTCCCGGACGGTGTCCAACAGCAGCAGGATGATTTTTTGCTGCGTCGGCTCAAAGACGCCCGTCAGCAGGGCAATGGGATCAATCCCCAGTTTCTGCGACAGGTGCTCGACCATCTCCAGGTTGGGATTCCCCTCTCCTTTGATGTACTCCTGCAGAGTGGAGCGCGATATTTCCAGATCCGTTGCAAATTCCGCAAGAGACTTGCCTCGCTCCTTTTTCAAAAGGCCGATGACCTCACCCATGTTTTGCTGTATCCCCATGGTATTCCTCCTTTCGACAAAAATTATATAAAAGAAATCCCTGGGAATCAAAACCAATTTGCCGGTAGGACGGACTATTTTCCCGGTAGGCGCCTCCCCGCAGACGCGAAAAAGCCCGGAGAGACGCGTCTCTCCGGGCTCTTCCCGGTGTGGTTCATCCGCCTACAGCAGCATCAGCATGACGCCGTAGACCACGCTGGCGGCCACGCCGAAGACGATCACGGGCCCCGCCACAGTGAACATCTTCGCCGCCATGCCGGTGACCAAGCCCTCGCTTTTGAAGTCGATGGCCGGGGAGGCCACGGCGTTGGCAAAGCCGGTGATGGGCACCAGCGTCCCCGCGCCGCCCCAGCGGCCCAGCTTGTTGTACAGGTTCATCCCCGTCAGCAGCACCGACAGGGCCACCAGGGTTACACTGGTGGCGGTCCCCGCGTCGGTCTTATCCAGGCCCATGGCGGCGTAGCCGTCCATCACCGCCTGACCCAGCACGCAGATGCCGCCGCCGATGGCAAAGGCCAGGGCGCAGTCCTTGGCCAGGGGAGAGGGTTTGGCTCTGGCCTGGACAAATTTCTGGTATTCCTGCTTGGAAAGCTCCATGTGCGCATCACTCCTCTGCCGGTAGTATGCGCAGAAAGCGGACCGCTATGCGGCTTTTTTTCAAGGGGCCTGCCCGGGCGGCCGCCGCGCGCTGTCCGAGGGTTCCTTACGGCTGCCGGACCCGGTAGTCGTGGCTGGCCGCAGCCTCCTCCCGGCGCAGCTTCACCTGGGCCAGGGCCTCCAGGCACTGGCCGATGATCTGGTTGGACAGGAGGAAGCCCTCCGGCGTCAGCCGCCAGCGATCCCCCTCCCGGCGGGCGTGGCCGGAGGCGGCGAAACGCGCCAGCACCTCCTCCACGGGGGCGAAGGGCAGGCGGCAGCGGTACTCAAACTCCCGGCGGGCGACGCCGTGAACGGTGCGCAGGCCCAGCATGATATACTCAATGTCCCGGTCCCGGTCGGTGAGATGCTCGCTGTAATCGATGATGTTCTCCCCTGTCTCCACCCCCCGGCAGTAGGCCGCCAGATCCCGGCAGTAGGAGTAGCGCACGTCCCCCAGGTCGGAGTGGGCCCCCGGCCCGAAGCCGGCGTACTCCTCCAGATACCAGTACTTCAGGTTGTGCCGGGAGGCGAAGCCCGGCCGGGCGAAGTTGGAGATCTCGTATTGCTCGTATCCCAGGGCGCCCAGCCGCTCCACCGCCCACAGGTACATATCCGCCTGCTCGTCGTCGCCGGGCAGATCCGCGCTGTCCCGCATCTCCCACAGGGGTGTTCCCTCCTCCACCTTCAGTCCGTAGCAGCTCAGATGCTCCGGGGCCAGGGCGGCGGCCCGCTCCACCGTGTCCCGCCAGCTGTCCATGGACTGGCCGGGGAGGCCGTAGATGAGGTCCAGGGAGAGATTTTTGATCTTCGCCCGCCGGGCGGCGGCGGCGGCCTGCTCCGCCTGGGCGAAGGTGTGGGGCCGGCCCAGGGCGCGCAGCTGGCCGTCGTCGGCGGACTGGACCCCCAGGCTCAGCCGGTTCACCCCCGCCCGCCGCAGGGCGCGCAGCGTCCGCCAGTCCCCGGCGCTGTCCGGGTTGGCCTCCATGGTGACCTCCGCGTCACCGGCCAGGCGGTAGTGTCTGCGGACGGTTTTCAGAATCTGCCGCAGACGCCGCGGCCCCAGGCAGGAGGGGGTGCCGCCTCCCAGGTAGACCGTGTCCACCCGGTGGGCGGCGGTGCGCTGGGCGGTCTCCGCCAACTGGAGGCAGAGGGCGGAGACGCAGCGGTCCATCTGGTCCTCCGCCCCCGGCAGGGAGTAGAAGTCGCAGTAGATGCACTTGCTTTTGCAGAAGGGGATGTGGATATACAGTCCCAGGGGCTTGTACTGCTTTTTCACGCGTATCACCTCGGTGGAAAACTCTCCCCCATTGTACCCGAAAGCGGGGCAATCCGCAAGGGGCGGATCAGGTGTTTTTCCGCCGCTTCCCGTAGAAACAGAGCAGAAGGGCCCCGGTGACAAGAACCACCGCCCCCACCAGGACATAGGGCCCGTAGGACCGGGAGGGCAGCTCCGGCGGTCTGGGCGGAATGAGCTCCGGCTGGGGCACCGCCCGCACCGGGAAGTCCGTGCCGCCGGGATCGTCCAGGCAGAACCAGGCGTTTTGACGGCCGAACATGTAGGTGACGAAGCCCCAGGTGAGGCCCTCCTCGTCCACAAAAATCCGGGTGATATAGCTGGGCTGGTCCTCGGAGCCGGTGAGATCCTGGGTCAGCCTGAGGGAGCCCTCGAAGGTCTGGGTGATCTCCGGCGCGCCGGGATAGGCGTAAAAATTCACCGCCTCCGCACTCCCGTCGTAACCGGCAAACTCGCCGTTGTAGTCCGTAATTTGGTCCGCGAACTCCTCGTCAAAGGAGATGTAGTCGTAGACCAGAAACAGGTCCGCCAGGGGCGCCCAGCCGGAGATCTCCTTGTGGTCCTTCCACAGAGTGAGCAGCCCCCACTCCTGGTAGACAAAGGAGACCCACAGGCGCTCCCCGTTCTCGTGCTGGAAGCGGACCTGACTGCCGCCGGGGGCGTCCCAGGCGGTGACAAAGCCGTCGCCGCCGTTGGCGATGTAGGCCCGGTCCTCAGCGGAGCACTCCTCCCGGTGGCTTTTGTAGAAGGCGTTGTCGTCTGGCTCCCACAGAATGTCCGCCCGGGCGGGGGCGGTCAGGGCCAGCAGGGCGGCCAGAGTCAGAATGCAGGTCAAAAAGCGTCGCATTGTCAGCACCTCACTTCCTCTTTTTCCTCAATTTCCACAGCAGCAGCGCCGTCACAGCCGCCACGAGCAACACCAGCAGAAGCGGCAGCAGCTCCTCCGCCCAGGAGAGAGCGATCACCCCCGGCGAGGCGGCGATGGCGTCCGCCCGGGCCGCCGGGGCCAGCGCCAGGGTGGTCAGCAGGGCCAAAAGCAATGTTAAGCACTTTTTCATCAGAAATCCTCCCATTAAAGTTCTTTTTTGAGTCTTTTTTCTTTCAAGAAAAAAGACTGTATGCCTGGAAGAGATTGATCACGCACCCTGTGCCGTAGGAGAACAGATTGGACAGCAGGGCGAAGAGGAAGGGCCGCCGCACCTGCTCGGAGAACGCCCGCCAGCACCGCCACTCCACCAGGACGGCCGCCGCCTCCAAGATAACCGCCGCCGTCGGGGCGCTCCAGCCCCAGAGGGCCGTGGCCGTGTGGTAGAGCAGCACCACCGGCGGGTTGGTCAGGCAGTTGACCAGCGCCGCCAGCACCAGTTCCCGCCGCCCCCGGAGGCCCCAGGCCAGGGCGAAGCCCTCCTCCAGCACCAGGGTCAGCGCCAGGCTCACCGCCAAAATCCTCAGCACCGCACCGCCTCCCTTCTCAGCGGCCGCCACAGCAGCAGCAAACTCGCCAGGGCCGCCCCGGCATAGGACGCCGGGCCCGTCAGCAGGCTGGGCCAACCCAGGAAGGAGGGCAGGAACCCCAGAAACAGGGCGAAGGTCAGAAGGCCGAAGGTGAACCCCTTGGCCCCCGGCAGGGTCCGGGCCGCCGCCCACAGGGTGACGGGCATGGTCATGTTGAAGAGGAATACCGCCAGCGTCCCCGGCAGGGGCAGGGCGGAGAGCAGATACAGCGCCGCCGCTGTCCCCAGGCTCCCCAGAGAGGCCCGCCGGGGGCCCAGGCGGTCCATGGCGAAGCCCCCCGCCGCCTTGCCCGCCGCCAGAGCCAGGGTCAGCGCCAGAGCCCAGCCCCCCGTTCCCCGCCAGGGGAAGGACTGGTTCATCCCCATGTAGGAGCGCAGCACCACCACCAGAAACAGGGGCAGAAGGGGCGCGTATCCCGCCGGGGCGGCCAGGCTCGCCGGGGTGTTGCCGGAGCGGAGGCCGGGGCCGTACCGGCGGCGGCACTGCCAGAGGATCGCCACGGCCAGCGCCAGCAGTCCCCCCGGGGCGGCCCACAGGCCCCCCGCCGTTCCCCGGGCCCAGGCGGAGCCGAGAAAGAGCCCCAGGGCCCCCGGTGAGACGAAGACCCCCAGCCCGGCGGCCCGGTCCCCGCCGGCGTTGAGCACGTCGAGGCCGCCCCCCAGGTGAAACAGGGCGTTGCCCACCCCGGCGGTCACGGCGGCCAGTACCGGCATGGGCGCCAGATAGGCCAGGGCCGTCAAGGCGCAGCCGGCGGCGGACAGGAGCCCGTTCCGGTCCAGCCGGTCTGCCAGCAGGCCCAGAGGCATTTGCAGGGCGAAGGCGCAGAAGTTATAGAGGAGCAGGCACAGTCCGAAGTACGGCCCGCCGGACAGGGTGCGCAGCACCAGCAGGGCGCAGCTCAGATCCACCCACAGGTGGGCCAGGCTGTAGAGCGCCAGAGGCGGTCTGAGAGACATGGGGCGTCACCTCCTGAGAGCGATGGGGATTTGCTATATGTATAGACGCAGACGGACCGGGAAAGGTGCCGGCGGCTGGCCGTTTTTTTCGGGCGGGCGGCGGAGGGCAAAAATTCCCCGCGAAGTACAAAAAATTCCCGCAGGGATATTGACAAACGGGGCGGAGCGTGCTATGATTGCAAAGCTGACGATTTGCGGCGGCGGGATAGGCCCGTCCACTGGGGCGGCTGGCCCTCCCCGCGGGCGCCACGCGCGGGTGTAGCACAATGGCCAGGGCACCAGCCTTCCAAGCTGGGGATGCGAGTTCGATTCTCGTCACCCGCTCCAAATATGCGCCAGTAGCTCAGTTGGATAGAGCAACTGCCTTCTAAGCAGTAGGCCAGGGGTTCGAATCCCTTCTGGCGTGCCATTTCTTTAGTTTCGGCTTTATCAAGTATCTGGTGGGTGTAGCTCAGTTGGTTAGAGCACCGGATTGTGGTTCCGGGTGTCGAGGGTTCGAGTCCCTTTACCCACCCCAGACAGGCACGGGATCGGGCATGTCCCGATCCCGTGTTTTTCCACTGAACGACCAATACTGGGGTGTCGCCAAGTGGTAAGGCACGGGACTTTGACTCCCGCATCCGCTGGTTCGAGTCCAGCCATCCCAGCCATATGACCCGTTAGCTCAGCCGGCAGAGCAACTGCCTTTTAAGCAGTGGGTCCGGGGTTCAAATCCCCGACGGGTCACCAGTTCAGAAATTCCCATCACTGCTCTGTTTCCGCCTCGCGGCGAAAACTGCGCTGTGATGGGAATTTCTTCGCGTTCGGACCGGATTCGCTGCGCTGGATTCCGGCCCGAATTGGGTGGCGCGGGCCGAGATTTTTGGCGTTTTGGATAAGACGGAATATACAATATGATAGAATATTTGGGGGATGTTTTGCAAAGGGGATACATGCAATGTGAGCGGAGGAGCCTGGGACAAAAAAGAAGGAAATGTAAAAGAAGACGTAACTGTTGCTGCCGTTTTTTGTACAAATCAATGCGCAAAAAATGGGGCCATTACTTGCATTTCCGTATTGCTTGTGGTATGATACCAAAAGTTGATACGGAATCTTGGCGAAAAGGTAATATCATTAAAAGGAGGTTTTCGCGGAAAACTTTTTGTTTAGTGCCATTAATTTGGAATAGTTTTCCTTTTTTGAAAATAGTGCAATTTTTATATTCTGTCTTATTTTAATGAACTAGAAAAAGGAGATACGAGAATGCCGGAGATGATAGATTATCCTTTTGAATTTTCGGTAGTCATGGCGGTTTACAATGTGGAGCCATTTCTGCGGGAGACAGTTAATAGTTTAATTAGCCAAAATTTTGGTTTTGAGAAGATACAGCTAATTATGGTTGATGACGGCTCCTCTGATGGTAGCGGGACGATTTGTGATGAGTATGCGGAGCTATATCCTCAAAATGTTGTGGTTATTCATAAGGAGAACGGAGGGGTTTCTTCGGCTAGAAATGAAGGATTAAAATATATTCAGGGACGATACATAAATTTTCTGGATGCAGATGATAAGTTGAGCAGAAATGCAATGTCCATAGTCTGGGCTTTTTTCCAGAAACATAGGGGAGAAATGGATGTTGTGGCGCTCCCGATGTATTTTTTTGATGGAGCTAGAGGGGGCCATGTACTCAATAATAAGTTTAAAAAAGGATCAAGGGTTATTCAGTTAATTAGAGAATGGCAAACTACTCATATATTTTTTCCTGCCGCACAGAGCCAGAAACTATTGGCTTTTATTGGCGAGCCTGTTTTTCTATGCGTGGGGTGAGCCGACTTTTGTTCTGGCGATGATGTTCTCTATCGTGTTTAATTACTTTGCCGCACTCCGAATTGAAGAGCTGTACGCAAAGCGTTCCGCGCAAAAAGGATTTCTGGCGCTGACAGTATTCATCAATCTGGGCATTCTGTTCGTGTTTAAGTATATGAACTTTGTAACCAAAAATATGCGCGAGATATTCCCGGTGGTGCAGGATACGATCCCTCAAACCAGCTTTGTGCTCCCTATCGGCATCTCCTTCTTCACATTTCAGGCGATGAGTTACGTGATTGATGTGTATCGCGGAACACCGGCGCAGAAGAATTTGGGGTATTTGGGGCTGTATATTTCCCTGTTTCCTCAGCTGATTGCCGGGCCGATTGTCCGCTATACCACCGTCATGGATCAAATGGAGCGTCGGGAGATCACATGGGATACATTTTCAGGGGGAATGCTTCGCTTTCTCTATGGCTTCAACAAGAAAATCCTTTTGGCAAATATTCTTGCCGAAGTGGCTGATGCGGCGTTTCGTATGGAAGAATTGAGCATAGCCATGGCGTGGCTGGGAGCAGTATGCTACGCATTGCAAATTTATTTTGACTTCAGCGGATATTCTGAGATGGCGATTGGCATGGGACGCATGTTTGGATTCCGTTTCCTGGAAAACTTTAACCACCCCTATATGTCAAAAACCATGACGGACTTCTGGAGACGGTGGCATATCTCGCTGGGAAGCTGGTTCCGGGATTACTTGTATTTTCCTTTGGGAGGCTCCCGTGTTAAGTCGAAATGGAGATTGGTCTTCAATTTGGCTGTGGTGTGGCTGGCTACAGGCGCATGGCACGGAGCGAGCTGGAACTTTATTTTTTGGGGAATGCTCCATGGGACGGTAATCGTGATCGAGAAATTATTCTCTCTGCCGCAGCGGTTACAGAAGAAAAACGGAATAGCGGCATTGTATCAGGTTTTTACCCTGTTGGTGGTGCTTTTCGGTTGGGTCTTCTTCCGGGCGGAGGGATTTCTGACTGGCGTTACATATGTGAAAGCCATGTTGGGGCTGGGAGGAAACCTATTGACGGATTCCGCCTTCCGCTTTTATTTGCGGGAGTATGGGATGATTTTGGCGGCAGGAATTTTGTGTTCCACATCCCTGCTGCAGTGGTGCAGAAAGAAAATCCCTCACCAAAGAGCGGAGGCGCTGTGGGACCAGGGTGCTGAGGTGATCCAGCTGCTTTTGTTTCTAGTGGGTGTTTCCTGCCTGGTGATGAATGCCCACAACCCGTTTATTTACTTTAACTTTTAAAGGAAGGACGCAGAAGATGTCAAGTCAAAAGAGGGGATGCCGGATAAAACTGCCGTTGATTGCGGCGCTGGCGCTGCTCATATTGCTGTCAGCTGTAAATGCCAAGATAGTCGGGGAACCTTTAACAGCATTGGCGCGGCATGAACTTACGTTTGAGGAGTTTGTGAATACGGTTGAGTCAGGATATTCCTCGGATAACTTTGCAGGGAAGAGTGGCTTTGTAAACGTGAACGGGCTGTTTGCCAGATTGACTGGCCGGCGGGTACTCAACAAAGTCGTTCGGGGTACGAATGGGATGCTGACCGGCATAGTCAGCGATGTTGATGTGACAGAGTTGGCTGCAAGTATTGAGGGCTTTGCAAAATACCTGGAGGAGTATGAGGACATTCCGTTTCTCTATGTTCAGCTGCCGTATAAAAGTGATTTGGATGGGAACTTCTATCCAGAAGGAGTGACGGCTTGTGCAAATCAGAATACGGATCATTTGCTGTCCTGCCTGAATGCTGCCGGTGTAAATGCCTTGGATATGCGGCCGCAATTGAGCCAGACGTCGGAAATGATACAGCAATATTTCTATAAAACAGACCACCATTGGAACCCGGAGGGGGCGTTTGTCGCCTTCCGTGAGATTATGGCAGAACTCCAGATACAGTTTCCGGAGGGCAATATCGATATGGAATACGCCCAGTGGGAGATGTGGGAGAGGCACGAGAAGGAGGACTGGTTCCTGGGATCCTGGGGGAAGCGGGTGGGACAGTTTTTTGGCGGGACAGACCCCCTCATATGGTATACACCGCGATTTGAAACCGGCATGTCATGCAGCATTCCCAAACATGGCGAGCTGCATTGCGGAGATTTTTCTGCGGCGAATATTCGCACACAGTATATTGAGCAGAGGGACCTTTTTGGATACAATCCCTACTGCGTATATATTGGCGGAGATTATCCGCTGGTGCAGCACAGAAATTTAGAGGCTCCCTCTGAACTGCGGCTGCTGATTCTGAAGGATTCTTTTACCCTCCCATTGCAGTCGTATTTTTCTACAGTTTTTCAAGAGGTAGACGTAATTGATCCCCGGCACTTCACAGAGTGCTCGATTGCGGAATATGCGGAGTGGACAAGGCCGGATATTGTACTCTTTATGATAAATCCAAGTTCTTTAGGGGGGGATAAATATAAAAAATTGGGGACAGAACAGGCGATTGCAAATCATGCGCGGGAAGAGGCACCCATAGTCAGTGAGCAGGGAGACATTGTGCTGGCGTCTGATTCGTCAAACAATTACCGCTATGCAACGATTCCATTAGAAGCAGATTCTGTGTATAGGGTAACGTTTGACTGCGTGGATGTCGTGGAAGGGAGTCCGGATGGTGTGGCGCTGACGCTTTATAATCGGACGAAGGAAGAAAGAACAAGCAACCGATTGTTTGATCTCAACTATTACCAGGTAATGGATGGATATGAGTGGACATTCAGGACGCCGAAAACGGAGGATACCCTGCAATTGCTTTTTTATGCGGGCATCTATGGCTCTACTGCGGGCAATGGGTTGATCTATCGAAACGTGATATTGGAAAAGATGTAGAGGATGTTTTGATTAGAATCTGCAAAAATCAATATGGAGCAGTATAAAAACTAAACAGGCAAATTGAAGCAGGGCCATGTAATTGGCAGCCTTCTTTTCATAGCGGACCAGGAGTTTGCGGAATCGATTGAAAAAAGAGTGCGTAACCTCAACGATCCAGTGATGTGCCCGGAAGTTTGGCTTGCGTTCCAACACCTTCTTCTCCTCACCTCGGGGCCGGATATATGGAGTATAACCGCGCTGTATCACCGCGTCTCCACTACCAGCATGGCCTGCGTCCAAGCACAAGTTGCTCTAAATGCATTTTCAGAGTGGCAAGCCGTCGCTCAACAGGTTTCAGCTTCCCTTGAATATCCAGTTGTTCCCCTATCATGGACTTGAATTTTTCATCAAGCCCCGCCATATCCATAATGCTGTTGGTTTGCAGGAAGTTCAGCATTTTCGCCGCGTCTTTGAGATTATACAGCGATTGCGAATATCCCGCTTTCCCCGCCTGTGCCTTGCGTGACAAAATGCCTTGAATGTAGTCAGCAAGGGTGGGCG
>ERZ779624.287-NODE-287-length-17541-cov-7.822887_pt1 | contig 17541 bp, 12 predicted proteins | sample MGYA00514190_ERZ779624 | MGnify/ENA primary metagenome ERZ779624 (study PRJEB29562, sample SAMEA4376706) | mouse gut metagenome | isolation source: Cecum | study: EMG produced TPA metagenomics assembly of the A DSS colitis mouse model was used to assess the... | reverse complement strand
CTCCTGCTCGAACACATACGCCTGCTCCAGATCCTCGGAAGGACCAAAACGCATCTTTACATGACCGTACTGGCCGTGTCCGCCGGACTGCTTTCTGTACTTGTATTCCACATCGGACTGCTTTTTGATGGTCTCACGGTAAGCCACCTTCGGCTGGGACAGCTCCACTTCCACCTTATATTCATTGAGCAGCCTGCTGACAATGATCTCAAGATGCTGGTCTCCCATTCCGTAGAGCAGCGTCTGACGATTCTCCGCATCATTCACGGTCTTCATGGTCAGATCCTCATGGCCAATCTTCTGCAGCGCCTGGGAAATCTTATCCACATCCGCTTTGTTCTTGGGCTTATAGCGCATGTAGGTATAAGGAGTGGATACCTCCGCCTTTCCGAATTTCACCGTCGTCGCCTTGGTAGACAGACTGTTTCCGGTTCTCGCCGCAGTCAGCTTGGCAAGCGCACCGATATCTCCCGCGTGAAGCTCAGGCACCTCCACAGGCTTGTTGCCCTGAAGCACATACAGCTTTCCGATCTTTTCCTCAATATCCTTATCTACGTTGTAAATCACATCATCCGTCTTCAGGACACCGGAATTCACCTTAATCAACGAATATTTTCCGATAAAGGGATCCACGATAGTCTTCCAGATATAAGCGGATTTGGCCTTGGAGAAATCATAATCCGCATTGTAAATTTCGTTGGTCTTCATATTGATGCCGGCACAGGTACGGTTCTCCGGGCTGGGGAAATATTTAACAATATCATCCAACAGTGTATAGACACCCTGGCACAGCACATTGGAACCCATGGTCATGGGAACAATGCTGCAGTCGCAGACGTCGGTGCGCAGCGCGGCCCTGATCTCCGCCTCAGAGAAGGTCTCTCCGCCGAAGTACCGCTCCATCATCTCTTCGCTGGTCTCGGCAACTGCCTCCATCAGAGTATCGCGGCAGATCTGCAGATTCGCCTTATTGTACTCCGGTATCTCACAGGGCACTACTTCCTTGCCCTGCCAACGGTTGCCTGTCTCGGCAATGACATTGACATAGCCCACAAACTTTTCATTCTCACGGATCGGAAGATTGAACGGAGCCATCTTCTTGCCATAAAGGTTCGTCATATCCTCCACCACCTGGCGGAAGGAAGCGTTATCCACGTCCATGTTGGACACATAGATGATTCTGGGCAGCTTATACTTCTCACAGAGTTCCCAGGCCTTCTGAGTTCCGACCTCAATGCCGGACTTGCCGTTTACCACAATAATAGCCGCCCCTGCCGCGCTGACAGCCTCCTCCACCTCGCCTACAAAATCAAAGTAGCCGGGAGTGTCAATAATGTTTATCTTATGTCCTTCCCACTCGACGGGAATAACGGATGTATTGATGGAAAACTGGCGTTTCTGCTCTTCCTTGCTGTAATCGCTTATGGTATTTCCGTCAGTCACCTTTCCCATTCTCGATGTAATGCCGGACAGATAAGCCATAGCCTCAACCAGACTTGTCTTTCCGCTTCCGCCGTGACCCATCAACACCACGTTGCGAATTTTGTCAGTTGTGTAAACTTTCATGTGAGTTCCTCCAATTATACTGTAATTTGGGCATTTAGAGGTATCCTGAACCGGATTGTAAAGTCCCATATGAACATTTTACTAAACAATTGGGTATTTTACAAGGAAATGTTGTACAAAATATTTCAGTTGTTTTTCATTCGTCGAAGTGCTATGCTGTAACGGAAACATTTTATTCGGAAACGAGGATAACATTATGTCTGACCTGACCTGCGGTTTTATCGGCCTGGGACTCATCGGCGGTTCCATCGCCAGAGCCCTGAAGGAACATTTTCCCAATACAAAAATCATCGCTTACGACGTAAATCCGGAAACGCTGCAGCAGGCAGGCCGGGACGGCGTTGTGGACGTGGCCGCCGCCCGCGTAGACGAAACCTTTTCGGAATGCGACTATCTTTTTTTGTGCGCGCCGGTACAAAAAAACGACGATAACCTCGCCGCCGTAAAGAGAGTAATCGGTTCCCGCTGTCTCCTGACAGATGTGGGAAGCGTCAAATCCACCATACACAAAGCAGTCCGCAAGGTCGGACTGGAACACTGCTTCATAGGAGGACATCCCATGGCTGGAAGCGAGCGCACCGGCTATGTCAACTCCAGGGCTGCTCTTCTGGAAAATGCCTACTACATTCTGACCCCCACTCCCTCCGTGCCCGAAAAAAGACTGGAGGAATACCGGTCTCTGGTATCCCGCCTGGGCGCTATCCCTCTTGTGCTGGAATGGGAACGACACGACTATGTCACTGCCGCCGTCAGCCATCTCCCCCATGTCATCGCCGCGTCCCTGGTGAACCTGGTACGGGACAGCGACTCCAAGGACGGCATCATGAAGCTGATCGCAGCAGGCGGTTTTAAGGATATCACCCGGATCGCTTCCTCCTCTGCCGCCATGTGGCAGCAGATCTGTCTCACAAACACCGAAAACATTTCCTCTCTCTTACAGGATTACATTGACGCTTTGTGTGCCGTCAGATCCAGACTGGAGCAAAGCGACGCAGAAGCGCTCTATGCTCTCTTCGATTCGGCCCGGGTTTATCGAGATTCCTTTATCAACGCTTCCAGCGGTCCTATCAAACGTTCCTTCAGTTTTTATGTGGATATCGCAGACAAATCCGGCGCCCTGGCCCACATTGTCTCCCTGTTGGCCGACCAGGGAATCAGCATCAAAAATATCGGCATTACCCACAACAGGGAATCCGAGGACGGTGTGCTGCGCCTGGAACTTTACCGCGAAAAAGACCTGGATACATCCATTGCCATTCTGAGAACGGCAGGCTACACCCTTCATGTGAGAAGCTGACGGTTTCTTTTTTTAACGAATCTCTGCAGAAGCCTTCCGGCCAGCACACACAGCAGCAGGCCGAAGGCTCCCCCGCAGGTATCCAGACACACATCCGCAAAACTGCCGTACCTTCCCGGTACAAACAGCTGGTGGAACTCGTCCGCTGCTGCAGAGCAAAACACCCATCCCACCGTCAAAAGATACAGTCTCTTTCCCCGGCAAAGCCACTGACTCCAAAGCACATATACCAGAATCCCCATACAGGCATACTCCGAAAAATGCGCAAGCTTCCGGATGGGATGTTCAAAATATTCCGTCAGACCTTCCATAAACGCCTGGCTCCAATGCCCGCCGGACAGGCTGTTGATCAGCTCCACACACTTTTCGGAAATCATCTGACTCAAATTTCCTGACTGCTCGCCATCCTGGGCCGAAAATCCGAATATGACTGCATACAATGCCAGCAGCAGAACTGCTGCCAGCACCGTAACCGCTGTTTTTCTCTTCAAACTCTTCATCTGTGAAATTCCTCTTGTAGTCCCAACTCATAAACAACCGTCATGGTTGTATTGTATAAAAAAACGCACCAAATTTCAGATACACTCTGGCAGGCTGCCAAAATGTATGATATACTATCCATGTTGTCCTACCGATACCTGGCAACGGGAGGAGGTGTCAACATTGGAAATCTTCATTTCTTTCATATTAACCGTTCTGGGTAGTGTAGCTTGCCACTACATCATCAAATGGTTAGACGGTGACCATAAGGACAACGAATAACCTGGTGGGTGCTTGGCCACTATAAAAGTCAAGAAGAATCCCTCGACTGTGTTCCAGCACAGTCGGGGGATTCGCTCTTTCGTCAACTTGGACTCTTCATTTCTTTTTGCCTAATGGCATTGTATCATATGTAGATTCCTTTTACAATATTCTCTTTTTAAATCTTTTTCATTTTTTATTCACTTAACAAAAGTTCAATTTGGGTGTCATTTGATTAACATGGCATCCCCAAAGCTGAAAAACCGGTACTTCTCCCGAACAGCCTCCCCGTAGGCATCCAGCACATGCTCCCTGCCCGCCAAAGCGCTGACCAGCATGACCAGAGTGGATTCCGGCAAATGGAAATTGGTGATCAGGGCGTCCAGAACACGGAAGCGATAGCTGGGATAAATAAAGATTTCCGTATTACCGCTGCCGGCATGCACCATACCGCTTTCGTCCGCCGCGCTCTCCAGGGTACGGCAGCTGGTAGTCCCCACACAGATCACCCGGCCGCCCCGCGCCTTCGTTCTGTTGATGATTTCCGCCGCCTCCTCCGTCACCTGATAAAACTCGGAGTGCATGTGATGCTCCAGCACGTTTTCCTCTTTCACAGGTCGAAAGGTGCCCAATCCCACATGCAAAGTCACACAGGCCACGGACACTCCTTTTTCCCGAATCTTTGTCAGAAGCTCCTCCGTAAAGTGCAGTCCCGCCGTAGGCGCCGCCGCGGAGCCCTCATATCTGGCATAAACCGTCTGATAACGGCTGCGGTCCTGAAGCTTATGGGTGATATAAGGCGGAAGCGGCATCTCACCCAACTGATCCAGAAGCTCCTCCCAGATCCCCTGATAATCAAAACGGATCAGCCGGTTCCCCTCCTCCACTGTCTCCAGCACCTCAGCCTTCAGCAGCCCGCCGCCGAAGGACAGCCTGGTTCCGGGCCTGCATTTCTTTCCCGGCTTTACCAGAGTTTCCCACACATCCCTCTCCCGTCTCTTCAGAAGAAGCACCTCCACATGAGCGCCGGTGCCCTCCCGCTCTCCAAGCAGTCTTGCCGGAATCACTCTGGTATCGTTCAGCACCAGACAGTCCCCGGGCCGCAGATAATCCACTACGTCCCGGAACACATGGTGCGTTACCTCCCCGGAATCTTTATCCAGCACCAGAAGCCTGGAGGAGGAACGATCCTCCAAAGGATCCTGGGCGATCAGCTCCTGAGGCAGATCAAAATAAAAATCCGATTTTTTTAATTCCACCGTATCCATAGTTACATGTCCGCAGCCTTTGCAAATACCTTGTATCCCCGGTATGCCTCGTAAATGTCGGCCTTGCTGGTAGCCTCCCAGGGTGCATGCATGTTCAGCACAGGTACGCCGCTGTCAATGACATTCATGCCGTAAAGAGCCAGGATATAAGCGATGGTGCCGCCTCCGCCCACGTCCACCTTGCCCAGTTCAGCCGTCTGATAAGCTATTTTTTCTTCATCCATAATGCTGCGCAGATGAGCAATATACTCCGCATTGGCGTCGTTGGAACCGCTCTTTCCTCTGGATCCGGTAAATTTGTTAAATACCATACCCGCACCCATCCACGCTGCATTTTTCAATTCAAAGCAGGAGCGGAAATTCGGATCAAAGCCCGCGCTGACATCGGAGGAAAGCATACAGCTGTGGGCCAGACATCTTCTCACATTGATCTCACTGTATTCTCCCGTCAGATTCATCAGCTCTGCCACCGCATTCTCAAAAAATCTGGACTGCATACCGGTAGCTCCCACAGAGCCGATCTCCTCCTTATCCACCAGGATACAGCAAACCGTCCGGTCTGTCTCTCCCATATCCAGCATGGCCCGCATGGAGGTAAACGCACAGACTCTGTCATCCTGCCCGTAAGCCAGGATCATGCTGCGGTCAAAGCCGGCCTCTCTTGCCCCTCCTGCCGGAACCACCTCCAGCTCTGCAGAGAGGAAGTCTGCCTCCTCGATATCGTAGGTCTCCTTCAAAATATCCAGAATTCCGGATTTCACCAGATTCTTTGCCTTCTCCTTTGCCTCGTCGGTCTCCTTCTCTTCCTCACCGATGATCAGAGGCTTTGAGCCCACAATCAGATCCAGCGCCTCCCCCTCGATCACCTTTGCCGCCTTCTTCTCCAGCTGCTCTCCGGCCAGGTGGATCAGCAGATCGGAAACAAAAAATACCGGATCATCCTGGTTTTCGCCTACATTCAGTTCCACAGTAGTACCGTCCTTCTTTACCACCACGCCATGAATGGCAAGTGGCAGAGCCACCCACTGATATTTCTTGACACCGCCGTAATAATGGGTGTCAAGGTAGGCAAAGGTGTGGTCGATGTCCTCAAACAGGGGATTCTGCTTCACATCCAGCCTGGGGCTGTCAATGTGAGCGCCCAGAATGTTCATGCCCTCCGTCAGAGGCTTTTTCCCCACCTGGAACATGACGATGGACTTGTTCATCCACACGCTGTATACCTTATCGCCAGCCTTCAGAGTCTCCCCGCTCTTGATCAGGGCCTCCAGTTCCCGATATCCTTCCGCCTCAACGGTATTTACGATAGCGTCCACACATTCCCGCTCCGTCTTGCCGTTATCCAGAAACTCCCTGTACTCCACGCACAGCTTTTCCAGCTCCTTTTGCTGCTTTTCATCATAATTTTCCCAAGCACATTTTTTTAACATTACACTGCCTCCTTCTATGTTCACCACATCTCTTTTCAACGCTCTGCTGCCCGTCCATTGTCGGCGGGAACTCAGCTTCTCAGTTCAATGTTCAGCTCATTTTTCAGATTCTTCAGAATCTTCTTCACAAAGCGATCCACGGAATCTGCCTCAAAGGGTTCCTCACCCGGGACAAAGCGAACGGTAAACGCCATACTCTTCTTATTCTCCGGTATCTGATCCCCCACATACACATCGAAGAGCTTCACATCTCCGATATATCCGCAGGATTTCCGGATGATCTTTTCCACCTGACCACAGGTAACATCCTTTTCCATGACAAGGGCAAGATCCCTGCTCTCCTCAGGATATTTGGGCAGCGGAACAAACACGGCCCTGCCCTCATACACCTGGGAAAGCTTTTTCAGATCCAGTTCCAACAGATAGGCACTGTATCTGAGATCCAACTGCTCCGCCACCTCATAGGCCACCTTGCCCAGATAGCCGATCTCTTCCCCTTCACAGAATATGGCCGCCGTCTGACCGGGATGCAGGAAGGATCTTCTGGCAGGCTCATAGTCAAAATGCGCAAACAAAGTTTCTGCTACCTTCTCAGCCATGCCCTTCAGGGTAAAGAAACTTTCCTTCTCTCCAAATATGCCGATGCACAGCATCTCCCGCTCCTCCGGGTAATCCTTCAGAGGCAGTTCACCGGAAAGAAAACTGTTACCAAGCTCAAACAGCCGTCCCTCCATGTTTCCCTTTTTCTGGTTCCTGGATACGGCGTTCAGCATAGATGCCGCCAGGGTCGTCCGCATCAGAGAAAGATCCTCATTGATGGGATTTAAAATACGAATGGTTCTACGCTCAGGTGCATCCTCCGGCAGCCGCAGCAGATTCAGATCCGACGGCGAGAAGAAAGAATAGTGAACACATTCATATGCTCCCGCACTGCAAAGCGCTCTCTTCAGTCTCAGCTCCCTCTGCTGTCTCCGGTTCAGTCCCCCTGTCGTAACCTTCGCCTCCGGCAGAAAGGTGGGAACAATATGGCCATAACCGTACATGCGGATGACTTCCTCCGCCACATCCTGATAAGTCTCCATATCCTCACGGTAGGCCGGCACATGAATGGTCAGCCGGTCTCCGTCAACGGAGGGCGCAAACTGCAGATTATTCATAATGCGGATGATTTCGTTCTCCGGGACTTCGATGCCCAGCACGTCATTGACACGCCGGATGCTCACTGACAGTTCCCGGGGTTCTATGGAATTACCCGTATTCACATCCACATGAGTGGCGGACACCTTACCGCAGCCCAACTCCTCAATCAGATGCAGCGCCCGCTCCATGGCATGAACGGTGGCAAACTCATCCACACCCTTCTCATATTTCGCACTGGCATCCGTGCGTTTTCCCAACGCACGGGAGGTTCTGCGGATATTATCCCTGGCAAACTTTGCCGATTCGAACAGCACCTCCTTTGTGGTATCTCGGATCTCGGAGTTCAGTCCCCCCATGACACCTGCCAGAGCCACCGGCTTCACACCGTCGCAGATCACCAGATTACCGGTATTCAACGTGTACTCCTGCGCGTCCAGGGTCACAATCTTCTCGCCTTCCCCGGCACGTCTCACCCGGATAGCGTTTCCCTCCAGATAATCACAGTCGAAGGCGTGCATGGGCTGTCCCATCTCCAGCATCACATAATTGGTGATATCCACAATATTGGAAATGGCGTCCTGGCCCACCAGAGCAAGCCTGCGCTTCATCCAAAGAGGAGATTCCTGGATCTTCACATCATATACATAGTGTCCGATATATCTGGGGCAAAGCTCCGGTGCGTCTACCGTCACCGTAAACCCGTCCTTTTTCACCTCTGTGGCCTGATAATCAAAGGCCGGCATTTTAAACTCCTGATCCAGAACTGCCGCAACTTCTCTGGCAATTCCCAGAATGCTCTGACAATCCGGCCTGTTCGCCGTGACGGAAATGTCAAAAATCCAGTCATCCAGCCCCAGAAGAGGCTTCACGTCCGTGCCGGGTTCCATATCCTCCGGCAGAACCAGCAGACCGTTATAGCTCCCTCCGGGATACATGCTGTCGGAGACACCCAACTCCGCCCCGGAACAGAGCATTCCCTCGGATTCATAGCCCCGCAGCTTCCCCTTTTTGATGGTCATGGTGCCCTCTACGGTCTTGTGATCCTTTGCGGTCATAAACACCGTGGCCCCCACCAGCGCCAGCGGATATTTTCCTCCTGCCCGCACATTGTCGGCGCCGCAGCAGATCTGGAAGGTTCCCCGCGCTCCCGCATTGACCCGACAAAGGTGCAGATGGGTGTCCGGAATTGCCTCGCATTCTTCTACCAGCCCGGTTACCACATTGCTGATCTCTTTTCCCACCTCCAGCAGCTCTTCCACCTCGAACCCACAGGAAAACAGCTTCTTCTCCAGTTCCTGCGGCGTGACATTGACGTCCACATATTCTTTTAACCAACTCAACGGTACTAACATGGCTTTTCCCTCCCTACTAGTTATCATTAACCTGCTTCAGCACCCGCAGATCGGATTCAAACAGCAGCTTGATATTATTGATTCCATACTTCAGCATGGCCGCCCTGTCTATGCCGATGCCGAAGGCCAGTCCGCTGTATTCCGCGGAATCGATACCGCAGTTTTCCAGCACCTTATTGTTCACAATTCCACAGCCCAGAAGCTCGATCCAGCCGGTGCCCTTACACAGTCTGCATCCGCTGCCGCCGCATTCAAAGCAGCTCACATCCACCTCTGCAGAGGGCTCCGTGAAAGGGAAGTAGGAGGGACGAAGCCTCGTGGTGGTCTCCTCTCCATAAATCTTCTGTACAAATACATCCAGCATTCCCTTCAGGTCGCACAGGGTGATCTTCTTATCCACCACCAGCCCCTCCATCTGATGGAACATGGGAGAATGCGTAGCATCGTCGTCTGAGCGGAACACCCTACCCGGGCAAAGCATCTTGATGGGCAGCGGCTTTGTCTCCATGGCATGAATCTGTGCCGCCGAGGTCTGGGTTGCCAACAAAAATTCCGGCGACAGATAAAAGGTATCCTGCATGTCCCTTGCGGGATGATCCTTCGGAATGTTCAGCGCCTCAAAATTATAGTAATCCTTCTCTATCTCTCTGTTTTCAAATACCTCAAAACCCATTCCAATGAACACATCTATGATCTGATTGCGCATCTGGGTGATGGGATGCAGATTTCCTGTCTCCCTTTTCTCCGCCGGCATGGTCACATCAATCTTCTCCAGCTCATAGCGCACTTCCAGCTCTTTCGCCTTCATCTTCTCGTCCAGCTCCAAAAAACGCTGCAATGCCCATTCCTTCAGCTCGTTCACGCTTTTTCCGAAGCCTGCCCGCTCCTCCGGTGCAATGCTGCGCATCTCCTTCATCAGCTGACCGATCTTGCCGGTTTTGGAATCCAGAAACTGCTTGCGCAGCTCAAAAGCTGCCGCTCTGGAGTTGGCCCGCTTTTCAATCCCGTCCATGATCTCCTGTTTGATACTCGCCAGTCTGTCACTCATTTTCATACCTCCCTGTTTTGTTCGCGGCGCTTTCCTCTCTGCCCGCGCAAAAAGTCCCCTGCATTTTCATGCAAGGGACGAAATTTTTCCGCGGTACCACCCTGATTCCCTGCCCTTGGGCAGGACTCTCGTTTTCGCCTAACGCGCGCCCTACGTCCGAAGCTATCTGCATACGCCCTCTCGGGCGATACCTTCACTCCGGCAGCTCCGGTGGGAAATTCAGGTTTCCTCTGAACCTGGGGAGGCTCTCAGCCGATGACCCCCCTTCTCTGAAGGAAAATGAAACCTTACTGTGCACCATCATTGCCTTTCACTCTACTAATTGATTAGTCTAACGTTCCTCCTGCAAAATGTCAAGCTTTTTTTTCATTACCTCTGTTCTCTCCTGCTGCCCGCAAGCACTTTGTTTACAGGGCTGAAATAACAGTTCAGGTACGCCCCCACCATGATAATGTACATACAGAAATACATCCACAGCAAAATGATAATGATGATGGAAAGACTTCCGTAAATACCGTAGGAATTACTGTAATTGATGTATATGGAAAAGACCCAGGAGAATACGCTCCACACCACCGCCGCAAAAGCTGCGCCGGGAATCTGCTCCTTGAACTTCAGCCGCTCATCCGGCACATACGCATAGATCGCGGCAAACAAAACAGTCAGCACCACCCATACCACCATAAACCGAAAGTTCATGGCAAAGGTCACGATATCCTGCAGCAGCGGAAACCTGTGCAGGGCAAGATTCACCAGCTGATTTCCGAATACATTGATAAACAGGGAAAGGATCACCACAACCAACATCACCACCGTATACAGGCTGGCAATGGCACGCACCACAAAATAATTCCGCTTCTCCTCCACCCCGTTCACGGCATTCAGCCCCCGCATCAGCGCCAGAACGCCCCTGGCCGCAGACCAGATTGTTGCGATGATCGCCACGGACATCACCCCCGCCGACCTGTCGTAGACGTCGGAAATCAGACTTTCCGTCAAGGGAATCGCCATGTCAGGCACCACATCCGTCACCGCCTTCACCAGATTCTCCTCCGTCAGCGGCGTGTAAGGAAGAATTGCACAGATCATAATCAGCATTGGAACAATGGAAAGAAAAAAGAAAAAAGCAATGCTTGCCGCATGGGCGCTGATATTCTGTTTTTTCATCTGTGCGGAAAAGTTCATCCCGATCAGACAGAGCTTACGAATCACAGACCTCTCTCCTACTCATATATGTTTTTGACAGTACAGCCCTCATAAAAGAAGGCCAGGATATCTCCCGCGCTCCAGCCGCTTTTTGCCATGGATCTCGCGCCGTTCTGGCTCATGCCAACCCCATGTCCGAAGCCGCCGCCGGTCAAGGTATATCCTACCACATTCCCGTCTTCTTTTCCAGCAGTTATCACAAAAAAGCCGCTGGGCAGAATCGTCGGACACTTTACCTTGCTGCCGTCCTTGCGCACGATCCTGCTCTCACCGTTATTCAGCACATATCTGATATTGTGCTCCGTGATAACCTTGTAGATTCCCTTCTCCGCTTCAATTATCAGCTCGTCGGCAACCCCGCCTGCTCCACGCTTCGCGATACTGAGCTCTCTGATCTCACCCAGCCCGCCGATCTCCTCGCTGACATACTCTCCGTCCTTCAGTGTCAGCACCAGCCTGCTGTTGGCCGCATAACGCTTCTTCAGAATCTCCAGCATATACTCGGGATCCAGCTCCTCCACCTCATATGACCAACGATACCAGCCCTCTTCCACCTCAAAGTCATCCTGATTTTCGGAGCGGATAAATACTGCAAAGGCCTCTTCCTCCCGAAGCTTTTCTCCCAGATCTTCCGGCTCGGTGCCATCCGCCAGAACCTGCGCCATTGTGGTCTTGCTCAGATGCCTTGCGTGCAGATAAGTGATACGCGATGCCGCCTCCGTCTTCCACACGTTAGCATCACTGCCCACACCGCAGGAGGTGGAATAATAATAGGTTCCCGCCAGCGTATTCTCCGCCGTGTACAGCAGCTGTCCGTAAGTTTCCTTCACCGCCGTTGTAGTGCTCTCCTGCTCCAGAATATTGTTGTAAACCTGATAGGAGGTGCTGTCGTCCACATGAGCCCCATACTGTGGAAATCCCGCGTGCTCCATATGCCCGTATGCGTAGGTTCTGGCACAGACCGCCTGGGCCTTCAGCGCCTCCGCCGGATACTTTGACGGCATCTCACTGGGCACCACACTGTAAAGATATTCCTCCAGCAGCACCTGGTTGATCACCGCAATACCGCCTTCCGTCCGCAGAAGCTCCATGGTTCCACGGTAAGAGGGTGTCCCCTGGCTTCGCTCCTCGCTCTTAAGGGTCACCTTTCCCGTCAGCACATCCGGCACGACCCAGACCCGTTCTCCCTCAAAATAAGGACTGTCCGCAGCAAACAGGATTTCCTCCCCCGCCTGATGCACCTCAGTCTTTCGGTCTTCATAGCTTCCATAGATCACGGAAAATCCGGTGTCTGCCGTCAGCACCGGCTGTGTATGAAGACTTCCGTTCTCCGCCGACCTGACCAGAACCCGGATATACTCCATGGCTTCCTCTTTCACCAGCAAAACACCGCAGATCTCTCCGTCCTCCAGGCACAGATCCGTAAAGCTGTAGCCGAATCGGATATCTCTGGCCGTACACATCTCCAGACTGTCATAAAGACGGTATCCCCTGTAATCCGCAGCCAGCGGAAGCCTTCCATAGCCCTCCACCTCGATCCAGTCCTCTCCCGCACCCAAAATCTTTCCGTTTATCTTCTCCGCCATGACACAGATCTCTGTGACCTGTCCGTCCGTCAAAGTCACGTCGGCCACCTGTTCCCGCACTGCCGTCCCGGGACGATATCTCTGACCGGCGTCCTGCTGCCCTTCCTCCAATCGGCTCCCGGCATCTGACTGATCTCCTCCGTCATACCCTTCTTCCGCTCCGGAACCATCTGCTCCGCCGACCTCCCCTTCCGCAAGGGACTGCCCTTCCCCGTCGAACCGGCTTTCCGCTCCGGACGCTCCGTCGATCTCTCCCCAGGGATAACGCTCCCGCTCCCCCTCCCGAAAGATCAGAATGCCTTCCTCGTCCTCCTCCATAATCCAGACGTTATGTAAGGTTTCCACCACCGGAACATGCGGCGTCGTGGAAGACTCCGGCTCCTCCGGCTCTTCCCGGTGCAGAAAAGCCCCGATCAGCTTACCCAGCAGAAGCAGTATAATCAGCAGTACTCCCAGCAGACAGACAAAGGCCTTCAGCTGCATCCTCTGAGACCTGCTCAGCTTAAAATCGTCCCTGTTCAAATTTCCTATCCTCCGACCTGTTCCTGCGATTTTAAAAGAGCAGTCCACAGGGACTGCTCTTTTCTTCCGTATTGCAATTATCTGCTTTTCCCCAAAATGCCGCCCCTTGCCCTTTGACTCCTAGCAATGCTAGGTGGGTGACCGCAACCACGCTTTTGCCTTCCCTTCCGATCCTCCGAAGGAGTGAGGGCCTGACAGCCACTTGGCAATATAGGAATCCCGTTTAAAGTAAATGTAGGTTCAAAAATAAGCAAGAGTTATCGTGCATTTCAGGTTACACTTATTATAGCTGATTCCTCTTCGGTTTACAATAGCAAATTTTGACAAAATAGGAAACTATTCCATACACTTGTCAACCAGCTTATCAATCACAGGTACCTTCACGGTTCCCTGATTCAGTGCCTTCAATCCCAGCAGAAGGAACAGCAACGTTCTCACCAGATCCAGGCCGTCTTTCAGCATGTATATGATATTTGAGACAATACTAATATAAAAATTGCCCCCGAAAATATTCAAAATGCTGTCGATAAAGCCAATGGCATCCGGGAGCAATCCCAGCACTGCGCTGAAGAACGCAAACAGAACCCACACCGCAACAGCCTTTATCGCCGTCTTCTTCAACCAGGCATTTTCCTCCATCAGAAGGATATAACCGCCCAGAATCACGGCTGCCGTCATTCCGCTGAAAAATCCCAGAAAATACATTGCGGCTCCCAGCACTCCGACCGAAACTCCCAACTTTGTCTTCTGCATAAACTTTTATCTCCCTTTCCTCACAAAAGAAACGTTTCTCATTCCTGCGAGATTTGCTTCACACTCACATCGCACAAAACTCCGGGGAATCCCGTGCAAGTTACCCTCAAGGCTCCTGCTGGGGCTCATCCTCCGCTGTCTGCGCGGGCGCCTCCTCTGCTTCCTCAGCAGTCTCGGAAACCGGCTTCACCACAGGCATGGGTGCGCCGCAGGCACTGCAGAAAGCCGAATTTACAGCCACCTCTGCCCCGCACTTTTCACAGACGCTCACGCCCTTGATATCCTTGATCTGATGCTTATAGTCTCTGATCTTGTTCTCCGACTCATGAATAGCGGATACCAGCCTTCCGAAATCTGCCTCATGCTCCGCGTCGTGAAGTGCCACATAAAGCTTTCCGATCTCAAGATAATTGCTGTCAATTCTTTTTTCCTCGTCGTAAATGGCGGAATTGAGCCTGGCAATGTCTGCCACCTCTTTTGTTTTCTGAACAGCAGACTGACCGGCTTGAGAAAGTTTCTTGCCCAAATCGTCAAAAAATGCCATAATGATTCCTACCTTTCTTTTTCTTTCATTATAGCCTTTATCGGAACTCCATGTCAACCCTCATCTCGTTTCCTTTTACCGAGACCTGCGCCACGCTTCCCACCGCCAGCGGCATCATGGGCGGCCTGTGCCCCAGATCCGCATCCATGACCACCGGTACGCCCTTCCGCCCGGCCACCTCCAGTACTGCGTCAAAAGCATCCAGGTTCATCAAAGGCTCCCCGTTTGCTGGTCTGCCCACGAGAAAACCGGAGGCATGTTCAAACCAGCCGGCCTGCTCCATCTGCCACATGGCACGGCGGATCCCGAACACATTCAGATCGCAGGCCTCCAGAAACCACAGGATCCCATCCTCCCTGTACCTGTCCGCAAACGCAGCCGTTCGGTCAAACCGGGTACCCAGCAAATTTACCAGACAGTCCATGCAGCCGCCCAGAAGCCGTCCGGAGAATTGCAGTTCTTCGCTTTCCGGAACCTCTCTCCGCCCCAGAAAACGCTTCAGCCGCAACGGCTCCGTCACATTGTAAGGCTCCAGCGGATGTTCCTCATCCTTAAGCTGTTCCTTCTCCCATCTTCCGTAGCCTGTCACAGTCTTTCTCTCTCCCGTCAAAATCCCCATGGCATCCTCCAGAGACGCATGCCAGGGTTCCATGCCGAAGGAGGATGCACAGGGACCGTACACGGAAGCCGTGTCTGTCAGCACCGCAAGGGTATAGGTCAGATTCGTATTGTCGGAATAGCCCATAAACCATTTGGGCTCAAGCCCGGCCAGCTTCTCAAAGTCCACAAAGGGCAGCACCTCGCACATCAGCTCTCCGCCCCCGCAGGAAATCAGACAATCTGCCCGGGAGGCAAACAGCTCCATCAGCTCCGCTCCGCATTTTTCCGGCGTATTACTGATCCCCACTCCCTGATCCGCGTAACAGTTGGGCCCGGGAAGCGTCCGGTAACCCATGCCCTCCCACTTCTTTAAGGCCGCCCCGAAGGACGTTCTGTAAGGCTCCGTGGCACAGCCAAAGGACGGCGCCGGAAACCCGATGGTTCCTCCCGCCTGCAAATATTTCGGATACCTCATCTCACACCTCCCCCGGAAACATCCGGTCAAAGATTTCAAAACAGTCGAAGGTGGCAAAATAGTCCCGGGCCGTCTCCGCCCGGCGAATCAACTGTACGCTGCCGTCCTCACGCAGCAGAAGTTCCGCCGACTTCAGCTTGCCGTTGTAGTTGTAGCCCATGGAAAAGCCGTGGGCGCCGGTATCGTGAATGACAAGATAATCTCCGATCTCCACCTCCGGCAGCATTCTGTCAATGGCGAACTTATCGTTATTTTCACACAGAGAGCCCGTTACATCATATTTCCGGTCCAAGGGCTTCTCTTCCTTCCCCAGAACCGTAATATGATGGTAGGCTCCGTACATGGCAGGACGCATCAGATTCACCGCACAGGCATCCACGCCAAGATACTCCTTGTAGGTGTGCTTTTCATGAATCACCTTCGTCACCAGATGCCCGTAGGGCGCCATCATAAACCGCCCCAGCTCCGTATAGATAGCCACGTCGCCCATGCCTGCCGGCACCAGCACCTCCTCATAAACCTTCCGCACGCTCTCACCGATCACCCGGATGTCGTTTGGCTCCTGATCCGGCCTGTAAGGAGTTCCGATTCCACCGGAGAGATTGATAAAGGCTATATGCGCCCCCGTCTCCTCCTTCAGCCGCACCGCCAGCTCAAACAGCTGTCTTGCAAGCACGGGATAATACTCGTTGGTGACGGTGTTGCTGGCCAGGAAGGAATGGATGCCGAAATGCTCCACGCCCTTTTCCTTTAACAGCCTGTAGCCCTCAAACATCTGAGCCTCGGTGAAGCCGTACTTGGCATCCCCGGGGTTGTCCATAATATCCGTCCCCAGAGAGAAGTAACCACCGGGATTGAACCGACAGCTCAACGTCTTCGGCAGTTTTCCCAATATCTTCTCCAGGAATCCGATGTGGGTAATGTCATCCAGATTGATGATTGCCCCGATCTGTGCCGCATAGGCAAACTCTTCTGCAGGCGTATCATTGGAGGAAAACATAATATCCTCCCCCTCCATTCCCATGGCATGGCTGAGCATCAGCTCCGTCAGGGAGGAGCAGTCGCTGCCGCAACCGTAATCCTGCAGAATCTCCATCAGGAACGGGTTCGGCGTGGCCTTTACCGCAAAATACTCCTTAAATCCCCGGTTCCAGGAAAACGCCTCCTTCAGTGCACGGGCATTTTCCCGGATGCCTCTCTCGTCGTAAATATGAAAGGGGGTGGGATATTTCCTTGCAATCTCCTCCACCAGCTCCTTTGTCACAAATGCCTTCTTTTCCATTCCGTACTCCTCTTTTTCATAATTTCCGCATCATAGACCTGAAAACCGCTCAGGCGGCCATTCCATCACGGAACCATGGTTCCGGCGGATGTTCTCCCGCATATTCCTCCGACGCCGCGCGTGGGCTTTCCCGCTCACAGCAGCGTGTTCCTCAGTTCCTCCGCCGTCATGGGGCTTAAGTACGCAGGAGCCACGTCAAACATGGTCTTGCAGCCCTTCATTCCCTCTTTGTTCATGCGGTACGCCGCCCTTGCACAGGCTGTCAGCACACAAGCCGTAAACTCCGGATTGGAATCCAGCTTCAGACTGCACTCAATCCTGTGACTGTGCTCACCTTCTTTTCCGGTCTTCCCCGTCCGCAGCACAAAACCGCCGTGGGGAATCCCCCCATGGTTCCGCTGAAGCTCCTCCTCCGTAATGAAATGAACCGTGGTTTCGTAATCGGCAAAATAGTTAGGCATGGTTTTTATCTCTTTTTCAATCCGTGTCCTGTCCGCTCCCTCCTCCGCCACTACAAAACACTCCCTGATATGCTTCTGTCCGGCAGTCAGCACCGGCTCCTCCCCCCTGCGCACGGCCTCCAAAGCCGCCTCAATGGGAACAGTATACTGTCTGGCATCCCTCACCCCCGGAATCCTGCGGATCGCGTCGGAATGCCCCTGGCTGACGCCTCTGCCCCAGAAAGTATAGTCGCTGCCTTCCCGCAGGATGGCACCTGCATAGAGCCTGTT
>ERZ779624.286-NODE-286-length-17605-cov-7.581368_pt1 | contig 17605 bp, 12 predicted proteins | sample MGYA00514190_ERZ779624 | MGnify/ENA primary metagenome ERZ779624 (study PRJEB29562, sample SAMEA4376706) | mouse gut metagenome | isolation source: Cecum | study: EMG produced TPA metagenomics assembly of the A DSS colitis mouse model was used to assess the... | reverse complement strand
TGGGGGCGCCACATTTGCATAAACCCTAAAAAAGCCAATCTCGTATTTGGGTTTCCCCCCCGGGGGCGGGGGGGGGGGCGGGTGTGCCCCCCCCACGCCAGGGATGGTTAGGGAATCAGTATCCAGTGCGGGGCAGTTTGGGAGTGGAGGTCTTGTTGTAGACGATAGTCACCCAACGATCAACCGCCATGACCCAGTTGCCTTGCCAAAGCCCACCCACATCGGTTTTATTTGCGAACCGATACTCATGGGACAGACCCGGCAGGACTTTGCAATAGATATAGGGCGTCTGCAACTGGGTAAAGCCAGCCGGTACACGCCCGAACAGGAACATGACCTCAGTGACATATTCGTTGCTGGCCAGTCCCAATGCTGCAGAAGAGGCGTCCAGGGTGTAGCTCTTGGACGTGTTCAGGTTATCAGCCAGAGTGCGGTACTCGCTGCTGGTGTTTGTCCGGTAGACAACCTTGTAGCTGAGCCGTCCGGTCCATGTGCCGGTGATGATTTTTTCCAGCCGCACAGCGTCGGTGGGAAGCGTATCCCTCCAATAAAAATTGTCCAGAGGAACCGTAGAATTGTTGGCGATGTCAGAGAACTCATAGCGGATCGACTGACCGGGAACCACCTCTTTGTACCCGCTCTTATGAACGGATACGTTGGTAAAGACACTGGTGTTCCGAACCTCGATCTGGACAATCTGCCCTTCATGCTCCAGATATACAGTGACAGGCTCGCTGCTCACAGAGTAGTAGGGGGGAGCTGTTACCTCCTTAACGGTGTACCGCTCCAAGGGCAGCAGCTTGGAAGCTGCCAGACCGTTTTTGTCGCTCTTGACTGTATCTACCAGGCGATTGGATTTGTCGTAGATCTCAAATACCGCACCCTCCAAAGGTGTACCTGCGGGGAAGCCGTTGATGGGGTTGTCATCCGCAGATTTTTTCCAAATCTGGATCTGACCCATGATCGGCGTGTTCTTCCAGGTGATCTCCGTGGTTTCGCCGGGCTTGATATAAAAGGTCTTGAGCTGTGTATCGGCGATATAGCCCTTGTTCTCCATCTCGCGAACGAAAATTTTGCCGGAGAAGTCCAGGTTGTCCAGGTAGATGTAACCGTTCTGATCGGTAGTCACTTGATCAATGGGTTTCTGGCTGCTGTCATAAATCAGGAAGCTGACGCCATAAATCCCTTTGCCTGTGACACTGTCAACCTTGTGGATGATGAGTCCCGAAAAAGCCTTGTTAGTCACAGTCAGGGTCGTGGTTTTGCCGTCCTGGATGGTGAAGTAGTGGGGCGTGGGATCCACTTTGAACCCGGATGCTGTTTCGGTTTCAACCGCATAGTAGCTGCCGGCCTCCAGAGAGACATGAACCCGGCCGTTGCTGTCAGTGGTCACGGTGTCCACCAGACCGCCGTCCATTTTCCGAATTTCAAATGTTACGTTGGCAAGGCGCTTGCTCTTGTCGCTTTCGCTGACCTTGATCAGTTCCAGGCCTCCAATGGGGGTGTTATAGAACCGGAGAGTTTGAGCATCGCCCACCTTGATCTGAATGGTTTTGGGGCTGGTATCAAGGATGTAGCCATCCAGGCCACGGATCTCCTTGGCGATAATCGTCACGCCAGGTTCCAGTCCCTCGATCACAATCCGGCCATTCTCGTCTGTGGTGTACTCGCCATTGGCACTGCCCAGCACTTGCCCATTGGACTCGGTGACAAGGAAGGTTACACCTTTTAGGGGCGTGGTGGTTCCGGTGATGTACTTCTCGATAATCAGCCGGGTCTTGGGATCGTTCTCAAAGGTGAGATCATTGCCACCATTGTTCCCGCCGCCGATGTTGGTGCTGCCGCCGGGATTGGTGTTGCCACCGGTATTGCCGCTGGTGGTTCCGCCCACGGTTCCACTGCTCACTGTGTTGGAGCCGTTTTTGACGATGATGGTCTGAGGCGTGGAGTTCAGCACATAACCACTGGGAACCTTTGTCTCAACGACTACTACTGTGCTGCCGGGGATGAGGCCCGTCACAACAACAGTCCCATCCTTGCCGGTGGTGTAACGACCCAGCACAGTGCCGTTGCCGTCCTTAACAGTGAATTCAGTACCAGGAACGGGCTTACCAGTTACGCTATCCAGTTTGGTCAGGGTCAGGCTGCACAGAGGCTCGTTGAGGAAGGTCAAAGTTTGGGTGTCCAGGGGATTGACTGTGACCGTTTGGGTCTGGGTACTCTGGTCGATCACATAGCCAGGGGCGGGCTTGACCTCCTTGACCACCACCGTCCCGGTGATGCCATAAACACGGATCTCGCCCTTGTCATCGGTAGTATAGAGTCCGTTACTGCTCAGATGGCCATTGTCATTGTCCACATAGCCGCCATTGGCGTAGGTGAGCTGGAACTGCGCTCCTGCGATCAGAGCGCCGCTCACGCTGTCTTTCTTTTGAATGACAAGCGTTCCAGCTTTTTTGTTCCAGAAGGTCAACTGCTGCACGGAACCGGCCTTGATGAGAATGTCCTGGGGAGTGCCATCGAGGACATAGCCCTCGACTGTCTTGATCTCTCTGGCGATGACGGTGGTGCCGGGTTCGATGCCATCCAGCACGATCTCTCCGGCCTTATCTGTGTAGTACACGCCATCGTCCGGCCCAATGGCCGCGCCGGAGCCGTCCACCACCTTAAAGCACACACCGCTTAGAGGCTCGTTCTCGGTACCCTCAATGAATTTGCGGATGATCAGAGTTGTGGCAGGCTCGTTGTCAAAAATCAGGGTGTTGGTCACGCCGGTACGGACAACGATATTTTTCGGTGTCTCGTCCTTGATATAGCCTGTGGGTGCTTTTGTCTCAGAGACCACAACAGTGGAGTTGGGGGCCAACCCGGAGACGGTCACTGTGCCGTCCGTCCCGGTGGTGTAGCGTCCGATGGTCCTGCCATCGCTGTCTTTCACTGTGAACTCCGCGCCCTTCAGAGGCTTCTGGGTCACAGCGTCTCGCTTGAGGATGGTCAGAGTGCAGAGAGGATCGTTGTAAAAGCGCAAAGTTTGGGTATCTCCGGCATTGACAACGACCGTCTGCGGGGTGGGGTCTGCCTGGTAGTTGTCCGGGCTGCGCACCTCAGACACCACATAGGTGCCGGGGAGCAGCTTGGAAAGGACAATCTGCCCGCCCACATCGGTGGTGTAGAGGCCGTTGGAACTGGTCAATCCCTCGTTGTCCGGGGTCAGCTCACCGTTGGCGTTCATGACCTTGAACTGTGCGCCGGAGAGGGGCTGCTTGGTCACGCTGTCGTATTTCTCGATGATCAGGCCGCCTTTGCGGGTGTTCTTGATCACCACGGTCTGAGTGTCGCCGCCCTGTCCAATGACCACGTTGGTGCTGGGCGTGTCGATGACGTACCCTCCGTCCGGGGCCTTGATCTCATTGATCACATACGCGCCGGGGGCCAGATTGCTGATGCGGATCTCGCCCTGGGCATCGGTGGTAAAGATTCCGTTCTGGGTCAGCGTAGATGTGCCGATCACGCCGTCCAGGCCCACCTCGCACCCGGCGGCGGTGGTGATCCGGAACTCCGCACCGGGCAGCGCCTCGTTAGTCTGGCTGTCCCGCTTCTGGATGATCAAGGAGCCTTTGGGCTGGTTTTTGAAAGTCAGACTGACGGTTTTGCCCTCCTGGATCTGGATAGTCTGGCTCTGAGTATCCAGGATAAAGCCAGCGGGGGCGCGTGTCTCGGTGACCACCACGCTCTTGCCGGGCTTCAGGCCGGTAATGCGAATTTCTCCGGCCTCATCGGTGCGGTAGATACCGTTGCTGGCCCCAATCACCGAGCCGTCCGCATACATGACTTTGAACTCGGCATTTTGCAGGGTGACGGAGGGGTTGGTGGCGCAAACTTTGCGAATGAGCAGGTTGCCGTCCGGCATATTGGTGAAGCGCACCGTGACTACACTCTGCTCCCCGCTGTCCGCCAGGAAGATGGTTTCAGAGGACTGGATGATAGAGTAGCCATCCGCCGGATCGACCTCCTCCAGAATATAGGTGCCGGGGTTGAGCCCTGTCCAGATAGCAGTTCCGTTCTTCCCGGTCACCTTTGTACCGATGGTGGTGCCGCCTGTGCCGGAAGTACCGCCCAGGTATTTCAGCTGGAAGGTGCAGCCGGGCAGAGCCTCGCCGGTGACAGAATCATATTTTTCTACGACAATTCCGTTTTTTGGAACATTCTCAAACGTCACCGTTTTGCTCTCGCCGCCCTTGATGTAGAACTCCTGGGTGGCGGGCTGTTTGATGGTGAAACCGGGGGCAGGCTCCAGTTCCGTCACCTTGTACCAGCCGTCCCGGAGGTTGTCGATGACGATTTGACCGTTGGCGTCCGAGAAGAACACGCCCAGACTGTTCAGCTCGCCAGTGGTCGTGTTATTGCTGCCGTACCAGACCTGGAACTTGGCACCCTTGATGGGGCTGCCGGTGATGCTGTCCACCTTGTTGATGGTCAGTGTGGGTTTTTTATGGTTTTCAAAGTAAACGCTGTGTTCACGGTTAGCGTATAATGTCACCAGCTGGCTGGGAGCGTCCATGAGCCAGGGGGCAGGCACGGATTTCTCCGAAATCTCATACACACCCGGCAGGAGGTTGGAAAGGACGGCTTTGCCGGTGCTGTCCGTCTTGATCTCGTCCACCGAATGTCCGTCCGCCGCTTTTACGAGGAACACGGTATTGGGGATGGGGTCACCGGTGTCGGCATCCTTTTTATAGACAATGAGATTGGGCCTTTTCTGGTTCTCAATGGTCAGCGTAGAAGTCTGTCCAGGAAACAGCTCCACATGGTACTCTCGCAGATCCAAAATGTGATCCGCCACCGTGGCGGTCTCCTTCACCGAGTACACACCTGGCTCCAGATCGGAGATGTTGATCTCGCCGTTGTCATCGGTGATGCGGTCGAGGTAGTGGGTTCCATCCTCAATCTTGGCAATCCGGAAATGGACGCCGCCCAGCCGGGAACCATCGGAGCTGGTCTTGATCAGACGGAAAGAGGGTTTGGGTGTGTTTGTAAACACGAAATTCGCATTTTCGTCGGGATTGATCTGCACCACACGGATGGCATCGTCAATGAGGTACCCATCCGGCGCTTCCAACTCCCGGACCTCATATGCGCCGGGGGTCAGCTTACTGAGGTCAATCTCGCCGTTGATGTCGGTGGTGAACTCCTGCCGGTAGCTGCCGCCCACCAACTTGAACTCAAATCGGACATTGGGCAAGGACTTCATGGTCACGCTATCCACCTTCACCAGGTGGATGCCCGGCTTCAGGGAATTAAAAAAGACCAGCTCACGCGTCTGCGTGTCGCCGGCCTTCAATTCGATTTGCTGAGGCGTGGAAGTAACCACATGGGCGTCGTCTGTGGCGATTTCTTTCACGAGATAGGTGCCGGGCTCCAGATCGAATAAAACGATCTCGCCGTCCTCATTAGTGGTCTTGGTATCGAACAACTTAGCATCCTTGTAAATCTCAAAGGTGACGCCGGGGAGTCTGTCCCCGCTCAGCTGATCCATCTTGATGATCCGCAGTGCAGCTTTGCTGTTGTTGACCACCGTCAGAACGGGGTCATCCTGGATAGTGGGGTTGTAGGCATCAATATGGATGCCGTGGGGTGTCTTGTCCAGCACATAACCCACAGGGGCGGCTGTCTCCACCACCTCAATGTACGCTTCCTTTTTGATACCGTACACATACGCCTCACCAGCATCATTGGTGGTGACGGAGGTGAACAACTCCCCATCCGCATACACGTCAAAGGTGGCCCCGGGCAGGGACACACCGGTCTGTCCATCAATTTTCAAGATGGTCAGGCCAATGTCGCGGACATTTTCAAATGTGATGGTCACATCTCTGGTGCCATCCCACTTTATAGTCTCTACACGGGTGTCCTTCTGGTAGCCATCCGGGCTGGACTGTTCCCATACACGATATGACCCGTAGGGCAGCTCGTCGCCCTGGAAAGAGATGGTGCCGTCAAAACCGGTAATTCCGGTAGTTTTGTAAGTACCGTCAATCTGCTCAAAGACAAATACGGCCCCCTGAAGAGATGCCTTGTTCTGGGCGTCAATTTTTTTGATCGTGAACCCCTTTTCCGTGTCGTCCACCACTGTCATATATTCGGTGCGGCCAGGGGTGAGGGTGACATTCATCGGGGCAATGATCTGGTACCCCTCCGGGGCCTCAGTTTCTGCCAGGGTGTACTGCTCGTCAGCGGGCAGATCCATCCAGATAATTTGCCCGTTGCGGTCGGTAGTTCCGGTAACTACCGTGCCGCCGCTGCCAGTGAGAGTAAAGGAAGCTCCCTCTAGGGGCGCGCCGCCTGCACCTGCTTTGACGATCTGAAGGCTGGCGGTATCCGGTCTCTCTGTTCCGCTCCACTTGAACGGGGCCTGAGCCTCCAGCGTAGTATAGCCAGGATCAGCCACAATATAGGACTGCTCTGAGGCGGCGGGATTGTAGGCCAGGAAGAGATTATACTGGGCTACGCCACCAATGGCTTTAATTGTGAAGCTGCCTTCATCGGCGGCGTTATCCACCGGAATACAGACTTTAAAGGTACCGTAATATTCATCGCCATTGGCATTCAGGGTGGTGGTGTGCTGCCTGCTGGTATCCACTTTATAGCAGGTGGCTCCTTGCTCTTGTACCGTTTCCAGAGGAGAATTATTCTCGGCCACGAAAATGGTGCCAGCAGGGGCGTCGGTAGAATAAACCTTTGTTTTGCGGTCATCAATCCACGTAGAGGTGGCAGAGGCAACATACATCACACGGGTATAATATTCCTTCCCGTTAATGGTTTCTTTCTTGATGCCATCCTCGTTATTGCTGGCAGCGCCTGCCAAGCCAAACTTGTTGAGGATTTCCACACCACGAACGTCCTTGTTCTCCTCGGCCCGAATGGACAGGCCGGTGTAGAGATTTTTTGTCCAGTGGGTGGAGTTTTTAAGCATGGCTTTTACACTGTCAAAAACCCGGATTTTCTGCGCATCGGAGGTAGGCTCCACCAGGGCGGCCCGGCCGGCGGTGAAGGAGGTGCCGGGGACTGAGAGCTGCCCGCAGGAGGCCCAGACCGCCACCTGGGTGGCGTACTGGTATTCAGCCTCCGTCAAACTGGCGATCCCTCTGATGTCGTTGGGGTGCAATTCCTTGAATTGCTCCAGAGTACGCATGGGATAGCCATTGGCAAACACCCCCATAGTCTGAGGGTTGCGGTTGTATTCCTGCAGCGTCAGGGCCTTGTTGGGTGATACCATGCTGAGGCCAAAATTAACGCAGTAGGCGGTGCCGGTGAGGCCGTCATTGCTTCGATAGCTCCAACTGCTGCCGCCCAGTGTGCCGCCGGTAGACTTGGACAGGTATTCCTCCCGCCCCAGGTACTGAATGGTAACGGTTCCGCTGTCATTCAGCGTGGCTGCGCTGGCCGGGAACGTCAGCAGGCCGGTCAGGGTAGCCACAGCCAGCAGCAGGGAAAGGATACGGGTAAACGCCTTGTGTTTCATAATGACTCCTTTCTGTTACGGTGTGAAGGGAATAAAAAATAGCAGGCCTCTGTTTCGGCCTGCCATTTTTGAAATGGACTGGTATTTACTTTGTTGAGCCGGGGATAAGCAGTTCTTTGAGAAAAGCTGTGGCATCTGGCGCCTGATCTCTCCCGGTCTGATAGGTTTCAATGAGCAGGACGCCGTTTTTGCTGGAGTTGGGGAGGAGGTCATTGGCGGACACATCCACATGCAGCCATTTGCCTTCCACATACACGAGGTTCCAGGTATGGATGTTGCTGCTGATGGTGAAACAGGGGATATCCACTGCCGAGCAGAGAAAAGAGAATGCTACAGCATAGGAACCGCAGGCCGCTTTCAGCTCTTCGGCATGGGGGGCAAACGTCTGGGTAATGCCAGAAGTCGCACCCTCTTCATAGGCCAGCAGGGAACGGAGATAATTATTGAGATATTCTACCTTCTCCCGGTCGGTGGCAAGGGTATTCGCGTGGCTGACGGCGGGCTGGATGAAGTCCAGAGGCGCCTGATAATTCTCAGGCGTCCTGGCAGATACGGCAAAGTAGTCCAGATACTGCCAGTAGTTGGTAAAATTCTCTGGAACATGATGCTCATAGCGCAGGATTCCCTCCATTTGTCCAAGCAGGTATTTTACTGCGCTGTATTCATTGCCCTTGGCAACCATGGTGTAGGCGGGGGCGGTTTCACTGGTGCCATCCACAAGAGTCTGCCGGATCGTGTTATAGAGCGCACGGTCATAAAAGCCAGTGAACACATTCGGATTAGCCTGTTGAGAAAAGTCCTCCCGGCTCCAGTGGTCTGCGCTGATGGTATAGGGCTGCGATGTGTTGCCGCCCTCGGATGGATTAACCGGTTTCGGGGGCACCGGCGGTTTATCCTCCGGTTTCCAGGCCCGGTAGATCAGTACCGCCATCTCGCCGCGGGTGATGATAGATGCCTGAGCGGTGGACTGGCTGATCAGGCCCAGGCTTACAGCATACTGACCGGCAGTGTTATAGGTCCATGCGCTGCCTTCGTTGTCCTTGTAGCCGAAGCACCGAAGCACCACCGTACAGGCCATGGCCGGGGAAACCATATCATTGGGGCCGTAATGGGATGCGTCGTAACCGGATACCAGCAAATTGGCAACGCAATAGCCTACATAGGGCTTGGCCCAGGCAGGCACATCAGTAAAGTAGCAAGCCCAGGTGTAGTGGTCGGGGTTGACTTCGCCCTCCCCATGAAGCCGGGTGAGTATTACAGCCATCTCTGCGCGGGTCAGCCCCTTGTCCAGCATCAGGTCGCCGGAACCGTCACCCTGGTAGATGCCTCGCTCCTGTAAAAATGCCCCTGCTGCTTCAACCTCTGCTGGCTGTTCTGCCGCAAAAGCGGGGATGGACATGGACAGGGAAATGATGATACATAGACCGATGAGTGTGATTCGTTTCATGCAAAGACCCCCTCATATTTAATCTAATCGTATTACACCATATGTAAGGGATATTTGCAACAGATCTTTATGAAATCTCGCGGGCCTGGATACACCAGCGCATGTCCCGAACGTCACGAACGCAGGTGATCAGTGTGATGATGTTCTCGCTGGTACGATCCAAGCGGGAAAAATCTGTTTCACTGATCTGGCCAACATAAAAGACCTCATAAGTCCTGGTGCCAAGCTGAGTGGTATAGACGATCTGGTCGCCAGCCGTCAGAGTGTGAATCTTTCCAAAGTGGTTGGTGACACCCCGATTATGGCCAGCAATTCCAACATTTCCATCCCAGCAGGAGGTGGATTTGAAGTGCCCGGCACCCTTCGCAAGATTTTCCAGGCTTTCATCCTCGTAAACCTTGACGTTAAGATCGAGCTTGGGAATTTTTAACCGGCCAAGACTACCATCTGAATAGTAGAGGCCGTCCGGAAGCGTGAACTTGTTATCGCCGGTGGTTGAAACTGACACATCGGAGGAGGACGAGCCACCAAGCACAGCGGGCGGAACATAAAGATTACCACCAGTGCCGGTAGTACCCGAGCCGCCCACGATATTGCTTCCACTGAAATTGCCGGTTCCGGTAGAGCCGCTGCTTACATAATTGTCATAAGCGACATGCGGAATCAAAACCTCACCAGTTCCGGGCTGGTAGGAGTCCGGGCTTCCAAAAGAGGGTGGGGCAAGAGACGCATTCTTGCTGCGGTCAATGTTACTCTGCTCCGTCGGGCCACCGCCAACCACGATTACCTCCTCAACGGAAGACGATGGGGCAAACATGCCCTCATCGGGTTCCTCTACATCATACTGCAGTGCCTGAGCCGGAGCTGCCGCCATCGCCATCACCAGCACCAGAGTAAGCATCGCTGTTGTCAATCGTTTCTTCATTGGATATGCGCTCCTTTCGTTTCATCCAAAAATAAGAGCCGCCTGCACCTGCGCAAAGCGCGGCCAGAACGGCAGGGATAAGGATCAGTGCTTCCGAACTGCCCTGCTTCTCCTCAACTGGGTCAGGGGCTGTGTCCGGTTCTGTTGTGGGTATAGGGGTTCCGGTAAAAATGACAGTATACCGAATCACTGTCACCCCAGTGCGGTAGGCGTCGCCGATATAGTCAGCGGTTGTAGTGTAGCCTTTTACATAGCTGACGGTTTTAGAACCGCCATAAGTGCAAACTGCTGTAAAACGATCCCCAATCTCGTAATCATTGGAGTTGTAGGTGTTATCGGTTTGCCAGTCTACACCCTGGAGGTTCAGTGTCCTCCCGCCCTCTGTGATTGTTTTGGGCAGGTGGTTTGTATCAGCACTGGCCAGGTTAGGATACCGCCGGGTGACCGTGATAGGACTGGTTTTACTGCCGTATCCAGACGGCTCCGTTTGGATAGAGTCCAGGTTGAGATACAGTGTCCCTTCAAATCCGTCTTCTGTGGTGACCACCTTCTCCTGGGGCAGCAGGCCCAGGATGGTTTCCATGTCTTTGTTGTCACTTTCCACAGTTTCGGTCTGGGTCACCTTTTGCGTTTCCGAACCGATAACCACCTCACGGAGGATATCGGAACACTCATATCGGCAGTTGTCCCGGTCAAACGCTTCGCGGGGGAGGGTGGATGGGTCCGTAGTGGGCGAGAGATCGTAGACCTTCCGAATCTCAAGTGCCTCCTGATTGAGAATGATGTCTACCGGAAGCAGCGCATCCGAATCAGACCAATCAGCCGCTGAGGCCGGAAGAGCCAGCGCGGTAATGAGCAGTACCATTGCTATGAGAGATGTAAACGCTCTCTTCATGTTGATGTCCTCCTTCTTTCTTAGGGCGTGTACTGACCACCCTGAATCAGTGGCTGCAGGTATGCGACCGCAAAGCCCAGAGTGTTCAGTACAACCCAGGTTACGATGATCCGTTTAAGCCAACTGGTGGCTTCGGACACAGCGCGCTCGTTGCGCGAGATCATTCGCACAAGCAGAGCGACAGACGCAGCGGTTACAGCCACGATGGTACTGATTCCAACCAGTTCGCCATAAACATCCGCCATGATTGAGGAAAAGCGAGACCAGATTGTGTCACCGGAGACCGCTGCTGCCGGCTGCGCAAACAGAATCATCATGTAGCAGGTGCTTGCCGTCCCTTGGAACCAGCGTTGAAGCCGCGGAGACAGAGGCTCCTTCGGCCTCTTGCGATTTTGCGCCATATGGGGATTCTCCTTTCATAAAAAATTTGGCAGAAAAACCGCTCTCAATGCGAACTGCTGCATTCGCATGGGAGCGGCCTACTGCCATCGCCCAGTTTTGGACGATAACAGAATAACACATTTTCATCGCCATGTCATCGGCGGTGACTCTGCCAATTTTCCGCCATTTTTCTGCCACAAACCTTGCCATTAATCTCCCTCCAGCAAAGTGAGCAATTCCAGCCAGGCATCTAAGCACCCTGCTGGCGCTGTCCAAAGCCGGATCGACAGGATGTTGACAGCCTGCTGGCGCAACCGGTAATAGTGCCTGTCCGATATGCCCAGCCGGAACAAAATCTCATTATGGGTAAGCTTGTCCGGCGTGAGGAACGTTTGAAAAATGATGTTATACATCATTTCTCCGTTGCCAGGCTTGTGGCGCAGTACTGTCAGAGCATCGTTGATTCGATCCAGCAGCAGTCGGGATTTCTGGATGCCGAGCATCCGATGCTCCAGTTTTGCGTTACCCATTGCTATCTGTGTGTCCACCGCACTGAGTAGCTTATCCAGATCCTGCAACGGACGATCCAACTCCTCTGCAACCTGCTGTGGAAAACATTCTAATGCCCACACAATATCGCGGTAATGCCGGAGCATCATCTGAGTGTTATGATACATGTTGCGGCGCAGTTCCTGCTCCGCCTCCCGCGCCTTTTGGCTTGGAATACTCTGATCCTCCACAATGCCCCGGCGCTCCAGTAGCGAGAGTATCTGATCCGTGTGTGTAGATATGTCTTTTCCAATTTGCTCACCAGAGTGGGATCCCTTCAAATGTTCCATATTCAATGCCTCCTGTATCGGCTGGTAGGCCAGTTTTTGGGCCGGCCCTGGGCAAAAGTTCAAATTCAACCGGGGAAGTTCCCTCTATACCTTGGCAGTCCTCATTGAAACTCTTACAATGCCTACACAGAGAAAAATACGCGTGCGTAATAGGGGGGGCCGAAACTGCAACACGATGGCTCGTTGCTACAGGGGCGGTCTGCGTCTGTGAAATCTGCGGTATGACCTTGCGGCTATACCAGGCAACCCAATGGTTCACACGCTCATGGTCGCAGGCGCTCTCTATGTGCGCATTTCTGCCCCAAATGCGTATTCCCTCTAAAATGCGTTTGACCTGTGCAGGCTCTGGCAAAGAAAAAGGGACTCCCGTGGGATAGGCCGTGTTGAAGATCAGGCAGCCGAAAGAGCCTGGCAGCTTTTGCAGCGGGAAGGCATCCGCATGTTTTTTGAAAAAGCGCCAGACCTTCGTCTTTTCCCATCCCCAACGATGGCCAAGGGTCTCCAGGGTCAAAACGGCACCATATTTGCCAAATTGGATAGATGGCGCCATATGAGAAAACGCATTGCCGGGATCCTGCCATACAGTGTGGCACCAGAGATCCAGCCATGCGTCCGACTCATCAAAGTGATAATGCGCCTCTGCGAGACGCTGCGTGATGTTTCTGGGCAGGCATAGGAATCCATACCCTTGGGTGGCGTAAACAGCTTCAGTGCCCATACAGGGTTCTCCAGAGCACTGAACGACCCAATCTTTGATCTGATAGGTGAGTTTCTTTGTTTTTGGATCCAGCTCATAATCTATGTATCCCATTTGGGCCAGTCTGTCCATCATGTCCAGGGCCTTATTCCGATTCTTAATGCCAAGGATGCTTTTGAGCCCTACGATACCGCCTGCCCAAGAGCCGATGGTGATTTGATTGATATATTTATAGTAGCGGGCCTGCCCATTTCGGAAGGCGGCCCTGGAGGCCAGCCGTGCCCATGCGCCCATGACGCCCTTGCCCTGCGGCATTTGACTGCGGGGGAGTTTGACCCACTGGTACTTCAGCAAGCACTTCACCTAGCTGGCCTCCTTTTGTTTTGGATTGAAAAAAGCCCCGTTCCATGCTAAACTGAGAAAGCACGAAAGCGAGGCGATGAAAATGATCTATGCGTGTGACAACTGCCACTTCCTGTTCTCCAGAGTATCCCCAATAGACCGATGCCCAGATTGTGGAAAAGAACGCATCCGTCCGGCCACCCCAGAAGAAACAGAAGAATTTGAGAAAAGGAAATCGTATGATTTTTGGAAGGAGTAAAATACAAATGACTAACAATCGGGACGATTTCCCATCTGGTTGAAGAAATCTAATACTTATTACCTATCAAATCCACTCGGAGGATGGATGACATGCTCTCCTTTGACGTCCAGATCGAGGGCCGGTTCCACCAGCGCAATCGCCCAGCGGATGCTGCTGTATCCATATTTGCCGCGAATTTTGTCCAGCGCCCGGTCAATATCGGCCCGGCGCTGGGCTTTTTGTCCCTCTGGAAATAGGGATAGCTGCACAACCTCGTCCGCAGGCGTCAGCCCGCTGGCTTTAACCGACAGGCTACGCACTGGCAGCTCTTCTGAAGAGACGCTCCCAAAAACATTCCAGGACACTAGCGACTGTGCGCAACTGCTTATCCAGTTATACTATATCGGCCTCAGTTCACACCGGATGCGTCAGTCAAACTCAAAGAAATCGCATTTTTGTTTAAATGAATATCGTTTCAATGTGTTCTCCATTGGTTTCGGATCATAATAGTAAGATATTTCCCATTTCTTGGGATTTATTATTTTTTCAATCAACTCCATATACTTTGCATCTACTTTGCCCATGGAATGTCCTAAGACAACAACTCGATCAATTCCTTGGCATGCCCTTAAAAAATGTTTTAGCGTTTTCAATCTAGGTTTTTTCTGCCACCCCACATAAAATTCGTAGATTGCCTGCCTTTGCTGCTCTTCATAATAATCAGTATCCTCATCGGGTACCAATCTTGTATGATAATCTCCTTGCATCTCTCCATATCCAAAAACTAACTTCTCATCATCCGCATAGTAACCATGAATATGAAGAATTGGGAGATCGTCTGGTATATCAAACAGCATTTCCACTGTGGATGTATAATTAAAGCTTACCACTGCATCACCAGCTTGGAACAAGCCTGGCCTACTTGTCAAAATTTCTCCTTCTTCCAGTGCTTCATTTGCCGCATTTACCATCTCTTCTAAGGCCGAATTGACAGCTTTGTTGATGCTGTCTAAGTATTCCTTCATCTGAAAAATGACACCGTCTCTATCATATTCATGATCTGACGCATAATCTGGAAAACCTAGATTGTCCGCTTCAACGGCACTCAAATCTATATACGCTAGCGATTGCTCGTACTCGCTCCAATCAACACCATATGCGTTCAGAACATCAAAAGCATTGTCTATTTCTCCCTCGATGTCCTGCTCTCTTAAAAAACCTTCAAAATCTGCTGTTGTCGTTTCCAGACCAAAATGTAAGTCAAAACCGTTTCCAATAACAAATAGTGTCCCCATATTTCCCTCCTAATTTAGGGATCACTCCGCAACCCCGTCCGAATGGGAATCGAGATTAAAAGAGAGAAAATCGTCCTAAAGTGGCCATTATAATCTTGCTGAGTCAAGAAAATATAGGCAAGACATGGCCTGTACACGTCCCAATGTGGACAGACCGACTTACCAAATGCAAGGGGTCTGAAGCGTTTTCCGGCAAAACCCGTGCAGTTTTGAATGCTGCTTCTGTCCTATATCCATTGCGGCACAGTTCTTTTAAGGTTGCGGAGCGGACCCTAATTTATAAACTTAGCATAAATAAAGATTATTTCAACAGAGTGCTATATTCACCCCTATTTTCTCACGATTGTTCGATTTATGCAATGTTTATTTTCAAAATATGGCCTAATAGTATCTTCCTACGTTGGATAAACCGATGTTCCACCGGTCGCTGCTGGAGCGGCGATGTATTGTTTCCACAACCGGATTTTACGAATGGGACAGCCGAAAGATAAAATACCGATTCTGGCTGTCGGGGAAAGATCGGCTCTATTTGGCCGGGCTCTGGAACGTCTTTCAGGGGGAGGATCGGTTTGTCATTCTGACCACCGCTCCCAATGACACCATCATCAACGTCCATGATCGAATGCCGATTCTTCTGAGGGACGATGAGGCGGCACCATGGCTCCATGATACCGGAATGGCCTCCGCAAAGCTGACTGCTCTGCAGCCGGATTTAGAACTTGCCGCAGTCTAACTACCAGGGGATGCGCACCCTCTGCCCCCACAGCGTTTCGATCTGGACACCATCCAAATACCAGCCACATTTACCCATCTCGATGCGGGTTGGAACCCACTGGCCGTCCAGCAAAATATCCATTGTGGTACCGCAGTGGAGCCCGCCATAGCAATCATCGCTGTTGAAGCGAATATCGGCGCGGCCGCTTTGCATATCGGGAATTAGTATCCCTTCTTTCATATTCATACTGATGCTCCCTTCAAATAATTGCAATGCTCTATACCTTTAAGCCAAGTTTCTGGCAATCTGGCATAGAGCATTGTTAATTTCAACTATCAACCCATCGGGGCAAGTTTTTAATAGCATACCGAGTTTTTTCGGCAATATAATTCAATGTGTGCGACCTTATATGTTGTAATTTGGAGTCAAATTCGTACTTTTAGCCCGAAAATTACGTCTGTTTTAATTCCAACCAAAATCCAGCCAGAGCGATTGCTCTCCAATGTTGTTTTCATCCAATGATCGTCTAACCACACATCCATGCTTTCACCATCAGATAACTCGCCATGGTAGTCCTCACTCCCAAATCTCACATCAACCTTATTCCCGCTCATGCTTGGAATTAAAATCCCCTCCCGCATTCGCCCACGTTTTACTCCATCAGGGTCTGTAATTGTATAGGGAACCCTAACTTCAGATTCAAGGACAGCCATTGCTTGCTGCCCCATCTTATCTGTAACATGGGTGTAGTATCGCAGCGTAAATTCAAACTTGGAGTGCCCTAGTTGTGCTTGCACATATTTTGGATGCGCTCCATTCTCAGCCAATATTGTTGCATATGTATGCCTGAGATTGTGAAATTTAAACGGAATACCGCAGTCCTTTTTTATGATTCTGGCCATGAATTTTTCACTGTCAGATGTAAGCATGGCCCCATTCTGTTTAATATTGATGAAATCGGAAACAATCATTTTTTCATCCTGGTTTTTCTCTCGACGATCCCAAACAACATTTTCATCTTTATAGGCATCGCCATAAAAATGTCGGCCTTCATCTTGCTTCAATTTCAGCGCCTTTAAATAGTCTAAAAAAGTCTGTGTAACTTCAATACTACGGTATGAGCTAGGAGTTTTTAAGGGAGTAAAACACCATTTCTTGTCTTCAAACCTAAGCTGTTTATTAATATTAACTCGTCTGTGCTCAAAGTCTATATCAGACCATCGAAGTGCAAAGCACTCACTAACACGAACACCTGTATTAATGGCTATATAGTAAGCACTCTGAACATTTGTAGTTGCAATTCTTTCTTGGATGCGTATGCGCTCTTCCTCAGTCAAAAAGTGATATTCTTTTTGATGTCTCGGATCTGGAGGCGGATCTACATCATCCATGGGATTTTTCTTCATGCGCTTATTTTTGTATGCATACGCAAATAAAACATTTAGCGACTTGTAAATCGACTTCAAATATTCCTGGCTATATGTCAGAGACTTTTCGTTTAGGAATTTTTGAATTCTATTGGAAGAAATCTGAAATAAGTAACTCGGGCCAAATTCATCTTTTAAATGAGATCTATACAATGATTCATACTTTTTGATTGTTGCATAGGCTCGCGTGGCCGGAGCTTCCTCGGCCATAAACTGCTCATAATTTTCTTGAAAAGTAAATTTTTGGTTTTCGACGTATTCACCAGTATGATTGTAGTGGTGAATGACATCATTCATCGCTTTAAGAGCTTCCCGCTCTGTTTTATAGCCGCTTTTCTCAACTTGCTTTCTCTTACCATCAATCTTCCCTAAATCAATACGGTATGACCAGGTCTTTCCTTTGAGCCGTACACTTCCTTTCATTATTAAATCCCCCTTATACTGTGTTGATAGCATCATACCACAACAGAACGGGCAATGCAAGTTTTTTCCCACAGGCAAACAAAAATAAAGAAAGCAAAACCGTTGCGGCGCAACGTATTCAGCGGTTTTTGTGGGAAAAATCGCTTTCGAAGTCAAAAACGCCCTATACAGAAGAAATTTCCCACGGTTTTCCCACCTGGGAATTAAACCGGGATAATTACAAAGAAACACGGATAGCGACTTTTCGCTATCCGTGTTTCATGAACAAGTGTCTTAAACTTAGAAAAAGAAGCCCAATTCGATGATTCTTGTGCGTATTTGTTTGTATTTAGCTGTATCTACGTTTATCTAAATATCAGCCAAAATACCGCTCCAAAAGGCCCTTAAACGCCTTCCCATGCCGGGCCTCGTCCCGGGCCATCTCGTGGACGGTGTCGTGGATGGCGTCCAGGCCGT
>ERZ779624.278-NODE-278-length-17898-cov-9.964412_pt1 | contig 17898 bp, 23 predicted proteins | sample MGYA00514190_ERZ779624 | MGnify/ENA primary metagenome ERZ779624 (study PRJEB29562, sample SAMEA4376706) | mouse gut metagenome | isolation source: Cecum | study: EMG produced TPA metagenomics assembly of the A DSS colitis mouse model was used to assess the... | reverse complement strand
CAACGCACTTGGCCAGCTCCGCATATTCGGCCTGGGGAATGTTCTGCGTGAACTCATAATGCTTCCATTCCAGTTCCTTGTCAAGTTCGGCCTGGAGAGCGGACAGCTGGCGCTCGTGCTCTGCGCCGCTCCGCTGGATGGTCTTGTCCTCTCCAGGATTTTGCTGTTCAGCCGGTCAATCTCAGCAGCGCGGGCCTGATAGATTTTCTTTTCCCCATCGCCATTGACAAAGGCCTTGCAGAAAGCGTCCTTGTCGCCGTTGAAGTTGCAGTAGGCTTCTTCGATCTTGGCGTACTCAGCGGCCATCGGCTCAAAGCCGGTGCGTTCCACAAATTCGGACAACATCATTTTCGCGTTCCTCCTTTTTCGCACCTCGCAACCCGCATAGCACACATAAGCGCATCGCTGAAGGCCAAATATACCCGCTGGGGAAGTCCGGCCCTGCCAGTCAACTGCTCCACCAGCACCAGCTCGCGCATTGTGTCTACCAGATCATCCATGCTCCGGTCAAAAGCTATCTCTTGCTTTGTCCGCTCTCCCACTTGGAGATTAATCACGTTCAGGCCTGTGGCCTCGATAGGTCGTTCTTTCTTGCCATTCACTCGTTAAAATTCCTCCTTGCATTCTGCTGAGGGGCCGTGGTACAATGGCACCAGCAGCCCCTCCAGGCTGTCCATAAGCTCCGCATCCTCCAGCTTGCCGGCAAAGGATGTGGGGCTTTTCATTGTTTGCGACGCTCACTGCTGCTGTCCTCCAACCCGCTCGTGCATCCACTGTTGCAACAGATCTACTGGGATCACCCGGCGTCCGCCCAGCTCCAACACTGGAAATCCATCTGTTTTTATTAGGTTGTAAAGGCTCCTCCGAGATATGCTAAGGGCTTCTGCCGCCTCTGTGACGGAGAGGGCCAGCTTCTCGGCCATGCTCACACCTCCTTGATTGGCTTATACCGAGTAACCGTATATGCCTCCGCAATGCGATGATCTGCTTTGATGGGCAACGCCGCGAAAGCCGCCTTTGCCTCATCCAACGTGTCAAACCGGCGATTTGTCCAAGTAGTCCATTTGGTTTCCCACGAGTGCGCTTTGCTTTGAATCACATAGTAGCTCATACCGTCCTCCTATCTGGCCGGATTTCCAGCAGCGTGTCATTTTTACCGTGGCAGTGCCAAAAATCACTGTGGCAAACCATGACTATGCCTCTTCCAGCAGTTCCGCCGGGTCTACATGAAGCGCCTCGGCCAAAGCCTGGATGGTCGCCAGCTTTGCCCGCCCACCATTGCTCAACCGAGAAATGGTGTTTACCGATACCCCAGACAGCACCGCTAAGTCTTTGGCCGAGCCAATCTTGGCAACGAGCATGGCTGACCCCATTTTTTTCTTGCTGACCTCAAACATCTACTTGTATCTCCTTTCATTTTATGATATTCTGTGGGTAGAATTTTCTGGACATGTCCAGATTATAACTGGACTCATCCAGAATATCAAGCACAAAAACTGGATTTATCCAGTTTTTTTGAGAACCGCTAAATTTGGGAGGTGATTTTTGTGTTTTATGACAGATTTATCGAACTGTGCAAAGAGAGTGGAAAGTCACCATCTGCTGTTGCAAAGGAACTTGGATTAAACAATTCCAGCTCAACTGCGTGGAAGCGAGGCTCTACGCCTAAAAGTGAAACTCTCCAGAAATTGGCTAACTATTTTGGCGTGTCTGTTGATTACCTACTTGGTGTGGGGCAGCGTGTATCAGCTACTGCGCCAAACAGACGAGTTTATAAGATTTTGCGTGATAAAAAGTGGTCATTGCAAAAGTTAAGCGCAGAAACAAATCTCCCGATAGAGATTCTTCGCAAGTTTGCACTTGGTGACAAAGTTGAAGATGGGCGCGACTGCTTGGAAAAAATTGCAGATGCGCTCCACACCGATCCTGCATACCTCATGGGTTGGACAAGCTACGAGGATGATAAAATGCCATATCTTGAAATAACTGAGGAAATGCGGGAAATGTCTGGCAACGATCCAGATGCTGCACATGGGTTGCAACAGTTCGCTGAAGATGAAGAATACCAAAGGGCAATGGATGGGGAAGAACGTCTATGCACAGAAAATCACCCCCCTGTGCTGTTCAAAGTAGGCGATTCCTATTATGGGGGTGCTCTCCGTATAGCTGACGTAGAAGAAAAAAGCGCCAGCGATTTCAGTGTTACGTTCCATGTTGATGAAGATGGAATGGAGGCTAAAGAACTAATAAGCCTCTTTGAGATGCTGCAATCTATGTCCAATGAGCATGGTGTATCTATAAGCGGCCTTACAGAATTGGCAAAGATGGTTCAAACTGTGGCAGCAAAAGAGCTGGTGCAAGAAGATAAACCTACTTCATAGGAGGGTGATAATACTTGAAAAAATCAACGTACAAATATAAAGAACCGCCGCCATTAGGCGAACTGACCGATTCCATTCATATCAACGTGGATGAAATACCAGATTATGTGCGGGACGAGCTCGCCGCAGCAGTCCTGGACATGGTACGGGGTATCTTAGCCCAGCCCGGTGGGCGTGAGATGCTGGATGCGAAAAGCAGAGAAAGAAAAGAGCAGAAATCCAGCAAAAGAACTCCCTCGGGGCATGGTGCCAACGATGGTAAAGAAACTGTTGACCCGTAAGGAAGCCGCTGCTCTACTTCGGGTGTCGCTGCCTACACTGGATGCGGAGCGTAGCACTGGCCATCTGGCCTATATTCAGCGAAAATCAGGAGGGAAGGTGTGGATCACCGAGGAAGCCGTTGCCGAGTATTTGGCGCGGGCAACTCACCCGGCCAAGCCCGAGCATCGGATGAGCCGAAATACCTACAGACAGCGGCGAGCCTGATACATGAAAGTGTTTGGGCAAATAAAAAAGCTGGCCCCGGTGCTGCGAACACCGAGGCCAGCTATGAGGGCAGTAAGACTTGTGCGGCCTAATTGCCCCTCTATTCTATCAGACATAGGAGGAAAAATCAATGCCAAGAAAATCAACCCGCAATGCCCAGGGCGGCGGCACCATCCGGCAGCGGGCAAATGGGCTTTGGGAAGCCCGGTATACGGTAGGCCGGGATCCCGGCACCGGGAAACAGATCCAGCGCAGTATCTACGGCTCCACCCAAAAGGAGGTCCGGCAAAAACTGGCTCAGATTACTGCCTCCATCGGCAAGGGCAGCTATCAGGCCCCCAATAAAATCACCGTAGGTGCATGGATGGAGGAATGGCTTGCCACGTACTGTGCGAACAAGGTGAAGCCTCTTACCCTCCAGGGCTACCGGGCCAGCATCAAAAACCACATTGTGCCAGCCATCGGAGCTACGGAGGTGTAAGCCGTCAAAGGCACCCATATCAAGCGCCTATACAACTCAATGACCCAAGCGGGCCTGTCTGGAAAGACAGTCAAGAACACCAGCGCCATCATGCACAAGTCGTTCAGCGTGGCCTTGAAGCAGAGGATCATAGCCGTCAATCCTTGCGATGCGGCGGAGCTGCCAAAGGCGGAGCACAAGGAAATCCGCCCGCTCGCAGATGATGAAATTCCCCTGTTTCTGTCCGCCATAAACACCTCCCCCATGCGCAACGCTTTTGCCCTAGGCCTGTCCTGGGGGCAGGTGGACTTTGAGAAGGGCAGAATTACAGTAAGCCAACAGCTCCAGAAGGAGAAGGCCAAGGGAAGGCCGCCCCCAGCACCAAGAATGGCAAGCCCGCACTATCGAACCCCCGCCCATCGCTTTTGAATATCTCTGGGCCGAGCGGGTGAAGCAGATGGAGAACCGGCTGAAGGCTGGGCCCATCTGGAGCAACCCGGACGATTTTGTGTTCACGGATGAAGCCGGGGGCCACTATGCCATCCACACCTTCTACAAGCGGTTCAAGGCCATTGCGGCCAGTATTGGCCGCCCGGACGCACGGCCCCACGACCTCCGGCACACGGCGGCCACCGTTGCCATTGCCAGCGGCGCGGACATTAAGAGCGTCCAAGACCTGTTGGGCCATGCCACAGCCTCATTTACCCTGAACGTCTACGCCCACACCTCTGAACAGATGATGAAGGACACGGCGGCGCGGATGCAGAGCTACTATGACGGGCTGGCCGCAAAGGGGTAAATTTGGCTGGTAGGGGTAAAGGTAGGGGTCAAATAGATTCTCGCCGTTTGGGTGAAGAACTTTTTAATTCAGAAACATCCGAATAATAAGCAAAAACCCCTATATTCTCAACGAATACAGGGATTTCTTTTGGCGCGGAAGGAGGGATTTGAACCCTCGCACGGTTTTACCCGCCTACTCCCTTAGCAGGGGAGCCCCTTCGACCTCTTGGGTACTTCCGCGTGTCGAAAACATCAAAGTGATGAAATTGTAATCTGGCGGAGAGAGTGGGATTCGAACCCACGGCCCTTGCGGGTCACCGGTTTTCAAGACCGGCTCCTTAAACCACTCGGACATCTCTCCCTATTGGAATCTGTCCAAACGCAAGTAGTATCATAGCATATCCCGGCCCGTTTGTCAACGATCAAATTCGGCGGTCCGGCCCGGAGTTTACAAGCCGCAAACTGTCCCGCCCCCAGCCAACGCGAGGGGCGGGACAGCCTTACTCACAACGCGCAGCCCGCGCGTTCCAGCTGCGGCGTGCTCACTTCAAAACACTGCCGCACAGCACATTCAGCAGCTTTGCCATCTGGGCGCGGGTGGTCTGCCCAGCGGGCCGCAGGGTTCCATCCTCCGCAAAGCCCTCGTACAGCTTGACGCTGACTGCCCACTTCATGGCCTCCAGGGCCTCCCCGGAGCTCTGATCCGCATCGGCAAAGCCGCAGCATAGGCGACATGGCGATGGAGTAGTCCGGCAGCCTGCCCAAGATGGAGGGCTCGAACACCGCGGGATTGTAGTACGTCCAGTTCTCGCTGTCCTTGCTGGAGTCGTACCGTGAGGACACCAGCAGGCCGTTGTCCAGCGGCCTGGAGATCAGCCCCTGGGAGGCAATCACATTGTCCTTGTCCGCCGTGTCGATCCCGCCCATGGTGACAATGTTGGGGTTGATGGACACCTTGTCGGCGGGCCGCTTCACCGCCACATAGTTGCGGGCGAAGGCCGTCAAGGGGTTTTGGAAAAACAACCCCCTTCCATTTTCTGCATTAACTTTCTCCCTCCCGCAAAAAAACCGCCCTTTCCCGTAACCATTCCCCCCCGGCTCCGTATATAATAGTGGAACCCGCCTACAAAGCTTTGGAGGTCTCCCATGGACGAGCGCGCGCTGGTAAAAAAACTGAACAGGGGCAGCAGGAGCGCGTTGGACACGGCGGTGGAGCGGTTCACCCCCTACGTCAGCGCGGTCATTCTCCGGCCGCTGGCGGGCCGTGCCTGCCGGGAGGACGTGGAGGAGCTGTGCGCCGACGTGTTCGTGGCCCTGTGGAGCCATGCCCATCAGCTGGACCCGGAGCAGGGCCTGCGCCCCTGGCTGGCGGCGGTGGCCCGGAACAAGGCCGCCGACTGGCTCCGCCGCTGCCGCCCCGCCGACCCCATCCCGGACAACGCCCCGGACCCCTCCCCCGGCCCGGAGGAGCTGACCCAACGCCGGGAGCAGTCCGCCCGCCTCTGGGCGGCGGTGGACGCCCTGGAGGAACCGGACCGCACCCTGTTCCTGCGCTACTACTACGAGGGGGACAAGCTGAAAACCGTGGCGGCAGAGCTGGGCCTGTCCCAAACCGCCGCCAAGCAGCGGATGTTCCGGGGCCGAAAGGCCCTGAAGGCCGCCCTGAAAGGAGTGGAAACACCATGAAAAACCGTCTGCAAGCCCTGTGGGACCAGGTGTCGCCGGAGGGCGGCCCCTGCCCCCAGCCCGACGCCAAGGCCGTCCGCCGCCGGGTGGACGCCGCCCTGGACAAGCAGCCCCGCGCCGCCCACCCCTGGCGGGCGTTGAGGCTGGCGGCAGCGTGCGCCGCCGCCCTGGTCCTGCTCACAGGCACCGCCCTGGCGGCGGGCGTACTGCCCCTCCCCGATTTCAACGCCCTGAGCATTTTCTACAGCAAGGGGGACAACGCCCCCGGCGCGGAGGGGCTGGTGGATACCCAGCCCGTCACCGTGAGCAACGATCTGTTTACCGTCACCCTCACCAGCTCCCTGTCGGACGAGAATATTGTCTATCTCACCGCCGCCGTGCAGCCCAAAACGCCCTGGGCAAAGAGCTACCTGTCCCAGAAGAACGTTTGCGCGGACAGCTTCCGGCTGGAGCTTTTGTCTGAAGCGGAGTGCGTCAGCCCCGCGCAGACTCATTTCACGCCTTACGACAACGAAACTCAATGCTCAGGCGTGGAGATCATCACCTCTACCACCGCAGATCGCCGGTATGCGATCCATGTCTTTGACCCCATGGGCGGCCCCTGCAAGGAGGGAACCTGTCCCGGCGGGGACTGCCGGGTGGAGTTCACCGTAAAGCCCGCCGTCACCCATACGCTGGAGATCGACGCAGGGGGAACCGCCGCCTACAAGCCCTTGAACGACGTTCTCCACCATTCCATCCACCGCCCGGAGACTCTTTCTGTCCACTTTCAGCAGGCGCAGATCTCCCCTTTGTCCCTCCGGGTACTGTTCCAGGCGGATTACGACAACGGGTTCGGCTATGTCCCCCTGGTTCGGTTTCTCTGGAAGGACGGCACAGTGAGCACCATAGAGGACATGGAGATGCGTCCCATCAGCGGCGGAAGCGACGGAACCAAGGGCGGCCGGCATTCCTATGAGCAGCTCTATGTCTTCAGCTCCGTCCAGGATCTGCTCCAGCTGGAGGCCCTTGCCTTTGAGGGCACCGCCTACCCCCTGGACGGCGGCGCGCCCTACCCGGTGGACGCGGATTCCCTCCCCCGCCGCCAAGCCTGACCCCTGCCCTGCTTCCCACAGACGGCAAAGGCCGCGGCCCTGTAGGGCCGCGGCTTTCCCTGTCACTTCTTCCGGACAGACGCCCGCTTTTTCTTTCCCTTCCGCCCGCCGAATACCCCGGCCACGGCCCCGCCGCACAGGCATCCGGCCAGCTCCACCAGCATCTGGGCCCCCGGCGTAAAGCCGTCCCCCATCAGCAGGCCTGCCGCCAGAATCAGAAGGAAGCACACCGCCCCCGCCGCCAGCCCCGCCAGCAGCCGCCGGGAGCTCCACCGGGAGCAGGCCAACGCCCCCCCGGCGAGACAGCCCAGCACGCAGGCCGCCGCCGTCACCTGGGCCGCCGCGTCCTCCTTCAAAATCCCGTTGGACACCGCCGCCGACCCCAGCAGCAGCACCATCAGCTCCACGCCCAGGGCCAGCAGGCCGCCCAACACCACCGCCGTCACCATCTGGGCGGCGTTGGCCCCCTGGGCCTCCCCTTTCCGCATAGAAAAGCACCCCTTCCCGATATGGTGGTATACCATATGCGGCAGGGGTGCTTGTCATGCCTGGTTCACTTGTCCTCTTTTTTGTCCTTCTTCTCGCTCTTTTCGGGGACGGCCTCCTCGGTGCTCTGGGTGCCCTTGCTGGAAATGGCCCATTTGGTGAACTCCACCCGGACCCGGTCCGCGCCGGTCTCCAGCACCACGGTCTTCTCCTTCACCGCGCAAACGGTGCCCACGATACCGCCGATGGTGGTGATCTCGTCCCCCACCTTCAGGCTGCTGCGCATCTCCTCCGCGGCCTTTTTCTTTTTGTTCTCCGGGCGGATCATCAGGAAATACATGACGGCGATCATGACCACGATCATCAGAATGGACGGGAGCATGGTCATATTGCCGGCACCGGACGCCGCTGCGAGCTTAAACATGATTTGTTTCCTCCTATGTCAAGATGTCGGCCGGCGTGCCGGCCCTTCTGTCTCACGGCATTAGGGTTATTATACCGGAAAGGACTGGTAAAGACAAGCCCTTTTTCAAAAATATATTTTGTCCCCGCTAAAAATGGCACTTGCCCCTATTGAACTTCTCCGCTATAATATATCCGCACATACGCCCCATCCCTCCCCCACCCCACCCTGTCACCCCCAAATCACCCGCAATAAAAAGGAGTGTCCCCCATGCAGAGCGGATTTACCGAAATTGAGCGAAAATTCCTGATCGACACCTTCCCCGACGATCTCCCCCTGCTCCACACCCAGCGGGTATTCCAGGCCTACCTCTCCCTGGAGCCGGAGGTCCGTCTCCGCCGCGCCGAGCAGGACGGGCAGGTCACCGCCCGCTCCCTCACCATCAAGTCCGGCAGCGGGCTGGTGCGGCGGGAGGTGCGGATCGACCTCTCCAGGGAGCAGTTTGACGCCCTGGCCGAGCTGATCCCCCAGCCCTTCATCTCAAAGGATTACCGCGTCTACCGCCTCCCCGGCGGCCTGGAACTGGAGTGCTCCCTGGTGGACGAGGGGACGGACACCGCCTTCCTCTACGCCGAGATCGAGTTCCCCAGCGTGGAAGCCGCAAAAGCCTTTCCGCCCCTCCCCCTGTTCAAGCAGGAGGTGACGGAAAACCCCGCCTACCGGATGAACCGCTATTGGAGGGACACACGGGGCTGAAAACAGCGGCTCTTTCCCCGCCCCACTCCTCTATCAAAAGGGCCTGCGGAGCGTTCCGCGGGCCCTTTTCCAGTTTGCCCCAAATCCGTCCCGTTTTTCGCAAAATCGGCCCTTGACAAGGGCAGAAACTTCCGCTATTGTTAAGAAGCACTGTGCGCCGCCCATCCGCAGTCCGGACGGCGCGCCAATTCTCCGGAGAGGGGTATTGCCATGGTCGATCTGCGCGCAAAGCCCTACCGCCTGTCCGGCGGGGACGCCGCCTGGGTGAGGGCCGCCATCGCCTCCATGACAGACGAGGAAAAGGTAGGCCAGCTCCTGTTCTGCGCCGCCCCGGGCCAGAACCCCCAGGAGCTGGTGGAGCGGTACCACATCGGCGGCTTCCACTGCGCCGGGCTGCCGTCCCGGCAGGCGCGGGAGATCAGCCACGCCCTCCAGACCGCCTCCCCCACCCCCCTGTTTCTCGCCTGCGGCACGGACCGGGGCGGCAGCGGCGCGGCCACCGACGGCACGTACATTGCCACCGGACGGAAGATCGCCGCCACCGGACGGCCCCAGTACGCCCGGGAGCTGGGCTTTCTGGCCAACGAGGAGGCCGCCGCCATGGGCTTTAACATGGCCTTCGCCCCGGTGTGCGGCCTCCGCCCCGGCGGGGACAGCCCCGAAAGCCTCCGGCGGATCACCAGCCTGGGCGCGGCCTATACGGCGGGTGTCCACGACCTGCCCGGGTTCGCCAGCGTGTGCCGCTGTGTCTTCAGCGGGGACGGGGGCGGGTTCACCCAGGAGGGCTGGCTGTCCTCCTGCGGGCAGGCATACCGGGCCATCCTGAACGCGGGAGTGGACGGCGTACTGACGGGCGGCGCGGACGCGGGCATCGCCGCCCTGCTCCGGGCCGGACTGGGCTTCCAGGGCGTGGTGATCTGCGACACTACCCCCATGACAGGCCCGGACCGTGGAAAGCTGCTGGCCGCCGCCGTCAACGGGGGCGGCGATATGCTCCTGTGTCCCGGCGGCCTGGAGGCGGACTTTTCCGCCCTGCTGGACGCCTGCCGGAGCGGCGCGATCCGCTGGGATCGGCTCAACGACGCCCTCACCCGCATTCTGGGCCTCAAGGCCCGGATGGGTCTGAACCAGCGGCCCCGGGAGGAGCTGGTGCCCTCCGCCGCCGCGCTGGCCGCCATTCTGGGCGCGCCCAAATACAAGGCCGCCGCCGAGGCCATCACCCGGGACGCCCTCACCCTGGCCCGCTGCCGGAGGCCGGGGCTGCTGCCCCTGACGCCGGAGCGGCATCCCCGTGTTCTACTCATGGACGTGCCGGGGCCGGACGCCGCCCCCCATCCCGGCACAGACACGGAGCTGTCCCCGGCGGAGCTGCTGTGCGGGCTTCTCCGTGACAAGGGCTTTGACGCTTTTCTGCCCGGGGAAGGGGCGCAAAACCCGCCCCCGGATCTCACCCTCCTGCTGTCCAGCCGGGAGCGGTTCGGCCCCTCCCCCGCCCCCGGCGTGCCTGCCATCGGCATCAGCCTCGGCGCGCCCCCCTCCCCTGCGGACGCCCCCGGCCTGGACGCCCTCATCTACGCCTACGACGCCCACCCCCTCACCCTAGAAATCCTGGTGGAGAAGCTACTGGCGGGGCCGGAGGCGTTTACCGGGATTGTCCCCCCGGAGGAACCCGGCCAGCCCTAAGAACCTGTATTCACAACCTCAAACGCCGTCTGGCCGGGTCTTTTTCCGCCATGCCGCGTTGAATTTTCTTGCAATACACAAAGTATTCCGGCGAAAATTCGCCTTGCCTGACGGAACAATCCCTCAGCCGGCCGGCATCCTCGGCTGTGAATACAGGTTCTAAACGCAGCCAGATCAAAAGCAGGGAAAGGCCCCGGCCTTTCCCTGCTTTTCCCTATTCTTCCGTCCGGGCGGCGATGAATTCCTCGATCAGCCTGATCTGCTTCTTCACGCTGTCCTCCGACGGCCCGCCGTAGACCTTGCGCCCGTTCACGCAGGTGCGCAGCCGCAGGGCGTCGTACACGTCCCACTCAAACAGGCCGGACACCGCCAGGAACTCCTTCAGCGGCAGGGTATCCAGCGTCTTTCCCTTCTCCAGGCACAGGTTCACCAGGCGGCCCACGATCATATACGCCTCCCGGAAGGGCATCCCCTTCTTCACCAGGTAGTCGGCGCAGTCGGTGGCGTTGATGAAGCCCACCGACGCGGCCTGGGCCATGGCCTTCTTCTTCACCGTCAGGGTGTCCAGCATGGCGGTGAACACGGGCACGCACAGCTCTACCGTGTCAAAGGCGTCGAACACCGGCTCCTTGTCCTCCTGCATATCCTTGTTGTAGGCCAGGGGCAGGCCCTTCATCACCGTCAGCAGGGTGATCAGGGAGCCGTACACCCGGCCCGTCTTGCCCCGGACCAGCTCCGCCACGTCCGGGTTCTTCTTCTGGGGCATGATGGACGATCCGGTGGAGTAGGCGTCGTCCAGCTCCACAAACTTGAACTCCCAGGAGCACCAGAGGATCACCTCCTCGGAGAACCGGGACAGGTGCATCATCAAAATGGACAGGGCGGACAGCAGCTCCACGGCGTAATCCCGGTCTCCCACCGTGTCCAGGGAGTTGTCGGTGGGCTTGGGGAAGCCCAGGGCGGCGGCGGTCTCAAAGCGGTCCACCGGATAGGTGGAGGTGGCCAAAGCCCCGCAGCCCAGGGGGCACTCGTCCAGGCGGGCGCGGCAGTCCTCCAGCCGGGTCACGTCCCGGCGGAGCATATTGGCGTAGGCCATCATATAGTGGCCGAAGGTGACGGGCTGGGCCCGCTGAAGGTGGGTATACCCCGGCATGACGGCGGATAGGTTGGCCCTGGCCTTCTTCACCAGCACCCGCTCCAGGTCCAGCACCAGGGCGATCACCCGGGGGATCTCCTCCTTCACATACAGGCGGAAATCGGTGGCCACCTGGTCGTTCCGGGACCGGGCGGTGTGCAGCCGCTTGCCCGTCTTGCCGATCCGCTGGGTGAGGAGGGCCTCGATGTTCATGTGGATGTCCTCATTGTCCATGGAGAACTCCACCTGATCCGCCTCGATGTCCGCCAGGATGGCCTTCAGCCCCTCCACAATCTTCTCCGACTCCTCCGGCTCAATGATCCCGGTCTTGCCCAGCATGGCGGCGTGGGCGATGGACCCCCGGATATCCTGCGCGTACAGCCGCGCGTCGAAGCCGATGGAGGAATTGAGCTTGTTGACCAGGGTGTCGGTCTCCTTCTGAAACCGGCCCGCCCAGAGTTTCATACGTGATCGCTCCTTCTCTCTGCGTTAGTAAGGGATAGAAAGGGCTGGGCGCACCGCGTCCGGCCCTTTCGAGGGCGGCTGCCCGCCCATGTACTCAGAACCTGTATTCACAACCTCAAACGCCGTCTGTGAATATAGGTTCTCAGTTTTCCCGGAAGCTGTCCCGGAATACGTTCTGCACCAGTCCGCTTTTCTGGCACACGATGAGGGCCACATACCGCCCCTCCCGGACGATGACGGCCCCCTCGGTAAGGGGCACCTGAGACGGGTCGTACTCTCGGAAAGTGCCCTGCCGCTGCTCCACGTGCTTGTGGAGGGCGTCCATCAGGGCGGCGGCGTCCCCCGCGTCCTTCAGCTTCACCACGGCGATCTCCTCCGCGGTGCCCGCGTCCGCCGCGGCATAATAGTATTCGTCCACCAGCTTGTAGACCTCCAGGTTGGACAGGTAGCTAAAGTCCGCCGCCCCCTTGTCCCCCTTGTCCCCCTCGCCGGCCACCGTCACCATCTCCGGCAGGGTGGGGTCGGCGTCCAGCATGGCCTGGGCCAGGGCGGCCATATCCACGTCCTTGCCGGGGTCTGACTGCTCCTTGGGGCCGCAGCCCCAGCCGCAGGCAAGCAGCAGGGCCGCCAGCCCCAGGCAGGCAATCCGCTTGCTCTGTCTCATACCGCGCCCCCTCACTCCACCACAACGGAGCCGCTTCCGGTGCCGTTCCAAATTACATCCTCAACCGGCTCGTCCTCAACAGGCTCGTCCCCGGCATTGCCCAGGAGGGCCGGGTCCAGATCAAACGCCTTGGCGATGGCCTGGATGATGGCCTTGCCCTCGGGAGAGTCGGCGTCAAAGCCGGGCTCCGGCTCATCCTCCTCGTCCCGGTACTCCACCAGCAGGCCCAGGATTTGGGCCTCGTCCTCGCCCGGATACCACACCGCCTGGAAATACACGTCCTCCATCGCGTCAATGGCGGTGGACAGCACGCCTGCCAGGAACTCCGCCGCGTTCTGCTCCTCCTCGGTGAGGGGCGTTTTGAAGCGGTAGTACGCCGCCGCTGTCCTCTCCTCCATAGCCTTTTTAAATTGGCCGGGTATGGACAGCAGGCCGTCCACCTCCACACTGTTTTTCACCGCAGGGGTGTGGCTCACACTGTCCGCCACCGGAAGGGCGGAGCCGTCCCAGTTGTGGCCCAGGCGGCAGATTTCGTCCGTCATGTTGAAGTTGGCAAACTCCGCGCCGTGGGCGTCGCTGTATACGTCCACGTGATACCACTGGCCCTTCTCCACCTCCACCAGATCCCAGGAGTGGTAATCGTTGTGGACAATATGGCACTCCATGCCCAGCATATTCATGAACAGCCGGAACGTGGTGGCGTATCCCACGCACACCGCGTTTTTCGATATCAGCACATCGTGGGGGGTGAACGGGCTGCTGTTGCTGCCGGGACGCATGATCACGCCGTCCGAACCCCGGCCGCCGATATTGGCCACCATCCAGCGGTAGACCGCCAGCTCCTTCTCATAATTGCTCATGCCGTCCTTGACCACCTCGTCCAGCACGGCCTCCGCCATCTCCAGGGTCTTTTTGTCCTCCGCGCTGAGCTGGCTGTCGTCCCCGTTTTTGTAGGCGTCGGAGATGTGGGTGGTGGAGCGGATCTCGTACTCCCCCGCCACCTTGTAGCCGTCCTCCTGGTAGGCGTTCTCCTGCTCCGCCTCCTTGGCCCAGCGGTCCTTCTGCTCCGTGATAAACGCGCCCATGTCGGCGGCATACTTCTGCTGGGCCTGGGCCTGATACACGTTCAGCCCCAAGCTGCCCGCAAGGCACAGGGCCAGCGCGCCCGCCCCGATCCCCTTGGCGATCCTCAGCCCCTTGCCGGGGGCCTTATGTTCCATCGTCTCGGTACTCATAGTGTTCCTCCTTGAAATGGTACTCCAGGAACCCGCCGGGTTCCCCTGCCCCGGAACGGGGCCGGAACCAGTATACTACAAGCCGGGGGCGATTTGTATTAAAATGTGCTTAAGATGCGGTAACACTCTGGTAACAGGGCGGTTACGAAACCGCAACGATTGTGCCGGACCTGTAACAAGGTGCTTATACTTATAAAACGATGCAACCGCTTTATCAAGAACTCGTATTACAGCCCGCCCTGCTCCCGGAGAGCCTGCACCTTGTCCGGCAGGCCCCAGAGGTTGATGAACCCGGTGGCGTCGGTCTGGTCGTAGTCGCTCTCCTCGAAGGTGACCAGGTTCTCGGAGTACAGGGTCTCCGGAGAGGTGACGGCGGAGGTGATGAGGTTCCCCTTATACAGCTTCAGCTTCACCGTTCCGGTGACGTGCTTCTGCGTGTCCACGGCGAAGGCCTGGAGGGCCTCCCGCAGGGGGGTGAACCACTTGCCGTTGTAGAGCAGGTCGGCGAAGTCCACGGACAGCTTCTGCTTCATGTGCTTGGTGTCCTTGTCCAGGGTGATCATCTCCAGCACCTCGTGGGCACGGTAGAGGATGGTGCCGCCTGGCGTCTCGTACAGGCCCCGGTCCTTCATGCCCACCAGCCGGTTCTCCACAATGTCCAGCAGGCCGATGCCGTTCTGCCCGCCCAGCTCGTTCAGCTTCCGGATGAGGTCGGACGCCTTCATCCGCTCCCCGTCCACAGCCACGGGCCAGCCCTTCTCAAAGTCGATGGTCACCACCGTGGGGGCGTCCGGTGCCTGGAAGGGGGACACGCCCATCTCCAGGAAGCCCGGCTCGTCGTACTTGGGCTCGTTGGCGGGGTCCTCCAGGTCCAGGCCCTCATGGGACAGGTGCCACAGGTTCTTGTCCTTGGAATAGCTGGTCTCCCGGCTGATCTTCAGGGGGACGCTGTGGGCCTCGGCGTAGTCGATCTCCTCCTCCCGGCTGCGGATGGTCCACTCCCGCCAGGGGGCGATGATCTTCATGTCCGGGGCAAAGCGGCGGATGGCCAGCTCAAACCGCACCTGATCGTTCCCCTTTCCGGTGCAGCCGTGGCAGATGGCGTCCGCGCCCTCCTCCCGGGCGATCTCCACCAGGCGGCGGGCGATGACAGGCCGGGCGAAGGCGGTGCCCAGCAGGTAGTCCTCATATTTGGCCCCCATCATCATGGAGGGGATGATCACCTCATCCACCATGATGTCGGCCAGATCCTCCACCCGGATCTTGGCGGCCCCCGTCTCCAGGGCCTTCTCCTCGATGCCGTCCAGCTCGTCCCCCTGGCCCACATCGGCGGCCACGGCGATGATCTCCGGGTTGTTGTAGTTTTCCTTGAGCCACGGGATGATGATGGACGTATCCAGCCCGCCGGAATAGGCGAGCACGACCTTTTTGATCTCAGTCATTGTGGTTTCCTCCGTTTCCCTCTTGCCAACAGCCCTTTCGGGATGTTTTATATGTGAGTATACTCTCCCGCCCCCGGCATTTCAATATACTAAAGTGCATAATTATCCCAGGGTATTCCGGCCCGTATGGGCAATCTTCACAATCTCCCCGGATTTTCCCGGCATTTTTGAATGAGCGGGTGCATATATATTCCGTTCCTGCCGGACCGGGCCGGATTTTAGGGAAAAGCAGGCGGCGGGGAAACACCCCCGCCGCCTTGTTTCCTGTGGATTCGCCCGACGGCCCGTCAAGCCGCCGCCTGGGCCCGGCCCTTGGCCAGGAACAGGAAGCCCACCAGCAGCACAACGCCGACAGGCAGGGCGATCAGCCCCGGTGCGCCCGCCCCCGCCAGCAGGCCCGCGATGAGGTAGGTGATCCCGGAGATCACCGCGCAGGAGATGGCATAGGGCAGCTGGGTGGACACATGGTTCACGTGGTCGCACTGCGCACCCGCGGAGGCCATGATGGTGGTGTCTGAGATGGGGGAGCAATGGTCGCCGCACACCGCCCCCGCCATGCAGGCGGAGATGCAGATGATGGCCATGGGATTGCTCATGTCGAACACGTTCTGGACGATGGGGATCAGGATGCCGAAGGTGCCCCAGGAGGTGCCGGTGGCGAAGGCCAGCAGGCAGCCCACCGCGAACACGATGACGGGCAGCAGCACCTGGATGCCGGAGGCGGAGCGGACAAAGTCCCGGACGAAGTACTTCGCGCCCAAGGAGTCGGTCATGCCCTTCAGGCTCCAGGCGAAGGTGAGGATCAGGATGGCGGGCACCATGGCCTTGAAGCCCTCGGGGATACAGCCCATGATGTCCCGGAAGGACATGGCCCGGCGGGCCAGGTAGTAGAGGATGGTGAACACCAGCCCGAAGGCGGAGCCAAGCATCAGGCCCACGGAGGCGTCGGAGTTGGAGAAGGCCACGATGAAGTCGTGGTAGCCCTCATCCCCCGCCAGGAAGAAATTGCCCGAGTAGATCATGCCGATAACGCAGGCCGCCACCAGCACCGCGATGGGCAGCACCAGATCCAGCACGGAGCCCTTGCTCTCATCGATCTTGTCGTCCATCATGGCGTAGGGGTTGGAGCCGGAGAACAGATCCCCCTTCTCCACGGCGTTGCGCTCATAGGCCGCCATGGGGCCGAAATCGGCCTTGAGCAGCACCAGCCCCACCATCATCACAATGGTGAACAGGGCGTAGAAGTTATAAGGGATGGCCCGGATGAACAGGTTCAGCCCCTGCCCGTCCTCGGCGAAAGCGGCCACGGCGGCGGCCCAGGAGGAGATGGGGGCGATGATGCAGATGGGGGCGGCGGTGGCGTCGATGAGGTAGGACAGCTTGGCCCGGGACACCTTGTGCTTGTCGGTGACGGGCCGCATGACGGAGCCTACGGTGAGGCAGTTGAAGTAGTCGTCGATGAAGATCAGGCAGCCCAGCACAATGGTGGCGATCTGCGCCCCCACCCGGGACTTGATGTTCTTCTGAGCCCATCGGCCGAAGGCGGCGGAGCCTCCCGCCTTGTTCATCATGCACACAATGGCCCCCAGTATGACCAGGAACACCAGGATGCCCACATTGTAGCTGTCGGACAGGGAGGCCACAATCCCGTCGCTGAAGGCGTGGGTTACCGTGCCCTCAAAGGAGAAGTTGGAGTACAGCAGGCCCCCCGCCAGAATGCCGATAAACAGGGAGGAATAGACCTCCTTGGTGATCAACGCCAGGGCGATGGCGATCACTGGGGGCAGCAGGGACCACGCGCTGTTGAAAAAGGGGCTGGGCGAGGTGATGTAGCCCGGGTATTCGCTGTCCGCGCAGGTCCCGCAGGGGACGGCCCCGCCGTCCTCGGACAGCACCACCCCGGCGGTTCCGCAGTCGGGGCACTCGATGTACTTGGTTCCGGTAAGCTCGGTGGGGTCCTCCGCCGCGGCGAAGGCGGGCAGGACGGTGAGGGCCAGCGTCAGCATGGCAAGCAGCGCGAACAGGCCCAGGCGGTTTCTTCTTGTTCTCATTTCTTTTCCTCCCTGCAAGAAAATACCGCGTGACCACAAAAAAGGACGCTCCCGCAGGAGCGTCCGGAATGGACTGGACATCCGCCTCCCCAAGGGCTGGACAGCGGACTGATAGCTCTCCACGATTCGTGACAGTCCGGGGGATATTCTCCCACGGCCCAGGCTGGGGGCTTCGGCCGGCCCCTGCGCCTTCGGCGGGCGTCCCTCTCCCACGGGGCCGGCTGCCTGTGCCGTTGGCCCCGCGGTACGCATGGCGTCCGCGCCTCTATCAAACGGTATTCACTTGGAATATACAAGGATAATACTACTTGTTTACCAGCTTGTCAATAGGAAGCTGGATTTTCCTTGATCCTCACTCCGCCGTGCCGCCGGAAAAACAGGGCGCGATCGCCGCCCAGATCCGCTCCGCCACCTGCTCCTGCGTGCCCGATCCGTCCACCACGGCCACCCGCTCCACGCCCTCCAGCCGCCGGAACGCCTCAAAGTACAGCTCCCGGGTGCGGCGCAGCCGCTCCTCCCCGTCAAAGATCTCCTCCACCCTGCGGTTTTGGTGGATCCGCTCCAGGGCGGTCTCCACCGGCACGTCCAGGAACACCGTCAGGGTGGGCCGCAGCAGCCCCGCGCTCAGGGCGTTGGCCTGGATCACCCAGTCCATGTCCACGTCCACGCTGTGGTAGGCGTAGGAGGAGAA
>ERZ779624.275-NODE-275-length-17952-cov-13.353802_pt1 | contig 17952 bp, 19 predicted proteins | sample MGYA00514190_ERZ779624 | MGnify/ENA primary metagenome ERZ779624 (study PRJEB29562, sample SAMEA4376706) | mouse gut metagenome | isolation source: Cecum | study: EMG produced TPA metagenomics assembly of the A DSS colitis mouse model was used to assess the... | reverse complement strand
GAGCAGCTGATTTGTAATCAGCAGGTCGGGGGTTCGAATCCGTCCACCAGCTCCACCTTTTTCCTTTGCAACTTCATATGGAGGAGTACCCAAGTGGCCAAAGGGGACAGACTGTAAATCTGCTGGCTTCGCCTTCGATGGTTCGAATCCATCCTCCTCCACCACGTCGGGGCAAAGTCCGCCCCGTTCAAGTCTCCCACCCTTCAGGTGGGAGACTTTCACTATGCTCCCTTGCCCCTCCTCTCCCCGCAAGGCCTGAAGAACGGCTTTGCGGGGGCCCCATGGAGAGTGGCCTCGTCGGGAATTTTTTGCTTCCATCTGCGACCCGCTGCGCTGGACTCACGGATGGGGTGCCGCCCTTCGGACGGGGTTTCCGGGCTTCGCCCGGTTTTTTAATTTTCCTTCAGCGCGCCGCCGGCCTGGTCTTGCTTCACTCCTTTCCTTTGCTTCTTCCATTACCATCCTCCTTTTGTTTGTGTTCTAAAACAGTTGTTCGAGTTCGTCCCTTACTTTACCACCCCCCGCCCCCAAAGTCAAGGGCCGCCGGTGGAATTTTTTTCGCCATTTTTTTAAAATACCCCGAAAAAAGGGACACCCTATCCGGGCGGGGTTGCACGCCCCCGCTCCGGCGGCAAGTTTTTCCGGGGATTTTCACATTCCCTGTTGACGCTGGGCCTGTCCGGGTAGTATATTGAACAAAAGCAAATGACTGGAGGCTTCTATATGAAAAAGAAAACGGTCGGACTGCTGGGCCTCGCCGCGGCAGGGGCCGGGGCCGCGGGCGGCTGGGCCGCCCTGGGCAATTACCTCTACAACCGGGTGATGCTCCCCCAGGCCCGGGACCCGGAGGAGGAGGACGTGAACCCCGCCCAGATCACGGGCCAGGACTGCGAGGCGTCCACCACTACGGCCCAGGTGGTCCACGACATAAACCCCGTCCAGATCGCGGGCCGGGACTGGGCCAGGAAGCGGGAGGGCTTCAAGGAGGCCACCATCCAGGCCATGGACGGCCTGATCCTCTGGGCGGCCCTGGTGCCCGGGGCGGAGGGCTGCCACCGCTGGGCCGTCTGTATGCACGGCTACCACGACAGCTACGAGTCCATGGGGGCCATCGCCAGGCACTACAATGATATGGGCTGGCACGTGCTGATGCCCGACCAGCGGGGCCACGGCCAGAGCGAGGGCGATTACGTGGGCTGGGGCTTTGACGAGCGGCTGGATCTGGTGGGCTGGGTGAACTGGATTCTCCGGCGGGACCCGGAGGCGGAAATACTCCTCCACGGCGTGTCCATGGGGGCGGCCACGGTGCTGATGGCCACCGGAGGGCCTCTGCCCGACCAGGTGAAGGCCGCCGTCTCCGACTGCTCCTATACCACCATCGAGGCGGAGATGCGCCACATCCTGGGCCAGCTCCGCGCCGAGCTGCCCACCCCCCTGCCCCTCCCGGCGGGACTGCTGTTCTCCGCCCTGCGCAAAACCGCCCTGCGCCGGGCCCGGTTCGACCTGCGGGAGGCCGCCCCCGTCCAGGCGGTGGCCCGCTCCAGAACCCCCACCCTGTTCATCCACGGCGTGGCAGACGACTTCGTCCCCGCCGCCATGATGGGCAAGCTGTACCAGGCCGCCCGCTGTCCCAAGAGCTTCCTGTGGATGCCGGACGCGGGCCACGCCGCCTCCGTGGGGACCAACGAGACGCTGTACTGGACGGCGGTGTCCACCTTCCTTCAGGACTACCTCCCCGACGGAGCGTGTTAAAGACCAGATCACGAAAGGATGTATTCGACCTATGGAACTGGAAACCAAAGAGAGCAAGCGGCAGGAAAACGTAGTGGCCGGCATTGTGGGCGCGCTCCTGGGCACCCTGCTGGGCGTGGTGTGCACGGTGGTCATCGGCCAGCTGGGCTATGTGGCCTCCGTCTCCGGCCTGATCATGGCGGTGGGTGCCCTCAAGGGCTACGAGCTGCTGGGCGGCACGCTGAGCCGGAAGGGCGCGGTGATCTCCTCCGCCCTGATCCTGGTGATGACCTATCTGGCCCACCGGTTCAGCGTCGCCCTGGAGGTGATCACCGCCCTGGACGCCCCCATGTCCGACCTCTTCGTCTACTTCCAGGCCGTCCCCGCCCTGGTGGAGGCGGGACTGCTGGAGGCCCCCGCCTACTGGGGCAATCTGGCCATGCTGTACCTGTTCACCCTGCTGGGGGCGGTGCCCACCATCATCGGCGGCCTGCGCAACGCGGCCCTGCCCGATATGCCCGCCGCCCCGGCCTCCGCCGCCCCCCAGGACGCCGTCCAGCCGGATGCGGCCTTCTACCCCGGTGAGCCCAAGTGGATCAGCCCCCTGCGGGTGAGCACCGCGGTGTCCCTGTTCATCGGGCTGATCCCGGGCCTCCTGCTGCTGTTCCTGGGCGTCGCCAGCGACAGCGCGCCCGCCTTCACCCTGGCCGCCCTGGGCTGTATCGCCAGCTCCTTTGTGATGATGTTTTTCGCCCTGCCCACCATCCAGCTGGCCAACGGCACCCTGTTCCTGATGGCCCGGATCAACGGCACAGTGTGGAAAATCAATCTGGCCATGCTGAACAACCAGGATACCTACCGGTTCACCAAGAAGCTGGGGGCCCTCAAGGGCCTCCGCTGGGAAATCCTCAGCGGGGAGGAGCAGGAGCGGCTGAAGTCCTCCGTCCTCCGGGCCGTCTCCCTGCTCACCAGCGGCCAGGTCATGCCGGGGAGCCTGCTCAGCGTGGCGGTGTCCCCCCTGTCCGACCTCCAGGTGGTCAAGGAAACCCCCTGGAAATGGGTGTGCACCCACTCCGTCTCCAACGGCAGGCAGAAGAAGGTGTCCATCCCCAAGGCCTATCCCGGCTTCGCCCCCGTCCCCGGCCTGGAGCCGCCCATGGAGCCCGCCCCCGCCCGCTGGGTGCTCATCGGGGTGTCGGCGGCACTGGCCCTGCTGCTGGGGCTGGCGGGCTTCTCCATCGGCCTCACTTTGTAAGCCTCCATGCCGCGTAAAACCGGACAGGCGCGTCACGCGCCTGTCCGGTTTTCTTCCTGTCTTTTACTTGTCCCTGTTCAGCCGCAGGATATACATCCCGTCGTGCCAGGTGTCGATGTAGATGTACCCCCGGTCGTCCACCACCACGTCCTCGGTGGTGGCGATCATCGGCCCGGGCACCGGGATCTGGAACAGCAGCTTTTCCGGGTTGGGGGGGATGAAGTAGGCGATCTCCTTGATGTAGTAGGGATCGGACACGTCGAACACCCGCAGGCCCGCGTGGAAATAGCAGTTGTAAATCAGGTTGGGGTCGTCCTGGAGCCAGGGCTTGCCCATGGGCTCGTGGACGTTGTGGGGCCCGAAGGGTCCCTGGGCCCCTATGCCGCAGTCGTTGAAGTTCCGGTAAGGGAAGCCCTCCGGCACCTCGGGATAGGGGAACTCCGCCACCAGCACCGGGTCCTTGGGGTCGGACACGTCGATCATGTGCAGGTTGTTCATGGGCTGCGCCCCGGGGTGCGCGCTGGCGGCGATGTTCTCCTTGGTGAAGAAGGGGAACCGCTCCCCCTCGTTGGTGAGGACGGCGAAGTTCCGCCCGGTGAGGGGCAGGTAGGTGTGGCACCTGGCCCCGCACAGCTTGCCCGCGAAGGGGGGCTGAACCATGAGCTGGGAGATGAGCTTGGGCCGGGTGGGGTCGGATATGTCCAGGATGATGCCGCCGCCGCCGAAATAGCCCAGATACAGCTCGTTGGGCCGGTCGGCGGACAGGGTGCAGGCGTGGCACATGGGCCAGTCCTTCTCGGCGGCGTGGCCCACGGGGTAGGTGCCCTCCAGCATACCGTCCTTGAACTGCTCCGGCTTCCACCAGCGGCCCGCCTCCACGGGATTGCAGGGGTCGGATATGTCCAGAATGCGGACAATGAAGCCCACGAAGCCCGGGCACTCGGCGGGCATATAGACGTATTTCCCGCCGTTATAGGCGAAGCGGTGGACCCCCATGCCGTTGGGCAGTCCGGTGTGCCAGTGGGACAGCAGCCTGGGGTGGACGGGGTCCTCCTTCAGATCGTAGATCTGGAGGCCGTCGTCGGCGGGGTCCCCCGCCTTGATGCCGTGGAGGAAGGGCACGCCGCCGCCCAACGCCACAATCAGCTTGTCGTCCGCCACCTGGATCTTGGGGGTGGACTGGGCGAAGTACACCTCGGGATCGCTCACCCAGACGCAGCCCACCACCTGGGGCCTGCTGGGATCGGTCACGTCCAGGATATTCACCCCGGCCCCCTTGAAGGAGCCGCAGTACATATAGTACTTATCCCCGGTTTTGTAGAGGGCCATCTGGAAGGCGTTGATGCCGTTCAGATCGGAGAAGCCCACCACCTCCATGTTCTTGATATAGCCCTGGTTGGCCTCGCTTTTCGCGTAAAAGGGCATGGACATTTCAATCAATCCTCCTCACTTGGATGATACCACTAAAAGCGTGTTATGGCAATGGGCGCGCCCGGCTCAGGCGCGCCCATTGGAAATCGATCTGGCCGGATCAGGGATGCCCGCCGGGGAACGCGCCGGGGCCGGGATCCTTGCTGCACATCATTCCGGTGACGGCCAGCAGCGGCTTGAAGAAGATCGAGACGCTGACAAAGGCGGCGGCCAGCATGGGCAGCAGGGACATGGCCCATTTGTCCAGCATATTGAACAGCATGAAGCCCATCTCAATGAACATCATGCTGAAGCTCATGAGCAGCACCAGCAGCAGGGAGATGAAGAAGATCCGCACAAAGTAGGCGGGGGTGCTGTCCATCTTCATGCCGAACTTCCCCACGAAGAAGTTGCCGAAGCCGGGCAGGTCGATGAGGGTCTCCCAGGCCATGCACACAAAGAACCCGGTGAAGGACCCCACAATGATGCTCTCAGCGGAGAGCTGGCCCGCCAGGGCCTTGCTGACGATGGTCATGATGATGCCGATGACCAGGGCCAGCCAGAAGTTGAATACCACAGGAAAGCTCGTTTTCTTAAACATTCCTCTCAGTCTCCTTTTCAAATCGTTACCGCATGGTGATATAACCCCGGTACTGGGTCAGGTTGTCGCAGGCGGCCATGTCGGACAGGAACATCCCCACGATGTAGTGGTTGGGCCTGAGGAAGGGGAACTGTGCCTGGGGGGACTCCTTGGGGTTTTCCCTGGCCCAGTCGGGCTGGGCCAGGTCCCGGGTGCCCTCCACCGCGGCGGCGTACCACTCCTCCGGCCCATCGAACCACAGCTCCACCAGCCGGTGGAACTGGCAGCCCACCACGTCGTGGTAGATCTTGCTGGACACGAAGCGGTTCACCTCGGGCCGGTTCTGGAAGTAGGGGACGAACACCTCGCTAAACCACTTCTCCCCGGTCTTTTCGCAGGGCCAGCGCAGGACGAACTGCCAGCGGTAGTTGGGGCCGTCGTCGATGGTGCGGCCCGCGCCCTTATAGTCCTCCTGCCAATTCATGGGCACGTGGGCAAACACAAAGGGAGGCATCCCGTTGTCCCCGCCGGAGGAGCGGTGGGCGTCGCCGTCCATGTTCTCCGTGGGGAGATCGTCGGTGTCGGGCATCATGCCCTGCCACCGCAGCACAATGGGGGGCATCCGCTCGGTGAAGGCGTTGACGCGCATTTCCGGCGTCATCTCGTTCACCATCCAATAGTGCTCCGTCATCTGCATCCGCCGGGTGCCGAACCGCTCCCCCTCCGGGGGAACAGGCAGGGCGTTGTAAAAGGCGTACTTATTACAGTAGGGGGCGAACTTGCTGATGCTGTCGGGCACATGGGTGGAGTAGAGCCAGTGCTGGAGGCGGTGGCGGTATTCTTCCCGCACGCAGTCCACATAGATCACGCTGCGCATGGGGCGGTATTCAAACATGGTACGTTACCTCCTGCTGCATGAAAATTTGTCGGTGATTGATCAGTCCTGCCGGGAGGGGGGCGGGGTGGGCTCGCAGACGGCGGTGTAGCGGGCCTTGCGGGCCTGGAACTCGGGGTCCTTGTAGAGGTTCATCAGGCGGCCCTCGTTCTCAAAGATGTCCTTGCCGTGGGCCATCTTGCCGGACAGCACGTCATGGGCGTGCTCAATGTGGCCGTTGGGGACAATGGACTCGTCGAACACGAACTTGGTGACGCCGTCCTCCACGGTGAGGCGGCCCTCCATGCCGCAGTACTCGCAGACGGCGTGGGTGGTGCCGGGGAAGATGTAGAACGCGTTGCCGTGGCAGTGGGGGCAGGCACCCTCCTTGCCCTTCCACAGATCCAGGTTTTCCGACCCGGCGATCTGGACGTCGTTTTCCACAATATACCGGGCGGCCTCCACCAGATTGCGGCCGATCTCCTTCATGCGCTGGATCTTGTCGTCCTGCATGATAACGTCCTTGGACCAGGAGAAATACTCATTGTTCACGATCTTCCACCCCGGGCTCAAAGCCAGCATGGCGTGGTCGGTCTCGCAGCGGACGGCCCAGTCGGAGCCGCCGATGGACACGAAGGAAATGGCCTTCTGCTTGAAGTACCGGGGGTTCAGGCCGGGCTTGCCCTGCTCCTTCAGCTTGCCGTCCAGCATCATCAGCATCCCGGTGTCATGGCCGGGGCCCATGCGGTCGGTGATGGAGTGGTACAGGCCGGTGCCGCCGGACTCAAAGATGGGGTCAACCATGAGGACGCCGTCGGCCTCGATGAGCTTCTCATAGAAGGCGGAGAAATCGTCCTTGCGGGTGCAGACCATGCCCTTGCCCATCACCAGGCCCCGGGAGCAGGCCACGCAGCCGGAGCAGTAGTCGATGTTCCAGTCCATCAGATGGATAAACTCGATCTCCGCCCCCATCTCCTTTGCGGCCTCGAGGGCCACCCTGCACATGGTGTCGTTGTTGCCGTTTTTGGTGCCTAACGAGACGCCGAGAATTTTCATGTTGTTGACCTCCTTGTTATGCTTTGACGTGGCACGACGCGCTGAAGCTGCTGGTTCGCTGGACCGATGATTGGTCAGCTTTTACACAAATATAGTTTAAAGCCTTTCCCCCTATGTGTAAAATGTAAAAAACGTATGGCAGAAATGCAAAAAAGGTTTGGATGGCCCAAGCAACGGCGTTGGATTCCCCGGCGCGCCCCCAAACCCCGCAGTTTTTGTGCACTCTGGCCAAAGTACCCGGCCCATTCTGGGCAGATTCACGTTTTTCTCCAAAATGTTTTATGGCAGCCATGCAGAAAACCGATAAAAGCCTGTGACAAATGACGAAAGCTGTGGTATACTGCCCATAGATCAAAAGAGAGGATGTGGCGGAATGACCCTGACCCAGTTGGAGAGCTTCCTGATCCTGGCCCAGCGGCTGAACTTCACCCAGGCCGCCGACGATCTGTTCATTTCCCAGCCCGCCCTGAGCCGCATGATCTCCGCCCTGGAGCAGGAGGTGGGCCTTCAGCTCTTTTACCGAAGCTCCCGCAGCGTGTCCCTCACCCCGGCGGGCCGGGCCTTCGCCCAGCAGTGCCCCCGGATTCTGGACAGCTACCGGGCCGGGGTAGACGCCGCCCTGCTGGCCCAGCAGGGCTTCCGGGGGGACGTGACCGTGGGCATCCTCCGGGACACCTTTGACGGGAACGCGGTGCGCATACACCAGGCCATGGCCCGGGACTGCCCCCAGATCCACCTGACCTTCCGGGAGCTGAGCCACTCCGACCTGATCCGCGCCCTGCTGGCCGGGGAGCTGGACGCGGCGATCAACTCCGGCGAGGCCCTGCCCCAGGAGGACATAGACGCCATCATCCTCCGGCGGGACCGCCAGTGCGCGGTGGTGCCGGCGTCCTCCCCCCTGGCCCGCGCCCGCAGCCTGCGGATGGAGGATCTGCGGGAGGAGAATTTTGTGGTCATGTCCCGCACCGCCTCCCTGCCCGGGTACGGGCTGGTGTGGAAGATGGCGGCGGACGCGGGCTTCACCCCCCGGGTGGCGGCGGAGGCCAACTACGTGCCCAGCCTGCTGATGCTGGTGGCCTGCGGCCTGGGGATCAGCACCCTCACCGACAACCTGGAGTACCTGTCCCAGGACATGGTGAGCTTTATTCCCCTGGTGGGGGTGCCCCTGTCCTGCCACGCCCTGGCCTGGCGGCGGGACAACCGCAACCCCTCCCTGCCCTTCCTGCTGGACACGGTGCGCCGGGGCCTGGAAACGGGCTGGGCCCAGCCCCCCTCCCCGCCGGGAGCATGACAGCTCAAACCCCCGGTCTCTGTAGAGACCGGGGGTTTTTCTGCCGTTCTTTGGGTCATGTTCCGGGCCGTTACTCGGCCTCCTGCTCCCGCTGACGCTCCAGGTACTCGTCATAGGTGGTCTTGCTGTCGATGAGCTTCCCCTCCGGGGTGAAGTCAAAGACCCGGTTGCAGACGGTCTGGATGAGCTGGTGGTCGTGGGAGGCCACCAGCACGTTGCACTTGACGGCCTCCAGCCCCTTGTTCAGCGCGGCGATGGACTCCAGGTCCAGGTGGTTGGTGGGCTGGTCCAGCATCAGCACGTTGGCCCCGGACAGCATCATCCGGGACAGCATACACCGCACCTTTTCCCCGCCGGACAGCACCTTGACGGGCTTATTGACCTCCTCCCCGGAGAACAGCATCCGGCCCAGGAAGCCCCGGAGATACTGCTCCTGGGGATCCCGGGAGAACTGCCGGAGCCACTGCACCAGGTCGTCCTCGCAGTCGGCGAAGTAGGGGGTATTGTCCTTGGGAAAGTAGGAGAAGCTGGCGGTCTGGCCCCACTTCACCGTGCCCTCGTCAGGCTCCAGCTCTCCCGCCAGGATCTTGAACAGGGCGGTGTGGGCGTTCTCATTGTCCCCCACGAAGGCGATCTTCTCGTCGTGGCCCACGATAAAGCTCACCTTGTCCAGCACCTTCACCCCGCCGATGGTTTTGGACACGTCGGTGACGAACAGGATGTCCTTGCCCACCTCCCGGTCGGGGGTGAAGCCCACGAAGGGATACCGCCGGGAGGAGGCGGGCATCTCCTGCACCGTCAGCTTGTCCAGCAGCTTGCGCCGGGCGGTGGCCTGCTTGGACTTGGACTTGTTGGCGGAGAACCGGGAGATAAAGTCCTGGAGCTCCTTGATCTTCTCCTCGTTGCGCTTGTTCTGGTTCTTCACCAGCTGCTGCACCAGCTGGGAGGACTCGTACCAGAAGTCGTAGTTCCCCACGTACATCTTGATCTTATTGTAATCGATGTCCACGATATGGGTGCACACCGTGTTGAGGAAGTGCCGGTCGTGGGACACCACAATGACGGTGCCCTCGAACTCCAGCAGGAAGTCCTCCAGCCAGTTCACCGCGTCAATGTCCAGGTTGTTGGTGGGCTCGTCCATCATCAGCAGATCGGGCTCCCCGAACAGGGCCTGGGCCAGCAGCACCTTTACTTTCAGCCGGGGATCCAGCTCCGCCATGGGGGTGTCGTGGAATTGGGTGCCCACCCCTAAGCCCTGGAGGATCCGGCTGGCATTGCTCTCCGCCTCCCAGCCCCCCAGCTCGGCGTACTCCTCCTCCAGCTGGCAGGCCAGCAGGCCGTCCTCGTCGGTCATCTCCTCCTTGGCGTAGAGGGCGTCCTTCTCCTTCCCAATGTCATACAGCCGCTGGTTTCCCATAATCACCGTGTCCATCACGGGATAGGCGTCGTAGGCATTCTGATCCTGCTTCAGCACGGACATACGGATGTTGGGCAGTATGGACACCTGCCCGGAGGTGGAGTCCAGCTCCCCGGACAGGATCTTCAAAAAGGTGGACTTGCCCGCGCCGTTGGCCCCGATGATGCCGTAGCAGTTCCCCCGGTCGAACTGCAAATCCACGTGGGCGAACAGCGGGGTGCCGCTGTAGTTCAAACTCAAATCGGTAACTGTGATCATAGCTTGCTCCTTCTTCGTCTGGAATGGTTTTGCCCCGCCACTATATCGTCAAGCAACTTGAAAAAGCGCGGTTCGCGCTTTTTCAACTTGACTCACTATAGCACAAGTCCGGCCGTAACACAACCGTTTTCCCAAAAAGAGCCGGGGGCGGGCAGATACCCGCTCCCGGCCCTTGTGCTTCACTGGTACTCGAAAAACACCAGGGACGCGTTCACCGACACGTTCCCGCCGTCCCCCTCGCCCATGGAAATGCTCACGTCGTCCAGCATACAGCGGTACGCGCTGTCGTGGAGCCGCTGGAGCACCGCCTTCGCCCCCTCATAGCTGCCGCTGGTGTAGCTCAGCAGGATCTGCCGCCGGATGATGGCCTCCTCCGTGTCCACTGTGCCGAAGGACAGGGAATACTCCGGGGTGGACTGCAAAATGGCGTTCAGCTCGAACATCACCGGCTGGAGGTTGTCATAGGGCGCGATGCTCACCGGGTTGGGGTCGGCGGCGAAGATCTCGTCCAGCTCCCGCTCCATGCGCCGCTTGTCCTCCACCTGGAGCTGGGCCGCCTGGAGCTGCTCCTCACAGGACTCCTTCTCCTGCCCCAGCCGCTCCAGCTCCGCGTTCATGGGCAGATAGAACAGCATCACATAGCCGCCCACTACCACCAGCACCAGCAGCATCCCCAGCAGGATCAGCTCCCGGGCGGATAATTGCCGTTTCATTCCCCCGCCACCTCCTTATGCAGCTGGATGAGGATGCCGGCCGACACCAGCTCCCCGTCCTCCTCCGTGGTGGCCGCGGTATTCACCGTGGTGCGCTCCACCAGGGGAGACTCCTCCAGCCGCCGGACGATCTCCGCCGTCTGGGCCAGGGTCACCCGCTTAAACTGCACCTGCACCACCTGCCCGCTGGCCGCCACGCTGCTGAGCTGCCCGGTAGAGCCCATGGCCTCGTCCAGCAGAGCCAGCACCTCCATCCGGTCGATCAGCTCCCGCTCCTCGTCGGTGGCGGAATACCGCTGATACTTCTCCTTCACCCCGGGGTAGTCCGCCAGCTCCTCCATCACCCCGTCCAGCCGGGCCTCCACGGCGGACAACGCCGACCTGGCCCCGTCCACCTCCATCCACAGATCGTACACCAGCACCTTGGACAGCCCCAGCAGCACCACCAGCACGAACAGCACATACAACGCCACCGTGGCGGGCCTGGTGGTGCGGTCCGGCTTGAAGTACAGGTTCATCGTCCGCTTGGTGGGGACGCTTTTCAGCTTTTTCCCCATGTTATCCCCCTCCCATGGCGGCCCCCGCCGCAAACAGCCCGTCCGCCGCCGAGCCGGACGCCGCCTTCAGCAGCTCCCCCGGCTCCAGCAGCGGCAGGCCCGCCGTGTTCTCAATGGCCTGGCGCAGCGGCTCCAGCGCGGCCCCGCCTCCCACCAGGTATACCCCGGTCAGATTGCTGGAGCGGTAGGTGAACTGGTAGAAGTTCACCACCTTCAAAATCTCCACCGCCAGCCGCTCGCACACGTCCGCCACCGCGGGCACCGCCAGGGCCGACTGCTGGCCCCCCATCTTGTAGGTGCCCGCCAGGAACGCGTCCACCCCCAGCTCCTCCGCGATGGCCAGGTCCATGTCCCGGCCCCCGAAGTTCAGCCGCCGGGTGGCCTGCACCCGGTCGCCCACCACCACCGTGATCCGGGTCTGCTGATGGCCCAGGTCCACAAAGCAGTACTCCCCCGGCCCCTCTCCCCCGGCCTGGGCGCGGCACAGCTCGATCAAGGCCATCTCCTGGGGCACCAGCTTCTTCAGCCGCACCCCCGCCCTGGCAAACATCCGGATATACTGCTCCAGCTGACGCTTGGAGGCCACCGCCGCCATCATGGGCATGGTCCCCTCCTCGTCACCGGGGGCCTTCCCGCACAGGGCGTAGTCGCAGAAATATTGATCCGGCGCGCCCTGGATGAAGTCCGCGAACTCATAGGGCAGGTTCATCATCAGCTGCTCCTGGTTCATCTCCGGCATACTCACCAGGCGGCAGATCACCTGGCTGGCCGGAAGGGCCAGCGCGGCGGGCCCGTGGGGCAGGCGCAGCTCCTTCACCGTCTGCTTCAAAAACTGGGAGAAGGCGTTGGGCATGGTGATCCCGTTTTCGTCTATCAGCTTCTCCGGCAGGCGCACCGTCTCCACCCGGAGGCCGCCCCCCTGGACGACCGCCGCCTTCATGGAGCTTCCACCGATATCGAAGCCCACCTTGATCCTTGCCATGTGAAGTCCTCCCTTTCAGAACAGCCCCAGATACCAGCTCACCAGCGGCCCGCCGAAGCACACCGCCAGCACCCCCGCCGCCGCCAGATACGGCCCGAAGGGGATGGCCCCCGTTTTCCTTGCCGCCGCCGCCCCGATAATCCCCAGCAGGCACCCGCCCAGCAGGGTCAGCAGCAGCTCGGGCCAGCTCAAATAGAACGCCATGGCCAGCAGCAGCTTGATGTCGCCGCCCCCCATGGCCTCCCGGCCCAGCACCTTCTCCGCCAGCAGCACAAACGCCAGCAGGGCCGCCGGGATGATGCCGCTTGCCAGCATCCCCTTCACCGTGTCCCACAGGGGCTGGCCCAGCGCGAACAGCCACACCACCCGGTTGACCGCCATAGCGATCAGCAGCTTGTCCGGGATGATCCGTTTGGCCCCGTCCGTCAGGGACACCGCCAGCAGCAGCCCCCCGAACACCAGCCACTGGGCCAGCTCCAGCGTCAGGCCGAACCGGACGCCCAGGCACACGAACGCCAACCCTCCCGCCAGCTCCGCCCAGAGGCACTCCGCCGGGATTTTCCCCCCGCAGCCGCGGCACCTTCCCCGGGAAAACAGGTAGGAGAACACCGGGACCAGCTCCCCCGGGGACAGGGTGCGCCCGCAACCGGCACAGCGGGACCGCCCCCGGAACATGGCCTCCCCCCTGGCCCAACGCCACACGGCGCAGTCCAGGAAGCTGCCCAGCACCGCCCCGGCGGCGGCCAGCCAGACGCAGAGGTAAATTGTCAGCAGCAGGTGGGGGTCCATGGCTTGTCTCCCTCATTTTAACATATTTTGCAGGATTTGTATAGCTTGATTTCACTTTGGCGATGTGCTATGATATCTTTATTCAAAAGAAAGGTGGCAAAGCCTATGGAAGGCATGACCGATTTGCAATTCAAAGCCTATATTCGGCTGTTAATTCGTGCGCTGGAACGGGCGGAAGCCCAAGACACAGTAGAGGGCATCCGCTCCGAACTGGCAAAATTAAAAGCTGACTTGCAGTCAACGCTTCAAGGCTGACCCCCGCCCCCCGGCGGGGGCTTTTTTGTCCCCCCAAGGCCCGCCGTTGGGGGACAGCGGGCCTTGAGGGAACGGGCAGGGCGGAGGTTTGGGCGTCCGCCCTCCAAAGCCCGCCCCGTTCGCGGTGGGCTTTGGAGGACGCCCGCGCGGGTGGCGCGGGTGGCCTCAGTAACGAATTACTTGCTCAATATCTCAGTTATAAACGATGCCGAAATATTAAGATGTAATCCACTCAGCTAAAAATTTTGCTTCCGCTGTGGTAGTCGCGGGTGTATAGGTAATCTTAACATACCCTTCTTTATAATTCGAACTCTGGCCATAATTGAAACCTGCCGTTTTTGCAGTACCACTCGCGACCAGTTCACCTTTGCCCTCAGTCACTTTATAAGCCGCAGTTGTTGTGGTAGGGCTGGCAGCTAATGCTTGACCCCCCAGTTTATTGTTGGTCATGACTTCAACCATAGCCATACCAAGTGCGGCCCGCTTGTTGGCATCATCAGTGGCCTGACGAGCTTTGTCCAAACTTGCGGCAACCATCGGGATAGACACCGCCACCAAAATCGCAATAATCGCCACCACGATCAGCATTTCGACCAGCGTAAAGCCGCCGTCCCGGCGCAGCTTCGCTTTCAGGTTTTTCATTTTAAGTTCTCCTTTTCTCGGGACAGGTCCGGCATCGCGGGGCCTGCCGCCCAAATTTCTTGGGGGAGGTTCCCATCGTCTACCCACGGGTAGACGATCAAGTAATTACTTGATGCCTTCCGTGGGAAGGAGATTCAATTTAATATCTTACTCCCATTTGACGGGTACGCTCCCCCAGCCCGGTTCGCCAACCCAGGTCTTGGCTGAGGGAATTGGTTTGTGTTTGGTTTGTTTGGCTTTTGCGCTGATTAAGTGGCTGTCCACTCAACTGTAACGGGCGATGCAGTACCTGCTGCAATCTTAACAATTATGATTGCACCTTTTGCCTTTGCATTAGCCGGCAGTCCAGTTGCGGTTGTGCTCTGATTGTAACCATTGCCGGCACCAGAGGGTTTGGTGTGGCCCGCAGCATCAGCAGCATAGAACATCCCATCGTTAATGTCATACCAATAACCAGTGGCAATGGTAGAAGTGGCATCTGTCTGGTCATTCATATACATAATGAGTGCCTCAGCCTTCGCCGCACGCAGATTTGCATTATCAGTTGTTTCCCTTGCCTTATCCAGTGCGGTGCCCACCAGCGGAACAGACACAGCCACCAGGATAGCAATAATCGCCACCACAATCAGCATCTCAACCAGCGTAAAGCCTTTTTTATTACGGAATTTTTCCCTCAACCCATTCATGTCAGGAAATTTTCCTCCTTTCCTCCTGAAACATAGGATGTATCTATTCACCGACCGGGTTGGCGAAGCCGGGGAATAACTTTTTCACTCGCCACAGGGCGGCAAGGTGAAAACAAATTTGCGGGGGCGCCCTCATCCGTCACGGCTTACGCCGTGACACCTTCCCCCTTGCAGGGGGAAGGCTTTGCGGGTCCTTGGCCTTCCCCTCACAGGAGGGAAGGCTGACGGATGAGGGGACAATCAGGAGCCGCAGAGCTCTGTATCCCATGATGTGACAGAAGTCCCGCCGGGGCGTGTTTTACTCCAATACATCTGCATTTTGTTATCCGCCGTATATTGGAGCCACAAAAATTTTCCTTGGTGCCCCTCTGTCCGGCACTCCCCATAGGGGGTATAGCCGCCCGGGGAAAATCCACTTTTGGCGTAGACAATCCTCCCATTTTCCGCGTCAAACAGGTAAACGGTGGTGCTGTACTTGCCCTCGGCCTTATCCCGCTCCAGTGTCCCGTTCTGAACCATGGCGGTTAAGGCCGCCGCGGCCGCCCGCTCCACCTCCCCGTCATGCTTGTGCCGCCCGCGGTCGATGGCTCCCATCACCGACGGGATGGCAATCGCCAGCAGGATCAGGAGCACCGCCGCCACCGCCAGCACCTCCACCAGGGTAAACCCCCGGCGGCTCCGTATTTTCCGCCTCACGCGCCGTCCCCCCTCAGATCGTGTTGTAGATGTTGAACATCGGCACGTACACGGCGAACAGGATCAGCACCACGAACACCGCCAGACAGCAGATGATGATGGGCTCCAGCAGGGCCAACGCCCGCTCGGTGCGCACGTCCACCTCGTTGTCGTAGTATTCCGCCAGCACCTCCAGGGTGGACTCCAGCGCGCCCGCGCTCTCGCCCACGGCGGTCATCTGGATCAGCATCTGGGGCAGCTCCCGGGAGTTTGCCATGCTGTCCCCCAGGCCCCGTCCGGCCTCCACCCCCGCCACGGTGTCCAGCACCTCCTGGGCCATGACCAGGCTGGACATGGCCCGGCTGGACACGGCGATGGCCTGCAAAATGGGCACTCCGGCGGCCAGCATGGCGGACATGGTGTGGGCGAACTGGCTGGCCCCGGCCATCCGGCCGATCTCCCCCAGCACGGGCAGGGACAACCGCAGGCGGCTGAACAGCAGCCCGCCCTTTTCCGTGCGGCTGTAGAGCCACAGGGCGGCGATGAGGGCCAGAATCCCCGCCGCCACGTACTTGCCGTACTTGGTGGTAAAGTCGGAGACGGCGATCAGCCCCACGGTGATGGGCGGCAGCTCCGCCCCCAGGTCGTCGAAGGTGTTGATAAAGGCGGGCACGGCCTTGTCCATGATGACGTACACCACCACGATGGCCACCAGAATGACGAACGCGGGATAGGTCATGGTGCTGATGGCCTTGGCGTGGGTTTTGGCGGTGCGGTCGTAGTATTTTGCCATCCGGTCGAAGGCGGACACCAGATCGCCGCTCTCCTCCCCGGCCCGGATGGTCTCCCGGAAGGTGACGGGCAGGCGGCCCCCCCGCTGGTCAAAGCTGTAGCTCAGGCTCCAGCCGTTGGACACGTCCTCGGACACCTGCCGCAGCAGCCGCTGGAGGGCCTTGTCCTCTGACTGCCCCGCCACCAGATCCACGGTCTGCACCAGGGGCAGGCCCGCCTTCAGCACAATGGCGAACTGCTGGCAGGTAAAGGCCAGGGACTTGGGGCTGATCCGCTGGAACACCGCGGCGGCGGGCCGCTGGGCAAAGGATTTGGGGATCTCCTTGAGGCTGAGCACCACCTCGCAGGTCTGGCGGATCTGGGCCACCGCCTCCTGGCGGCTGGCTGCCTCCACCACGCCGGACACCCGCTCGCCCCCGGCGTAAGCCCCCTCGTATTTATAAGTCGGCATAGCGCGCCCCCCTTACAGGCCCAGGCCCCTGCGCTGGTTCTGGTTCAGCGTCCCGCCCATGCCCATGTCCTTGGCCTGGACGCTGCCGCCGGGAAGGGCCTGCTCATAGGTCTCCCGGCTGATGGTCCCGGCGTTCAGCAGGTTCAGCAGGGCCCGCTCCATAAGGATATTGCCGATGGAGCCGGTGGTCTGGATGGAATTGATGATCTGGGGAGTCTTCCCCTCCCGGATCAGGTTGCGGATGGCCCCGTCGGTTTTCATCACCTCGCAGGCCAGCACCCGGCCCTTGCCCGAGGCCCGGGGCAGCAGCTGCTGGGACAGCACCGCCTTCAGCGTCATGGAAAGCTGCAAGCGGATCTGCTGCTGCCGCTCGGCGGGGAACACGTCCACCATCCGGTCGATGGAGTCGGCGGCGGAGTTGGTGTGGACGGTACCGAACACCAGATGCCCCGTCTCGGCGGCGGTGAGGGCGGTTTCGATGGTCTCCAGATCCCGCATCTCGCCCACCAGGATCACGTCCGGGTCCTCCCGGAGGGCGGCCCGCAGTCCGGCGGCGAAGGAGCGGGTGTCCTTGCCCACCTCCCGCTGGTTAATGACGCACTGGGCCGGGGTGTAGACGTACTCCACCGGGTCCTCCAGGGTGAGGATGTGCTTGGACTGGGTCTGGTTGATCTCGTTGAGCACGGCGGCCAGGGTGGTGGACTTGCCGGAGCCTGTCTCCCCCGTGATCAGCACCAGGCCCTGGCTGTAGCCAGGGAACTCCCGCACCACCTTGGGCAGGCCCAGCTCGGACAGCTCGGGCACGTGCTCGTTCAGCAGGCGGATGGCGGCGGACCAGCTCCCCTGCTGCCGGAACAGGTTGAGGCGGCACCGCACCCCGGCGATGGTCTTGGCCAGATCGGCCTCCCCCACCTCCACCATGGCGTCGTACTGCTCCCCCGCCAGCTCCCGGACATAGTCCAGGCACTGCTCCGGGGTGAGCCGCTCTCCCCCCAGCTCCCGGATGGAGCCGTCCACCCGGCACCGGGGCGTCAGCCCGCACACCAGATGGATGTCGGACGCCCGGCCCTCCCGGGCCTTCTCAATCAGCTGTGTAATGGTCATGGCTTCTCCTCCTCAGAACGGGCCTTGTCCGCCCAGCACCCGGTGGACCTCCTCCGCGGAGGTGACCCCCTCCAGCACCAGCCGGCGGCAGTCCTCCAGAATAGGCTGGAAGTCGGCCTCCTTCACCGCCTCCTCCAGCTGGGCGATGGAGCGGGCATGGATGGCGCGGCGGATGGCGGGGGTGACGCTGAGAATCTCAAACACCCCGGTGCGCCCCCGGTATCCGGTGTTGAAGCACTCGCCGCACCCCACCCCCCGGTAGAACTGGACAGGCTCTCCCCCGTCCTTCAGCTTCAGGAGGGCCAGCTCCTCCTCCGTGGGGGTGTACGCCTTCCGGCAGTGGGGGCACACCTTCCGCAGCAGCCGCTGGGAGATGATCCCCTTCACCGCCCCGGCGATGAGGTAGGGCTCCACGCCGATGTCCAGCAGGCGGT
>ERZ779624.273-NODE-273-length-18120-cov-9.691614_pt1 | contig 18120 bp, 18 predicted proteins | sample MGYA00514190_ERZ779624 | MGnify/ENA primary metagenome ERZ779624 (study PRJEB29562, sample SAMEA4376706) | mouse gut metagenome | isolation source: Cecum | study: EMG produced TPA metagenomics assembly of the A DSS colitis mouse model was used to assess the... | reverse complement strand
CCGCTCTTTTCCCTTTGGGAATCTCTTCTCTGTTCCCGTTTTCTCCTTTGAGAATCCCTGCTCTTTTTCCTTTTGAGAATCCCCGCTCTTTTCCCTTTGGGAATCTCTTCTCTGTTCCCGTTTTCTCCTTTGAGAATTCCACTCTTTTCCTCTTTGAGAATCTCGCTTTTTTCCCTTTGGGGAATCCCTTCGTTTTTCTCTGTTTCCAATAACTGGCGCAGTCCTGGCCGTACTTGAAAATGAAAATGACGGAGCTATGCCGGCTTTTCGGAATCCCAGACTGTCAGAGGGAAATATTCAGAAAGACATTATCTCTGTCATCCTGATCAATGCCCAGGTAGCGTTTGGTAATCCGAAAGGAAGAGTGATTGTAGATATCCATGAGCAGAGCCGGTTGGATTCCCTGCCGCCAGGCGTGATAGCCGAAGGTTTTGCGCAGGGAATGGCAGCTGACATGCTGCTCCAATCCTGTTTTGCAGGCTGCCTCCTTGATGATGCGGTACGCCTGACTGCGTCCAAGGGGAAGATTCTGCCCTTTTCTGCTCGGAAACAGATAGTCCTCCGCAGACGGGGTGTTTTTCTGCCAGGTATAGTAGTTTTTCAGAACTTCTGCAAGAGTGTGGTTTAAAGCGATCTGCCTGGTTTTTCCGGTCTTTTTCTCTGTAACACAAATATGAGTAAGATATTTTTTTCCTGAAAAGTCATAAACGTCTCCCCATTTTAAGGATAGAACGTCTGAAATACGCAATGCGGTGTTAAGTCCCAGGATGCACAGGGCATAGTTTCTCGGGTTTGTTTTTTCTGACAGGTAATATTTTTTGAAATCGTGCAGCTTCTCCGGGTTTCTGATCGGTTGTGTCGTGCTCATGTGGTTTTCCTCCGTGTCTGAGTATGGGAATGCAACATTTGTTATCAAAGTGTTGCATTCGGGAGAAAGGAAGGCAGGGAGCGCCGGAAAGCGTGAGATGGGCGCGGGAGACAGGGAGGTTTGTATGCTGAGACTGACAGTGAGTACGGAAGAGTATCTGATGCTGGGGGATGAGATCAAGGTGGTGTTTTTGGGAGGAACCGGAAAGCACATGCGGATCATGATTGATGCCCCGAAGGAGGTGAACATTGTCCGCAGCAGTGTGATTGAAAAGCAGTTCACCGATCCGGAAATCCGAGCCAGGCTTCCAAAATACCATGCGGAGCCGGAGCACCCGGAGAAGTATCGGAAGAAATCAGGGATAGTCATTGTGGGTGATAACAGACGAGGGAAGTGACGGAAATTGCCGGGGCTGCCGGTTTTCCGCCATGAGAGATAGCCATCAGGATAATAACCGGATGCGGAAGCGTCGAAGCCCGGGCCCGGCGGAGGGCGGAGGTATCCGGTTCATTATAAATAGAAAACAATGTTTCACCGGCGCAAACGGATTCGCGCCAGGTAAATCCAAGGAGGTAAATTATGGTAGTACAACACAACTTAACAGCGATGAATTCCAACAGAATGCTGGGTTTGACCACAAAGACCCAGGCTAAGTCCACCGAGAAGCTTTCTTCCGGTTACAAGATCAACCGTGCGGCTGATGACGCGGCAGGGCTTGCAATTTCCGAGAAGATGAGAAAGCAGATCAGAGGTCTGACTCAGGCATCCGCAAACGCACAGGACGGCATTTCCGCAGTGCAGACTGCAGAGGGAGCCCTGACCGAAGTGCACGACATGCTCCAGAGAATGAACGAGCTGTCCGTGAAAGCTGCAAACGGCACCAATTCCGCTTCTGACCGTGAGGCCATTCAGTCCGAGATCGACCAGCTGGTGACGGAAATTGACCGTGTGGCTGAGACCACCAAGTTCAACGAAACCTATCTGTTGAAGGGCGACCGGAATGTCACCAAGGGTTACAGCTACAGCTACGGCGCAGTGGGAAGCACTACAGTGGCCAGCGCGGGAATGGATACAGACGCTGCTACCGGCCTGACAGCTGCAATTACTTTCACAAATGGGGCAAAGGCATCCGATCAGAATGCGCTGGCAAAGGCGCTGAGGGATCAGGGAATCTCCATTTCTTCCGAGTCGGTGACCGGGGCAGACGGCACGGTATCCACGAAGTACAGCGTTACCCTGAACGGCAAGGCGGCAACCAATTATAATGTGAACGCCATCAGCGACGACGAGTTTGAGATCGTTGATTTGCAGGGCAATCAGATTGCAACCGTGAAGGCATCCACCAATGCCGTGGCGGCGGGCGGAGAAGACGACACCGACGACACCACGCAGGAGACAAAGGCCGGCACGGCTACCATCACCGCCGGAACCGATGTATTTGATGAGAACGGTACGAAACTGACAGAAGATACCCTGGCTGCGCTTCTGGACGGTGATCCGGATGCGAAGGTGTATACCACGGCGCCTACACTTAAGGGTAAGGTTACAACTGCCGGAGCAACGGGCGTAACGCTTCCGACAGGTGCAAAGGTAGGGGATGAGTATACCTATGACGGAACCAATTGGAAGGATAACGATGGAAATACTGTGACTGGCATAGCTGTTACCGGAGGCACATTGGCAGCTAACGACAAGATAACTGTCGAAATAGACGCTGCAGCTGCAGGCACAGAGGCGGTAAAGGATACCGATTATACCTATACACCCGCGGCTGAAGAGGAAGGCGGCGACGCGGCAGCTGCTGCAACGGCAAAGAAAACCGCAGTGATCACGGCTTCTTCCATCAGTGCCGCACAGAATGCAGGAGACGTGGCACAGTTTTATGACAAGGACGGCAATGCCATCTCCGGTAATGCGCTGGGCAATTATTTTTCAGTTCTTTCCGGCAGCAAGGCTCCTGCGGAGGATTCCGATGACACCACGCAGGAGACAAAGGCCGGCACGGCTACCATCACCGCCGGAACCGATGTATTTGATGAGAACGGTACGAAACTGACAGAAGATACCCTGGCTGCGCTTCTGGACGGTGATCCGGATGCGAAGGTGTATACCACGGCGCCTACACTTAAGAGTACGGCTACAACTGCCGGAGCAACGGGCGTAACGTTGTCAGGTGTAAAGCCAGGGCATTATACTTTAAAAGGAACCGATTGGGTGGATGACGATGATAACGTGATAACGGGTACAATAACCGTTAACGGAGCCACAGCTGCGGATGGTGACGAAGTAACTGTTGAAATAGACCCTGCAAACGCAGGCACAGAGGCGGTAAAGGATACCGACTATACCTATACACCCGCAGCTGACGACGAAGAAGGCGGCAACGCTGCAGCTGCACAGGTAGCTGCAAAGGTGGGGGCTCAGCTGTATGACGCGGTGGGCAATACCATTTCCATGACGGACGCTGCGAAATCCGTGGCAGCCAACCAGAATATGACCGGTGCGCTGAACCTTGGTCTGCATGTGGGTGCGGATACTACAGGTGACAACCAGATCAGCCTGAACATCGAGGCCATGAGTGCCAAGGGTCTGGGTCTCAATGGTATCAAGGTGGACGGCTCCGACGACAGCAGTGCCCTGAACGCCATTGAGACCATCAAGGGGGCAATCCAGAAGGTTTCCGCACAGCGTTCCGCTCTCGGCGCGGTTCAGAACCGTCTGGAGCACACCATCAACAACCTGGATAACGTTGTGGAGAACACCACTGCTGCAGAAGCACAGATCCGCGATACGGATATGGCCACCGAGATGGTGAAGTATTCCAACAACAATATCCTTGCCCAGGCTGGCCAGGCAATGCTTGCCCAGGCAAATCAGTCCAACCAGGGCGTTCTGTCCTTGCTTGGCTGATCGTTCTGAAGGAAGTTTGGAGAGACATTTTCATCAGGGGCGCGGCTTTGCTGCGCCAGATAAGGAAGTTTTTATGTAGGAAACGGTGTAACTCAGTAAAATGGGTTACACCGTTTCCTTTTGGTGGGCCCGGTGGGCACACGTTCTAACGGGTGAAAGTCCCAAATCCGCCCGGCAGTGGAAAGGATACAGCCGATGCCAAGGGTGTCCATCGCGAGGTGGAATCTGAAGAAGAAAGGATTAGGCAAAACTCTGGCCTGCTACATTTGAGGCTAAATGCAGGGATAAGGTTGCCAAACAAACCAAAGTCCGATAACTGCACGGAACAGTATTTAGTAGTTATGGAGTGGGTATAAGAGGGAAAGAGCGTGTGAGTACCCGGGGAGGTCTCGTGGACGCGACCAGTGCAATAAGGCAATACAGTAACTATGTGGCTTGCAGACAGTTTCACAGCACAGCCGTGAATAATTCAGGTTAAATATATTTTTGCAATAAAATTAGGAGAAAAAAGGTTGACAGTTGCTATATTGCCAGCCTTTTCTTCCTTTTCAACAAAGTATTCTCATTAGATGTGCTACTAACAAGCTCAAAGATGTCTTTTCATAGAGATTCATTTTCTTTCATGTCATAAGGCAATTTTTGTAGGTAAATTGAAAAATATTACCTTTTCAATTCGACAATATACGGATACTTAAGCTTCGCAATAATATATGTTATTTCATTTGACTTTTCAATCTCGTCTGATAGAAACAATTCATAATTTCCTTTCAACTCAATTAGCCTATGATTAGGTCTTTTAAAATAATTACAGGTTGTACTTTCATGATTTTGTTGTGTGGTTTGATTGTATAAACTGCAAAAATCTTTTAAGCTGATGTTTTCTGTCAAATAACTAAATTCTGAAATTATATAGGCAGTTTCAAAGTTTTTATAGTTTGCCTTGAAAATTATTTCAGGAAACATTTTATCAGGATACTTTTCATAAGAGTCTTTATTGCAACACTTATACTCCTTAACATAAGAGACTTCTGAATTTTCTTTTGCTGTTTTCCACATTTCCTTATAATATTCATTTATTGACTCACCATTTATTATATTTGGACTATTACCATCAGCATATTTTTTATCTGGAGTATATGTCATTACCAGATATTTTTCTCCTTCACAATTAAAAAAACGGAAAGTAAACTCTAATCCTTGTATACTTTTTATATATCTATGTGCCCAAAGGCAAAAGCCTTCTTGATTAATATCATATAACTTCGAAGCCATAATGGAATAAAAATTCTGTCCTGCATATCCTCCTGATAATATCATTGCTCCTCTCTTAAAATTTGCATCATTAACAACAGTTTGAAAATTTGTTTCTTTAATACCAACCAAATTTTTTAATTCTTTAGGAAAAGGTTTCATTATTTTTAAATCTCCCTTCACCAATTAAGCTGTGCTTTATCGCTTTATCCAATGCTGCTTTGACTGATAAATTGTAACATATTTTCAGCAAGTGCACAATTCCGAAAAATCAAATCAATGAAAGGAAAGTTCTTCTCTTGAATTATGCTAAAAATCTCTTACTGACAATAATGCTATAATTTACCACGAGAAGTCAGCAGAGGCCATAATACCACTGTGGTTGCAAACGTGGTGGGAAGGGCTGAACTTTAGGAGATGTGAGTAAATGAATGTAACTAAAGCTGGGTTTAAGGACAGACAACTTCATATGGAAGACTATCTGCAAATGGTATCTGTGGAACAGAAAGAGTATGCAAAAGCGTCCGACTATCAGCGGATTACAGGCTCAATGGAAGGTAGCCTCCTACCCGATTCTTTATAATTGACAAGCGTTGGCGTGAGCTTCGTAATATCCGGCATTTCACGCAGAGTACGGAGCAGTAACCTTAAATCTGTAACCTTTTGCTTAGCATCCTGGCGGAACTTCATTGATATGATAATTACTTTTGGCATACAATTTCAGAATAATGTACGCATATAGTTGTTGCGATTATCAAATCGGTTTGTTATAATAATTGCGTACATTATTTATTTCTCGCGTGCGGAAAGTTGGTGTCTGCTTGGGTAAAAAAGAAATTTTAAAAACGGTAATTGAAAATAACGGCGGTATTGCAAAAACTTCTGATTTTGCGGCTAACGGGATAAATAAATACGAGGTTGCGGCTTTCTGTAAAGAAGGGTTCATCGAAAGGATTCGTAGAGGATTTTATCAACTCCCACAAAGTAATAGCGCGGCAGAAGAACAGTTAATACATGAGTTGCTTCCGCAGGGAATTATTTGTGTGGAGTCCGCTTTGTTCCATTACAGATACAGTGATTTTTCTCCTCGAGAATGGTCGATTGCTGTGCCAAGAACAGCGACTCGTGCCGTAAAGAACGTTGAAGAATTTCCGATGAAGGCTTACTATATTCAAAAGGAGTTATTAGATATAGGTAAGTCCACAAGTAATTTTAACGGCGTAATATTGCCTGTATATGATCGTGAACGAACAATATGCGATTGTTTTAAGTACCGAACAAAACTTGACAATGAAATTTTTAATAAGGCCGTCAATGCCTATGTTGCCGATGAAAAAAAGAATCTTGCAAATTTGTCTAAATACGCAAAGGAAATGAAGCTTTACACAAAGGTAATGAATGTGATGGAGGTGCTGCTTAATGGCTGATATAGCTGCGTCCGTGCTGGCACGACTTAAGAATAAAGCTGCTGAAAGTGGAAGAAGTTATCAACTCTGTTTACAGCTCTTTTGCCAAGAGGAATTTTTGCGCCGTTTGGAAAAGTCCAAGTATGCTGAGAACCTCGTATTAAAAGGCGGCTTGTTTCTCTATTCTATTACTGACTTTGACAGCCGAGTGACAGTTGATGTGGATTTTTTACTTCGGGAAATACCTAATACACCGGAACAGTTAAGGGGTATACTTGAGGAAATTATTGCAGTTCAAACTGGCAATGATTTTGTGACCTTTGAGATAAAGGATGTTGCACCTATTGCTGTTACGAAGAAATATGCCGGTATAGGTGCTTCAATGGTCGCTCGTATTAAAAATACTCGCACACCCTTTGACGTTGATTTTGGTGTTGGCGATGTCATTGTGCCAAAGCAGGAAAAAAGAAAAATTCCCATTCAACTTGATGATTTTGTTGCACCGACAATTAACACTTATTCCACCGAAACGACTGTTGCTGAAAAAATTGACGCAATCCTCAGTCTGATGGAGTTTTCCAGTCGCATGAAAGACTATTATGATATTTATTATCTTGCCAATAAGTTCGATTTTGACGGTAAGGTACTAACCGAAGCACTTAGAAAAACCTTTAAGAACCGCGAGCACAATTTCACAGTGGAACAGTTTGAACAGGTTATGCGTTTTGATAGTGACGGAGCAATGCAAAGGAAATGGAAAGCTTTTGTTCGTAAGATTGACACCAAAACCGATGATTACAGTACTGTGCTGAAAACGATAAAAGCTTTCCTGACAAAACCGTTTACAGCTACAGTAGAAAACAAAGAACTTGCAGAACGATGGAATGCTGCCGAAAACCAATGGAAGAAAGGAGTGTAAGCCATGCCTAAAATAATGGAGATTATCGAAAAAGAAACCAAAGGCAAAAGTTATCACACTTACAAATACCGTTACGATTCCATTGGATTGCCTTCTATTGATTACGATGATGATCCTGACAAAGTATTTCCTTATGTGGCGTTACCATTCGCTGCGCTCCTTTTTTGACAGAGTAACCGGTATGGACGAGGCAGGGGAAAGATCAGCGAATGCTGTCAATAAATTCTACGGTGCACTCTGCCAGCGCGCAGATTTCTTCATCGGAAAATCCCCGCTTCAGCATATTCCGCACAATTGTTTTTGTCTTTTCCCGGGCCCCCTGTATTCTTCCGCTTTTTTTACCCTGGGCAATCCCTTCCCTTTTCCCTTGAGTAAGTCCTTCCCTTTTTCCCTCTGCAAAGGACTCTTCCTGCATTTCTAATATTGCCTGACACATATCGTATCCATCTCCTTCCTTTTCTGTGGTTTTCAGCTCACTCCACTTTTCCTGTAACTCTGGGGAATATTCAGCAGAACGCTGATCGTCTCTGCGGTGTCCGCGGACAGGCATTCATAGCGCTTGTCTGTTTCCAATAACCGACGCAGTCCAGCCCTGTTCCTTCGATATTTCAGGGCGCCGAACAACTCTCTGAGCTCGGTGTGGAACATGTCAAAGCTTTCCGCACTGTTTACGCAGAACAGGCGAAGCGGGTAGTCCGCAAAATAAGTGCCGAAGCCGTCCCTGTCCGTGCCGAAATCCATCATATCCCGCAGGGAAAGGGGGCCGTCCCAGGGCTCCTCTCCATGGTACAGGCACAGGGTATAGACCGGCATAAGCCTGTCGCTGCGGGTGATTCCGCACAGCCGCTCGGCGGGAGTTTTCAGCAGCTCATGGCTCTTGTTATGGCTTTTCAGTTCTTTCAGCTGTTTGCTGTACTCCAGTGCGTCATATTGCATACAGCGGCAGGGCATGGTGTAATCGACGTGCTGTTGATTTTCCACGGCCAGAACCCGGAGCATTTCTCCGCTTTTCAGAAACATTTTCACATCCCGAAAACGCTCGGTCGCCGCCTCCGCAGGGGCGCTGTAGCGCTCGGATGCATCCTGCAGATCCCATGGTTTGATGACATGCCGTCCCTGAAAAAAGACGCCGTTGAATAAATCTGCGAAGCGCTGTCTGTTTGACAGGTAGCTGCGCATAACCATATCCGGTTTTCCCATATAAATCCCCCATACCGCTCCTGGCGGCTGAAATCGAAATGTGAAACGCAATACTTCTCAGGCAGAGTCTTATGCTGTCTTGGAGGTATTCTTCACAATGGTTTCTCCCTGATTCGGCGGGAGACTGTATATGAGTCAGGCTCCTGCCACATTTTATCCGAGTAAGGTGGCAGACATTGCCCGAAGGTGCGGAACGCACGGTTCTCTGATTACTCCTGATAGAGAGACTGTATCATTTCTGGGCCGCTGTGTCAAGGGAAAGTTTCATTTTGCAGCCAGGACTGAACAATCGCTGAACAATAGTTGTAATTCCCATTTGATTATGGTATAGTTAACCTACATAAACGAGGTGTTACGATGAGAGACCTGTACAATCTGATCGCAGAAATCATCAGCTATCTGCTGAAGAATACAAATCCGGATTTTTACAGACGCTATAAGAGCCGTACAAAGAAAAAGGTAGACGAAGAGCGGGAATTTTTGCTGCAGAAGATTCCTGCCCTTTTTGACAGGGAGACGAAGGGTATTGCGGAGATTGTGAAGCCGGAAGATCTGCTTCCCGATCTGAAGAGGGTATATGAACAATGTCAGGGGGAGAACAATCAGGGGACACTGCTGGATCTGGTGGAGAAGCTGGATGCAGCACTGCAGAACCAATTGCGGCGGGAGTTTGAGAGCAGACAGGGGGAACACACAGAAGAATGTTTAAATTCCAACTGGAATACATATAAGGTAGGTCTTCTGCCCAGATGCGGGTGCCGATGGGAGAGGAAGCACCGGGGGAGCCAGCACAGAGACCGGATTGATAACTTTCTGCACAATTTTCTGTTGATCGATTACGGCAATTGGGCGGAATGGCGGATAGAGCATCACTTTCTGTCAGCAAGTCTGTTAGCCAGGGCAGAGGGGGAGGGAAAGCTGAGGGTAGCCTTTTCCCCATTCAAAAGGGAAGATGATTTTCTGATTTCGGAATATGAGACCCAGGAGGAGCAGCGTTTTTCCATAAAGTATACCGGGCAGGCGGATGCGGATGCAGATTATGTGAAAAAAAGAATTGATCAGGCGGCGGAGAAAAAGGCCGATGTGCTGTTATTACCGGAGATGTTGGGAAATACTGAGATGGAGAACCGGATATCGGAGTACCTGCAGAATCCCGGCTGGCTGAACAGAGGGAGTCCTCCGGCGCTGATTGTTCTCCCCACGGTATGGAGCGGGCACACCAATACGGCCTGTCTGCTGGACGGCACCGGAGGCGTTGTGTGCAGGCAGGAGAAGCAGTATTCCTTTTCGCTGCGGGAAAGTGTTTTGGAGGATATCCGGCCGGACCGCACGGTGCACTTGATACACGGAGAGGGGGTGGGAAGGATCGTGATCCTGATCTGCAAGGATTTTTTGACAGAGGATTATCTCAGCAGGGTGCTGGCGGATCTGAAAGCCACATTATTGTTGATCCCTTCTTACTCTACAGGTTACCATGACTTTGAGATGAAGCTTGGGAAGCTTTTGGCGGAGGATTGCTGCGCGGTCTGGGTAAATGCCTGTTCCGTGGTGCGCGGAAGCGCGCCGGAGGACAGGCGGATGGGGATGGTGCTGCGGACCGGAAAAGCGCGGCTGAAAAGCGGAGAGCATGTCAGGTGCTTCGGGTGTCCGGAGGAATGTACAGCGAGAGACTGTACAGGGGACTGTCTGGAGGTATGCGAGCTGTATTATGGGCGAGAAGTATCGTGACATGTCAGAAATGTATAAGAGAGGAGGATGGACCGAATGAAGGAATTTGCTGAAAGGTATGAGAAGATTCTGCAGTATCTGAAGACGCTTTCCGGTGAACAGGAGGCGTCGTCAGCACTTGACGAGATCAGCCATGAGTACCTGCAGCTGTTGATCAAGGGAGTCCATGCCCGTGAGACAAAAGAGGTGCTGGAGGCCACAAGGCAGATGGCGTACTTAAAGAGCGCCATGGAAAGGCATCTGGAGACAAAGGACGACGTATATTACCGCTTTCTGTATCGGGCGGGGGTCGGCGCAGGACAGTATAAGACAGGCGAGGCGTGGCTTCTGGAACAGGGAAACGCGGACAGCTTTGAACGGAATATGACGATTTTGTATGGACGAAGGCATATACGCGACATTGTGGAGACGGTTTATGCCAATCCTGGCATTCAGCACAAGGATCTGGCGGAGCTTGCGGGGGTGAAAGCCAATTATCTGACGCAGTTGGCGGCTTCCCTGACGGAGGCGGGCTGCCTGTACCGATACGGCACAAAAAAATGCACCTACTACGAACTGACGCTGCAGGGAAAGGAGTATGTCAGGAAAAACCTGCCCGCCAGGAAGGAAATGCCGGAGGGACGAAGAGGTGACAGGACGTACTACGAGGCGTTGGAGGCCGAGTTGGAGACTCCGAAGGCTGAGTGGGAGACGCCGAAGGAGCGGAATCCGAAGGTGTTCCCGGATATTCCGGAAACAATAAAGAAGAAGGAAGTTGAAAAGATACTTGATTTTTCCGCGCTGGCGGAACAAAGGCGCAATAAGCGGGACAGCGGAGAAAACAAGAAGAAAGACTGGCTGGAAGAAAGTGTGTTGGCCGAGTGAGCAGGGGTGGAACAGGAGAAGCGATGGAAGAGCTAATTAAATTAATCGGTGAGATGAAACAGGCGGATCAGGAATGGGATGCGCGGGAGAATCTTTCGGAGATCGAAGGGGAAGAGGTAAAGGAAAGCACCAATCTTTTGATCGGGGTGACCAGAGAACTGCTCAGGAATCATTCGGAGGCGGAGCTGGCGGATATCCGCGGGGCAATGGGAAACGACCGGTTGTACGACTCCCTGGTTCAGGTGTCGGAGAAGACCCTCAGACATTATCATGCCTGGGAGCTTGTGCGTAATCTGGAGAAAGACGACCCGGAAATGGTTGAAATATTGCTTCAGAACATGATGGATAAGTATGTCGCGCGTCTGGAATTTGATTTTCAGGAGACCAACGAGCTGTACGGGGTGGAGGATCAGGATGTTTTTTACGAGGCGTTGAGAAGCTGTGACAAGTTGGTGGAGTACTATGTCTGCAGACATTATTCCAGAAAAGAAATCATCATTGACCTGATGGAGGAGACAGAGGTTCAGAAGGAGACGGCGGATATTTTGGCGGAACTCATCGAAAAAAATTATGACAGGCTGCAGCGGAATGTGCTGATAGATCTGCTGGCAAAGAAAAACAGAAAGTACTGATCGTCGGATCAGAGGAAAGGAAGCAGGTATGCGTTACAGAAGACTGGGAAAAACGGAACTGATGGTGAGTGAGATCGGCCTGGGCGGCGAGTGGCTTGAGCGGATGGAGCTGGAGGGCTGCCGGGCAATTATCAATGCCTGTGAGGAGCAGGGAATCAATATTCTGGACTGTTGGATGTCCGAGCCCAACGTGAGGACAGCCATTGGGGAATGTATCAAAGACACCAGAGAGAGGTGGTATATTCAGGGGCATATCGGTTCCACCTGGCAGAACGGGCAGTATGTGCGGACGAGGGAGCTTTCCAGGGTTCGGGAAGCCTTTGAGGATCTGCTGGCAAGACTGCAGACTGACTACATAGATCTGGGTATGATTCATTATGTGGATTCCGAGAAGGAATGGGACGAGATTGTGAGCGGGCCGTTTTTGGCGTATGTGCGGGAACTGAAGGAAAAGGGAGTGATCCGGCACATCGGGCTGAGCACCCACAATCCCAGGGTGGCAAAGAAGGCAGCGCTTTCGGGAGAGATTGAGATGATGCTGTTTTCCGTCAATCCGGCCTTTGATCTGGTGCCGCCCACGGAAAACCTGGACGACTACTTTGCGGAGGAGTATGACGTGTCTCTGGCGGGAATGGATCCGGAGCGGGCGGAGCTTTACAGAATCTGTGAAGGACAGGATGTGGGAATCACGGTGATGAAGGGCTATGCGGGCGGACGCCTGTTCCATGAGAAGACGTCTCCCTTCGGTGTGGCGCTGACGCCGGTTCAGTGCATTCACTACGCGTTGACGAGACCGGCGGTTGCCAGCATTATGGCGGGCTTTTCGGAGGTACAACATGTGCAGGACGCCGTGGGCTACGAGACTGCCGCGGAGGAGGAAAAGGATTATGCCAGCGTGTTGGCATCCGCGCCCCGGCATGCCTTCGGCAAAAAGTGTATGTATTGCAATCACTGCAAGCCCTGTCCTGCGGACATCGACATCGCCATGGTGAACAAGCTCTATGATCTGGCGGTGATGCAGGACTTTGTGCCCGATTCCGTCAGAGCCCATTATCAGGCGTTGGAGAAAAATGCATCCGACTGTATCGCATGCGGCAGCTGTGAGACCAGATGTCCCTTTGGCGTGGATATCGTGGAGCGGATGAAAAAGGCGAGAGAGCTCTTTGGCTGAGGCAGACGGTACGGCGGCAGTTACCGATAGCGTCCGGTGATTTCCTCCAACACATCGAAGTATCCCTCGAAGGTTTTGCGGCAGCAGCCGGGGTTGGCAATGGCGATTCCCGGGCTGCGCAGGCCGATGAGAGAGAAGCCCATGGCCATGCGGTGGTCGTCATAGGTTTCCACGGTGCAGGGCCGGGGGGTGCCCGGGTAAACAGTGATGCTGTCCCGGGTGCTCTCACAGCGGATTCCCATTTTGTGAAGCTCCGCGGTGATGGCGGCGATGCGGTCGCTTTCCTGATGACGGATGTGCCCGATACCGGTGATGACGGTGGGGCTGTCCGCGAAGGGAGCCATGGCCGCCAGCGTGATGGCCTGGTCGGAGAAGGCGGACAGATCTGCAGTCACACCGTGAAAGGTGTCGCCTGCGGGAGGCTCTGCAAGGACTCCGTAATCCGTGTCGGAGACGGTGCAGCCCATCTGCTCCAGAATTCCGAAGAAGGCGGTGTCTCCCTGGAGGGAATCCGGATTCCGGTGGATGTTCGGCACGGTCACGGGGATGCCAAGCAGAGGGCTCATGGCATAGAAGTAGCAGGCCGCTGACATGTCCGGCTCAACCTGATAGTCCAGGGCGGTATAGCGCTGGCCGGCGGCTACCAGGTAGCCATAGGGGCGGGTACTGTCTGCGCAGCCGGGGCAGTCATGGTTATCCGTATTTCCCGCACGATCATACAGCGGCCGGGCCGTTACGCCGAACTGTTTCATCATTTTCACGGTCATATCCACATAAGCCATGCCGTGGGAGCCCTCCAGCAGGGTGGTAAACGGATGCTCTGACAGGCAGGAGGAGATGAGCAGAGCGCTGAGAAACTGGCTGCTGGCGTCTATGTTTACAGTGATTTGGTCTTCGGCAAAGCCGTGTCCCGTGAGGGTAAAGGGAAAGTGTCCTTCCGCTCCGTCATATCGGATCTCACAGCCCAGCTTTTTCAGGGAATCCAGCAAGGGAGCCATGGGCCGCCTGCGCATCTGCTCGGAGGCGTCCAGGTGATAGATCCCCTGTGACAGACCCAGCCAGGCAGACAGGAATCTTGCGGCGGTTCCGGCACTTCCCACATACAGATCTGCCGCGGGCCGGGGGAGCTTTCCGCCCAGCCCTTTCAGGGTGATGATCCGTTCTGCTTCGTTCACGTTCGTCTCAAACCCGAGACTCTGGATGCAGCTGAGAAAATGCCTGGAGTCGTCGGAGAAAAGGACATCCCGCAGCGTGGAGGAGCCCTCCGCCAGAGAAGCCAGGAGCAGGGCCCGGTTTGTGATGCTTTTTGAGCCGGGAACACGGATATCCAGTCCGTCCGTTTGCCGGTTGATTTTATCGTAAATACAGGGAACAGCATAGATGTTTTCCATAGTTGATGAGAGCCTTTCTGTAGGAGACCGATTGTGTTATTTCCTGCTCATTGTAGTACGATACCTGGGAAAAGTAAAGGGGAGCCTTTGAAACGGGATTGACAAACGGAAGATTCCGGCGTAAGATGCAGCTTATAAAACCTATCGGAACAGTAGGAAATCCAGAACAGCGGGATATCAAATTTTGGCTTGTTATGCCTGCCAAAGGGCGGAAAGGGGCATCAGTATGGGGAAAATATATGCAAGCGCCACGGAGTTGATCGGTCATACTCCTTTGCTTGAGATAAAAAATTTTGCCGCGGAGGCCGGAATCGAGGATGTGACCCTTCTGGCAAAGGTGGAGTTTTTTAATCCGGCGGGGAGCGTAAAGGACAGGGTTGCATTGGCCATGATTGAGGATGCGGAAAAAAAGGGGATTTTAAAGCCCGGCGCTGCGATTATTGAGCCCACCTCCGGCAATACGGGGATCGGGCTGGCAAGCGTGGCAGCCGCCAGAGGCTACCGCACTGTCCTGACTCTTCCGGAGACCATGAGCGTGGAGAGAAGAACGCTTCTCGGCGCTTATGGGGCAGAGCTGGTGCTGACAGACGGAGAAAAGGGGATGCAGGGCGCCATTGAGAGGGCGGAAGAGCTGCAGAAGGAGATTCCCGGCTCCGTGATTCTGGGGCAGTTTGACAATCCTGCAAATCCGGCGGCACATGCAGCCTCTACCGGCCCGGAAATCTGGGAGGATACGGAGGGAAGGGTGGATCTTTTTGTGGCGGGAGTGGGCACCGGCGGAACCATCACCGGAATCGGAGTTTATCTGAAATCCCGGAAGCCCGGGGTGCAGGTGATAGCGGTGGAGCCTGCGGATTCGCCTGTGCTTTCCGGCGGACAGCCCGGCGCTCACGGTCTTCAGGGCATCGGCGCGGGATTTGTTCCGTCCATATTGAATACGCAGGTATATGACGAAGTAATTGGCGTGACTGTGGAGGATGCCTATGCCATGGGCAGGCTGCTGGCCCGCAGAGAGGGGATTCTGGTGGGAATTACCTCCGGGGCGGCGCTGGACGCGGCAGTGCGGCTGGCAAGGCGGCCGGAAAACAGGGGAAAGACCATTGTGGTGCTGCTTCCCGATTCCGGCGACAGATATCTTTCCACGCCGATGTTTTCACAGGAGTGAGGCGGAATTCTTCAGGATCCGGGGGGTTTTATGAAAATTTCCACAAAGGGCAGATATGCGGTGCGGGTCATGCTGGACCTTGCGCTGAATGACAGGGGAGCATGTATTAAGGTTAAGGATATCGCCGCAAGGCAGGAGATATCGGAGAAATATCTGGAACAGATTATCGCGGTGCTGAACAGGGCGGGTTATGTGAAGAGTGCCCGGGGAGCGCAGGGAGGGTATCGTCTTGCCAGGGCTCCGGAGGAATACACGGTGGGTATGATCCTGCGTCTGACGGAGGGCTCCATGGCTCCGGTGGCATGTCTGGAGGAGGGAGCGCCGGAGTGTGCACGCTGCAGCACCTGTGATACCCTTGGGGTATGGAAGGAGCTGTATCAGGCGGTGAACAGCGTGATTGACAAGGTGACGCTGGCAGATCTGATGAAAAAGAAGGAGTCGCCTTTCCCTGACTGAATACCGGATTCCATCGGCCGAAGGCATTTGAATTCAGAACGCAATGTCTTTATAAGAGATTGTGGCAATGGTTTCGTTTTTCAGGCGGACACCGATTCCGTTATCATCCAGATCCTCTCCGCCCCATATTCTTGAGAATAGTAAATGGAGGAGCCTTCCTTGGTTTTCCATCAAAAAATCATCTGCGACTACAATGGATTCCAGTGTTATCGCTTTTAGAAGCGCATCTTTTGTTTCGATCTCCGGCCACCACTGTTCGGCTTCTTCTTCATCTTCAGGGCCGTAGGAATAGCGTTCTTCCTCGTTGTAATATTTGAGCAGTGCATTGAGCAGATTTTCCTGTAATTCCGGCCATTTCTCCATAAAACAGCGAAATGCTTCTTTCTGCCTTTCCGTGATTTCATTTTGCCGGTTTCCCTGCACCAGCAATTCCACGTCACATATTTTTCCGCAGAAGTCAATCGTCAGTTTTCCCTGCCATTTCCAGCTGTAGGCATCAGCCTCTTTTAACTCATCTAAAATCTTGTCTGTCATGATTTTGTCTCCACCTGTAAATTTGTGATCTGCTGCAGGATGCTATTAAGTCTTGCCCTGTCTGTACTCGCAGAATCCCTGCTGCATGTGCAGGGTATCTATCAGCTCCCGGCCTCCGGAGGTGCGGCGGTAGAGCTGAATGGTTCCAGTGGCGGCTGCGCCCGCCAGAAGAGGCAGCTGGGATTTGACGCCCCGGGGATTTTCGTACTTCAACTCAAGCATCTGCTCCTTAGTGCAGCTGCCGGAAATCTTGATTACAGCGTCTTTGTTTTTGGCCAGAATATGCCAGATATAGCGTTTGTTGGTCTCCTTTGTCTCCCATTTGCACCTGGAGAGGACAAAGGGGCGGAAGCCGAAGTCGTAATCCTCGCCGGTGTAAGTCAGCTGAATCAGAAGCTTTCGGCGCAGAGGCAGGAACAGGAATCTGGGACAGCAGCCGCATACCGCCAGGACGGAATGCCGCAGCTCCCTGCCGGTGCGCTGGCTGAAGAGCCTGCCGCAGGAGAACTGAAACCAGGGCCGGTTAAAGCCTCTGCCCCAATGCTTGTCCGCATAGCCGTTGCCGACCTGGGGAGAGACCTCGTACAAAATGCCGTCCAGCGTCACGGTTCCCCGAAAAAAGCTTTTGACTCCCTCGCCGTGCCAATAGCTCTCAAGGGCGTTCAGCGCCTGGAAAAAGGTACCGGCCAGAATCCCCGTGTTGCAGGAGACCGCCTTGTGAATCTCCAGATCCCACTCCATGGCTCCGGCGTCGGTCATCAGGGAGCGGCGCCTGGCTTCTTCTTTTGTCACATCCACATAACCCCGGATCCGTTCCTCGCTGTAGAAGCAGTCCTCCACCTGCATGACAAGCGGACTGCCCGTGGCCTTCAGGGAGGAGACGGGATAAAAGGCGTGAAGCTGTCTGCCGCCGTTTCCCTCTTCATCAGGAAACACGCCGGCCTTGACACAGACATAAGAGGGGGATATCCCTCTTTTTTTGTAATAGGGGTGTTGACCCAGAATGGGGGAATCTCCGCCCAGCCCGGGGTTCAGTACCAGAAATTCCACAAAAAAAGTGCGGGTCTCCCCTGTCTGCGGCTGTATGCCCGAAAAGGAATGCCACCAGCGCATGTAACCTCTTCTGGCAAGGGAACCTCGCAGCATATATGCATTTCTTGTCAAATCTGACAGATTCATCAACCAGTCTCTCTTCTATCTCTTACGCCCGGAAAGCCAACATTTCGTAGTATCAAGTCTCATTATAATACTATATGTTGTAAATGACAATAGTGTCGCATAAAATGATGCAAAATGGATGGAAAAACAATCCGGCATGATGCAAATTATACGCCCGGAGGTGTTATCCTGAAAACAAGAGCAGGTTTGTGTGAAATTGTTTTCCTGTGGAAGCTGTCTGATGATAGAGCTGCGGGAGAAAGAGAAGAGCAGGAAATGGGGGGCGCAATTATGGCAAAAAGAAAAGGGAAGCAGTTGATTCTGGCGGTCTGTAGTTTTTGGCTGCTGCTTGTTCTGGCGGGCTGCGGCAACCTGGATGTAAATCCGGGAAACGGCAGAGTACGCGGCGACCGGCAGGAAGAGACGGCGGAGTCGGTGGAGGACAAGGAGGAAGGCCAGGGGAATTC
>ERZ779624.272-NODE-272-length-18142-cov-6.469508_pt1 | contig 18142 bp, 15 predicted proteins | sample MGYA00514190_ERZ779624 | MGnify/ENA primary metagenome ERZ779624 (study PRJEB29562, sample SAMEA4376706) | mouse gut metagenome | isolation source: Cecum | study: EMG produced TPA metagenomics assembly of the A DSS colitis mouse model was used to assess the... | reverse complement strand
CTTTTGTGTCTTGTGTTTCGTGGTTTATCATTTTACCCACCTGTTTTGCCTTTGACATCAGTCCGGATATGGGACCGAGCCTGATCTTCATCACGCTGCCGAATATCTTCAACCATATGGCAGGCGGACGCGTGTGGGGAACGCTGTTCTTCGTGTTCATGACATTTGCAGCCTTCTCCACGATCCTGGCAGTGTTTGAGAATATCATTTCCTGTGGCATGGACTTTTTCCATTGGAGCCGGAAGAAATCTTGTCTGGTCAATCTGGTAGCGCTCATCGTGCTTTCGCTGCCTTGTGTGTTTGGCTATAACCTCTGGTCGTCTATCCAGCCGCTGGGGGAGGGGAGTTCGATTCTGGATCTGGAAGATTTCATGGTCAGCAATGTGATCTTGCCTGTCGGTTCGCTCATCTATCTGTTATTCTGTGTGACAAGATATGGCTGGGGATTCGATCATTACCTGAAGGAGGCCAACACCGGAGAGGGTTTGAAGATATCAAGAGGGGTGCGGTTCTATGTGACATTTATCCTGCCGGTGCTGTTGCTCGTCCTCATCGTAAAAGGGTGGATCAGATAGGGGCGGTTCAACAATTGTGAAGGATGTGCAAAATTACGGTACTATCGGGGGTGTATTTATGGTAAACTATAGTTAACGGCATTAGAAATTTCGTTTTCGGCCTTGCAGGAGTTACCGTATATGGATTCTGCAAGAGCCGGGGAGGAAATTTGTTATATTGTTTACTATAATCATATAAACAGATAGTGGGAAGTGACAAATGTCGGGAGGTAGGATCAAGCGGGAAGGAGGAATATCTTATGGATAACTATGTAATTGCGATCGCAAGGGGATTTGGCAGCGGCGGTAAGGCAATCGGGACGCAGCTGGCACAGGAACTGGGGATTTCTTGCTATGCACAGCAGCTGTTGGATATGGCGTCGGAGTACAGCGGTATCAACAAGCAGCTGTTCGCCGAGGTGGATGAGAAGCTGCGTGGGGGCTATATGGTGCGGCATCTGATGAAGATTCCTTATACTTATGTGGTGGAACCCAGCGATAAAGAGTTTACATCTGACATTAACCTATTCAATATTCAGTCGGAGATCATCAGAGAGCTTGCCAAGACGGAATCTTGTGTGATAATCGGTAAATGTGCGGATTATATTCTGCGGAATGAGCCGAATGTAGTCAGCGTCTTTGTGGATGCGCAGGAGAATGACTGTATAACTAATGTTATGGAGAGAATGCAGGTAAATAGCAGCAGAGCAAAAGAACTAATACATAAGACGGACAAATATCGGGCAGATTACTATCGTTATTATACGAGGGGGAAAGATTGGAAGGATCCATTAAATTACGATTTGATGATTAACAGTTCCAGAGTCGGCTGGGACGACTGCGTGCAGCTGATCAAGGAATGCTTGCAAAGGAAGCTGCATGTACAGCTGTAGAATCCGAATATGCTGTGATGCTTAATAGGAAGTATAATGATATAATCCCTTGAAATACCGAATTTCAAGGGATTATTCGGCTTTCGGCGGACTGTTTGTGCCGAAGCTTACAGACCGTGCGATGGACAGCGCGGCGGTAGATTGGCATCCAAATAAATAACGGCATAAATGCATTGAATCAAATTTGGATTTGAATAATGTGCGTAATTGAAGGATGGTAATGATGGCAGGCAATGAAGACAGAAGGGAAGCGTATTTATTATGGAAGATAAAAGATTTGCAATATTGATCGATACTGATAATATTTCTTCAAAGTATATTTCAGCGATCATGGATGAGATGACGAAGCATGGGAGCGTAACCTACCGCAGGGCATACGGAGACTGGACAAGCACGCAGGCCAAAGGGTGGAAGAACAAACTGATGGAGAATTCTATCACGCCGATGCAGCAGTTTTGCAATACGGTAGGAAAGAACGCTACGGATTCCACGCTGATCATCGATGCAATGGATATTCTATATACCGGGAATGTGGATGGTTTCTGTATTGTTTCCAGCGACGGTGATTTTACAAGGCTTGCGATCCGGCTGCGGGAGTCAGGGATGAGTGTTATCGGAATGGGGGAGGAGAAGACGCCGCGGTCATTCAGAACAGCATGTTCTCAGTTCACGGTACTGGAGAATCTGATCGATGAGGACGACGAGGAGATGCAGGCTGCAGCACAGGAAGCTGCTCATGAGGCGGCACAGGGAGCCGGCAAGGGTGCAGGCGCTAAAGGAAAAGGGCGGAAAGCAGCGGCGAAGAAAGCTGGTGAGAGCAAGGAAGAATCCACATCGATCAGCAAGGATGTTATAGAAAGTGCGATCATCAATATTATCACGGAGAATGAAAATAAGGACAAGGAGACTGGATTGGGTGAGATCGGAAGCAGATTGCTGAATAAGTACCCGGACTTTGATGTGCGGAATTACGGATATAGCCTGTTATCTCGTTTCCTAGAAGAGATTCCAAGCCTTAAGCTGGTCAAAAACAATACAAGGATCAACGTGGAACTGAAAGAGAATCGGGAGTCCGAGGATGAGATCATAGACTATATTAAGACCATTGTAAAATTTACGGGCAAGAAGGGAATGCGGGTGAATGAGTTGAGCAATAGCGTACACCGCAGGTACACGGAATTCAAGCCAAAGAATTACGGGTATTCCCAGTTTACCAAATTCCTGCAGGCGATACCGGAGTTGGAGATCTACGGAGATATGAATGCGCGGAAGGTGCGTTTTGATGAAGCCGAGTGAGACCTGTCACGGTAACAGTGCGGACAGTCCCAGTGCACTGAGTTGTTATATCAGTATATCAATATATCAATATATCAATATATCAGTATATTGCCTCCACATTTATGATCTCGTTGTCTTCTACTTCAAAGCGCCACAGTGAGTGGCCGGGCAGGCGGTGCTCTGTTAGATAATAGATATTATTTAATTCGGTGATATAGTAGGGCGTACCGCCGCCGATAAAATACCGGTAGATATCTTCATATCCGCCGTCAGTGAGCAGGGACAGATCGCGTGTGCGCAGTATAGTGGCATAGTCCTGGTTTCCTGTAATATCCGTGGACACCGTGATATAGAAGTAATCCTGGATCTTGGTGATCTGGATCATGCCTGCCATACTGTCCGGCACAGGGTAAGTCTCCAGTATCTCAAAACTGTTCAAGTCCGCGCGGATAATGGAGGCATTGCCGGACACGAAATAGATATCGCTGTCGATGATGGTAAAGGAACGTACATAGACCTGATCCAGTGCTTCTATACGGCGGACTTCTGTCAGGTACATCCTGGTATCGTCTTCATTGTGGCGGAAGAGATACATTTCACCACTCATGGAACTCCAGGCATAGAATGTATCGGTAGGAGCATCATAGACGATATAGTGTGGCCGGCTGCCGATTTCATGGAAGGTCTGGGTGTGGACAAAGATATCTTCCTTTTTCTCATAGATCAGAATGCGGTTTTGCTCTGTATCATCCAGCAGATATACGTCTCCGTCGCTGGCAAGTGTATGGCCTCTGTCGATCTCATTCGTCATCACTTTCCATTCGCTCAAGGGATCGGACAGTGTATCGTGATAGATCACCTGATCATGATAACAGTCCACGAGGAAATAAGTGTCCTCTATCCGGGTAAGATAGGTGGGAACGCTCAGATCAGTATAGGGATTGGGAGTTGCCGCGCTGCCTTCGGTGTCTGCTGCCGGCACGAGTTCCGAGGGCCGGATATATTCCGTGACAGGCCCGGGAGCAGAAATATTTCTGCCCGTCGTGTTGACGGCGCCTGGCTGTGGAGCGCATCCGGTAAGAATAGGCAAGAGAGCGAGAATGATAAAGAAGGATTTAATCTCATGTGTTATTGATATATGTATAGCATGCTGGTTCATCGTATGTATTCTCCATAGGTTCTTTCAGCGACTGTATTATCTGCGCATTGTGCTGCCATGGCCTCGCGACGGTGCCTTGGCATTTCTTGCAGAAGGATTAAGTCAAGATTTGTATATTTGCTGTTATTGATGTATGCCCGGCAGCAGGCTGCGAAGCAATCCGTAAGCATCAGGGGGCAAAAATCTTTTACCCCAACATCATAACATTTAAATCAGAAATATGGTATACTGAAAATTATTTACAAATTAATAAAACATAGAGCGTTACTATTCACGGATCAGGAATGCGCTGAACTGCGCATTCCCTGTTGCCGCCGGTACAAGGGTTTTCAGGATAGAGTATTGGGGCAGTCGTGTAAGATGAGGAGCAGGGCACATGGGCAGTGGATTGGAGAATGATAAAACAGAATATAACATAACATTCGGCACTTTAACAGGGACGGCGATCGTCATGGTAGTGGCGGGGCATTTAGGCTACGGTGTACTGACAGTGGGGGATCTTTTTCCGTACTATTCCTTTCACGTACCGCTCTTCATGTTTATTTCCGGTTATTTCTATAAAGAAGTTGGTAAAGGGCAGACGTTTGGTTATGTGAAGAAAAAAGTACGCAGGCTGCTTGTGCCTTATTTGCTCTGGAATCTGGTCTACGGGCTGCTGGCCTGGCTGCTGCGCGGATATGGATTCTCCATGGGAGAGGAGATCGGTATTCGGACGTTGTTACTTGCCCCCTTTATGCATGGCTATCAGTTCATCTATAATTATGCGGCATGGTTTGTGCCGGTCCTGCTTGTCATTGAGATGATGAATCTGCTCATGAGACTTATATGCGGTTGGAGTTTTGAGAAGCTATCGCGCAGAAGAGACGAAGGCGGGAACCTGGAGTGGTTCTACTTAGCCGGCAGTCTGGCAATAGGTATGATCGTGGTCTGTCTGGCGATCGGAGGACATGTCTGGGGAGATTACAAGGCAGCGGGCAGAATTCTTTTTCTCTATCCCTGTTATCAGATGGGACAGTTCTACAAGAAGAAACTGGAGAAGCACGATACCATGGGAAATCTGGTCTACTTTGCCATCGTGATGGGGGTTCAGACGCTGCTGCAGATAGGCTGTAACGGGCTGGCATTCAGCAGTGTCTGGTGTACAGGGTTTGCCAATGGCCCGCTCGTTCCTTATGTGACGATCGTGACAGGCATTGCCTTCTGGCTTCGGATAGCAAAAGTGGCGGCACCGGTGATCGGGAGAAGCAGGGTGATCCGTTTCCTTGGGCAGAATACCTATACAGTGATGATGCATCATGTATTGGTCTTTATGCTGATTAAGATGATTCTGGCCGGCGTTGCGGCAGGTACCGGGTTATGCGGGGATTTTGATTTTGCACAGTTTTATAGTAATATCGACTATATCTATTTGGTCAATGGTGTGGAACATTTTAAGATGGTCTATCTTGCGGCAGGCGTTGTTGTGCCGCTTGCGATACGATATGGCGTTGTGAAAGGGCAGGCAGGTCTGCAGGGTAGATACTTTGCAGGCGGCAAGGATGCCGAATGAGCCGGAGCGGTGTCGCGCTGAACGGCCAGAGAAAGTCTGATTTCTTGCGATTGCAATATACAGGGGAATATGCTACGCTATGAATACTGTTATGACGGTATCGACTGCGCTTGTTGTGGAAGGGATTCGTGACATGATCGTGACCGGCAGGAAGATAACAGAAGAAACAGATGACGTGGAATGAATCTATGGGAAGAGAAAGGCGGTAATGACTATGCATCTGGCGGGAGAAGAGATGATGCTGTTATATGGACTGACTATGCTGGTATTACTGACAGTATTGCTGATCGCGGCATTGTATGGGATCGAGGCGCATACGGTGCGTATTTATAATTGGAACGGAAAGCGGTTTTGCTATTTGGGACGTACAAGACTGCGCCGGAAGGACGGAGATTATACCGTGCGGATCGGAGAGCGGCTTGCGGATCTCTCGTATACGACATTGTATCAGATCTGTCCTGCCAGAGAATTTGTCCGCAGGAATCGCTACAAGACGATGCTGCTGTGTGCCGGCGAGGAACGATGTGTGATGCACATAGAGGGGTGTATGCGGCAGTCGATCTACTACAGGCGGACGACGGTATAAGGAAGGCATGCAGCTTTGGAATTGAGAAAATAGAAAGATATAGAGAAAATATAGGAATATATAGTATTAGGGTTAGACGATTTACTGTAGAAGTAACCTGTCAATCAGGAGTACGCATTACACTGCGGACTCCGTGAACGCGCCAAAATCTCCGATTTTGTGTGCATAATTTACTAAACACCCACTTCTATTCATGGTGGTATCATAATGTAGGATATGGGTGTTTAGGAAGGATTTATGAGGAGAATGATCACAATCAGTTTGTGCATGATCGTGAAAAATGAAGAAAGAATTCTGGCGCGGTGCCTTGACAGCATCGAGGATCTGATGGATGAGATCGTTATTGTGGATACCGGATCCACGGACAGGACGAAGGCGATCGCATCAAGGTATACGGATAAGATCTATGACTATGAATGGACGGGCGACTTTGCCGAAGCGAGGAACTTCGCCTTTTCCAAGGCGGGGATGGAGTATATCTATTCGGCTGATGCCGATGAAGTCATGGACGAGAGGAACCGGGAAGCATTCCGGCGGTTGAAGACTACGCTTTTACCGGAGATCGATATCGTGCAGATGTACTATGCGAACCAGCTTTCCCATGGAACCATCTACAACTATGACAGGGAACTGCGGCCGAAGCTTTTCAGGCGGCTTAGGACTTTCCGGTGGCAGGGAGCGATCCATGAGCAGGTAGGGCTTAAACCGGTGATCTATGACAGTGAGATCGAGATCAGGCATATGCCCGAGAACAACCATAAAGACAGAGATCTGGCGGCTTTTGTGCGCAGGACAGGGGAGGGTGACCGGCTGGATAAGAGACTGCATAATATCTATGCGAAGGAACTTTTCATATCCGGGGAAAACCAGGATTTCCTGAAAGCGGCCGCCTTTTTTGAAAGTTCCTGTATGGATACGGAAAGAAGTGCGGATGAGATCAAGGAGGCAGCGTGCGTTGTGGCGAAGGCTGCGAGGATAGTAGGCGATACGGCGAAATTCTTCAAATATGCCATGAAAGTAGTGGCGTGTGAGGGCTGCGCCGAGATCTGCTGTGAGTTGGGGGCGTATTATCTGGGGGTACAGGATGTGGATGAGGCTGTGGTGTGGTATTACAATGCAGCCTACGAGACGGAGAGTATCTTAAATCTGCGCTGCAGCAAGGAGATTCCGCTGCGCGGGCTGGCAAGGTGTTACCGCATGGCCGGCAACGAAACGCAGGCGGCGGAGTATGACAGGCTGGCAGCGCAGAGCGCGGTCGGCTTAACTGGCTGATATTGACCGTGGATAGTAACTGGCTGGATTGATGACATACCGTCAGTGTATATACAGGAAAACATAAGAATAGAGAGAGGCAGATTGATTACAATATGAAATGGGAAGAAAACGTGCGTAAGGTAGTGCCTTACACACCGGGCGAACAGCCGCAGGATCAGAATGTGATCAAGCTTAATACCAATGAAAACCCTTATCCGCCGGCACCTGGGGTCATGGACAGGATCGCGGAACTTTCACCGGAGCGGATGCGGTTGTATCCGGCATTTCCGGAACAGACACAATTGGCTTGGGCGCTTGCGGAATATTATCAGATCGACAGAGAGCAGATTTTTATCGGGGTGGGGTCGGATGATGTGCTGTCACTGGCGTTTATGACTTTTTTTCAGTCGAAAAGACCGGTCTTATTTCCGGATATAACGTATTCGTTCTATGACGTATGGGCGGATCTGTATCGGATACCGTATGAGAAGAAAGCGTTGGATGAGCAGTTTGCCATCAGGCCGGAGGACTACAGGCAGCCAAACGGCGGCGTGATCTTTCCTAATCCCAATGCGCCGACAGGCGTTTTGATGGAGCTTAGTCAGGTAGAGGAGATTGTAGCCGCCAATCGAGACGTGGTGGTGATCGTTGACGAGGCATATATTGATTTTGGCGGGACAAGCTGTCTGCCACTGATCGATACCTATGATAATCTGTTGGTGGTGCAGACTTTCTCGAAATCCAGATCCATGGCGGGCATGCGGATCGGGTATGCCATGGGATCCCCGCGGCTGATCAAATATTTGAATGATGTGAAGTACGCGGTAAATTCTTATACGATGAATTATGCGGCGCTCCAGCTTGGCTTGCCGGCGGGGGCGGAGGTGACATCGTTTATGGATTGCTGTGGCTGGAGTGTCCGCTGCAGAGAGCGGGCGCAATCAGGGGTGCAGGGGCTGGGTTTCACGTTTCCGAAGTCTTATGGCAATTTCATCTTTGTCAGCCATAAGAATATACCGGCGCGGGAGATTTTTGAACGGTTGAAAGAGAATGGTATCTATGTCAGGTACTGGGATAAGGAGCGGATCGACGATCATCTCCGGATCACGATCGGAACCGACGAGCAGATGGAGAAATTGTACCGGGCTCTGGAGAAAATATGCGGATAAGGGTTCAAATTTGAGAGAGGCCGGACATATATATTTATAGTAAACCCTCATCATGCACTGCCTGCTGTCGGGTGGGCCGCATGGTCATCCATGCTATGAGAGTCATAGAACTATATAGTAGAAATTGAAGCAATGTTTAAGTCAGTACTCAGCGTCGCAACCGGCTAACTTAATGACTTTGGAAATTGAAATATAGCGGGCCGCTGCGCATGAGAGACTTTGGGAACTGATAGGGAGGAAGAGTATGGAAAAATTAGCAGCAGCATTTGCGGTTACTTTAGGAAAGTATGTATCTAAGGAAGCGGTGGTGTTTATCATATCGATGATTCCGATCCTGGAACTCAGGGGCGGGCTGATTGTGTCGAAGCTTTTGGAAGTACCGATCACAACAGCGATTCCGTTATGTATCATCGGTAACATCATTCCGATTCCTTTTATCCTGCTTTTTATCAAGCAGATCTTTAAGTGGATGAAGAAGATACGTCTTTTTCGAGGACTGGTGGAGAAATTGGAACAGAAGGCTATGGGCAAAAGTGATAATATTAAGAAGTATGAGTTCTGGGGACTGGTGCTTTTCGTAGGAATCCCGCTGCCCGGGACGGGAGCCTGGACCGGTTCGCTCATCGCTGCGCTTCTTGATATCGACTTTAAAAAGGCGGTGCTGGCGGAACTGCTTGGTATTGCGATCGCGACGGTGATCATGTCGATCTTTTCTTATGGACTCCTTGGAGCGTTGCTGTAAGGGATTCGGTGGTATGGTTTATGCGTGATTTGAAGAAGAAATATGCCGTTTATATCTTATGTGTGGGGATGCTTGCGGTTTGCCTGGCCGGCGCGGTACTGCTTGTGCGGGGATGCTTTACAGACAGCGCGAATCTCGCGTTGCAAAGGGGGGTCATCGCGACCAGTGACAGCACGGAGAATGAAGAATTGACGGCATACAAAGCGATTGACGGGGATGACAGTACTTTATCATCCCGTTGGTCCAGCGAGAATAACTGGGAGGATGCTTCCCATTATATACAACTGGAATTTCCTACAGAAATTTCAGTTTCTTTTGTTGTCCTGAAATGGGAGCGGCGCAATGTGACATCCTATGCGCTGGAAGGCTCAGGAGATGGGGTAAAGTGGGAGGTGCTGCAGTCTTTTGATACGGCGCCGGAGGTGAAGGACCAGGAGATAGTTCTTCAGGAAGCGGCAGCGGTCAGATTCCTGCGGCTCAGTATTTACCAGGTATCACAGAGAACGGAGGATTATTCAGATCTCTATCAGAATGTTTCACTCTATGAGTTTGAAGTCTATGCGGACAAGCCGGCGGCCTATGAACTGGAACTGGCGAAGATCGTCTGTGAAAAGGACGGAGGCAGATACCTGCGTATGCCGGAGGCCCCGGAAGGATATGAGGTAACCTATCTGGGTGCGGATCATGAGCAGGTGATCGGGGCAGACGGCGTTGTTTACGACACGATCCAGGAGAAAGAGGTGACGGTCGGATTCCGGGTGAGCAGCAGGAGTGATGCGGCGGACACAAGGGAGGTCGCGCAGGTGTTGACCGTGCCGGCGTGTACGGATGCAAGAACGGAGGCAGGAATGGATGCCAATGCCTGTCCGGATGTGATCCCGGCACTGGCGGAGTGGCAGGGCGGCAGAGGCAGACTGACGTTTTCCGGGACATTACGTATTGTCGTGGAGGAAGGGTCTTCCCTGCAGGATGAGGCGGAACTTTTGGCAGAACATCTGGAGACTGTGGCAGGATATGTACCGCAGGTGGTAAGCGGCAGAGTCACGGATGCACAGGCAGGGGATATTTATCTTGGCTACGCGGAGGAGTCCTGCGGGCTTGGGCGGGAAGGCTATCTGTGCGACATAACTGACAAGTGTGTCATAGTAGCGTTGTCCGATACGGGTGTACGCTGGGGAACGGTAACGCTTCTGCAGATCATAGGACAGGAACATAGCCTGCCCCAGGGAAAGATACGGGATTATCCGCTCTATGAAGTGCGGGGATTCGGCATCGATGTGGCCCGCAAGGCTGTGTCCATGGATACGCTGTATGCCATGATGGAGGCTATGTCCTACTATAAGATGAATGATCTGACGGTGCATCTGAACGATAATGTGATCTTAAGCACAAGCGGCCTTACCGACTCACTGGAGGATGCTATGACGGCAGACAGTGCCTTCCGTCTGGAATCGGATGTGGCCAATGACAAAGGTGAGAAACTCACCTCTTCGGAATATGCCTATACGAAGGAAGAGTTTGCCCGGTTCATCGATACTGCCAAGTCTTATGGTGTGACGGTGGTGCCGGAGATCGATACGCCGGCACACTCTTTATCCATCACCAAATTATTTCCGGAATATGCGCTGACGACCAGAATAGAGTCGGTGGATCAGATTGATCTGAGTAAGGAGGAGGCCGTAGAGCTTGTCAAGACGATCTGGCAGGAAGCGCTTGTGGGAGAACAGGCGGCCTTTCGGAATGCCGAGATCGTCAATATCGGTATGGATGAGTATTACGGAGATGGAGAGCAGTACAGAGTCTTTCTGCAGGAGATCGCCAAGTTGGTGCTGGCGGAGGGTAAGACGGTGCGCCTGTGGGGCAGCCTGAGCAATATGGCCGGCACCACCGCACCGGAGCCGGATCGTTTGCAGATGAACTTATGGAGCACTGACTGGGCCGATCCCCGGGAAATGTATGAGGCGGGGTATGATCTGATCAACATGCAGAACAATCATCTGTATGTGATCCCCGGAGGCGGCTATGATCATTTAGACACGGAAGAACTGTACTGCAACTGGGAAGCCGGTAAATTCTATGACCATAGCCTGTTGGAGCGGATACCTGTGTATTCACCGCAGATGTTGGGCGCTTCCTATATGATATGGAATGACATGTGCGGCAGGCTGGATGTGGGTATCTGTGAATACGATCTGTACAGACGGTTTGAGGAACCGCTTCCCGTGCTGGGGGCGAAGTTGTGGGGCGGGAAGAGTGAGCAGTCCTATGAAGTGTTTATCGCTGCAGCAGAGCGTACCAGGCAGAGTATGTATGGGAGAGAAGACGGGCAGAACAGGCTCTATGAGGAAGAAACGGGCGTGGAGCCTGGGTATGAGGCTGTCATGCGGGTAAAGCTTGCGGACCCGAAGGGACAGGCGGCAACGGAAAGCGGTGCTGACAGGACAAAATCCGGAAAGCCAGGCAGTGGCGCTGACAGGACAGAATCCGGAAAGCCAGGCAGTGGCGCTGACAGGACAGAATCCGGAAAGCCAGGCAGTGGCAGCGGACGTGACGGAAGGTGGGAACAAGAAGCTGGGGCCGACGATGGACAGATCATCGCGGAGAGCGATTGTGCCTATGGCAGATGGGCATTCTACGCCGCGGAACCGGAGACCGGGTGTGTGGGCTTCACCAGAGAGGGCAGAACCTATATCTGGGATTACAGCCTCCCTATAGATGAGTGGGTGGAACTGAAGGTGATCGGCGAACCGGACAGGACGACCTTGTACGTGAACGGAAGTAAGGTGGGAACATTGGGAAATGACCGGGCTTTTGAAGAATATGCGACTTTCGTCTTTCCGGTGGAGCGGATCGGGCAGGCGACGGGAAGATTTGAGGGTGAGATAGAGTTCGAGATAAAAACGTATTGATTACGGTTGGGAAAAAATTTATAATTGAGAAAAGACAGGACTGAACGATAAGAAGAGATAGGATAAGGTCTGATCATGGAAGCATACACAGGTTTTGCGCAGGTATATGATATATTTATGGATGCTACACCCTATGAAGAATGGTGTGAGAATATAGTAATGATACTGGAAAAGTACCGGCAGCCAGGGGGCACTGACGCCGCCGGACATTCTGCCGGTGTGGCCTGCTGCGGTGCCGCGCATGAGACAAGAGAGTCTGGGGTCGGCAATAACTACAGCATAGAAAATGACGATAATGTCATAAAACAGAACCTGTACCAAGAGCATAACACGATCCTGGATCTTGGCTGCGGGACAGGAACGCTGACACAGCTGCTGGCTGGACGGGGTTATGACATGATCGGGATAGACAATGCGCAGGAAATGCTGCAGATCGCTATGGAGAAGAGGGACGCCTCTGGGTTTGATATTCTGTATCTGCTGCAGGATATGCGGGAGTTTGAGCTGTATGGTACGGTGGGTGCCGTGGTCTGCGTATGTGATTCTATCAATTATCTGTTGGAGGAAAAGGAAATCGTGCAGACCTTCCGACTGGTCAACAACTATCTTTTTCCGGGAGGAGTCTTTCTTTTTGATTTCAATACGGTCTATAAATACGAGACGATACTTGGCGATACGACCATTGCAGAGAACCGGGAGGACTGCAGCTTTATCTGGGATAACTATTATCATGAGGCGGAAGAGATCAATGAGTATGATCTGACGATCTTTGTGAAAGCAAATGCCGGGAACACTGGTGACACTGCGGTTACCGGAGCGGACCGGAAGCAGGAGGAGGGCGGATCATATCAGAAGTTTCATGAAACACATTACCAGAGAGGATATCGGTTGGAGCAGATGCTGGATTTCCTGGAGCGGGCCGGCATGGTATTTCTGGAAGCGGTGGATGCGGATACGCAGGAGGCGGTCAGTGATGTGAGTGAGCGCATTTATGTGGCAGCGCGTAAGGGTGATTAGTATTTCGTACTTGATGGATGTGTATAATGTAAGGTGCGATGTATCATACTATAGTTAACGACATTAAAAATTTCGTTTTCGGTCCTGCAAAAGCTCCCGTATATGGCTTTGGCAGGAACCGGAAGCAGAAATTTGTTATGTCGTTTACTATAAGACTTAGGAGAGACAAGAGGGCAGCAAGATTGAGAGATCACAAGGATGTGCTGATTTCTCGATCGGGAGTTTTTGATACTTCGGAATGGAGGAAAACATGGCGGACTACATAGTGAAGGCAACGGCGGCAAATGCCCAGATTCGGGCATTTGCGATCACGGCAAGGGAGACGGTAGAGTATGCCAGGGATGCCCACGACTTAAGCCCGGTGGTGACGGCAGCGTTAGGAAGATTGATGATCGGCGGTGTGATGATGGGCAGTATGTTGAAATCAGACAAAGATCTGCTGACGCTTCAGGTCATAGGCAGGGGCCCGGTGCACGGATTGACGGTAACGGCGGATGCAAGCGGACATGTGAAGGGATATGCAGACCATCCGCAGGCGATGATGCCGCCCAACGGCGTGGGTAAGCTGGATGTGGGCGGCGTGATCGGGAAGGGAACGTTGACTGTCATTAAGGATATGGGATTGAAGGAACCCTACTGCTCCACGGTGGCACTGCAGACCGGGGAGATCGGAGAGGACCTGACATACTATTTTGCGGCTTCCGAGCAGGTGCCTTCGGTGGTGGCACTCGGCGTTTTAATGGATAAGAACAATACGGTAAAGCAGGCAGGCGGTTTTATCCTGCAGCTGATGCCCTTTACGGAGGAGCATGTGATCGCGGCTCTGGAGAAGAGGCTGACGGCAGTGGCGCCTGTCACCACGATGCTGGAGGAGGGCCAAGATCCGGAACAGATCCTGGAAACTGTACTGGGTGAACTGGGGGTGGAATTTACCGATCGGCTGCCGGTGGCCTTTCACTGTAACTGCAGTAAGGAGCGGGTGGAGAAGGTATTGATCAGTCTGGGTAAGAAAGAGCTGCAGGAACTTATCGATGAGGGAAAAGAGGTGGAGTTGAACTGCCATTTCTGCAATACGGATTATAGGTTTACGGTGGAAGAACTGAAGAAGATCCAGCGGGCACGGAAGATGGATACGCATTCCCGGAAGGTGTAGGGGAGGACAATATAGAATACAATGACAATTGCATGATAATGAAAATAAGTTGGTATATCTGAATAGTAATAAAAGCAAGTCGTAATATTACAGAGAGGCGGTACAACTCATGAAACATGGATTTATCAAAGTGGCGGCGATGACCCCGAAGATCCGGGTGGCGGATCCGGTGTACAATGCGGATGAGATCTGTAAAGGGCTCAAGGAGGCGTACGCCAAAGGAGCGAAGATCATCGTTTTTCCGGAGCTTTGCATCACTGGTTACACCTGTGGGGATCTGTTCTTGCAGGAACTGCTTCTTAGTCAGGCGCGGGACGCACTGGAGGTGGTGGCGGATGCTACGGCGGGCAGTGATGCGCTTGTGTTCGTGGGACTGCCGCTGGAGATCGGGCATAAGCTCTACAATATGGCGGCAGTATTGCAGAATGGAGAAGTGCTGGCTTTTATCCCCAAGCGGTACATTCCTTCTTATGCGGAGTTCTATGAGGCCAGACATTTCATGCCGGGCAATGAGGAACCGGAGATTTATCTTTTTCATGGGAAAGAGGTACCTGTGGGAACTAATATCCTGTTTGCGGTGGATGGGGTACGCGGCCTGACGGTGGGCTGTGAGCTGTGCGAGGATCTGTGGGCGCCGCTGTCACCGGGTACGCGGCACGCGCTGGCGGGGGCCACGGTGCTGGTGAATCTGTCGGCCTCCGACGAGACAGTTGGCAAGGATGTGTATCGGGAGATGCTGGTGAAGTCTTCCAGTGCAAAGTTGATCGCGGGTTATATCTATGCTTCAGCGGGAGAAGGAGAGTCCACTCAGGATCTGGTCTTTGGCGGCCACAATATGATCGCGGAGAACGGGACGATACTGGCACAGGCGAAGCGGTTCGTGTCGGAGAATGTATATGCGGATCTGGATCTGCACAGGCTGCAGCATGAGAGACGACGGATGATGAGTTATCGGCCCAAGCGAAGCGGCGCTTATCTGGTGATGCCTGTTTCCATGGGAGAAGAAGAGACAGTGCTGGAGCGTACCTTTGGGGCCAGGCCCTTCGTGCCTGCGGATGAGGCGGAGCGGGCGAAGCGCTGTGAGGAGATCTTATCGATCCAGTCCTGCGGTCTGAAGAAAAGATACGAACATACCGGATGCCGGTCGGCGGTGGTGGGTGTTTCCGGCGGTCTGGATTCCACGCTGGCGCTTTTGGTGACAGTGCGTGCTTTTGATATGCTGGGACTGGACAGGCAGCAGATCACGGCGGTGACCATGCCCTGTTTCGGCACTACGGACAGAACCTACGATAATGCCTGCAAGTTGGCGCACACACTGGGCGCAGTGTTACAGGAAGTGGATATCAAAGAAGCCGTGACGGTGCATTTTGGAGATATCGGACAGGAGATGGAGAAGCACGATGTGACCTATGAGAACGGGCAGGCGAGAGAGCGCACCCAGGTGCTGATGGATATTGCCAACCGCACGGGGGGCTTGGTCATCGGAACCGGGGATATGTCGGAGCTGGCGCTTGGATGGGCCACCTACAACGGCGACCACATGTCCATGTACGGTGTCAATGCCGGCGTGCCAAAGACGCTGGTACGCCATCTGGTACAGTACTATGCGGACACCTGTGACAATGAAGAACTTAAGGACGTGCTTTTGGATGTACTTGACACGCCTGTCAGTCCGGAACTTCTGCCGCCGGTGGACGGAGTGATCTCGCAGAAGACGGAAGATCTGGTGGGGCCTTATGAGCTGCACGATTTTTTCCTGTATTATATGCTGCGGTGCGGTTTTGAGCCGGCCAAGATCTACCGGATCGCCTGCAGATCCTTTCAGGATATGTATGAAAAGGACGTTATCTTAAAATGGCTCAAAACCTTCTACAAGAGATTTTTTGCACAGCAGTTTAAACGTTCCTGTCTGCCGGACGGCCCTAAAGTTGGCAGCGTAGCAGTCTCCCCCAGAGGAGATCTGCGGATGCCTTCCGATGCCTGCGCCGATATTTGGCAAAAACAGGTGGAGGAGTTGTGAGAATGAAAAGCAGCGCCTGTACGCTGCAGCAGGCAGGCATCTGTCAAGCCGCTGCCATATGGGCAATGGGCAGAGCGGTTTATGGAGTACTGACACTGGTGTCAGTATCACCTTCGTTTTCCAGCGCCTTATTTAAGGATGTAGTGATGGCATCCAGCAGGATCATGGAGGTGTACTTACTTTCGTCCGGATAAGTAACGTTCTCCAGACTCTGGTTGGTGATGATCTGGTGGGCGAGATCCTCGAAGGAAGGCTGGATCAGAGGATACATGGTCGCCACGGCTTCGTCCAGATTGATGAGCCGTATGGAATTGATATTCTTTTCATCCACGGTCACTTCAATTTCCACGACGTTGTCGTTTAAGATCAGCGACGTCGTATATACACCGGGTACATAAGAATTTGTGGTGGTCTGCGTGACGGCGGACATGGTCTCCTTTTTCTCCTCTTTGGGAAGGAACATGATGATGAGCAGAACGATAAAAAGGATACCGAGCACGGCAAAGATTCCGGTATATATTAATTCTTTTACGTGAAGCACGACGATTTTGGTTTTGGAACTCATACAAATATCCCCATGGAAATTCTTTTTTATCAGTCTATGACAGGCACGTTGGGGTTATGCATCATTCAGGATGATTTATCTTCTTTATATTCCCGCAGCCGGTTGCGTTACAAATTCGAGGCCCCGCAGTTTTCTGCGGGGTACTTTATTCTACAGAATTTGGGTGTCATCTTCAGGAGAAACATAAAAAGGCAGATGCCATGAGGCGCAGGAGAGCATGTTTGAAAGAATTGACACTGGCAGGGGTATTATCTATAATGATAGGGAAAGAGACGAAGCGGGAAGATGCGCTTAAGAAAACAGGAGGGGACGAGATGAAGCGTTTAGCGCGAAACATGAAAAGAAGCCTTGCGTTTCTCCTTGCCGCGGCGATGATATTCACCATGGTGCCGCAGACGGGGATGACGGCGGAAGCTTCTGAGTATCAGACAGAAATCAGCACGGGGGGGGGCAAACTGACCAGGTGACTGATCTGACTGTCGAAACCGGCGGCGAGGGAAGCGACGGGCAGATTACGACAGGTACTGAGGATGAGACCGGAGGAGAGGCAGATCCCGGAGCCGGAGATCAGGCCGGAGACGAGACTGGCAGTGAGACAACGCCCGGCGAAGGAGACGGGACCGATGGTGAGACAACCCCGGGAGAGGGCGATAATACCGACGGTGAGACAACCCCGGGAGAGGGTGATGAGACCGACGGCGAGACGAATCCGGATGATGGAGAGGGAACTGACGGTGAGACAGATCCGGACGACGGAGAAGAGACTGACGGTGAGACGGATTTGGAGGAAGAGACCGATGATCTGGAGACAGAGGCGGAAGGGGGAAAACTATCGGTTTTCGGAAACGGCGGAGCAGGAGAACTTGATTTTACAATAAACGAAAAGGGGACGCTGACTGCTTACAACGGGGCAGGCGGTGATATTGTGATACCGGATAAGGTGACTGCCATTGGAAAGAATGTCTTTAAAGGGAATGTCAATATCACAGGTGTTACCATTCCGGGTACTGTATTGACGATCGGAGAATCGGCATTTTCAGGCTGCACAAAGCTGGTAGAGGTGAATTTGAATACCGGGCTTACGACGATCGGAATTGGGGCGTTCGATGGTGTACCGTTTGGCAGTAAGGAACTGTCAGGCGCCATTACAGGCGGAGAACTGACGATCCCCGGTAGTGTGACGAACATAGGAGCGGGGGCGTTCGGCGGCAGTGAGTGCCTTAAGACAGTGAAGTTTGAGAACGGGTCGGCGCCGCTGGTCATAGAATCTTACAGGGATCCGTCTAGAAATGCA
>ERZ779624.271-NODE-271-length-18184-cov-6.202052_pt1 | contig 18184 bp, 16 predicted proteins | sample MGYA00514190_ERZ779624 | MGnify/ENA primary metagenome ERZ779624 (study PRJEB29562, sample SAMEA4376706) | mouse gut metagenome | isolation source: Cecum | study: EMG produced TPA metagenomics assembly of the A DSS colitis mouse model was used to assess the... | reverse complement strand
TACGTGTTCTATTAAGTTTTTTTAAAGGCCAATGTGATGCTGGGCAAGTTTTTATTTGTCTTGCATAATTTGTATTTTTATAATAAAATGATGGAAGAGATTCGCGACGCAATCGAAGAGCACCGCTATGGCCAGTACAAGGCAGCAAAGCTTGCCGGCATGGCAGGCGGACAAAATTAAAGAGAAAAACCGGATTTTACGCGCGAGGCGGTGAAAAACCGGGTAAGGAGGATTTATAGCTATGGGTGGAGTTGGATTCTGGGTGGTCTATGCCGCGTTTTTGATCGGACTTATGTATTTTGTGGCAATCCGTCCGCAGAACAAGGAGAAGAAACGTGTGGCGGAGTTGATGGAGAGTATTGCTGTGGGCGATACGATCCTGACTTCCAGCGGGTTTTACGGCGTTGTCATTGACATGACGGACGACACGGTGATTATTGAGTTCGGGAATAATAAGAATTGCCGGATTCCGATGCAGAAGAGCGCCATCGTGCAGGTGGAGAAGCCGGAGTAAGGTTGTGGGAAAATCCCCCCGTTTTTCAGGTGCGGCCTGGGGCGGGGGGTTTTGTTATGGGTGGATGGTGGTGAAAATTAAAGGAGTTGGAGAGTTGGGCAAGACGCTCACCGGACTGACGAAACCTGGCTTTATGGACATGTGAGTCAATATAATTTTAACAGAAAGGGTATATTAATATGATTCGGAATCTGGTGTTTGATATGGGGAACGTGCTGGTGTACTATGATTCACTGCGGGCGGTGAGGAATTTTGTGAAGGATGAGGACCAGGTTCAGGCGGTGAACACGTCGGTGTTTGTGTCACCGGAGTGGCTGATGCTGGATATGGGGGTGATTTCGGAGGATGAGGCCTTAAGAAGGATGCAGAGCAGACTGAAGACGGACGGTGAGAGGGAGGCTGCAGGGCTCTGCCTGGGACACTGGCATGAATATTGTATGTGGCCTGTGCCAGGGATGGAGGAACTGGTTACATACCTGAAAGGGGAGGGGTATGGGCTGTACCTGTGCTCCAACGCGTCTTTGCGCATGCTTAAGTGCTATGAGGATGTGATTCCGGGAATCAGGCTTTTTGACGGGGTGTTGTTTTCGGCGGAGGTGAAGTGCGTGAAGCCTCAGAAGGAGATGTATAACCATCTGTTTGAGCGGTTTGGGCTGAGGCCGGAGGAGTGCTTTTTTATTGACGACCAGCCTCTGAATATTGAGGGCGGCAGGGCCTGCGGGATGGACGGATACTGTTTTGACGACGGGGACGTGGAAAAGCTTAGGAAGGTGATTGGGAGGCTGCGGTAGGTCTGTGGGTTTACTGCGCCGATCGTTCAAAGGCGTCGTGGCAGCCCTAAAAAATATTTGCAAGGGGGAGATGGCTATGGATACAGATCGCGGGGGAAAGACTCAGTCAAAGTCCATTGTAAAAGAAACCTTTCAGATGGCATGGCCTGCGGTTCTGGAGTCGTTTTTTGTAGCTCTGGCAGGCATGATTGATTCTCTGATGGTAAGTTCCATCGGAGCGTATGCGGTTGCGGCGGTGGGACTGACAACCCAGCCTAAATTTATCGGACTGGCCATGTTTGTGGCCACCAATGTGGCGGTTTCTGCAATCGTGGCCCGCAGAAAGGGTCAAAATGACAGGGACGGGGCTAACCGGACACTGGCGGCGGCCCTGGTGTTCGTGGTTCTGGCCGGGATTGTGGTCAGCTTTCTCTGCGTGGCCCTGGCGGACCCTATTATCCGCCTGTGCGGGTCCAATGAGGATATCCATGACAGCGCAGTGGCTTATTTCCGGATTATTATGGGAGGCATGATGTTCAATATCGTGTCTTTGGTTATCAACGCGGCCCAGAGGGGAGCAGGGCGGACCAAGATCGCCATGAAAACCAATGTGACGGCCAATGTGCTGAATATGATCGGGAATTATCTGCTGATCGGAGGGAATTTTGGATTTCCGGCTCTGGGGATTTACGGGGCGGCGCTGGCTACGGTGTTCGGCACTGTGGTGGCCTGCGGCATGAGCATTGCCTCTATTCTGCAGAAGGACAGTTTTGTCAGCATTCCCTATATGATGGCAAGGAAGATTCGGTTTAAGATGTCGGCGCTTAAAGGTATTTTCCAGATTGGCTCCAATATTTTTCTGGAGCAGATTCTTTTGCGGGTGGGATTTATGGCTGTGGCGGTTATGGCTGCCAAGATGGGGACCGACGCGTTTGCGGCCCATCAGGTGGGGATGAATGTGATGAGCCTTTCCTTCTCTTTTGGGGACGGCATGCAGGTGGCGGCTGTGGCCCTTATCGGGCGGAGCTTAGGGGAAGAAAAGCCGGAGCTGGCAAAGGTGTACGGCGGCATCTGCCAGAAGATGGGACTGGTGATTTCCATGGTGCTGGCGGTGTGTTATCTTCTTGGGGGAGAATTTTTGTTCAGCCTGTATTTTAAGGAGGCGCATATTATCGCCATAGGCGTGGAGATCATGCGGGTGATCGTGGTGATTGTGCTTTTGCAGATCTCCCAGGTTATCTATATGGGGTGTCTGCGGGGGGCCGGGGATGTGCTGTTTACCACCATTGCCTCCACCTTCAGCGTTACCTTTGTGCGGACGATCTGTTCTTACGGCCTGTGCTATATGGCGGGGCTGGGGTTGATCGGAATCTGGTTCGGGGTGGTGTGCGACCAGTTGTGCAGGTTTTTGCTTACGCGGTGGAGATTTAAGTCCGGGGCGTGGACAAAGGTGAAGATTTAAGTTGGGAAATAAAAAAAGAAACGAGCAGACTTTTCCGGTCCGAAGACTTTACTCAGTAGAAGAACCCATTTCTTTTATCTATATCATATGCTAATCAGTTTCATTTGTCAATAAAAAATGCTTAGTTAACAGAATAGATGTTGTTAAAAACCGGATGCGGAACAGATCGGTATTGGAATTTTAGGGTACATGGACCAGATTTATAATTCTGCTTTTAAAGTGGTCGAATTCGACCACTTTATTCTTAATATGGCGGAACAAACCAAATTGACTGAATGAAAAGTGATATACCAATATGACGTTTAAATACGATTTAGATTGGAGAGGGACCATGAAAACATACAGAATCAAAGAGTTTGCAAGAAACGTAGGGGTGACGGAGAAGACGCTGCGCCATTATGAGAAATTTAAGATCGTGGAGCCCTCCGTGGATGAAGCCAACGGATACCGCAGCTACAATTTCCGGGACGCGGAGCGGATTCTGGTTTCAAAGCGTTTCAGCAGCATGGAGTTTTCGGTGAAAGAGACGTCCAAGCTGTTAAGTGAGAGCTCTATGGATGAGGTTATGGAGACGTTCAGGGCTCAGTCTGAGAAGCTGGAGCAGAAGGCAAAACACCTGAACCTGGTCGCCCGGCGGATGAGGGAGCTTCAAGAGGAACTGGGGTGGTTTAAGGAAAGTCCTAACAGAGGGTTTGTACAGCAAGGAAAAGAATGGTGGTTTATCCACCATGTGAGGAACACGGAGTTTGTCAGAGACAGGGAATCCCTTGATATTGTCCGTCAAATGATGGACGCCCTTCCCTGCTCCGTGAAAATGATGCCGATTCCCGAAAAGATGACAGCGGACAGGGAAATTATCTGGGGAATGGCCATAGAACCCCGCTACGGCACAGCCCTGGGGCAGGGTTTATACTTTTCCTGTTAAGAAAATGACAAGGAGAGGTTGTTATGAGAAAGAGAACTTTATGTTGTATGGCGCTGGCTGCGGCAGTGGCTTTGGGCGGCTGTCAGTCCGGGACACAGCAGGCGGGGCAAACTCAGGCGGCCGCAGAAACAGAGACGGAAAATGTTTCCCAGACTGAGACCAGCCAACAGGAGGAAACCTCCGGCGGCCAGGAGGACGGTTCGGGGGCGGCAGGGTACAAGGAAGGCGTGTATACTGCCCAGGCAAAGGGAAACAACGGGGACGTGAAGGTGGAAGTGGAATTTTCCCCTGACGCCATTGTAAAGGTGACGGTGACAGACCATCAGGAGACGCCGGGCCTGTCAGACCCGGCCATTGAGAAGATTCCCCAGAGGATTGTGGACGGACAGACCCTGAACGTGGATGCGGTTTCCGGCGCGACCAACACATCCAACGCGATTCTGGAAGCTGTGGCAGACTGTGTGACCCAGGCCGGCGGCGACGCAGAAGGGCTAAAGGCCAAGGAGGCCCAGTCCAATACGGCGGTGGAGGAGATGGACGCTGACGTGGTGGTCGTGGGAGGAGGCGCTTCCGGCTCCGGAGCGGCGCTTGCGGCGGCCGGAAAAGGGGCAAAGGTGGTTCTGCTGGAAAAGGCGGCCGGGGTATCCGGCGCGGGGACCATGGCTGGGGTTATGTTTGCGGACCACAGCTCTCTGCAGAAAGAGGCAGGGAAAGAAGTGGATACCCAGTGGCTGTATGATCAGTATATTACGGATTCAAACTACAATGCCAACGCGGCGCTGGTGACAAAGGTAATCTCAGAATCCTCCGCCACAGTGGAGTGGCTGATGGAAAACGGCGTAAGGCTGACCCTTCTGGATGCAGGCTACGGCGCCCAGTACAACCACAAGGGCATGCCGACCACTGCCCACGGCTATGCGGACGGCGGAAGCGCGGCCATCCAGACCCTTCATCAGCGGATAGAGGAGCTGGGAGGCCAGGTGCTCTATGAGACTCCCGGGGAGGAGCTGCTTTTTGACGCCCAGGGCAAGGTGGCCGGTGTGGCGGCAAGGAAAGCCGACGGGACTACCCTGAACATCCACGCCAAGTCAGTAATCCTGGCAACCGGCGGTTTTGGAGGCAATAAAGAAATGATGGAAGAATACTTCGGGGAAAAGGCAGGAACCGGACTTGTGGGAACCGCCACAGGGGACGGCCTTAAGATGGCATGGTCCGCGGGAGCGGCAGAGCACGGCAGCCATGTGGCCCAGTGGTTCGGCATGAAGTACGACGGCGCCAAGAGCAAGGAGATGCCAAACGGCACAGGCAGGCTGACGGAACTGGTGCGCAACCCTCTGCTGTTTGTGGACAAGTACGGAAACCGGTTCGGCAATGAAGAGGAGGCCTATGAGAGCGCGGCTCTGGGCACCATGATGTATAACCTGCCGGATGCCAAGATGTATATTGTCCTCGATCAGGGCATTGTGGATGATGTGGCCGAAAAAGGCCTGGCAGATGTATTTGTGGACAGATGGGCCCATTTCTACGGCCAGGGCGTAAGCTATGTGGAGAATGGAAAGACCGTGGATTTGGATGCCAGCACGGAAAATCTGCGGACCCCCAGGGATTACACGGAGGCTCTGGAGGAGGCCGTGGCAGCAGGATTGGCTTACAAGGCTCATTCCATTGAGGAGCTGGAGCAGACACTGGGAATGGACCATCTGACAGAGACGGTAAATACATACAATCAACTGTGCGCGGACCAAAATGACACCCAGTATCACAAGGACGCTCATTTCCTGTACGCGGTGGATGAGGGGCCGTACTATGTTGTGGAGACAGCCCTTCGATGCCTGGGAACCCTGGGCGGCGTTAAGATCAATGAACAGATGCAGGCTGTGGATGAGGCGAATAAGCCCATTGACAATCTGTATGTGGTAGGAGCCGACGCAGGCGGCATGTACGGAAACAGCTACGTGATGTTTGAGGGCGGCACGCTGGGATTTGCGTATATCTCCGGGAGAGTTGCGGGGGAGAACGCTGCGGACCATGCAGCGGGGCAGTAAATGGATTGAGGAGTGATAAGGGGCTGGTTGCGCTGAAGATTTACAAAATCTTAGTGCAACAGCCCCTTATTGGTTTCAGGCATGACGGATAGTGATATTTTTTTGTGTTTGTATTTACGATAATCGTATATCCGTCGTAGGGAGAAGAGGAAACACCGGTACGACTCCCCCCAGAAGTCCGAACATTTTGGGTTTGCGTCTGGGCAGGAGGCTGAGAGTCTTGCGTCTGTGTCTGGGCAGAGGACTGGGACTGCTGGTTTTGTGTCTGGGCAGGAGCGGCGGAAGAAAGAGCGGAGACGGCCTTTGTCTGCACAACTCCATCCACAATCCAGGCCCCGTTTCCGTCAACCGTAAAGCCGTCAGGGGTGGTGGTGTTTACCAGGAGCTGGCAAAGACCAAAACGGTTAGGGACAGGGATAAAAATCCGGCTAAAATAAGTGATTTCCATGATTTTTTCATTGTGAAACCTCCTTGTATAATATGTATTAGAATGTGTTATTTTCTCTTATTTGTCAGATCGTCGAAATCATCGGAATAAATCAGAATGGGTTCCGGTACGGTACAACTCCAAATATCCGTCACTGTGACGATAGATCAATAACCAATCTGTTGTTACATGGCATTCTCTGAATCCAGCGTAATTACCAGTTAGATTGTGGTCTTTATTGCTCATCATTTATATTCACACTTTCCTTTTATTTGAATCTGTCAATAATCTTCCTGCTGTTTATTATACGGAAAATCCCGAAAAAATCAAGAAACCCCTCTGCTTTTCTTCCATTTCCATCCCTCATCCCGCTCCATAACACCAAGTTATACCAAAAATTCCAAATAACTTTAGATTAATTTTGCAAGGATTCTTGAAATATCTCCTCAAATGATATATGATGGAGAGAAACAGTTGAAGAACGACAAAAAGGGAGAGAAAAAGGACATGGATTGCAGGATTGTTACTATCCCGGGAGACGGCATCGGGCCGGAGATCGTGAGGGAAGCGCGCAAAGTTCTTGACAAAACAGGACAGGTATTCGGACATAAGTTTCACTACACAGAGATCCTCATGGGCGGGTGTTCCATTGACGCCTGGGGGGTTCCGCTGACAGAAGAGGCCCTTGAGACCGCAAGGAAAAGCGACGCCGTGCTCCTGGGAGCCGTTGGAGGGGACGTGGGAAACTCCCGCTGGTATGACGTGGCTCCCAATCTGCGGCCGGAGGCAGGACTCCTTGCCATCCGAAAAGGCCTTAATCTTTTTGCCAATATCCGTCCGGCCTACTTATACAGGGAGCTGGCAGAGGCCTGTCCCCTGAAAAAAGAGATCATCGGAGACGGATTTGACATGGTCATCATGAGGGAACTGACCGGCGGCCTGTATTTTGGCGAACGCCATACCAGCCAGGTAGACGGAGTCATGACCGCTGTGGACACCCTTACATACAACGAAAACGAAATCCGCAGGATTGCGGTCAAAGCCTTTGACATCGCCATGAAGAGAAGGAAAAAAGTCACAAGCGTAGACAAGGCCAATGTGCTGGATTCCTCCAGGCTGTGGAGAAAAGTTGTGGAGGAAGTGGCAAAAGACTACCCGGATGTGGAGTTAAGCCACATGCTGGTGGACAACTGCGCCATGCAGTTGGTGATGAATCCCGGCCAGTTCGACGTGATTCTCACAGAGAACATGTTCGGAGACATTTTGTCCGACGAAGCCAGCATGATCACCGGGTCCATTGGCATGCTGTCCTCCGCCAGCCTTAACGAGACCAAATTTGGCCTGTACGAGCCCAGCCACGGCTCCGCGCCGGACATTGCCGGCAAAGACATTGCCAACCCCATTGCCACCATCCTGTCAGCGGCCATGATGCTTCGGTACTCCTTTGACCTGGACAAAGAGGCGGCTGCCATCGAAACATCCGTGCAGAAGGTATTAACCGAAGGATACCGCACAACCGATATTTACGCCAAAGGCTGCAAAAAGGTGGGGACTGCAGAGATGGGAGATATGATCGCAGGAAACATAAGCAGTTTATAGAGCAGAAGATACACAAAAGACACACCCAAAAGAAGGACGCAGGCATAAAAGCGGAAACCGCCGTGTACACATGCCGACCAACACAAGGAGGGAATCATCATGAGAAGTGATAACGCAAAATCAGGGATGCAGCAGGCGCCGGCCCGCTCCCTTTTCCGCGCCCTGGGACTGACAGAAGAAGAACTGGCAAGGCCGCTTGTAGGCGTGGTCAGCTCTTACAATGAGATCGTTCCGGGCCATATGAATCTGGACAAAATCGTAGAAGCCGTAAAACAGGGTGTCTCCATGGCAGGGGGAACCCCCATCGTGTTCCCGGCCATCGCCGTGTGCGACGGCATCGCCATGGGACACGAAGGCATGAAATACTCCCTGGTCACCAGGGACCTGATCGCCGACTCCACCGAATGCATGGCCATAGCCCACCAGTTTGACGCCCTTGTCATGGTTCCAAACTGTGACAAAAACGTGCCCGGACTTCTGATGGCAGCGGCCCGCCTCAATATCCCCACCGTATTTGTAAGCGGCGGCCCCATGCTGGCAGGCCGGGTAAAAGGCGAAAAGAGAAGTCTCTCCAGCATGTTCGAGGCTGTAGGCTCTTACGCGGCCGGGACCATGACCGCAGAAGACGTGGAGGAATTTGAGTGCAAAGTCTGTCCCACCTGCGGTTCCTGCTCCGGCATGTACACAGCCAACAGCATGAACTGCCTCACAGAAGTTCTGGGCATGGGACTTCCGGGCAACGGCACCATTCCCGCCGTGTACTCCGAGAGAATCCGCCTGGCCAAAAAGGCGGGCATGGCAGTAATGGACATGTTAAAAAGAAACATCTGCCCCAAAGACATTATGACAAAAGAGGCCTTCACTAATGCCCTGACCATGGACATGGCCCTTGGGTGCAGCACCAACAGCATGCTCCATCTTCCGGCCATTGCCCATGAGGCAGGGGTGGACTTAAATGTGGACATTGCCAATGACATCAGCGCAAAGACACCGAACCTGTGCCACCTTGCCCCTGCAGGCCCCACCTACATGGAGGACTTAAACGAGGCAGGCGGCATCTACGCGGTGATGAACGAGATTGCAAAGCTGGGGCTTCTGAATCTGGACTGCATGACCGTCACCGGCAAGACGGTGGGGGAGAACATAAAAGGATGTGTCAATAAGAATCCCAAGGTAATCCGCCCGGTGGAGAATCCTTACTCAAAGACCGGAGGAATCGCCGTTCTGCGGGGCAACTTAGCTCCGGATTCCTGCGTGGTGAAGCGGTCCGCAGTCGTTCCCGAGATGTTAAAGCACCAGGGACCGGCCAGAGTCTTTGACTGCGAGGAGGATGCCATTTCCGCGATTAAAGGCGGGAAAATCGTGGCAGGCGACGTGGTGGTTATCCGCTATGAGGGGCCAAAGGGCGGCCCGGGCATGAGAGAGATGTTAAATCCCACCTCCGCCATTGCGGGAATGGGTCTGGGAGCCTCTGTGGCCCTGATTACCGACGGGCGGTTCAGCGGCGCGTCCAGAGGAGCATCCATCGGCCATGTTTGTCCGGAGGCGGCTGCCGGAGGACCCATCGGCCTGGTGGAAGAGGGGGATATGATCTCCATTGACATCAATGCCAACACCATCAACATGGAGGTGTCTGAGGAAGAGCTGGCAAGGCGGCGGGCAAACTGGACGCCTAAGACCAGGGAGGTCTCCGGGTATCTGAAGCGGTATCGGAGGCTGGTGACCAGCGCGGACAAAGGCGCAGTTCTTGAAGACTGATAGATAAACGGAACAGTAAGGAGAAAAGACCTATGCAGATTTTGACTGGAGCGGAGATTGTAGTGGAATGCCTGAAAGAACAGGGCGTGGATACGGTGTTCGGGTATCCTGGAGGTTCCATTCTGAATATTTACGACGCTTTATATAAACATCAGGACGAGATCACCCATATTCTCACTTCCCACGAGCAGGGCGCGGCCCATGCGGCGGACGGGTACGCCAGGGCCACGGGAAAAGTGGGCGTGTGCCTTGCCACGTCAGGTCCCGGAGCCACTAACCTGGTGACCGGAATCGCCACAGCCTATATGGACTCCATTCCCGTGGTGGCCATAACCTGCAACGTGGGCGTAAGCCTTCTTGGAAGAGACAGCTTCCAGGAGATCGATATAGCCGGGGTGACCATGCCCATTACCAAGTACAATTTCATCGTAAAAGACATTACCAAGCTGGCTTCGGTGATCCGCCGCGCCTTTGTCATCGCCAAGTCCGGCCGTCCGGGCCCGGTGCTGGTGGACATCACAAAAGACGTGACCGCCAATTCCTATGACTACGAGTATCAGGCTCCGGAGACGGTGGAAAGGCAGACTGACACCATTGAGGACGAGGACATTGAGCTGGCTCTGATGATGATTAAAAACGCCGAAAAGCCCTTTATCCTGGTAGGCGGCGGAGCCAATCTGGCCGACGCGGCAGACGAGGTGCGGATTTTTGCCGGAAAGGTCCACGGGCCTGTGGGGGACACCCTTATGGGCAAGGGGGCGTTTGACGGCACCCATGAGCTGTACACCGGCATGGTGGGCATGCACGGCACCAAGGCGTCCAACTTCGGCATCACGGAATGCGATCTGCTGATCGTGGTAGGAGCCAGGTTCAGCGACCGTGTCACCGGCAATACCGCCAAATTTGCCAAAAACGCCAGGATTCTCCAGTTGGACATTGACCCGGCAGAGATAAACAAGAACATCCGGACCGACGCCAGCGTGATCGGCGATTTGAAAGTCATTTTAAGAAAGATCAACGCCCGTCTGGACCCTCAGAATCATGACGAGTGGGTCAACCACATCGAAAGGCTCAAAGACATGTACCCCTTAAGCTACAACAAAGACGTGCTTACAGGGCCGGCTGTGGTGGAAGCCATCTATGAGGCCACCCAGGGGGACGCCATCATCGTAACCGAGGTGGGCCAGCATCAGATGTGGGCAGCCCAGTATTACAAATATAAAAATTCCCGCACCCTTCTCACCTCCGGCGGCCTGGGCACTATGGGATACGGCCTGGGAGCGGCCATCGGGGCCAAGATGGGGCAAAAAGACAAAAAAGTGTTCAACATTGCCGGGGACGGGTGTTTCCGCATGAACATGAACGAGATCGCCACAGCCACCAGGTACAACATCCCGGTGATTCAGGTGGTGGTAAACAACCACGTGCTGGGAATGGTCCGTCAGTGGCAGACCCTGTTCTACGGCAAGCGGTATTCACATACCATATTGAATGACCATGTGGATTTTGTGAAGGTGGCTGAGGCCATGGGCGCCAAGGCCTACCGGGTCACAGGCAGGGAGGAGCTGCAGGCTGTGCTGAAAGAAGCCATGGAGCTTGACATTCCGGTGGTCATTGACTGTCAGATTCACTGTGACGACAAGGTATTTCCGATGGTATCTCCAGGTGCGGCTATTTCGGACGCATTTGACGATAAAGATTTAAAGATATAAAAATTCAGAGGAGAGTGGGGAACAAGGTATGAGCAGAGTGTACAATTTCTCAGCAGGGCCGGCGGTATTGCCGGAGGAAGTATTAAAGGAAGCAGCAGAAGAGATGCTGGATTACAAGGGCAGCGGGATGTCGGTGATGGAGATGTCACACCGCTCTAAGGTATACGAAACCATTATTCAGGAAGCGGAGGCAGACCTTCGGGAGCTGTTAAGCATTCCCGACAACTACAAGGTGCTGTTTTTACAGGGGGGAGCCCATCTGCAGTTTTCCATGATTCCGCAGAACCTTATGAAAAACAAGGTGGCAGATTACATTATCACAGGCCAGTGGGCCAAGAAGGCATTTAAGGAGGCCCAGAAGTACGGCAAAGCCAATGCGGTGGCTTCCAGCGAGGATAAGACCTTCAGCTATATTCCGGACTGTTCCGATCTGCCCATTTCCCAGGATGCGGATTATGTGTATATCTGTGAGAACAACACCATCTACGGAACGAAATTTAAGGAGCTGCCCAACACCAAGGGGAAAACTCTGGTGGCGGACGTGTCCTCCTGCTTTCTGTCCGAGCCGGTGGATGTGACAAAATACGGCATCATGTACGGCGGCGTTCAGAAGAACATCGGGCCTGCAGGCGTGGTGATCGTCATTATCAGGGAAGATCTGATTACAGAGGACGTGCTTCCCGGAACGCCTACCATGTGCCAGTACAAGATTCACGCAGACGCCAAATCCCTGTACAATACGCCGCCTGCATACGGCATCTATATCTGCGGCAAGGTATTTAAGTGGCTGAAAGCAAAGGGCGGCCTGGCGGCCATGAAGGAGTACAATGAGAAGAAAGCCAAGATCCTTTACGATTTCCTGGACAGCAGCAGCCTGTTTAAGGGTACTGTGGTCAAGGAGGACCGGTCCCTCATGAATGTGCCTTTCGTCACAGGGGATGCGGATTTAGACGCGCTGTTTGTAAAGGAGGCCGCCGCGGCCGGGTTTGTGAACCTGAAAGGCCACCGCAGCGTAGGCGGCATGAGAGCCAGCATCTACAACGCTATGCCAATGGAGGGCGTGGAGAAGCTGGTGGCATTTATGAAAGAGTTTGAGGAGGCGCACAAGGCATGAGAACAATCCATTGCATCAACAATATTTCCAAATGCGGAACCGATCTGTTTACCGACGAATACACCATGACCGATTCCTTTGACCAGGCCGAGGGCGTGCTGGTGCGCAGCGGCTCCATGCATGACCTTGAGATGCCGAAGAGCCTTCTGGCCATAGCCAGGGCCGGAGCCGGGGTGAACAACATCCCCCTGGACTCCTGCGCCGAGAAAGGCATTGTGGTGTTCAACACTCCGGGGGCCAATGCCAACGGCGTGAAGGAGCTGGTTCTGGCCGGGCTTTTCCTGGCCTCCCGGGACGTGGTAGGCGGCATTCAGTGGTGCCAGGGGATTAAGGATGATCCGAATATCGCAAAGACCGTGGAAAAAGGCAAGAAGGATTTTGCCGGATGCGAGATCAAGGGCAAGAAGCTGGGTGTCATCGGCCTGGGCGCCATTGGCGCGGAGGTGGCCAACGCCGCGGCTGCCCTTGGCATGGAAGTCTACGGGTATGACCCCTTTATCTCTGTCAATGCCGCCTGGATGCTGTCCAGGGATGTAAAACACATCACATCCGTTGACAGTATTTACGAGGAGTGCGACTATATCACCCTCCACGTTCCCCTTATGGACGCGACTAAGGGGATGGTCAATGAGGAGACCATCGGCAAGATGAAGGACGGCGTGGTGGTGCTTAATTTTGCCAGAGACCTGCTGGTGAATGACGACGCCATGGCAGCAGCCCTGGAAAGCGGGAAGGTGAGCCGGTATGTGACGGACTTCCCCAATCCCAAGTCCGTAAACATGAAGGGCGCCATCGCCATTCCCCATCTGGGAGCCTCCACGGAGGAGTCTGAGGATAACTGCGCAAAGATGGCGGTTAAGGAGCTGATGGATTACCTGGAAAACGGCAATATCCGCAATTCCGTAAACTTCCCGGCCTGCGACATGGGCGTGTGCCGCATGGCCAGCCGTGTGGCAGTATTCCACAAGAACATTCCCAACATGATCGGCCAGGTGACAGGGACTCTGGCGGCCGCCGGGGTGAACATCTCCGATATGACCAACAAGAGTAAGGATAAATTTGCCTACACGCTGCTGGATTTGGAGAATGCGGTTGACGACAGTGTGATCGACAAGCTGAGCAGCATTGACGGGGTGTGCAGAGTCAGAGTGGTGAAGTAGGAGTACACTTACATGAGAACAGAGAAAGGGGAACTGCGGAGTCATACCTGTGGTTCCCCTGATTTATAAGGGAGGAAGTATTATGGCGACAGTGAAACCGTTTGTCTGCATCAGACCCGACGTATCCGCAGTCTCAAAAGTGGCGGCATTGCCCTATGATGTGTACAGCCGGAGGGAAGCCTGTGAGGCGGTGAAGGGAAATCCCCTTTCGTTCCTGAACATTGACAGGGCGGAGACCCAGTTCGGGGATGAGGTGGACACCTACGATGAACGGGTGTACCAGAAGGCCAGGGAGCTTTTGGATGCCAGGATTGAGGACGGAACCTTTGTGACGGATAAGGAGGCCTGTTACTATCTTTACCGGCTGACCATGAACGGCCGGAGCCAGACGGGAATCGTGGCCTGCTCTTCGGTGGACGACTATGTAAACGGCGTTATCAAAAAGCATGAGAACACCAGGGAGGACAAGGAGCTTGACCGAATCCGTCATGTGGAGGTGACAAACGCCCACACCGGCCCCATTTTCCTGGCGTACCGCCGCAGTCAGACCCTTGCGGACATCATGGAAAAGGCTGTGGCGGATAAGCCTCTCTATGATTTTGTCTCTGAGGACGGAATCGGCCACAAGGTGTGGCGGATAAGGGATAGGGGACAGGTTAAGGCCATCGAGGAAGCCTTTGAGCAGATTTCGGCTGTCTATATTGCCGACGGACACCACCGGGCAGCTTCGGCGGTGAAGGTGGGGATTTATAGGAGAGAGGCACAGGCGAATGCCGGAGTGCCGGTTACGGGAGAAGAGCCCTATAACCGGTTCCTGTCCGTGCTATTTCCGGAGGATCAGCTGATGATCATGCCCTACAACCGGGTGGTAAAGGATTTAAACGGGCTTTCCATGGAAAAATTCTTTACCGCGGTCCACGAGAGCTTTGACGTGGCCAAGGTGGGCACAGATGCCTACGCCCCTGCAGAGAAGGGAACCTTCGGCATGTTCGTGGGAGGCCAGTGGTATCTTTTGAAGATTAAGGAACATCTTCGCAGCACCGACCCGGTAAAGGGGCTGGATGTGTCCCTGCTCCAGGATTATCTTCTGGGGCCTGTGCTGGGAATCGGCGACCCCAGAGTGGACAAGCGGATTGATTTTATAGGAGGTATCCGGGGACTTAAGGAACTGGAGCGGCGGGTGAAGGAGGATATGGCTGTGGCATTTTCCATGTATCCCACCTCTATTCAGGAATTGTTTGCGGTGGCCGACGCAGGGATGCTGATGCCGCCCAAGTCCACCTGGTTTGAGCCGAAGCTGCGCAGCGGGATCTTTATTCATCGACTATGAAGAGGCTGTAATGAAAGAATCGGAACACATGCCGATTTATTTAAATGAGTGTTAGTATTCCATTTTTGTTTGTGAGAAGCGTGGCGTCATCCATATGAATTTTGCCATGAAGATGAGACCTGTTTTTGGGTCCATCGGAATGTTTGGCAAACCTGAATTTGGATGGCGCCACGCTTTTGTCTTTCTGCTATTCTTAAATAATTAGTACTTGACATTACCAAGTAGTAGGTATAATATAGAACTATAAGGAGGATAGAACCAGCATGAACGCACAATTTAAAAAAGGTGTCTTGGAGCTGATCGTGCTTGAGTCTGTCCGACAGCGGGATATGTATGGCTATGAGCTGGTGGAGGAGGTGTCGAAGGTGGTGAACGTTAATGAAGGAACCATTTACCCTCTCCTGAAGCGCCTGACCAATGAACATTATTTTGAAACCTATCTGCGGGAATCCACAGAGGGCCCTCCCAGGAAATACTACCATGTGACAGCGGCAGGGATTTTATACAGGGACAGTCTGGAGAAAGAGTGGATGGAGCTGTCGGAGCGTGTGTGGAAGTTTCTTAAGCAGAATATCAGCGATGAAGGCAGCTGAACGGTTACATATTAATGACAAGATATGCCGTCATCTGGCGGCAGAATGGAGAGCATTATGGGGAAACATGAATTTTTATCAGAATTGGAAAAGTCCCTTTCCGTGCTGCAGGAAGATGAATTAAGGGACATTATCAGCGAGTATGAGCAGCATATAGACATAAAGGTGGAAAAGGGATTGACGGAGGAGGAAGTCATTGCGGATTTTGGCAGCCTTGCAGAGCTGACCGGAGAGATTCTGGAAGCATACCATGTGAGGGTGGACTATGCTGCCGGCAAAGGAAAAAACAAGGCGGCTAAGACTGCGGGGCAGGAGGGCAGTGAGAGTTTTGAGAAGCTGAAAAGGATGGGGGAGAAGGGGAGTCTTACCCTGTGGAGCACTGTGAAGGGGATCGGAGCCTGGATGGCAGGGATAGTCCGGTGGATATGGCATCAGGCGCGCAGGCCATTTGTCTGGCTGCGTTCCCGGATGGTCTTTCAACGTTGGGAGTATGAGGAGTGTGGGACAGAGGAGGGTAGCGTTGAGACAGGGGATGACCTGGAGGCGGTTGGAACAGGTCTGGAGGCTGGAACAGCAGCGCAAGCAGATGCATCCAGGTCGCGCAGAATCCGTGAGGACGATGGAATGGGCAAGGATACGCAAAGGAGGAGAAGGAGTGGAAATATGACAGAGAATGTGATGATAAAAAGTTGTGGTGGATTTGTGGGAACAGGAGTCCATTCCCTATGCAGGGGAATCAGACAAATGATACAGTGGATGGTGGATATTGCCCTGTGGGGAATACGGCTGGCGTGGAATGGATGTTGGATCATGTTCTCGGTTTTTGCAGGGGGATTTGGGTTGTTCAGTCTCTTTGGATTGGGGCTTTTAACGGTTCTTTTGACCCAGGGCTATCCTTTGGTGGGAGTTACCATTGGCTGCGGGGGATTGGTGTGCTGTATGTTTTCGGCCGCGGGATTGGGGATGACCTTTCTTTGGAGACCTGGCAAAAGCGAGGTGATTGCCCCGAAAAGATCTCTGGAAAAGGATATGGGGGAGGAAAGGGGGGAAAGCCCCCAGGAATACGTCAGGCGAAGGATACATAAGCCGGGGCGTTCGCTGAAGGCAGGGAGAAAGGAAGCGTTTGTCGGGACAGAGGAGTTTGAGACACTGCAGGGAAAGGGGGATGGACAGGATGCGTAATGTACAAAAGGTTTTAACAGGGATTTTTCTTTCAGGTATTCTCATCGGCGGTGTGGGAACCGGGATTGCCATGGTGGAGTACTCGTCTTTGGTCTATGGAGGAGAGAAATTGATCGGGGAGGAAAGTTTTTTGACGAGAAACCTGGATTATCAGTTTGAACCGGATGGAGGAACTCTGGAACTGGCTGGGTTCCGCTATTGGAACAGGGATGAGATTCAGGAGATCGAGATTGACAGCGGAGTTCCTGTGGGGACGGTCCGGTATGAAGTTACATACAATGAAAAATCCGTAAGCCCCAGTCTGGTATTTGAACCGTATGAGGAGGAAGAAGAGGAGATCACAGAGGAGGATTTTGAGGGGGATTCAGATATTGTGGATGAGAACTCCGAGACGGTGAGTCAGGAAGCGGCTTACGTTCAGGAAAAGAGTAGGGAACAAAGGGAGGAGAGACCAAAAAAACTTGGGTATCTGTATCTTACAGTATCTTACCATGATGATGACTTTGCGGTGTTTATGGAGAATAAGGATCGCATATTAGAGGAATTAAAGCAGGGAAAAGTGTCCAGTTATAATATGGCATATGTTAGGGATGTTAAGATTAAGGTGAACCCGGAGACTGTACCTTATATTGAGAGTCGTTATGTAATCCGGTAACTGGTAGTGACTGAAGGAAATGGTGTCTGACATCTTGAGCCTTTTGTGTGGAACATTTTTTTAATGTTTTGACTATTTTTACAAATGTGATATAATTAAATTAATTTAAACCCATGGGTAACCATGAAATCAAACCCCCATCACTTTTAGGATTTTATAAAGTGATGGGTAATTATATTTTGAGGAGATATGAATGAAAAGAGGAATGATCTTTATTGATGGAAGTAATATCTTTTACGATTGGAAAAAGGTTATGATAAGGAACAGATGTAAATATTGCAGTAGAAATGCTGAAACATGCTTGTCTGGAGAGGATATGATGGCTGGGTATATCGGGTGTCGAGGAAAAGCAAAGAATACGACAATTTAATGCCACAGTGATATTCGGGGCACTGTGGCTAATATTGCTTAAAATGGATTTTTAGAAAAACAAATGTTCCACCAGGATCTTCCCTCCCAGCACCATAAGGATCGCTCCCCCCGCTAATTCCGCCCTGGATTTATATTTGCATCCGAATACATTGCCCACCTTGACTCCGGCCATGGACAGGATAAATGTGATGACGCCAATAAAGGACACTGCAGGCACAATGCTGACTTTGAGAAAGGCAAAGGTAACGCCCACAGCCAGGGCGTCGATGCTTGTGGCTACAGCCAGAACCACCATGTCCTTAAATGCCACGGACGCGTCGCAGGAATCTTCATCCGCTCCTAACGCGTCTTTTATCATGTTGCCGCCGATGAGTGCCAGAAGGAAAAAAGCGATCCAGTGGTCATAGGCGGTTATGGCATCCTGGAACCGGGCTCCCAGCAGGTATCCCAAAAAAGGCTTCAGGGCCTGGAAGCCGCCGAAATAAAGGCCGATGATCAGGGCGTGCCTGTGATTCATCTTTCCCATGGACAGTCCCTTGCAGACGGTGACGGCAAAGGCATCCATG
>ERZ779624.270-NODE-270-length-18190-cov-6.044114_pt1 | contig 18190 bp, 18 predicted proteins | sample MGYA00514190_ERZ779624 | MGnify/ENA primary metagenome ERZ779624 (study PRJEB29562, sample SAMEA4376706) | mouse gut metagenome | isolation source: Cecum | study: EMG produced TPA metagenomics assembly of the A DSS colitis mouse model was used to assess the... | reverse complement strand
TCATCTCACAGGCAAAAATTCACCCGCCCGGCACACAGCCTCCCTTCCCTCCCTGGCTTCATGACACCCCTTGCTCCTTTGCTCACTCAATTAAACAGCAACTCAGATCCCCCCAAAAAATAGTAACCGGACATTGTACCCAAAATAATACTCTAATTTGCTAGATTTTGCCTTTTCAAATTGATAAAAAATTGTTATAATACTACACAGGTCAGTATGTATGTTTCGTACATACTTCACTTTGCACCATCAAATTTGTAGGAGGAAAATCAAATGGCAAGAAAAATGAAAACCATGGATGGTAATCAGGCGGCCGCGCATGCTTCGTATGCGTTTACGGAAGTGGCTGCCATGTACCCCATCACCCCATCATCTGTCATGCCTGAGCATGTGGATGAGTGGGCGACAGAAGGAAGAAAGAACATCTTCGGACGCACGGTTCAGATCACTGAGATGCAGTCCGAGGCAGGTGCCGCCGGCGCGGTTCACGGCTCTTTGGCCGCTGGCGCTCTTACGGCTACCTACACCGCTTCCCAGGGTCTGCTTCTGATGATTCCCAACCTGTACAAGATTGCCGGCGAGCAGCTTCCGGGCGTTATCAATGTGTCTGCCCGTGCTCTGGCCAGCCACGCGCTGTCTATTTTCGGCGATCACTCCGATGTGTATGCCTGCCGTCAGACCGGCTGCGCTATGCTGTGTGAGTCCAGCGTGCAGGAAGTTATGGATTTGACTGCAGTTGCTCATCTGTCTGCTATTAAGGGCAAGGTTCCCTTTATCAACTTCTTTGACGGTTTCCGCACTTCCCACGAGATCCAGAAGATCGAGGCCTGGGACTATGAGGACCTGGCTGAGATGGCTGACTGGGACGCGATTGCCGAGTTCCGTAAGAATGCCCTGAATCCCAACCATCCGTGCCAGAGAGGTTCCGCTCAGAACCCGGATATCTTCTTCCAGGCCCGTGAGGCATGCAACCCGTATTACGACGCTCTTCCGGCTATTGTTCAGGAGTACATGGACAAAGTTAACGAGAAGGCTGGTACGGATTACAAGCTGTTTAACTACTACGGAGCCGCTGACGCGGAGCACGTGATCGTTGCCATGGGTTCCGTTAACGATACCATCGAAGAGACCATCGACTATATGGCCAGGACCACAGGCGCGAAGGTAGGCGTTGTGAAGGTTCGCCTGTACAGGCCATTCAGCGCCCAGGCTCTGATTGATGCCATCCCGGATACGGTTAAGAAGATCTCCGTTCTTGACAGGACGAAAGAGCCCGGTTCCCTGGGTGAGCCTCTGTACCTGGATGTAGTTGCAGCCCTCAAAGGCAGCAAGTTTGACAGTGTTGAGATCGTATCCGGACGTTACGGCCTTGGTTCCAAGGACACCACACCGGCTCAGATCGTAGCTGTCTATGAGAACAATGAGAAGAAGAGATTCACCATCGGTATTGAGGATGATGTGACAAACCTGTCCCTGAAGCTGGGCGCTCCTCTGGTAACTACTCCCGAGGGGACTACCAACTGTAAGTTCTGGGGTCTGGGCGCTGACGGTACCGTAGGCGCAAACAAGAACTCCATCAAGATCATCGGCGACAACACTGACATGTATGCTCAGGCGTACTTTGATTATGACTCCAAGAAATCAGGCGGCGTTACCATGTCCCATCTGCGTTTCGGCCATAAGAAGATCAAATCCACCTACCTGATCCGCAAGGCTGACTTTGTGGCCTGCCACAACCCGGCTTATGTGAGAAAGTACAACATGGTTCAGGAGCTGGTTGACGGCGGCACCTTCCTGCTGAACTGTTCCTGGAGTCCTGAGGAGCTGGAGACCCATCTTCCCGGCCAGATGAAGAAGTTCATCGCTGACCACAACATTAACCTGTACACCATCGACGGTGTGAAGATCGGTATCGAGACCGGCATGGGTCCCACACGTATCAACACCATCCTTCAGTCCGCATTCTTTAAGCTGACCGGCATCATTCCGGAGGAGAAGGCTATTCAGCTGATGAAGGACGCAGCACAGAAGACCTACGGCCGCAAGGGCGAGGACGTGGTTAAGAAGAACTGGGCAGCTATCGACGCAGGCGCCCAGGGCGTTGTGAAGGTAGAGGTTCCCGCAAGCTGGAAAGACTGCGCGGACGAGGGCCTGGACTACAAGGTAGTTACCGAGGGAAGAAAAGATGTTGTTGACTTTGTTAATAACGTACAGACCAAGGTAAGCGCTCAGGAGGGCAACACCCTGCCTGTATCCGCGTTTAACGACTATGTGGACGGCTCCACCCCATCCGGTTCCGCCGCTTACGAGAAGAGAGGAATCGCGGTTAATGTGCCGGTTTGGAATCCGGACAACTGTATCCAGTGTAACTTCTGTTCCTATGTATGTCCTCATGCCGTAATCCGTCCCGTTGCTATGACCGAGGATGAGGCGGCCAAGGCTCCGGAGGGAACAAAGACTCTGGCTATGACCGGTATGCCACAGTACAAATTTACGGTTTCCATCTCCTCCCTCGACTGTACGGGGTGCGGCTCCTGTGCCAATGTATGTCCCGGCAAGAAGGGCGAGAAGGCTCTTACGATGGACAAGCTGGCAGATCATCTGGATCAGCAGCAGGTATTTGACTACGGCTGCACCGTTCCGGTGAAGACAGACGTTGTGGAGAAGTTCAAAGAGACCACAGTTAAGGGCAGCCAGTTTAAGCAGCCGCTCCTTGAGTTCTCTGGCGCGTGCGCAGGCTGCGGCGAGACGCCTTACGCCAAGCTGATCACTCAGCTGTTCGGCGACAGAATGTATATTGCCAACGCTACGGGATGTTCCTCTATTTGGGGCAACTCCTCACCGTCCACGCCTTACACGGTTAACGTCAAGGGCCAGGGTCCCGCATGGGATAACTCTCTGTTTGAGGACAACGCGGAGTTCGGTTTCGGTATGCTGCTGGCTCAGAACGCGATCCGCGATGAGCTGAAGGAGAAAGTAGAGATGGTTGCTGCCGACGACAGAGCAAGCGACGAAGTGAAGGCTGCCTGCAAGGAGTGGCTGGATACCTTCGGCATCGGCGCTGTAAACGGCACGGCTACAGACAAGCTGGTTGCGGCACTGGATGGCATTGACTGCCCCACCTGCAAGTATATTGTTGCCAATAAAGATTACCTGGCTAAGAAGTCCCAGTGGATCTTCGGCGGCGACGGATGGGCTTACGATATCGGATTCGGCGGCGTTGACCACGTGCTGGCCAGCGGCAAGGACATTAACATCATGGTATTCGACACCGAGGTTTATTCCAACACCGGCGGACAGTCCTCCAAGGCTACCAAGACCGGTGCTGTCGCCCAGTTCGCGGCAGGCGGCAAGGAGACCAAGAAGAAAGACCTGGCAAGCATCGCCATGTCCTACGGCTATGTATATGTAGCTCAGATCTCCATGGGCGCTGACATGGCTCAGACCGTTAAGGCCATTGCGGAGGCCGAGGCTTATCCGGGTCCGTCCCTGATCCTGGCTTACGCTCCCTGTATCAACCATGGCATCAAGAAGGGCATGAGCAAGGCTCAGACCGAGGAGAAGCTGGCTGTTGAGACCGGCTACTGGAACAACTTCCGCTACAACCCGGCTGCAGAGAACAAGTTCACTCTGGACAGCAAGGCTCCCAAGATGGAGGGATATCAGGACTTCCTGAAGGGCGAGGTTCGCTACGCTTCTCTGGCCATGAAGAATCCTGAGAGAGCGGCGAAGCTGTTTGCCAAGAACGAGGCTGAGGCTAAGGAGAGGTATGAGTATCTGTCCAAGCTGATCGCTCTGTATGGAAATGAATAATCTGGATCTGTAGAGATTGATTGAGATGGGAGTCCCCTGTCAGGCTGCTTTGGGTAGGCTGACAGGGGATTTTTTATACACGGACCTGTGCAGATGGAGTATGTTGCGAAGGCGGCGCGCGGGCAGGTTTACATATGGAAGGTTGCTATTGGAAGGGGCCATCGCCGTAAAGTGAAAAGATCTACTTGTCAGATAGGCAAAATAATGATAGAATGGTTGGGATATGCGCAAGGGCGCGCCATAGAGGACGAAAGGAAGAGCAAAAAAGGAGAGTATAGTTATGTCAGGACATTCAAAGTTTGCTAACATTAAGCATAAGAAGGAGAGAAACGACGCTGCCAAGGGCAAGATCTTTACGGTCATCGGGCGGGAGATCGCGGTAGCGGTGAAAGAGGGTGGGCCGGACCCTGCCAACAACAGTAAGCTTAGGGATGTGATTGCCAAGGCCAAGGCCAACACCATGCCCAACGACACCATTGACAGGGGGATTAAGAAGGCGGCGGGGGACGCAAACTCCGTCAATTACGAGGTGCTCACCTATGAGGGGTATGGGCCAAACGGCGTTGCCATCATTGTGGATACCCTTACGGACAATAAAAACAGGACGGCAGCCAATGTACGCAGCGCATTCACCAAGGGCGGCGGCAATGTGGGGACGCCGGGCAGCGTGTCCTACATGTTTGACAAGAAGGGCCAGATTATCATTGACAAGGAAGAGTGCGACATGGACGGGGACGAGCTGATGATGCTTGCCCTGGACGCGGGGGCGGAGGACTTTGCCGAGGAGGAGGACAGCTTTGAGGTTTATACCGGGCCGGATGATTTCAGCGCGGTGCGGGAGGCCTTAGAGAAGCAGGGGATTCCCATGATGGAAGCGGAGGTGACCATGATCCCCCAGACCTGGACTCAGCTTACAGACGAGGACGCGGTGAAGAAGATGAACAAGATCCTGGATCTTTTGGACGAGGACGACGACGTGCAGGCAGTTTACCACAACTGGGATGAATAGTACCCCCTTTTCAACATCCGCAAAATATGATATGATCTTTCTGATGCCATATATGGTGAAAGGATGCGCATGGCCAGAAAAGTTTACCTGGTGGACACCGAGAATGTGGGAACGGCGTGGAAGGAATTACTGCCCGAAAGAGGCGTAAAGGATATGATTATCCTGTTCTACACGGAAAATTCCCCGGGCATCTCCTATGTGGATCTGAACGTGATACGGCAATACCCCTCATCCTTTGATATGATACTGTGTTACCCGGGCAAGAACGGGCTGGACTTTCAGATGATCTCCTACTTGGGATATCTGATCAAGACAGCGCCTAAGACCGAGTACGTGATCATATCCAATGACACGGGGTACGACGCCGCAGTCAAGTTCTGGCGGGACAGGGAGATCGAGGTGTGCCGAAGGAGCAAATCGGAGCTGACGGCTCCAAAGGACAAGCAGGCCGGTGACGGGGACGTCAAAGTCCTGCTGAAACAGTTACTGACAGAAGAAAGCTACACGGAAGAGGATTTGGATAAGATCTGCGAGACGCTGCGCAATTACAGCATCAAGCAGCTGCAAGAGCTGTATTTTGCGCTTCAGAAGGAATTTGGGGCGGGGCCGGGGATGGATATCTACCGGCAGTTAAAACCCCAGATCAGAAACGTTTATAAAAAGTTACCCAAATAACAGCAAATGTGACATATATGGCATCATTTTCCGTGGAGTGAAGGTTTGGGGCTTTGCTGGCGTAGCCCTGCGGGTAACATTTAAGACGTTGCGTTTATGAATGTAAGTATGAAAGTTATACTTTTATGGCCGTATGTGCTGCGTAGTGGAATAGTAACAAAGAATGAAAGTAATGCTTTCGCGGCTGTATGTGCCAAGCGGGCGGTATGGCAACAAAAATGAAAGCAGCGCGGGCAGATGTTTGGAGATCCATGTGAGAGGATCCCAGACATCTGCCCGCGCTGTTTTTTCCTATTTATTTTTCCCGTTTATTTTGCCAGGTATACCGATTAATTGCCGCACTCTACGCTGATGGCGTTAAATTTTCCCAGCAGATCCTGGATCCCTACCGCCTGTTTTTCCTGACCGGCCAGGTCCAGGACGGCTTTGCCCTGATGCATCATCAGAAGGCGGTCGCCGTACTCTGCAGCGTATCTTAGGTTGTGGGTCACCATGATGGTGGTAAGGCCTTTTTCCTTGACGATCTTTCCGGTTAAAACCATGATGGTCTCCGCGGTCTTAGGGTCCAGGGCCGCGGTGTGCTCATCCAGAATCAGAAAGTCAATGGGGGTCATGGCGGCCATCAGTAGGGCCATGGCCTGGCGCTGGCCGCCGGAGAGGACGCCTGCCCTGACCTGAAGTTTGTCCTCAAGGCCAAGGCCCAGGGTCTTAAGCTGGTGGCGGTAGTAGTCTATCCGGCGGCGGTTAGTGCCGGGGCGCAGGTTAAAGGGCTTGCCCTTGTTGTCCGCCAGGGCCATATTTTCCAGGATGGTCATGTGGGGGCAGGTGCCCATAGCCGGATTTTGGTACACCCGCCCTATGCGGCGTTGACGCTTGAATTCAGGCATGTGGGTGATATTTTCCTTTCCTATATATATAGCGCCGGAATCCACGGGGATGCTGCCGCAGATAATGTTCAGCATGGAGGTCTTGCCGGAGCCGTTTGAGCCTACCACGGACAGGAACTGGCCTTTTTTCACGGACAGGTTAAAGTCCTGAAACAGGCACATCTGGTTGACAGTTCCCGGGTGGTAATATTTACAGATATGGTTCAGCTTAAGCATGGACTTTCACCTTCTTTCTTCGCTGGGAGCTTAAGACCAGGGTGGCCAAAAACAGCGCGGATGTGATCAGTTTCAGATCATTGGCTTCCAGGCCAAAGGAGATGGCCAGGGAGATGCAGGCCTTGTAGATCACGGATCCGGCCACAACAGCCGTGGTGGGCTTAAGGGAGAAGGTCCTGCCCAAGAGCTTAAACAGGTATGGCCGGTGATCCGGGCAGAACACCTGGATCCCGATGATCACGCTTGCCAGGCCCATGACAATGGTTCCGGTGCCGACGGAGATCTCGAAGAATCCTTTGTGCTGGCAGTAGACGGAGCCGGCCAGGGACGCGAAGCCGTTGGCAATGGCCAGGCCTGTGATCTTTACAATGCCTTTGTCTTTAGCCAGGGAGGTGACCAGGGTTTCATTGTCCCCCACAGCCCGAAGCAGGCGGCCGGACCTGGTGTTTAAGTACAGATCCAGCAGTATTTTGCAGACCAGCACAAGGAAAAGCAGGATCAGCACAACCGTAAAGGGGCGGGCTTTTGGAGGGACGAGACGGTCCAGATAAGGATTTTCAAAAATCGTCTCCTGGGTAAAGATGGGTACATTGGCCCGCCCGCCGGCAAAACGCAGGTTCAGGGAGTAGAGTCCTGTCATGACAATGATGCCGGACAGCAGATCCCGAACTTTCAGCTTTACATGGATCAGCCCTGTGACGCACCCTGCCGCCGCGCCTGCCAGAAAGGACAACACCAGGGTGACGACAGGATTTTGTCCAGCCAGGATGGCGGAGGCGGTGAGAGCCGCCCCCATGGGAAATGTGCTGTCCACGGACAGATCGGGGAAGTCTAAGATCTTGTAGGTGATGTATACCCCCAGAGCCATCAAGGCGTAGATCAGTCCTTCTTCAAAGATTCCTAATAGCAGTGTCATCATAACCTCCGGATTTTATAGGGTTTATTGGGTGATCTCTGTAAACAGCTCTTTGGCTGTGGAGGTCAGTTCCTCGGGGAGGGTGATCCCTAAGTCGTCGGCCACCTTGGTGTTGCCGTAGAAGGCGGCTTCCTCAATGACCTGAAACTTCATCTCGCTGGCTTTTTGCCCGCCTTTTAACACGACGGCAGCCATTTTTCCGGTCTGCTTTCCAAGGTCAATATAGTCAAGGCCCATGGCTGCCAGGCAGCCGATCTTAACCTGCTCGATCTCGCTTCCGAATACGGGGATGTTCTTTTTGGCCGCTTTGTCCAGGATCACAGGCAGGGAGGCCACCACGGTGTTATCTGTCAGGTTGGTGACGCAGTCCACCTTTTCCAGAAGGGCGTCGGCAGCTAAAGGCACGTCGGCGGTGGTGGAGATACCCATGTCCACGATCTCAAATCCGTACTCTGGGGCGGAAGTTTTGTACTCTTCAATGGCGGATATAGAGTTAACCTCGCTGGTGGTGAACAGGATGCCAATGGTCTTTGCCTGGGGCAGAATGGCCCGTATCATCTGCAGCTGTTTAGTGACGGGAAGTTTGTCGCTGGTGCCGGTGATCTCGCCTGCCGGGGTGCTGTCATTGCCTGCCAGTTCGGCCGCAACAGGGTCTGTGACAGCGGTGTAGATTACCGGGATATCCTTCTTTTTGCCGACGCTGTAGGCGCTCTGGGCCATGGGCGTGGCCACGGCGCAGATTAAGTCCACGTTCTGGGAAGCAAAGTTGGTGACGATCTGGCTGGCAATGGCGCCGTCGGCCTGGGCGTTCTCGTAGAGTATGGTGAGATTTTCGCCCTCCACGATACCTTCCTCGGCAAGGCCTAAGAGAAAACCTTCCCGGCAGTTGTCAAGGGAGCCGTGGGCCGCGAACTGGCCGATGCCCACGGTGTAGGACGTTTTGTCCTCAGCTCCGGTTGTGGAGGGAGCCTGGCCGGTGGGAGAGGCGTTTTCTGAGGATGGGGTGTTTGACCCGCCGGAGTCCGAAGACGTGGAGCATCCGGTAAGGGAAAGGGCCAAAACGGCGGCAAGAGCGGTAAGGGCTGCGGTTTTTATGGATTTTTTCATGGTGAATTCCTCCTCATATAATAAATGTTGATGGATTGCCGGGTGTAATGGGTATCCGTCCTTCTGACTGGTTTGGACCGGCAGGGGACGTCAAACAATTCCGTTTGATCTGGAGGAGGGGCGGAAAGATCCGGAATATTCCGCCATGTCTGTTTGGGGGTTAGGGACCTGGGGACAGGCAGTGGAGGGCGGATGGGCAAGATAAACGTTGCCGATAAAATAAAAAAGTCCCAGGCATGCAATAGTATGCATACTTGAGACGAACAAAATCCGCGGTGCCACTCAAATTGACCTGTCAAAGGTCCTCTTTTCATATACTGACATATATGCCGCGCTGGTAACGGATGCGGAAGCCGTCGATCCCTACTGTCATAAAAAATAGTTCAGGACCGCCCTCAAAAGTCCATTCGGCAATTCCACCCATATCGCGTTCCCACCAGCAGCGACTCTCTGAAATGTTCAGGAAAAGCTTACTCCTCTTTTTCAACGGTTTGTTTTGTTGGTTTGTATAATAATACAGATCAACGGATTTGTCAACAGGAAATTTTTATGGCGGTTTTGGGCGGGCAGTAGTATAATAGGGGAGAATGCTGGTACTGCCTAATTTAAAAAGGCAATAACAGATATTTTCAGGAACAGAGAGAAGCGGAGGAGAACAGGATGAAGCGATTGCTGGTGGTTGTGGATATGCAGAGGGATTTTATTGACGGGAGCCTGGGAACCAGGGAGGCCGTGGCTATTGTGCCGAAGGTGAAGAGAAAGATTGAGGAGTATCTGGCTGACGGACAGGAGGTGGTGTTTACCATGGACACTCATTTTGAGGATTATCTGGATACTCAGGAGGGGCGAAATCTCCCGGTAAAACACTGTATCAAGGGTACAAACGGGTGGAGGCTCTGTGAGGAGCTGGAGGGATTTGAGGGGAGACGGTTTGAGAAGAGCGCTTTTGGGTCTGTGGAATGCGGCAGTTACGCGGCTTTGGGCGGCTATGACAGGGTGGAGCTGGCAGGGCTGTGTACGGATATCTGCGTGATTTCAAACGCCATGGTCATAAAAGCCATGGCTCCGGAGCTGCCGGTAATGGTGGACGCGGAGTGCTGTGCCGGGGTGACGCCAAAGAGCCACAGGAATGCTCTGGAAGCCATGAAGATGTGCCAGGTGGAGGTTCCGGGAATATGATCGGGATAAAGATGAGAAGATCGTGGAAATTGGCAGCGGCAGTGGTGGTGATCGCGGCGGTATGCGCTGCCTGCAAGGGGGGCGGAGAAGCCGGCGGCGGGAATCAGATGGTGGAAGCGGGAGATGAGGCAGCGGGCAGGGATAAGGACGGGGAAATGGCAGGCGGTGACCTGGATGGAGCGGGAGCCGGAGAAGAAAATAGTCGAAGGGACGCAGGATCCGGTGACGGAGAAGGCGGCGGGAAGGCTGCGGAACCCGGGAACGGAGAGGGTGACGGCGGGAAGACTGCGGGATCCGGGGACGGAGAACGGGACGGCGGGAAGACTGGAGGATCCGGGGACGGAGACGGAAGTTTCATGGCCGGGAGCGGGGACGAGGACGGCGGACCGGAAGCTGCGGGATCCGGGGACGAAGAGCGGGGGGATTTTACTGTGGGAACATGGGACGGGCTTACGTTTACAAATCCCTGGCTTAAGGTGTCTATTACTTTTCCCCAGGGCTCCAAGGTGTTTTCGGCAGCAAAAATGCGGGCGCTGGTGGGCACAAGCAGCGAAATTATCGTCAACGGCGGCGGTCAGGGGGATGTTGAGGGAGAACTGTCCCAGGCTTTGAATGTGTATGATCTGATGGTGACCATGCCGGACGGCAAAAGCAGCGTTCAGCTGGCTTATATGAACACGAAGAAGGCGGCCCCGGACAGGGACATCTCGGCAGCGGACTGTCTGGAGGAGATGGCCGGGGAGTTGTCCGCCATCGGGGATATGGGGTATGAGATCAGTCCCATAGAGAAGAGGGAGATCGGAGGCCAGGTCTTTGACGGGTTTTCGGCAAGCCTTATGGGCGGGGCTCTGTATCAGGAGTATTACGGGATCCGGGCAGGGGATCATGTGGCGATTTTGACAGCCAGTTATGAGGAGAGCGGGAGAGAGGCAGTGGAGGCGGTGATCAGGGGGATTGAGATGCCGTAACATGTTCATAGGAGAAAACATGGGGAAAATAGTTAAAGAAACTAACCACAGGGAAGCAGAAAAGGAACAAAACCGCGAACCGCGGATCCGTCAGGCAGTGGAGGCGGAAATGGACACGATCATGGAGCTTTACCGGAAAGCCAGGCAGTTTATGGCTGACCACGGCAATCCCCGGCAGTGGCCGCCTGCCTATCCGCCCGGAGAGATGGTGCTCCAGGATATCCGGGACGGTCACATGTTTGTGTGCGTGGCGGAGGGACAGATCAGGGCGGTCTTTTATTACCGGCAGGGCCAGGAGCCGGATTACCAGGATATCCGGGACGGTCAGTGGATCAATGAGGAGCCCTATGGGGTGGTTCACCGCATTACCTCTGACGGGTCGGTAAAAGGGGCGGGCTCCTTTTGTCTTCAGTGGGCGTTCCTTCAGTGCAAAAATCTAAAGATCGACACCCACAGGGACAATGTGGTGATGCAGAATCTTCTGAAGAAAAACGGGTTTCAGTACTGCGGGATCATCCACATAAGAAACGGGGAGGAGAGACTGGCGTATCAGAAAGGGCCGGATGGTCGCCAGATCCCCAAATCAATAGAAAGGTAGAAAAATGGCAGATTAGCAGATTAGCAGATTGGCAGGCAGAGACCGCTTATTGAGAAATTTTTATCAGTAAGCGGTCTTGACATTTTCAGGAAGTTAGCGTATGATAACATAGAAAATGATAATCAAAATCAAATTTATCACAGGAAAGGAAGCGGTGGATATGCCATTAGCCATGGCTGCGGAGGGCGAGACCAGGACGATCACGGATTTCAGAGGACAGGAGGATATGAAGCGCCATTTAAGAGATCTTGGATTTATGAAGGGAGAGCGGGTGCGCGTGGTGGGAGAGAATGCCGGCGGCATGATCCTTATGGTGAAGGGCGTAAAGGTAGCTCTCAACAGAGGGCTTGCCCACAAGATCATGGTGGCGGATTGACAAGCTTTTGATATCTGAAAGGGAGGTAGACAGTATGACATTGAGAGATCTAAGTCCCGGGCAGCAGGGGACTGTGACAGCGGTTAGCGCAACAGGGGCCATGAAGAGAAGGATCATGGACATGGGAGTGACCCCGGGGGTGGAGATAAAGGTGGTGAAAACGGCGCCTTTAGGCGACCCGGTGGAAGTTCGCGTGAGGGGATATGAGTTGAGTCTGAGAAAGGATGAGGCAGCCCAGGTACAGGTGGAGATGTGAATAGGGGTTAGCCAAAACTAACAGGAGGATGGAAGCGATGAGTGGAATATATGGTGAGAAGAAGGCTTCACCTGAGGGACGCGGCGTGGAGGCGGCTATTGTTATGGCCCTGGCCGGCAATCCAAACTGCGGAAAGACGACTTTGTTTAATGAGATCACAGGTTCTAAGCAGCATGTGGGCAACTGGCCGGGAGTTACGGTTGAGAAGAAGGAGGGCGTTTACCGGAAAAATAAGAGCGTCCGCGTTCTGGATCTTCCGGGAACCTATTCTCTGTCCCCCTACTCTGCGGAGGAGGTAGTGGCCAGGGACTATATTGTGAGGGAAAGGCCAAATGTGGTCGTCAATCTTGTGGACGCCACCAGCATTGAGAGAAATCTTTATCTGACCGTGCAGCTTATGGAGACGGGGATTCCCATGGTAGTGGCTATGAACATGATGGACGAGGTGGAACTTCGGGGGGATAAGATCGACTGTGCCGGACTGTCCGGGGCTCTGGGCATCCCCGTGATCCCTGTGGTTGCCAGGACGGGAAAAGGGCTGGACGGGCTGATGGAAGCGGCTGTAAAGGTGGCCAGGGAAGGCAAAAAGCCTGTGAGGCCGGATATTTTTGGCAAGGAGTTAGCGGATGCTATCCAAGCAACAGCCGACCTGCTGGGAGACAGTGAGTCGGACGAGAATATCTGGAGAGCCATCAAGCTGGCGGAACATGACGAGATCATTACAGGGGAGGTAGACGCCGGGAAAAGGGAGGCGGTGGAGACCCTTGTGAAGGCGGCGGATCAGGCATCCGGCGGGGACGCGGAGGCAGGGATCGCGGACAGCAGATATCAGTACATAGGAAAGCTGGTAAAACAGTGGGTGACCAAAAGCGGGAGAGGCCACAGGGAGACAAAGTCGGATAAGCTGGATAAGATCCTGACAAACCGGATCCTGGCTCTGCCGATCTTTGCGGGGATCATGTATCTTCTGTTTGCCTGTACCTTTAGCGAGAATTTTCTGTTTATACCAGACCTTCCAAGCCCGGGTGTGTATTTGGCCGGGATCGTGGAGGAGGTGTGGGGCCTGGCCGCGGAGACGGTTGTGGCTGCCGTGGAGGGGCTGGGGGCTTCCCCGTGGGCAGTGGGCCTGGTGACCAGCTGCCTGGACGGTATCGGGGCTGTGTTCGGATTTCTGCCTCTGGTGCTTGTGCTGTTTTTGCTTTTGTCATTTTTGGAGGACAGCGGATATATGGCGAGAGTGGCTTTTGTCATGGACCGTATCTTCAGACATTTTGGCTTAAGCGGACGGTCCTTTATCCCTATGCTTATGGGATTCGGATGCTCGGTTCCGGCGCTGATGGCGTCCAGGACTCTGGAGAGTGAAAAGGACCGGAAGATCACCATGATGATTACGCCGTTTATGTCCTGCGGCGCGAAGCTGCCTATTTACGCCATGTTCGCGGCCACGTTGTTTGCGGACAGCAACCAGACCGTGATCGTATTTTCTATCTATATGCTGGGGATTGTGGTGGCTGTTATGAGCGCGCTGCTCCTGAATAAATTTGTTTTTAAAAGCGAGGCTTCAGGTTTTATCATGGAACTGCCCCAGTACAGGATACCCACGGCAAAGAGCGTTGCTATCCACGGGTGGGAGAAGGTGAAGGGGTTCGCGGTGAAGGCCGGTACAGTGATCTTTGGATCTACAGTGCTTATCTGGTTTTTGTCCAGCTTTAATTTTGGCGGCATGTGCGATATGGAGGAAAGCCTGCTGGCAAGTATCGGCAACGGAATTAAGTGGATCTTCACACCCCTTGGCTTTGGAGACTGGCGGGCGTCTGTGGGTGTGGTCACCGGATGGATCGCCAAGGAGAATATCGTGGCCACCTTTGGACAGGTGTTTGGAAATGTCAGCGAGGAGACCGTGGAAGCTATCATGGCAGGGGAGGCGGCTCTGCCGGCCATCGGCCAGGTGTTTACCAGGGCTTCGGCATATTCCTATATGGCTTTCAATCTTCTGTGCATGCCTTGTTTTGCGGCTGTGGGAGCTATGAGGAGGGAGTACGGCTCTTGGAAGTGGACGCTTCGGGCTATCGGGTTCCAGATGGCGACCGCTTATGTGGTGGCGTTGATGGTGTATGTTGTAGGCAATATGGTGTTGTGATCGGTCAGGTGATGAGGGGAGGAGATCGTTTGTCATTGCAGGATAAGAAGAACTATATTTTGCGGGAACTGAAAAAGGGAGGGTGCAGGATCACCAGCCAGAGACAGGTTTTGATCGATGTGATCTTAAGGGACGAGTGCTGTTCCTGCAAGGAGATCTACTATCAGGCCATTAAGGAGGATCCCACTCTGGGGCTGGCCACGGTTTACCGGATGGTGAAGACCATGGAGGAGGCGGGGCTGATCCGGAGGAAAAATATGTACCGGGTTGATTTTGAGGGCGCGGCTGGGTGAGGGGAGTTTGTTGATTTTCGCTGCAAAGTTGAGGCAGCGTCCCCTGTCGGAACCACCTTAAGTGAGCAAATCCTGGCCAGCGAATCCTGTATTTGCCAGGGATGTACTCTCGGAATCTCTCTTGCACCTGCCTTTGTGGATGATTTTCCGTCATATGCACATAAATTTAATCAACGTACGTTCCACGTACGCCTCATAAATTTATGCACATCTGACAAAAAATCATCTCACAAAATCAGGCACAAAGAGACTCCGAGAGTACATAGGGAGGGAAGGGAGGCATGGTGCCGTCCGGGTGAATTTATGCCATGGAGATGAGACCAGGAAAGCAGGAGGGCTGATACCCGACTGATTTCCGCTTTAAGGGAGCAGAGGAATCGTGCTGATGCACGCGCGGTCCCAAACCTAACGGTTGCCGACAAATTCTCATCGGGATGTTTGGCATATCTGAACCCGGACGGCACCATGCCTCCCTTCCCTCCCTGACCTCACGACAATCTTCGCCCTCTTGCTCACTCAATTATACATCAAATCATCTTAGAAATATCGTTCATCTGAGGAGAGTTTTCTCCCATGCCGTCTGGCAGAGAAGAAAGATCTGAATATCAGCCTGCGATCAGGCAGAGATCCAAGAAAATGTGGATAAAGAAATAAAAAATAAGAATGGAAGCAGAAGTTTATTGTCCGGAAAGAGTACAGCAGTTATAATGAAGGAAACAACAGACAGTTCTTGTATGTCTCCTGCAAAGGAGGCGCTGTGAAGAGACAAAAGAAAAACAGGATACCAGAAGAAAAGCTGACAGGGAATCCGGCACAAAATCCGACGGAAAATCCGGTAGGGGAAGACTACTCTGTGGAGGACAGGGCTTTGAAGGAGGCCGCCCGGTTTCTGTCGGTTTTTTCCCTGTTATTTGTGATTTTTAGCGGTTGGAGTATTTGGGGGAAGGGCAGGAGCCGCTCCTTCTTTTGGGGAAAGAAAATGAAGTATGGTATATTGGGGGAAAGTATGGTAGAATAGACGACAGAAGAAAGGGGTGCAGATACTGTTCTGTAAAATATTTAGATACATGCGATATTATTTACATACCGAAAACGTTGTTTCAGAAGAGGGAATCATATTGGAACAGTTGATGACCATAAATTATTTAGAAAAGATCAGTTGAGCATGTCTCAGACTGGAGGGAGCTATGGTTATGGTTACACACAAGATTTCCGACCCCAACGGACTCCACGCCGTCAATGCGGCGGGGCTGGCCCGATTCTGTATGGAGAGCGGGTGTAGGGTTCGGGTGGTCTGTAAGGGAAGCGCCGCGGACGCTAGACAGCTTATGGGTCTGATGAGGCTTAAGGCTAAGCGGGGGGATGTGTTGGAGTTTGAGGTGGAGGGAGCTTCGGAGGAGTGGGCGGCGAAGGAACTTAAAACATTGGCAGGGGAACTTTTATAGACAGAAAAGTTCCCCTTTTCCTAGTAGTTAGGAACATGATTTGTCCCCCGCTGCCCTTGTTTTTCGGTTATGATAAAGACATTCATAGCGAACCCTCCGTATCCCGGAGGCGGGATTTGGGTCCGGCCTGGCGGAATGCGGGGGTGTTTTTAAAAGGGGACCGGACGGTGGAAATGGAGGGAAGCGATCATGCTCAATGACAGACAGGAGAGGCTTCTTGAACTGCTGACAGAAAAGCAGGATTGGATGACCAGCCGCAGGCTGGCTGAGCGTTTGAATGTGACGGACAGAACCATCCGCTCTGATGTGGAAGCGGTGAACAGGCAGCCCGGAAGAATGGGCATTGAGTCCAATGTGCGAAAGGGTTACCGGGCCGTTATGCGGCAGGAGGAGAGCGGCAAAGGAGCCCTGCCGGAACAGGATGTCCATGGGGCGCAGGATATTCCCCAGACGCCGGGAGCCAGGTGCATTTACATGATCCAGAAGCTGTTGTTTGAGAACAGGGAGTTGAACCTGACAAGCTTGCAGAGCCAGATCTATGTCAGCGACTACTCGCTCCAGAATGATCTTAAGCGGATACGGAAGATGATCGAGCCTTATGCAGGGCTTCGGCTGGTGCGGAACTTGGAGTGCGTCTCTCTCCAGGGAGATGAACACATGAAGCGGAAGTTTTACAGAGATCTTTTGGTGGCGGAGGTTCAGGAGAATTTTCTCAATCTCAACAGGCTGGCTCATTTGTATAAGAATTTTGACCTTATTGAGGTGAAGGATATTTTTGTCCAGGTGCTGGAGGAGTACGACTATTCTATCCACGAGTCCATGTTTCCCATGCTCATCGTCCACGCGGGGACCAGCATTGAGCGCATAAGCGCCTGCCACTATGTGGAGATGGAGGAGACAAGGCCGGGCCTGGAGGATACCATAGAGTACCAGATCGCGGCCGCGTTTTTTGACCGGATCGCCAGGCGGCTGAACATCCAGGTGAAGGAGGGGGAAGTGGGGATGTTCGCCCTGGTCATTATGGGGCGGCGGGCCTCCAATTATGCCAGCGACCACATTAAGCTGGGGGAGCGGTGGCTTAACACCAGGCGGCTGGTGGAAGGGTCCCTGGTGCGGCTTCGGGACGTGTTCGGGGTGGATTACCAGGATGACGAGGACCTGGCGGCAGGGCTTAAGATGCACATCCACAGCCTGATCGAGCGGGCCAGAAACCAGGTGGTTATGGAGGATATTTTCCTGGAGGAGATCAAGCAGAACTATCCGCTGGTGTTTGAGATGGGGGTGTGTATTACCGGGTATCTGGAGGAGGAGCTGGGGATCACCATTGCGGACATGGAGAGCGGTTTTCTGGCCCTTCATCTGGGGGCTGCCAGCGAGCGGCTTAATTCTGTCCGTAAATACCGGGCCATGATGATTATGCCCTACAACCAGACATTTTTTGACATGTGCGAGAAGCGGATCATGGAAATGTTCCGGGAGAGGATGGAGATCGTGAAGCGGTGCAGTTATTTTGAGGAGACGGAGGTGAAACGGATCGCGCCGGATCTGATTCTGACGACTACGGCGATTGACCATGCTTTGAATATTCTGACGGTTCCGGTCAGCGTGTTTGTGGATTCGGAGACCGAGGCCAGGATCCTGGAGGCCTTAAATAAGCTGGACAAGAACCGGTTTCGCCTGGAGTTTGCCTCCCATATGGGGCATCTGATACGGAAGGAGCATTATCACCGGTGTCTTACGTGCCAGACTCCTTGGCAGGTTATTGAGGTGTTGTGCGACGGGCTTTGGCGGGAGGGTGTGGTGGATGAAGGGTTTATGGATTCGGTGCTGGAGCGGGAGCGGTTAAGCCCCACCTCATTTGCCAATGCCCTGGCGGTCCCCCACGCTTTTCGGGCTTATGCCAGCAGGTCCACCATCGCCGTGGCCCGGCTGTCCCAGCCTATGAGATGGGGGGGATTTGATGTGCGGCTGGTGATGCTGTTTGCCATCAATGAGAGCGATCAGCGGATGATCAAGATTTTTTTTGACTGGGTGTCCAATATTATCAGCAGTCCCAGACAGCTGGAGAGGCTGACCCAGGAGTGTTCTTATGAGGAATTTGTGGAGAGGATCATGGAGTAGGGAGTCCGGCTTTTGGAGCCGGGCTCTTTTTGGTGATTCTAGCATGGATTAAGCGGAGTTTTAAATTCGTCATATTAGTGTATAATTGAGTGAGCATGGGGCTAGAGTAATCGTGATGCCAGTCAGAGAAGGGAAGGATGGTCCTGTCCGGGTTCAGATATGCCAAACATTCCGATGAGCCCTTAAAGCGG
>ERZ779624.268-NODE-268-length-18373-cov-9.242275_pt1 | contig 18373 bp, 10 predicted proteins | sample MGYA00514190_ERZ779624 | MGnify/ENA primary metagenome ERZ779624 (study PRJEB29562, sample SAMEA4376706) | mouse gut metagenome | isolation source: Cecum | study: EMG produced TPA metagenomics assembly of the A DSS colitis mouse model was used to assess the... | reverse complement strand
GCAGGTTGTAGAACTTGGCGAACCGGGTTTTGGAACGGAACCCCGTCCCCTCCGGCTTCAGCTCCATGGCCGTCACCTTCTCCCCGAAGTCCGCCGCCCAGTTGTCAAAATGACGGTGGCCGTTCTTCACCAACGTGTCGAACTGGAGATAGCGCATCATGGTATAAAGCTCAACCATTGAATTGCTGATGGGCGTACCCGTAGCGAAAGTGATGCCCCGCCCGCCGGTGATCTCGTCCATGTAGCGGCATTTGCCAAACATATCGCTGGATTTCTGGGCGTCCGTCTGGGCGATACCCGCCACACGGCTCATTTTTGTGTGGAGGAACAAATTTTTGAACGCATGGGCCTCATCCACAAACAGCCGGTCCACGCCCAGCTCCTCAAAGGTCACCACATTGTCTTTTTTCTTACTCTCGGTCAGCCGTTTCAGCTTGGCCTCCAGGTTTTTCTTGGTTTTCTCCATCTGTTTGATGGTGAAGTGGTCGCCGTCATCCTCCTTTGCCTCCTGGATGGCCTCTATGATCTCGTCGATCTGGTCCTGGATGACGGCCTTCTGGCGCTCCGGGGACAGGGGAATCTTCTCAAACTGGCTGTGCCCGATGATTACCGCGTCATAGTCGCCGGTGGCGATCCTGGCGCAGAACTTGCGGCGGCGTTTGGGCTCAAAGTCCTTTTTGGTAGCAACCAGCACCTTCGCGCCAGGGTACAGGCGCAAAAAATCGCCGCCCCACTGTTCCGTCAAGTGGTTGGGGACGACGAAAAGGGATTTCTGACACAGACCCAGCCGCTTGCTCTCCATGGCGGCGGCAACCATTTCATAGGTCTTACCCGCGCCCACACAGTGGGCCAGCAACGTATTTTTGCCGTAGAGAATATGGGCCACAGCGTTGCGCTGATGGGGCCGCAGGCTGATCTCCGGGTTCATACCCACAAAATTGATGTGAGAACCGTCATACTCCCGGGGCCGAATGTTGTTGAATTTATCGTTGTACTTCCGGCACAGGGTTTCCCGGCGCTCGGGGTCCTTGAAGATCCAGTCCTTGAACGCCTCGCCGATGGCCTCCTGCTTCTGCTGGGCGATGGCGGTCTCCTTCTCGTTGAGAATGCGGACCTCTTGGCCGTTCTCCCACCGCTTGTCAAAAACGCGCACATCCCGCTGGTTAAGGGACGCCTCAAACAGCTCGTAGGCGTTGACCCGCTTGGTGCCGTAGGTGGTGTAGGCTCTGACGTTATCCTTGCTGTCGGCACTCTTGTTCAACACCCGCCATTCGCCGGATGAATCGGAGTACATCAGCTTGATCTTGTCATCCCGCAGCTTTTCCGGGGTCTGGCACAGCTCATACATGAACTGCTGGTAATATTCTGGGTCGATCCAGGACGCGCCAATGCGGACGCTGATCTCCGAGGCGGCGAGGTCCTTGGGCTGCACCTGCTCCAGCTTCTCCACGTTGACCGCGAACTCGGGGTGGTCCTCCGCCGCGAGGCGGGCCTGGGCCAGCTTCCAGCGCACATCGCCGGACAGGTATTCGTCCGCCGCCTGCCAGCCCCGCAGGGCGCTCTCCCTGTCCCCATCCAGGTCAAAGGGGCCGGTGGCGGGGTCCTTAAAAATAATGCCCTCCAAATCGGCCACGATCTGGGGGATTTTATCGGGCCCGCCCATCAGGCCGGCCATGTACTCCAGGTCCACCCGGGCTTTCTCCCCGATGGACACCGCCAGGGCCTCCACCGCCGTGTCCACGCTGGTGACGGCGCGGCGGTTCTGGATGGTGCGCTTGGTGAACATATCCGCCTTGCGCTCCAGATTGCCGTCCTCATCCAGCACCTCCAGCGAACACAGCAGGGGATAGGCGGAATCCTGTTCAAAGGCCATCTTATTGCCAAAACTGTTCAGTAGACCGTGTTTTTTGGTGAATTGGTCGTAGAGGCGGTTGAGCTTTTCCTGTTCCGCTTTTACCGTGTCGTCCTTGGCGTTTTGCAGTTGGAGGTCGATGAGCTTCCGGGCACAATCCCGAATGGCGATCATGCCTTTGACACGTTCAGCGGGGGTCTTGCCCAGTTCTACCCGCGTCATGCGGGAATTTTCTCGGAAATAGAGCCTGCCCTCATGCAGCGTGTAGCTGAAATTGCGCACAGATGGGTCGGCGGGTATGGATTCCAGAGCTTCGCCGGTCTGCTCATCCGTGGCCTCCAGCTCCAGCAGCTCCTTGTCCGGCAGGGCGAGGTTCTGGACGGCCCCGGCAAGCTGCTGGGAAAGGTTTGCCCCCTCAATGGGGGCTACGGTGTAGTCCTGGTGGCCGTACTGGGTGCTGTCCGAGGTGGGGGTGCCCAGCACCATGTCCGGGTGCTCCAGAAAATAATTGTTGATGTGAAAGCCATCGTCATTTTCACCTGCTCCCACCCAACTGGGCAACTCCACGGCGGGTCGGTCCCGTTTTTGCAGAAAAATGATGTCGGACACCACTTCCGTTCCGGCGTTGGCCTTAAAAGCGTTGTTGGGCAGGCGGATGGCCCCCAACAGGTCGGCCCGCTCCGCCAGATATCTGCGCACGGTGGAATCTTTGGCGTCCATGGTGTAGCGGCTGGTGACAAAGGCCACGATCCCGCCGGGGCGCACCTGATCCAGCGCCTTGGCGAAGAAATAGTTGTGGATGTTGAAGCCCAGCCTGTTATATGCGGGGTCGTTGACATGGTACTGTCCAAAGGGCACGTTGCCCACCGCCAGATCGTAGAAATCCCGCCTGTCCGTCTTTTCAAAGCCGTCCACGGTGATGTCGGCGTTCTGGTAGAGCTGTCTGGCAATCCGCCCTGTGAGGCTGTCCAGCTCCACGCCGTACAGCTTGGCCCCGGACAGGGACTCCGGCAGAAGCCCGAAAAAGTTGCCAATGCCCATGGAGGGCTCCAGCACGGTCCCCGGCTTAAAGCCCATGTTCTCCACCGCCTGATAGACGGCCTTGATGACGGTGGGGCTGGTATAGTGTGCGTTGAGGACGGTGGACCGAGCGGAATTGTACTCCTCCGGGGTGAGCAGCTCCTTCAGCTCGGCGTACTCCTTGGCCCACTTGGGGTCGTCCGGGTCAAACGCCTTGGCGATGCCGCCCCAGCCCACATAGCGGGACAATATCTCTTGTTCCTCGGGTGTGGCAAGACGGCCCTCCCCCTCGATCTGCTTCAAGGTGCGGATGGCCGTCACATTGTACTGATATTTGGTTTTCTCACCGCCCGCACCCAGGTTATCATCGGTGATGTGGAAGTTGTGCCGCTCCTGGGCGGGCCGGGGGGCTGGCGGTTCCGGCTGGCCGATCTGCCCGCCGTCAAGCTCTACCTGTTCCGGCTCTGCTTCGGGGAGCTGTACGGGATCATCCGCCGCATCATGAGCCGGAGGGCTTGCTGCAACAGTTCCTTCCGGCGCTTCCTCCTGCCGGAGCTGGTGCGCCATCTCAGCGGCGATGTACTCCTCGCTGGTCAGCACGTCCTCCACAGACTCCCGCACATAGGGGATGGGCGCAGAACGGAAAACAGGGAACCAGCCCCGCAGGTCCAGATCCAGCAGCTTGACCTCGTTGTTGGCATAGTCCACGCTGTCGATCTTCATGCGCCGCCCGTCCATCATCAGCTCCATGCCGATGGGGATATAGTCGGCGGCATCGCTCTCTTGGATGATCTCATAGGGCGTGTCGGGACCGCTCTCCGGGTCGGGGCGGGCCAGCACTACGCTATGCCCGTGTTCCAGCAGCTTTTTGAGCACCGCCTGCCACGCCTCCCGGCTCCCGGTGGCGGGCGTCTGCCCCAGGCCGGGAATTTCCAGCACCGGCGCTTTTGTCCCCAGAGCGGAGGACGCCTCCTCGGCATCCTTGCCGTAGAACATCATGAACTCTCCCACCTGGACGCCCACCAGCTTGTCCGGGTGCTGGGCTTTCAGATTCCAATATTCTTCCGCATGAGGCGCGAAGTCGGGTTCAACAGGGACAGTATCAGCGTTTTTCGGCTGCTCCGGCACACCTGCCCCGGTGGGTTCGGGCACCGCCTCCGGCGCTGGGGGTGCTGGGATATTACCCTCGCCCTGTTCCGGCTCTGAACGTTCCACGCTGGGGCTCCCATGGAGGAAACCGTCCAACTGTTCCTGGTAGAGCGCACGGAGAATGGGCACGATCAGATTCCAGGTCATGGACACCCTGGCGCCAAACTTATCGTGGATGTTGACCTCAAAACCGTCCCTGTTGGCGAAATAGGCCGCTTGGTCCCCGGACAGCAGCTCCATGTTTTCAGTAGCACCGGCGTAGGTGTCCGCCATGTGCTGGGCGATGCTCAGATTGTCCTCACCAGCCTCAATGTACCCCACAATGGCCGCTTTATCTTTCAGCTTCAGCAGACCGCCATTGCCCGCCAGGGCTTCCCGCAAATCAGCGTTCACGTCCGGTAGGTAGTCGGTGAGATAGCGGGTCATGGAACTGTTGCGGAGGTCTTGCAACAATTGGCGGTTAAACTCTCGCCTGCCCATCATGAAAGACACCGCAGGCGATACGCTTTGGTCCCAAAGCTCCACCTGGGCGTCAAAGCACCGCCGTATTGTGAAGGGCTCTCCCTCTAAATAGACAGTATCGCCAGCTTTATAAGCCGGGGCCATGGGGTCGCGGACAGATGAAGCGCTGACATGCTGTTCTGTCGCATCTGTGTCGGCGGGTGCCGCCGCAGGCCGCTGTATCGTCCCCCTGGCGGTCCATGTCACATACTCGGGCTTGGGCGTAGGGGGCGCGCCCTTTGCCCACTCTGGGGCATCGGGGCTTCCGGCGTATCGCTCCAGTGCGTCCCGGCTGTCCGGCACATCCTGGTAATTGCGCTCCATCAGATCTTCGATCAGCCACTCCTGGAATCTTGGCAGGGTGTGGTACGCGGACTGCATATCGGGGTCGCCGGTGGCAATGAAATTAAAGTAGGCGGGCAATTCCTTGACCAGCGTGTCTCTGGCAGTATTATAGTCGATGCTGCGGTCCCGCAGGTAATCGTACAGCCAGCCCCGACTGATCTCCCGGTCCAGCATATCCAGGGCGCTTCGGTAAAGGGTGACGGGGTTGGACAAAGTGATAACGGTAGGATGATCCGCCTCCGTCTGCTCCGGCTGAGTCTGGGAGAGCATGGGATAGGTTTCGCTGATGATCTCCTGATGGAGCCGGTTGTGAAACGCAGCATTGTCATAATACTGCCGCAGAAAATCTGTGTTCTCCGCGCCTATCGTGCGCGCCGCCCGTTTGACAGCCTCGCCGCCCTCCAAATAGGCGTTTTCCTGGTCAGAATTGGCACAGGCGTTTTGATAGGCCGTATCCGCCAGCACCATCTCCTTGACCATGGGCGCGTAGTGCTCGTAAATTTCCTTAACAGTGGGATTCTCGCCCAAAGAATTTTCCACTACCTGTGCGGCGGCGGGCTGCACGGTGTTCCCGTCCTCATCAAAGAACAGCCGCACATCCTCGCCGTCCCGGTCCACCACAGCCTCTTTTTTGATGTAGCCCTGCTCGCTGATGTTTTTGAACCAGCCCTGGGCAAAGGTGTTCAAATCGCTCCGCAGTCTGGGGACCCATCTGCCGGGTTCCGGGTATACCTCCTGATAAATCTGGATCGAGCCATCCTGCCGGAAGGTCAGCGGTTCCAACGTTCCCTTCTCACGGTCCACCCGGAAGGTCATTTCCGGGTCATACATCAGATCACCGTTCAGCTTATATGTGTGGCTGATGGCCAGCGTGTCCTCATTGAGCCATTCCAGGTGCAGGGGCATCATGCTCTCCCCAGCTTCCAGCTTCAGATAGCGGTACTCGCCGCTGACCAGCTCGGGGAACAGCTTTGCCAGGGTGCGGTAATTGAGCTCCGGCTTGGTACGTCCGGGCTTTCGGGAGGCGGGAGCGGCATATGTGGCCGATACCGCTTTGGTGAGCTCCGTCCTTAACTTGGCGATCAGCTTTTCAACCGCATCACGGTCAGATTCCGTGAAGCTGAATGTAACGTCGCCATGGTCATGGACAAACTGCGCGTGCTCGATCCCAGCGCCGTCCATGAGCCTTTTCACCAGCGGGGCCTCCTCCGCCGTTACCGTGGCTTCATAGTTGGGAACCGCAGTTTCAACCGCGCCAGCCTGCATTTGCGCTTCATAGCGGTCAATATCCTCTGCCGTCAGCCATTCGGGTTTATCGGGCAGGAGAGCGTACAATTCCCGCATTTTGGCGATCTGTGCCTCTATGCCCCCCTCCGACAAATGCTTTTGAGCGCGGCCACCCGCCCCCAAAAAATATTCGCAGTCAGATTTCAACGCGCTTAGGCGGCGGTATTCAAACTCAAAATTGTGAGAGACAACATCAGGGCCATCGCTGTTCTCCATGGTCTGCTCATGTTCCTGCTGGAGCTGGGTTTGCGCCGCGCCGGTGCGCTCCAATGTTTCCACCCGGCGTTCCATGGTCTGCCCATCCACAGGCATGAGGGTGACAGCATGATTTTCCCGCAGCTTTTCCACATTCTGATCCAGCATATGGGCTGGGAACCCGCACAGCTCCACCCGTCCTACGCCGCCGACAGGCCGGGTGGTGAGGGTCAGCCCCAGCAGGGCGGCGGCGGTCTTGGAATCCTCGCCGTACAGTTCAAAGAAATCGCCCACCTGATACAGCACAATGCTCTCCGGGTGGGTGTCTCGTATTTCAAGGTATTCATCCCACCAGGGGGCGCGGGAGCTTTCCTCCTCCGCCTGGGGCGCGGCGGGTTCAGCGGCGGGGGGTTCGCTGGCCTCCGGGGCCGGTACGGAGAACAGGTCAAAAGAAATCTGCCCATCATCGCCCTCTGACACTGAGGGCTGCATCTTCTGCCTTAAAGCACGGGCCGCAGCCGCCAGCTTGCCCTCCGGCTCCGTTTGGCCCTCCTGCTGGGCTTGGCGGATTTGTCGGGCCTGTTCCGCTTTCTGGGCCTCCCTTTCGGCTTTTTGGGCATCTTTCGCCGCCTGTTTTGCCTGACGCTCCGCTTCCAGCTCGGCCTCCGACAGCGGTTTGAACAGGGAGTATTCGCCCCGCCGGAATGCCTCCACATCCCGCAGGACGGGGGCCATGCGCTGGTAGGCTTCGCTGTCCGGGGGCACAGCGGCCAGGATATTGAACATCTCCTGGGCCAGCCTGCCCCGCGCCACGGGATCGTAAGGCCGCAAAGCGCCGAAAATCATCTTAACGGCCCCGTCCATATCAAATTTGGGAACTTTTGTCCGGTTGGGGTCGGCCTGATAGAACCAATAGATTCTCCGAGCCAGCGTTGTAGCCTCATAATCTGGCAGGCGCTCTCGTTCCTGTTCGCTGAGATAGTTCCCGCCGTCGATCAGCGCCCGGACGCGCTTCTGCACCTGGTTCCAGTTCAGCCGGATGGTGGCATATCCTTTGAAGCCGGATTCATCATCCTGCCGGGTGAATTTGATCCCCTTGCTGTCATGCCACTCATCATACCCGGTATAGGAGGAACCGCCGTCGCCGTATGCCTCCCGCAAAAACTTGGCGCACTCCTGGGCGTTGTGGCCCTGCACAAAATAAGAATAAATGCTGAATTTTCCATCCGCATAGCTGCTGCCCCCCAGGAGCAGGCGGTCAATTTCATCCTCGGTGATAAAGCTGGCCCTGCCGGGGACAAAGCCCTCCGCCGCGTGAAATTCCTGGCGGGGCGTGAACAGGTTTACTACATCAACCAATAATGCCTGGGGGTCTGGGTGGTGCCTGGAGCGCAGAAGGCCGGTGTTACGGTCATAGGAGCCCGCAAACTCGGCCAGCTCCCGCACGATCTGCTGGCGGCTGGCCGGGTCCTTCAGCAGTCCGGCGATCTCCTGCGTATCGTCCGGAAAACCCTTGCCTAAGAAATGCTGGGAAACCGTGGGCAGAAGGTTTCGCTCCCGTGCGCTGTCGCTGAAATCCTGGCGGAGATGCCACAGCTTTCCCGCCAGCTCCCGGTATTCGTTGTCCTCGGCGGCGGCGATCTTCTCCTGGCTGGCAAACCGCCCCTCCCGCAGGAGACTGGACACCATAACGGCGGCGTTCACCCAAGTGACCAGCGTACTGCCGGGGCCGAACGCCGAGCGCCCCTGGGCGATGCGCAGCCCCTCCTTGCTGAACCAAAGGGAATAGTCCTGCCCGCCGACAGACACGCCCTTGCCGCCCTCGCCAAACTCCTTCTCCATAAAGGACGCGGCGGCGGACCCGGTGGGGTTCTTCTGGAAAAACGCCACAATGTGTTCCATGCTGTGCTGGCCGTTGCCGCCGCAGGTCAAGGCGCGGTTTACCACCTCATCCGGTACGCGGAAGGTGGGCAGCTTGATCTCCGCCTGCCGCGTTTCCTCCGCCTGGGCCTGGGCAATGCGTTCCACCTGCTCCTCCACCGGGGGAAACAGGTGAAATGGCGCAGGGGCGGGTCCCTCAGACAAAGAAACGGCGGGCTCATCGCCCGCCGTCTGCTCTGTATCCTGATTTACCTGTACACGATCTCGTTCAGCACGATCTCCTCCGCCTGCTGGGTGAAGTTGTTCACCGCCTGCACCCAACCCATCTGGTCTCGTGCCTTCATCGCTTCGTCCACGCCGTTGCGCTTCTTCAGATCGGCCACCATCCTGTCCACCTGCTCCCGCGCCTGCTGATCGATCTCCCGCAGGTGGGGATCCAGCCGTCCGGTCAGCAGCATCGACGTGTACGTCCCGCTGTGGTGCTCTTGAAGAAAGCTCTCCCTCATCCGGCCGTACTTGCCCAGGGGCATTTCTTCCTCGGCGTCCTGCCCGTCCATCATCAGGTCGGGGATCAGGTAATCGCCCACCTTCGTGTAAGTCAGCTCCATGTTCACCGCTCCTTTCTTTACTTTCGTGCTTTACAGTGCTAAATTCTTTTGCATCCTCAGTATAGCCGATTCCCTGAGAAAATGCAAGAGGTTTTTCCAAATTTTTCTTGTTGTTTTTCGCCTGCTCCCGGTCCCAGGTCTTGACCGCCCTGCCAATCTCATTGAGCAGTTCCCTGGACACCGCGCTAGCGGCATTGCCCAGGTGGTGGAGGACGGCAGGGGTGGAGAACTCGGTGATCCCCGCTAGATCGCCGTCCTCCATGAACTCGGCGGGGTCCAGGCCGCAGCGGGTGAGAACGGCGTACTGGACGCTGGCTGTGAGCACGTCCCGAAAGCGGACCTCCAGATTGAGGTCGTCCAGCTCCTCCAGCAGACTGTTTTGCACGTCATAGGCCAGATCGGTCAGGCGGTCCCGGTAGACCTCGTTTACCGCCCTCGCCGCCAGCTCCATGATTTGTTCCCCGATATCCCCATCCCCGGTGGGACCATACCGCCGTTCCAGCGCGTTCAGCACGGCGGCATGGTGGTCCTCCCGCATTTCCCACAGGTAGGGCGTTTTGGCCCCCTTCACCGGGCGGGTGTCTGACACGTCAAAGACGTATTCCAGCGAGGGTCTGCCCCGCTTGTCCTTTCGGATGAGGGCGATCCCCTTGGAACCGGGTTTCACCCACCGCCTCATGGTTTCGTTCCACAGCTCCATGCTGGCGCAGGCGGTGGCATCCGGGCGCTGGGCGTAAATCAAAAGCTGTTCATCGAAGGGATATTTGTATAAACGGCTGCTGGTGGACAAATACCGCTTCCAGCCGTCTACGCTGTGTGTGACGGCATGGGCGGTCTGGTTTGCCAACTCTGACACATATTGTAGCTTGTTTGCCATGAAAACCTCCTTATTTCAGTGTGAAAAAGCCCGGAGGGGAATCTCCCCTCCGGGCACAGCCAAGATATTCTATATGTTATTCCTGTTTGAAGTCCACAATATTTGCAATACGTTTGGCCCCAGAGCAATAGATATACTTGTACCCTATCTCCCCTATATCCTCAACACTGTCCTCAGTATGCACAGTTGTGATATGATATTTACAATAATAGCAGTTGTCAAAATAATTAGCATACGGCTTTTCATGCCATATGCGACAACGGAGGGGACACCCATCAACGTGTAATGCAAATCCTCGCTGGACGATAGGCTTCTTATCCGCAGCACGGAGAAACATCTGATAATATTGTTCCGCTTTTGCATTATACACCCATGTCTTTTCTTCGCAATTATCAAGCAAAAGGTGGGACAACTCTTCTGGTGTTACAGTGCCATTACGCTTGCTTAGGTCAATTTCAAGAGTAGAAACTCGTGCTTCTTTCAGTTTAGCCAGCTTTCTTTCATCAATGCCGTGTGTTACATAGATTTCAATGAAGAAAAATTTCTTTCCGCTATACACAACAACATCAGGAATCACATTTCCAAAATATTTTTCACAGTCAACACGGTCAATATCAATCTCCATCGCTTCATGAATAAGTTCATCTGGCCGACAAGAATCAGGGAATTTAAGAGAAACAGCAGGAATTACCATTTTCTTCGCTTTGCTCAGAAGTTCTTTTGCGGCAAAATGCAAGGCTGATTCACCGCTATACTCGCAATTTGTTTTAGCATAGTGTGCAAAATGGTGGCTCAGTTGTTCGCCCTTTCGCGCAATCAGTAAACCATTGCATACTGGGCATTTGCATCCACACTTCCGCCCTCGTTCAACTTCAGAAATATGTACAATTTTTTCATTTCTTAATGCAAATACAGGATTGAATTCCCCTTTGTTCATGAAACTTCCTCCTGCCCCAGTTTTCCCTATATTACTACGATGTAGAGAAAGATTCAAGCAATGACACAGAAAGAGGATTTCTCAACTATTGCGCCGTTTCTCATTCATCCTGTCCAACACCGCCCGCTGTGCCGGGGAGGGGACGCGGGGCGGCGATACCTTCAGCCACTTTTTGGGCAGCTCAAAGGTAAGCCCGCCCCAGCGGTTGGCGTCGGTCTGGCGCACCTGCTCCGGGTGGGTCCGGCACAGCGCCAAAAGCCGCCCCTTCAAAGCCTCGTTGTGGGTGTAGATGCTGGCGGTGCGCTCGGCCTCATTGAAATTGATAATCGTTTCCTGCTCAATTTTGGTCAGCTTCATGACATCAACGCTCCTTCCCAGGGCTGTGTCTGCCGGGGGAACCGCCGCCTTGGGAGCGGTCCGCCGCCTCCCGCTGGCACTGTTTCAGATTGTCCCGCAGGGAGGGTTTGGGGGCAGTACGCTCCTCCATTTCCCGCATGGCGGCGTCCTGTAAGGCTTCCAGTATGTCAAGGGACACAAGCTCCAGAGGAGAAGCGCCTAAAACCGTCCTGCACTCTAAAATATTCTGCGCGGCCAGCCGGTGGACCTGCTCGGGGGTGTCCCGTATGTCCGCCGCCACCTCCATCCGCCCGTCATCCAACTGCCGCATGGTTTTTTTATCATATAGGGTGTAGTCGTAGGTGGTGTAGCAGTCCTCGCGGGTATAATCGCGGTCATCCTCGCTGGTTTGGACATGGAGGTATGTGGTCCCGCCCACCAGAAAAAGGGCTTCGTCCTCGGATGCCAGCTCATCGGGTCTGGGGGCGGTGTTGTTGATGATGCCGTCGATCTGGTTGCAGTTCTGTTCCATACTCAGCTCGGCAGCTTTCAGAAAGTTTTCCAACAGACCATGCAGCTTATTGTAGGCCAGCAGGTCCACGGACCAGCACGACAGCACCCCCGCCTGCTTAAACGCAACGATGTCGCCGGGTTTTACGAAACCGTTGGCCCGGTATTCATCCAGTATGGCAGGGGCATCCACGCCCTCCATGATTGGGCCGGTGGCAATCAGGTCAAAACCGCTTTCCATGGGGCTTCCTCCAGACAGCCGCACCCGCTCCAAACGTATAGAACGGTCAGCTATTTCCCCAGCAGCAAAGCGGTAGACCGCCGCCGCATCCCCCGGATAGGAAAGAAACCCGGCTTCTCGTTTCCGGGCCGTTTCTTGATCCATCACGAATCCTCCTTGGTCAGGGCAAGGGCCTCCCCGGCAATACGGGAAAGCTGCTTCGCAAGAGGGAGCACTTCGCCATACACAGCACACACAGCGCCAATGACCGCCCAGACAGCATCATCCACCGCCGTCAGAACTCCCTCGTTCCCCGAACCAGCCAGCTCCCGCAGGGCCTCCACTGTTTCCTCACTCAGCCCCAGCCGCGCCGTCAGCTCCTCCGCGCTGGGAAACCCGTCCCCAACCTCCAGGAACCACTCATAGGGCATCCCAAAGTAGTTGGCAATGCTCTGAAACTGATACACGTCCGGGACGCTGGACCCGTTCAGCCAGCGGTTCACCACCGGAACGGACACGCCCAGGTGACAGGCTAAATCCTCGCGGCGCACTCCGCTGATGATCAGCAGGTCCCGCAGGCGCTGGTCAAAATTTTTGGTGTTTTCCATGTTCACGATCCTTTCCTCCTGTCGTTAAATTCCAGCTCAAAGTGGACATATTTCCCGCCGTCGTCCACCATCACCACCGTGGCGTCATAGAAAACGCCTTTCTTCTCCGAGAACAGGCCGGACACAGCGGCGCGCCCGCTTTTTAAGAGCGCGGCGGCGATCTTCCGCGTGAGCTCCTTACGCTTACTGGCAAAAAAGCGGTTGTTCTTCCACAAGGCAAAGCCACAGGGCGGCGTGTCGTAGTAGCCCTCACAGAAGAAGCTCTTTTTGCCCTCCACTACGTTTTTTCCGCACCGGGGGCACTTGCCAACCACCGTCCGCCCGGAACGGGACAGGGCGGAGGAGGCCACGGCCACATTGGCATAGCTCTTGACCAACTTGGTGAGCATATCCACGATCCCGGCCATGAAGTCCTCCGGGGCCAGCTCGCCCCGTTCCACCGCGCCCAGCCGTTCCTCCCACTCCGCCGTCAGCTTGGCGGATTTGAGCTGGTCCGGCATAGTCAAGCACAGGGCAAGCCCCTTTTCGGTGGGGATCAACTGCCTGCCGTCCCGCTCCACATAGCCGGAGCGCACCAGCTTCTCAATGGTGGCGGCGCGAGTGGCTGGGGTGCCTAATCCGACACGCTCCACGTCCTCCAGCTTGGCAAAATCCTCCGCGCTGGCATGTTCCATGGCCGCAAGCAGAGTGTCCTCAGTAAAGCGCGGCGGGGGCGCTGTCGTGCCCGATTTCAGCAGCGCGTCCCCGCCTGCCAGCGTTTGGCCCTCGGCCAGCTCCGGCAGGGTGGAAGGCACTTCCTTTGGGATCTTTTTCAGCGTCACGAGATAGGCCCGCTCTGCTTCCTTCCAGCCCATGGCCGTTTCAGTCCGACCCCCAGCGGTAAAAGAACCGCCGCCACATTCCAGTGTGACAGCGGTTTCGGCATAGGTATGAGGTTCGCCCACCGCGCACAGCAGACGGACGGCAATCATATAGAGGACGTTCCGCTCCCCGGTGGGCAGGGCGGCGAGGTCGGCCCCGGCGATTTCCGCCGTGGGGATGACGGCGTGGTGGTCGGTCACCTTGGAGCTGTCCGACACCTGGACGGCGTTCACCGGGAAAGACAGCCCCTCCATGCAGGACAGTGCCCCGGCCACAGTTTGGCACAGCGCGGGCAGGCCGTCCGCCATATCCTCCGTCAGATACCGGCTGTCCGTCCGGGGGTAGGTGGTCAGCCGTTTCTCATAAAGGCTCTGCAAATAATCAAGAGTTTCCTGAGCGGTGTAGCCGAACAGCCGGTTAGCTTCCCGCTGGAGGGTGGTTAGGTCATACAGCTTGGGGGGCCGCTCTGTCCGCTCCGTCTGTTTCACGCCCACCACCGTGACGGATGTGCCCAGGCAGGCCCGCCGCAGCTTCTCCGCCTCCGTCTTGGACTTGATCCGCCCGCTTACCGCCGTCAGCCCATCCAGCTTCAGCTCCACCGTGTAGAATTTCTCCTTCTTAAAGCTGGTAATGGCCGCTTCCCGCTCCATCAGGAGGGTCAGCGTAGGGGTCTGAACCCGGCCCACATTCAGCGTTGACCCCTTATAAAGCGTTGAAAAGAGCCGGGTGCCGTTGATGCCCACCAGCCAATCCGCCTTGGCGCGGCACAGGGCGGCGGCGTAGAGATTGTCGTAGTTGGCGCTGTCCAGCAGATGGTCAAAGCCTTTGCAGATGGCAGTTTCCTCCATAGAGGAGATCCACAGCCGCTTCACCGGCTTCGTACAGCCGCACAGATGGTAGACCAGCCGGAAGATCAGTTCACCCTCCCGGCCCGCATCGGTGGCGCATACGATGGATTCCACCCGGCTGTCCTTCATCAATCCGTCCAGAATATCGAACTGTTTTTTGGTGTCCGGCAGCACCCGGTACTGCCACTCGCTGGGCACGATGGGCAGGTCGGCATAGTTCCACTTGGAATACTTGGGGTCGTAGGCGTCGGTGGGGGCCAGCTCCACCAGATGGCCGATGCACCAGCTCACCAGCCAGCCGTTTCCTTCCATGTAGCCGTCCCGTTTCTCCGAGGCTCCCAGCACCTGGGCGATAGCTCGGGCCACGGACGGCTTTTCAGTGATTACTAGCTGTATAAGTCTCACGTCCTTTCTTAACTTACCGCAATACGATCAGCGGCAATCTCGCAGTATGCGGGGTTGATCTCAACGCCGGTGAAACTGCGCCCGAGGCGTTTGGCGACAATGCCGGTGGTGCCGCTCCCGGCAAAGGGGTCCAGCACCATCCCACCCTCCGGGCACCCGGCCAGTATGCACGGCTCCACCAGCTTTTCCGGGAATACGGCACAGTGAGCGCCTTTGAAATACGCCGGACACAGACTCCATACGCTCCGCTTGTTCCGGGTTTTCCCGTCCCCGCCTGGTTTCAGCGGACCGTTTGTTTTCCCTGGCTGACGAAACGACCCCTTTTGGTGGGCGATGTCCTGCTTCATGCGGGCTATGGTGCTTTCCGCCACCGGCTCCCGGATTGCTGGCCCATGGAAATAGTAGCGGTCAGACTTGGACAGCAGGAAAATGTATTCGTGGCTTTTGGTACAGCGATCCCGAACGCTCTCCGGGATGCACCTGGTTTTGTTCCAGATGATATCCTGCCGCAGATACCAGCCGTCCGCCCGCAGCGCAAAGGCCAGCATCCAGGGAACCCCGAGCAGGTTTTTGCCCCGGTAGCTGTCCCCGATGTTGACCCATAGCGTCCCATCCATGCGCAGGACGCGCCGCACCTCCCGAAACACGTCCACCAATTTGGCGATATACTCCTCCGGCGAGGACTCCGCGCCGATCTGTCCCACAGTCCCGTAGTCCCGCAGGCCGTAGTAGGGCGGCGAGGTCACACAGGTGTGGACGCTCTCCGCCGCCAGGGTGCATAACTGTTCCCGCGCGTCACCGCAAAGGATTGTCTCAGCCATTCGACACCCCGCTTTCCGGCTGCGGCCTGTCGATGAACTCAAATTCCAGAGGGCTTTTGCATATCCCGCTGCACAGGTAGCCGCTTTGGAACGGCACACCCCAAAACTGCTTTCCGTCCGCTCCGACGTAGTTCACCCTCGGACTGAGCCAGAGCATTTCCACCCGGTTCTCTTTGAACAGCCGAAACCGCTCCCGGCTGTCAAAAATGCCCTGGAAATTGATGAGCATGGCAAAGGGCTTCCCAATGGCGTACAACCGGGCCAACACCTGGTTTTTCAAGCTGTAGGGCGGGTTGCTGATGATGTAGGCGCACTCCGGAACATCGGTCAGAAAGAAATCCTGCCCGGTCTGGATGTGCCCATAGGTCACGCGGAAGCCATGGCGGGTGAGCACCTGGACAAAGGCGCTGTCCGCTGTGTCAAAGGGACACCAGACTGCCGCTCCCGGCTTGAGCCGTTTCATAATGGGATGAACCGCATAGGCCGGGGTGAAATACTCATCGTTTTTATTGAATTGGTACTGAAGCTGTGCCATCAGCGCCGCCTCACCAGCTTCCGAAGGCATACCCCGATACATGGCGCGCCTTTGCCATACGGACAGCCGTGGCAGGGATGACCGGGTGGGAAGGGGGGCGGCGAAAAATCCGCCGCCCCCTTTCCCGTGGGAATCTGTGTCATGATTTTTTCATAGGGGCTGTCGGTGAATCGCGTCATTCCTCCTCACCGCCATAGTCCTCGGGGTAGTCCGGCTCGTCAGGCTCATCCCCGTAGGCGATGCGGGGGGCGGGCGCGGGCAGATCGTCCTCGTTGACCGTGGGTTCCTCCTCGGCCTCCGTCAGCTCATCCAGGTCCTCCGCGTCGGCCAGATCGTGCTTGGGCTTGTAGATTTTGATGTACCAGCCAGCGCCGCCCACCGCCAGTGCCGCCAGGAGCACGACAATGATTGTCCCGGTTCCGCTGTCAGACTGTTTCTCCGGCTCCGGGCCCGTCTGACCGGGGGCCTCCACCGTGCTGGTACAGCCCTGCCAGGACAGGACGCAGACGGGACAGGCAGCATTCACAGCGCCGGGGACGCATTTCTGGGTACAGGTGCACACCGGCTCCGGGTCGGGGACGGCGGACTGGGACGGTCCATCGGCATCCTTCTCCGCCAGCGCCATCAGGTCGGATTCCGTAACGGCGTTGAGGAAGTACACGTTCTCACTGTCCCGCTGCCGGTCGATCACCAGATAAAACACGTTCTCATCCGGGGTGGCGATGGTGAAGAACTCCCGCCCGCTCTCCTCCGAGGTGCCGGAAACGTTGTCGATCACCGTTCCCTGGCCTCCGGGCGGGGTGGTCAGCCCTGCCGAGGGCTGGGGTGCTGGGCTGGGCGTGACAGCGGCATTGGTGCCGCCGGGTGTGGAGGGGACCGGATTCTGGTAGTCGTTGGCGGGGTCGAAGCAGCAGACAAACTGGGATTTCTCGTAGATGGTGCCGTCCTTGCCCGTCACCCGGACGTAGACGGTGCAGTTTTCCGTGACCTCCACCACGGTGTACCAACGGTTTTCCGTCCGCTCCAGTTGGCTGGTCACGTCCTGCCACGTCCCGCCGCCCACCTGGACCTGGGCGCTCTGAAAGCCGGTCCCGGCGTTGTCGGTGACGCGCACTTCTACCTCCGCCCGCTGGGTGGCCCAGCCGCTGGGCGGAGTGATGCGGATGGTGATATCCTGTTCCTTTTCGCTGCCGTCGTAGGCCAGGGCGGTGCCCGTCAGGGACAGCGCCATCACCAGACACAGCAGAACACAAAAAATATGCCGAAATTTTCTGTTCAAGTTATCTTATTCCTCCTTCTGGTCGGTCAAATTTGTTTGGGGCGGCTCCTGTTCCGCCCGGATCAGGTCCAGCAGCCCCCGCAGTTCCTCCGGGGAGGACGCCACGCCGTGGACGATGCGCAGAATCTCAGTGTTCTCCAGCTCGGTGAGCTGCCGCTCAAGGTCTCGGGCGCGGGCCTGCCACTGGCTGGCTTTCTCTCTGGCGTTGGTCAAGTCGGCTCTGATCCGCTCCCGCTTCACTTCAAAAGCGTCACGCATGGGCAACGCCTCCTCGCTTATTGGGCACATAGTCCGCGAAGGTGGGCACTGTGCGGAACACCCGCTTGTTGTTCACCCACCGCTGGAGCTGCCGGGTGATGAGGGGGGCCCTGGGCCGGTCATAGATCATGACGTAGGGGTCGAAGCCCATGGCCCGCAGGGTGTCCACCCGGTAGAGATCCTGTTCATGGGTGCTGCCAAAGTTGACGAGCACATACACCCGCAGCCGCCGGAAGTCATGGATGTTGGTCAGCTCCAGGAAGCGGCGGAAATCGGGGGTCAGGTCCACATTGGGATCATCCCAGGCGAAATGAATCATTTTCGTGCGCACCCGGTTCAGCAGGGCGGCGTTGTCCGGGGTAATGAGCCGGATATCCAGCCCCTGGGTGAAGTCCACCCACGCACGGCTATCCGCAAGCTGTAAGATCAGCTTTTCATGGTCGGGACAGGCCAGCAGATTGGGGTCCAGCAGCTTGATCTCCCGCTGGCCGTCCCAGAACTCGGACAGGTCGGCCACCTGACGGCTCCGCCGCCCCTCCTTGCCGCTGACGATACAAAATCCGCAGTTTCTCGGACAACCTCGGGTCAAGAAGCCGTAGGCTGTGCCTTGAAACTGCGGATATAAGCTGTAGTCCGGGCGGGTGTGTTCTACCGCGTCCGGCAGGTTGGGACCGGGGCCATAGCCCGTGCCGCCGCAAATCACATGGGCGGCGTTGGGGATCACCTGGGTGTCCTTGGAATAGGTGTCGGTAAACACCCGGCTCTTGTAGACCAGATCATAGCTGCCCTCAGGGGTCCACATCTCCACATCGTCCCCCCGATTTTTGTGGTGCGCGGACAGCTTCATCAGGCACAGGTTGGGCCAGTTGTGGCCGTCCACGTCATATAAGCCAATTTTCACGTCATTCCTCCAATCATGTTAAGGCTCTGGCAGACGGCCAAATCCATAAAAGTGGCTCTGCCAGTATGGTGTATTGATGCTGGTGTAGGAAATGGGGTCGCCACAGTGGATCATCCGCCCGCCGCCCACATAGATACCC
>ERZ779624.266-NODE-266-length-18490-cov-13.402549_pt1 | contig 18490 bp, 14 predicted proteins | sample MGYA00514190_ERZ779624 | MGnify/ENA primary metagenome ERZ779624 (study PRJEB29562, sample SAMEA4376706) | mouse gut metagenome | isolation source: Cecum | study: EMG produced TPA metagenomics assembly of the A DSS colitis mouse model was used to assess the... | reverse complement strand
AGCCAGATGGTGCTGGCCCTGGGGCTGGAGCACTCCCGGCAGGCCACCGCCGCCCAGTCCGCCGTCACCAACATGACCAATGATCTGCTGCGGAAAAACGCCGAGATGCTCAAGATGGGCACCATCGAGACGGCCAAGGAGGCCGAGCGGTCCGTGGTGGACATTGAGACGTTGCAGCACACCAACCAGCAGCTGATCTCCACCCTGAACGAGGTGATGCAGATCCAGAAGGACGGCGCGCAGAAGCGCAAGGAGGCCGAGCTGGAGCTGGGCCGCATTGAGGGCGAGCTGAAGCAGAAGCTGCTGGAGCTGCGGGGGTAGGCATACCCCCCCACAAAGCGCGTAACGGTTAGGCGTATTGTAGGGGAGGGGCTTGCCCCTCCCGCCGTTCCGATGTGCCCTCTGTTCTCCGGGAGGGGCAAGCCCCTCCCCTACAGGGCGCACCAAATCAAAGCGTCTGCGTTCAGAAAGGACTTCTTATGAGAATTGCGCTGATTATCGTCCCCTGCGTGGCCCTGGGCATCCTGCTGGCTGTCATGGCTGCCGGGGTAAAAAAGGGCACCAACATCTTCAAAATTCCGGCGGTGGCCTGGATGATCACCGGAGTGCTGGTGGTGGTGGCCATCGGCATCGGCATCGAAAGAACCGAGGGTTCCCCCATCCCCGAGCCCGCCCCCCGGCCCAGCACCGCGCCCCCCGCCTCCGGCTCCTTCGTGTGGGACGACGCCAACGCGCTGTCCGACCGGACAGTCCGGGAGCTGGACCAGCGCAACGACCGGCTGTGGGACCGGCATAACATCACCGTGGCGGTGGTCACCTGCGACAACCAGCGGGAGCTGGGGGAATACGCCTACCGCCAGGCGGAAAAAATGGGCCTGGGCGGGTATGACATGGTGGTGGCCCTGGACATACGGGGCGATAACTACTGGCTCCTGCTGGGCAACGACGTGGGCAGGGACTTCCCCTACGACCCCTCCGAGTACGCCTACGAGTATATGGAAAACGCTTTTGTCCGAAGGGACTATGACGATGCGGTGCTGGAGCTCACCAAGGCCCTGGAGGACTGGTACGGGAAGCAATACCGCTGACCGGGAAAGGAGGCCCTGCCATGGGCGATTTGACCGACCTGATTATTATTCTTGTGCTGGTGGTCGTGGTGCTGCTGGCCCTGGAGGGCTCCCGCCGCCGCCGTTACCGCTGCGGCTGGTACGGGCCCAGCTATGTATACCGTCCCTTCTTTATCTTCCGTCCCCGCCCCCCCAGGCCCCCCCGTCCGCCCCGGGGCCCCGGCTTCGGCCCGGGGATGGGCTTCGGCCCCGGCCCATCGGCCCGCCCCGGCCCCAGGCCAGGTCCGGGCGCACGGCCGGGCGGTCCCTTCGGCGGCTCCTTTGGGGGCGGCAGACCCACCCCCGGCGGGAGGCCCGGCGGCTCCTTCGGGGGCGGACGGCCTTCGGCCCCCCGGCCCAAGGCCCGCCCCGGCGGCAGCTTTGGCGGCAGCTTCGGCGGCGGTCGGTCCTCCTTCGGCGGGGGACGTCCCGGCGGTAGCTTCGGCGGGGGCCGCTCCTCCTTTGGGGGCGGACGTCCCGGTGGGGGCGGCTTCGGCGGAGGCCGGGGCGGCGGTCGGCGGTAATCGCCCCATGGGGCCCCCGCAAAGCCGTCCCTCAGGCTTTGTGGGGAGAGGAGGAGCAAGGGAGTGTGTGGAGCTTTCGCCGCAGGCGGAAGCGGAACACAGCGGACTTTGCGACGACGAGGCGGCGGTCGGCGGTAGCCCCGCCCGGAATGGAATAACACACCAAAGCAGACCGGAAGCCCCCGGTCTGCTTCCGCTTCTTCCCAAACCGCCCGCCACGTCCAAGAAACGCCCCCGACAACCGCCCCGCCAGCACCCCCACACACCCAGGCGCAGCAAACGTGGACCCTGCCCACTTCCCAATGACCGCACCAAGCAGCGGCAGCGGAAATAGGGGCAGACGCGTCCGTATCCGCTCCGCGCCGGAAGGGTATCCCCACACGCCTCGATCTGACTCCCTCGTAAACGGGGGATTCTTAAGGGGGTGGCCGACTGTGGAGATGGCCCGCCCTTTGGGCCGTCTCCACCTGGAGGCCACCCCCTGAGAACCTGTATTCACAACCTCAAACGCCGTGTGGACGGGTCTTTTTCCGCCATACTGCGTTGCGTTTTCTTGAAATGCACAAAGCATTCCTGCGAAAACGCGCCTTGTCTGGCGGAAAAATCCCTCGCCCACCCGGCATCTTCGGCTGTGAATGCAGGTTCTAAGTGTTCTCTTTGGGTACTTTCTCTCACCAGGAGAGAAAGTACCGCCCCGCAGGGCCCACCCCTGCCGCGGGTTCGGGAGGGCCCCCTTCCCAAAACCTTCCCAATCCCAGGGTCGGTTTTCGTGCAAAATCCCATCTTGCTTCTCCCGCCCGGTTCTGGTAATATAGAGCGAACGCAAAAGGAGGGGAACGATATGTGCCAGCTTACGCCGCTGTTTTTCAAAACGCCTGAGCTTGGGGCGTATCATTTCCATTTCTATTTTTGAGCAATCACCGTTTTCCGGTGGTTGCTTCTTTTTTGCGCGGAGCTGTTGAACGACATCTGAAAGGGAGAGAGTAGAATGAATAACCAAGAGCCTGTCCGCGACGCCCGCACCCTGGGCCTGCCCAAGATGCTCATCCTGGGCCTCCAGCATATGTTCGCCATGTTCGGGGCCACCGTGCTGGTGCCCATCCTGGTGAACAATTACGGCCTGCCCCTGTCCATCCAGACCACCCTGCTGTTCGCCGGAATCGGCACCCTGTTCTTCCATGTGTGCACCCGGCTGAGGGTGCCCGCCTTCCTGGGGTCCTCCTTCGCCTTCCTGGGCGGCTTCCAGGCCATCGCCAACCTGGACTCCGGCAAGTACGCCGCCATGGAGGCGTCGGAAAAGCTGCAATACGCCTGCGGCGGCATCGTGGTGGCCGGCCTGCTGTACGTGGTGCTGGCGGGGGTGATCAAGCTGGTGGGCGTGAAGAAGGTCATGCGCTTCCTGCCCCCGGTGGTCACCGGGCCCATCATCATCCTCATCGGCCTGAACCTGGCCCCCTCCGCGGTGAACAACGCCAAGACCTGCTGGTGGCTGGCCCTGGTGGCCATGGCCATCATCATCGCTGCCAACATCTGGGGCAGGGGCATGATTAAAATCATCCCCATCCTGCTGGGCGTGGTGGGCTCCTACGTCATCGCCGTCATCGCCAACGCCATGGGAGCTACGGCGGTGGACGCCACCGGCGCGGTGGTTCCCCTGATGGACTTCTCCACCGTGGCCGCCTCCAGCCCCATCGGCCTCCAGCCCTTCCTCACCGACTTCGGCGGCTCCATTGCCAAGTTTGACCTGACCGCCATCCTGGTGATGGCCCCCATCGCTATCGCCGCCATGATGGAGCACATCGGCGATATGTCCGCCATCTCCGCCACCGTGGGGGAGAACTTCATCGAGAATCCCGGCCTGCACCGCACCCTCATCGGCGACGGCATCGCCACCTCCCTGTCCGCCGTCTTTGGCGGCCCCGCCAACACCACCTACGGCGAGAACACCGGCGTGCTGGTGCTGTCCAAGGTCTACGACCCCAAGGTGATCCGGCTGGCGGCCATCTACGCCCTGGTGCTGTCCTTCAGCCCCATGTTCGCGGCGGTGGTGAACGCCATGCCCGCGGCCATCGTGGGCGGCGTGAGCTTCATTCTGTACGGCATGATTTCCGCCATCGGCGTGCGCAACGTGGTGGAGAACCGGGTGGACTTCACCAACTCCCGGAACCTGATCATCGCGGCGGTGATTCTGGTGTGCGGCCTGGGCTTCTCCGGCGGGCTCACCTTCCAGGTGGGCGGCGCGCAGATTACCCTGACGGCCCTGGCCATCGCCGCCATCGCGGGGATCGCGCTGAACGCCATCCTGCCGGGGAAGGATTACGAGTTCGGGGCCGATGTGACCGACGGGCGGTCGGCGGATTTTGGGCGGTATTGAGACGCAGACATTTTTATGAGGAAAGGGCCGGATCCCGGGGGGATCCGGCCCTTTTTTCGGGTTAAAATTACATGAAGTACATACGGGTATTGACGCAGGTGATGGTTGTGATAATGAGCGCGTTGATGATACCCGCCAGATAGGGGTTCTGGGTTTTCTTATAGATTGCCCGAGAGATAAAGGTGGCGGCCATCAGGATAATGACCATGGGGAACAGCCAGACTACATACATCTGCAGCCGGTTCACCGGGCCCCAGAACAGCATAATGTCGGTGCTGTAATAGTAGATATACTGAATCCAGGGAATGATCAGGGCCGGGAATGCGGTAAACACCGCCAGCACCACACTGTTCAAAATCCCCTTCTTATCCCCGATCGCGTTATAGTTGAAGCAGTTGGCGGCCACGGACGCGGGAATATAGAACAGCAGGAACATGGGCAGGTGGGGGAACAGTATCACAGGCACCTTTTCTGCGGTAAACGCTTTGGCGGCCAGCGTCCAGAGGCGGAAATCCGTCATGAAGAAATAGTCGGCGAAAAATACCCAAGCGTAGGTTACCGCAGCTACAATTACCCCAAGTAGCACAGTCTTTCCCAGCTTTTTCAGGGGCATTTTGATTCCCCGCTCCGCCAAGTCGAAGCCGTGCCCCTTTCCATAGAAGCGGTAATTGAGGAACATGATCAAGATGGTAAACAGGCCGCACACGGCAGACCAGGCGGCAATGCCGAAGGATTCCGGCTGCCGCGCCCACGTCTGCTGGCTGTCCCCCCAAACCACCAGCGGGAAGAATACCAGGCAGGCAAAAATCGCACCGGCAGCGATGGACAGCCAGAACAGAAGCGCGCCCTTTTTATCCGGGAAGGGGACAGGCTCCATCTCCTGTGCCGCGCGCAGTTCGGAGAACATGGGGGTATACAACATGAGAATGGCAAAGGAAACGAGAAACAGTGCCATTCCCACGAGACCGACAGCGTTAAAAGCCTCCTTCCACTGCCACACCTGATCGGAGCTGGCAATGGGGTTGGGCGCGCCAAACACTTCCTCAAAGAAGCTGATGGTGGCGGCGGTAACCGTGGCGGAGAAGTGGGACCAGGCATGGATATTCTTCGTGCGGTAGATCACACGGACGGCTTCCCTGCCGTCTACCTCCTGGCGATACATGGTGTCGGCCTGCCGGGTGTCCAGCCCGTCAGGATTTTCCCCAAAGTGGAGGAAGGACTGGGCGTCGGGTGTGTTCATGAAATAGGGGGCGAAGTGAATGGGCTTTTCCCCTTCTCCGTACACATAGTGGAAGAAATCATCGTAGACGGCGGAGATAATGCCCACATCCCGGGAACCGTATGCAGCGTTGGAATAATTCCCGTCGGCGTCTTTATAGGTGGCGTCTGCATTATTCAAAAGGACGGCGGAGATGATGGGCGTTTCGTTCAGGTTATCCTCGTTCATGGCGAAGTTGGAGGAACGCCCGCCCGCAGAGTGGCCCGTGATGCCAATTCGGCTCTTGTCCACATAGGGGAGACGAGAGAGGACGACCGCCCCCTGGTATTGGCCGCAGAAAATAGAGGCAAAGTCCGCTCCCGGCAGGGAATCGGAGTTGCCGTGGTTCGGCTGGTCAATGGCCAGAACCACAAAGCCGCGGCGGGAAAGCTCCACAAAGTTGGCGTCCTGCATTTCTTTGTTGTTATAGTTGCCGTGGGAGCACACAATGCCCGGAGCCGGGTTTTCCGCTGTGGCTGTCTTGGGCAGATACAGGTTGGCGGACAGCATCCAGCCGCCGTCTGTCTCAATTGACAGCTGCTTCACCGTTACCTGACCGCTGGAGGTCTGCACCACAGAGGACGCAATCATGCTCAACAGCATGAGCACTACCGCAACGCACAGGATTTTTTGAGCGATCTGTTTTGTTTTTTCCATCTCTCGCACTCCTCTCAGTGTTTAAATTGATCCATGAAATCTGTCATAATTGGCTTCCTCTTTTTTCCACCCCCTGCCGCACAAAAAAGGCGCAACAGTTTCTCAACTGTCACGCCCTTCTCCTAAACTCATGAGCAGATATCCACTTTTCAGCATTGCTGTGTTTTTAGCATACCAGCCCCACAGTTTTTTGTCAATCCGTTTTTTGAATTTTGTCGAAAACCGCCAAATGTAACGTATATTTTTTGTTCCTCCCGCCAAAATACGAAAAACCAGCGATTCCCGGCTTGCATTTTCTCCCAAGCCCTGCTATGATATAGTCAGCACACTTGAAAATCGGCATACTACCGATCTTCAAAACAGCGGCTGTGCCGCTGTAGGCAAAGCCCGTGCGCTGACTATGAAATCTGACGCAGGGCCGCTTTGCGGCCTGTGCGGCACCGACGTGCCGCACAAGTTAAAAAGAAGTGTACACTTCTTTTTAACTGCGTCAATTATAACAACACGAAGTTTTGTGCAGAGTTTGAGACGCGCAGAGCAGCCCGCATGGTTGCTTTGCGCTCTTTTTGTCCGCCGGGACGCGGAAAGGGGGCTTTCCCATGGATCGTAACAAGCTGCTGGATCTGCTGGCCTCGGGTCCGGTGATCGCCGCCGTCAAGAGCGAGGACGGCCTGGCCGCCGCCCTGGAGAGCGACGTGTCCGTCATTTTCCTGCTCAGCGGCGATATCCTCACCGTGGCCGACGCCGCCGCCCGGGTGCGCAAGGCGGGCAAGCGGGCCTTCGTCCACCTGGATCTGGTGGACGGGCTGGCCGCCCGGGAGGTGTCGGTGGACTTCATCGCCCGCCAGACCGCCGCCGACGGCATCATCTCCACCAAGGCCGCCCTCACCCGCCGGGGGCGGGAGCTGGGGCTGGTGGCCATTCAGCGGTTCTTCCTGTTGGACTCCATGGCCCTGGACAACATCCAACGCCAGCGGCCCCAGGACGCCGACCTTATCGAGGTCCTCCCCGGCCTCATGCCCAAGATCATCCGCCGAGTGGCCCAGCTCACCGGAAAGCCCGTTATCGCCGGGGGGCTGATCTCCGACAAGGAGGACGTCACCGCCGCCCTCAGCGCGGGGGCCGTGGCGGTGTCTACCACCAACCCCGCCGTATGGCGCATGTGACAAATTTTCCTGCAAGTCCGTGATTATTCCGATTGGGAGGTCATTTCATGTACGATGTACTCATCATCGGCTGCGGCGTCACCGGCGCGGCCGCCGCCTTCGAGCTGTCCAGATACCGGCTCAGGGTGGGCATTGTGGAGCGGGAGAACGACGTGGCCCTGGGCACCACCAAGGCCAACTCCGCCATCCTCCACGCCGGGTACGACCCGGAGCCGGGGACGCTGATGGCCCGCCTCAACGTCCGGGGGGTGGAGCTGGCCCGGGAGCTGTGCCGGAAGCTGGACGTGCCCTACCGCCCCTGCGGCTCCCTGGTGCTGGCCTTCTCGGAGGAGGAGCGGCCCGCCCTGGAGGAGCTGTACCGGAGGGGCCAGGCCAACGGCGTGCCCGGCTTGAAGCTGCTGGACGGGGCGGTGGCCCGCTCCCTGGAGCCGAACCTGTCCGACGAGGTGGCAGCCGCCCTCCACGCCCCCTCCGCCGCCATCTGCTCCCCCTGGGAGTACTGCCTTGCCCTGGCGGAGACGGCGGTGAAAAACGGCGCGGAGCTGCACTTGAACACCGCCGTCACCGGGCTGGAACGAACCAGCGGAGGCTGGACGGTACGCACCACCACGGGGGACTTTGAGGCCCGGTTTGTGCTCAACGCCGCCGGGGTGGACGCCGCCGGCGTCCACGATCTGGCCGCCCCCCACTCCTTCGACATACGCCCCGCCCGGGGCCAATACTACCTGCTGGACAAGAGCGAGGGGGGCCGGGTGAGCCGGGTTATCTTCCAGTGCCCCAGCGCGGCGGGCAAGGGGGTGCTGGTGGCCCCCACCGTCCACGGCAACCTCATCGTTGGCCCGGATTCGGAGAAGGTGGAGGGGAACGACACCGCCACCACCGGGGACGGCCTGCGCTTCGTTCGGGAGACCGCCCAGAAATCCGTCCCCTCCGTCAGCTTCCGGGAGTCCATCCGGAACTTCGCCGGGGTGCGGGCCGCCTCCGGCAGGCCGGACTTCATCCTGGAGGAGAGCGCGCCCGGCTTTATCGACCTGGCGGGCATCTGCTCGCCGGGGCTGTCCGCCGCCCCCGCCATCGGGGAATACGCGGCGGAGCTGCTGGCCAAGGCGGGGCTGGCCCTGGAGAAGAAGGATACCTTTCTCTGTGAACGCCGCCGCACCCGGTTCAAGGAGCTGGACGCGGCGGGGCGCGCCGCCCTGGTGGAGCGGGAGCCTGCCTTCGGCCGGGTGATCTGCCGCTGCGAGACAGTCACCGAGGGGGAGATTTTAGAGGCCCTCCACGGCCCCATCCCCCCGGTGTCCGTGGACGGGGTGAAGCGGAGGGTGAACGCGGGCATGGGCCGCTGCCAGGGGGGGTTCTGCGGGCCCCGGGTGGTGGACCTGCTGGCCCGGGAGCTGCACAAATCCCCGGCGGAGATCGTGCAGGATCAGGCCGGGTCCTGGCTGCTGGACCGCCAGACGAAGTCCGGCTTCCTCCCTCCTCCAGAGGGTGGAAACACCGTCCAGCCGAAAGGAGGCGCGAAGTATGTATGACCTCATTGTGATCGGCGGCGGGCCCGCCGGGTTAGCCGCCGCCTGCGCCGCCTGGGAGGGCGGTTTGCAGAAGATCCTCATCGTGGAGCGGGACAAGGAGCTGGGCGGCATCCTCAACCAGTGCATCCACAACGGCTTCGGCCTCCACCACTTCAAGGAGGAACTCACCGGGCCGGAGTACGCCGGACGGTTTGTGAAGCTCCTGGGCGAGACGGGGGTGGAGGTCCGGCTGGACACCATGGTGCTGGAGGTGGCGGACGACCGCCGGGTACATATGGTGGGCAAATCCACCGGCTACCGGGTGGAGGAGGCCAAATCCATCGTGCTGGCCATGGGCTGCCGGGAGCGCACCCGGGGGGCCATCGCCATCCCCGGCACCCGGCCCGCCGGGGTGTTCACCGCCGGAGCCGCCCAGCGGTATGTGAACATGGAGGGCTGGATGCCCGGAAAACGGGTGGTGATTCTGGGCAGCGGCGACATCGGGCTGATCATGGCCCGCCGCATGACCCTGGAGGGGGCCAAGGTGCTGGCCTGCGTGGAGGTGATGCCCTACTCCGGCGGGCTGAACCGGAACATCGTCCAGTGCCTCCACGATTACGATATCCCCCTGTACCTGTCCCACACCGTCACCGATATCCGGGGGAAAAACCGGGTGGAGCAGGTGGTGGTGTCGGCGGTGGACGGGCACCGGAACCCCGTCCCCGGCACCGAGATGGTGTTCGACTGCGACACCCTGCTGCTGTCGGTGGGGCTGATCCCGGAGAACGAGCTGACCCGGCAGGCGGGCATCGCCATGGACCGCCGCACCAACGGGGCCGTCGTCTACGAGAATATGGAGACCTCCCTCCCCGGCGTGTTCGCCTGCGGCAACGTGTGCCACGTCCACGATCTGGTGGACTTCGTCACGGCGGAGAGCCAGAAGGCCGGGGCCGCCGCCGCCCAATACGTGCTGGGCGGCGGGACCGCCGCCGGGGAGACGGTCCTGGAGGTAACCAACGGGGACGGGGTGACTTACACCGTGCCCCAGAAGCTCCGCCCCCGGCGGGTGGAGAAGCTGTGCGGGCTGTTCTTCCGGGTGAACCGGGTATTGGGGAACAGCGAAATTCTGGTCACGTCCGGGGACACCCAGATCGCCCGCTTCCAGCGGGAGCACCTGGCCCCCGGCGAGATGGAGCGGATCGACCTGCCCCGGGCCCTGCTGGACCGGGCGGAGGGGGAGATCACCGTGTCCGTCCGGGAGGTGGAGCAATGAAGGAGCTGATCTGCATCGTCTGCCCCAAGGGGTGCCATCTGAAGGTGGACGAGGAAAACGGCTTTGCCGTCACAGGAAACGCTTGCCCCCGGGGGGCGGAATACGGTAAAATGGAGCTGACCCATCCCACCCGGGTGGTGACCTCCACGGTGCGGTGCGCCGGGGGGCTGTACCCCCGGTGCCCGGTGAAAACGGACCGGCCCGTCCCCAAGGGGGAGATCCTCCGGGTGATGGCCGCATTGGAGGTTGTGGAGCTGTCCGCCCCCGTCCGGGCGGGGCAGGTGGTGGTGGAGAACGTGTGCGGCACCGGGGCCAACGTGGTGGCCACACGGGATATGATCTGATCCGTTTGCACAAATTGGACGTTTTTTGTAGGGGGGCACATCGTGCGCCCGCAATATCCCCGCTGCGTTCCGTCCATGCGGGCGCACAATGTGCGCCCCTACATCCGTTGGGAGGTATGATAAAATGAACGGCAAATACATCCTCGCCCTGGACCAGGGCACCACCAGCTCCCGGGTGATCCTGTTCGACCGGGATCAGAACATTTTAGGGGTGAGCCAAAAGGAGTTCACCCAGCACTACCCCCACGAGGGCTGGGTGGAGCACGACGCCATGGAGATCTGGTCGTCCCAGTACGCCACCATGATGGAGGTGGTGGCCCAGTCCGGGGTGGACCCGGAGGACATCGCCGGAATCGGCATCACCAACCAGCGGGAAACCACCATCCTGTGGGATAAGGAGACGGGCCGCCCCGTCTCCAACGCCATCGTGTGGCAGTGCCGCCGGACCGCCCCCCTTGTGGACCGGCTGCTGGCGGACGGCCTGGGCGATCACATCCAAAAAACCACCGGACTGGTGCCGGACGCCTACTTCTCCGCCACCAAGATCAAGTGGATTCTGGATCACGTGGAGGGGGCCAGGGAGAAGGCCCGCCGGGGGGAAATCCTGTTCGGCACCGTGGACAGCTGGCTGGTGTGGAAGCTCACCGGGGGCGCGGCCCACGTCACCGACGTAACCAACGCCTCCCGGACCATGCTGTTCGACATCCACCGCCTGGACTGGGACGAGACACTGCTCAACGCCCTGGACATTCCCCGGGCCATGCTGCCCAAGGTGTGCTCCTCCAGCGAGATCTACGGCTACGCCGACATACAGGGTGTCCGGGTGCCCATCGCGGGCATCGCCGGGGACCAGCAGGCCGCCCTGTTCGGCCAAACCTGCTTCCAGCCCGGGGACGCCAAAAACACCTACGGCACCGGGTGCTTCCTGCTGATGAACACCGGGGGCGCGCCCTGCGAGAGCAAAAACGGCCTGCTCACCACCATCGCCATCGGGCTGAATGGGAAGGTGCAGTACGCCTTAGAGGGTTCGGTGTTTGTGGGCGGGGCGGTGATCCAGTGGCTCCGGGACGAGCTGCGGTTCTTCACCGACTCCAGCGACGCGGAGTATTACGCCCAGAAGGTGCCCGACAACGGCGGCGTCTATCTGGTGCCCGCTTTCACCGGGCTGGGCGCGCCCTACTGGGATATGTACGCCCGGGGAGCCATCGTGGGCCTCACCCGGGGCACCAAGCGGGAGCACATCATCCGGGCCGCTCAGGAGTCCATCGCCTACCAGGTGGCGGATCTGGTGGCGGCTATGGCGGCGGACACCGGATTGCCCCTCAACGCGCTGAAGGCGGACGGCGGGGCCAGCCGGGACCGCTTCCTGATGCAGTTCCAGGCGGACATTATGGGCCGGGAGGTGCGCCGCCCCGCCATCCGGGAGACCACCGCCCTGGGAGCCGCCTATCTGGCGGGCCTGGCCACCGGGGTGTGGAGCGGCACCGATGAGATCCAGCGGCTGTGGAAGTGCGACAACAGCTTCCAGCCCGCCATGGACGGCGGGGAGCGGGAGCGTCTGCTGTCCGGCTGGCACAGGGCGGTGGGCCGCAGCCGGGACTGGGCCAGATAGCGCAAAATATCAGCCCCCCGGCTTCGCCGGGGGGCTGTTTCGTTCGTTTATTTCAGGGTTTCCAGCATCCGGTTGGCCATGATCACGGCCTCCTGGATGGAGAGGGTCTTGGTGGGGGCAAACTTGTTATCGCCCACGCCCTTCACGATGCCCTTGCCCGACATGAACGCCACCTCGGACTTGGCCCAGCCCGCCACGCTGCCATCGTCGGCGAAGGCGGTGCTGGACACGGCGGGGATGGTGCCGCCCAGCTTGGTGAACACCCGGCCCAGCATCACCGCCGCCTCCTGGCGGGTGAGGGTGGCCTTGGGGCTAAAGAGGGTGCCCGCGGTGTTGGAGCCCTTGACGAAGCCCAGGTGGTAGGCCATGCCGATCTCACGCACAAAGCGGCAGTTCTCCCAGTCCGCGTCGGTGAAGGGATGCTCCTCGTCGACTTCCGGCCAGTAACCAGGATTTCCCATCATGGCGGAATAGAGCCGCACCGTCACGGCGGCGAAATCCTCCCGGGTCATGCCCTTGGTGCAGTCCGTCAGATAGGGGCTGTAGGGCATAATCTGCGCGTTAAACGCTTTTTCCACCTCTGTCTTGGCCCAGCTGCTGGCCTGGAGCGTGGCGGGAACCAGCTTGTTGAAGTCGCTCTCACACATCCAGTAGACGCCATACCCCTCGTAAAGAACGATGAAATCTTCGTTCTCCGACGGGGTGGCGGTCAGAGTGGTCGCCTTCTCCAGCGGCCGCGCGACTCCGCCGAAGTCATAGAAAAAGCCTTCGTGATCAAGGTGCCAATCCTCCCAGTACGGCAGCTCGTAGGCGTAGCTTTCCCTGTTATTCGAGAAGGCCTCATATTCCTCATACCCAGGCTCTGTACTGTTGATGCCCCCTCCCGGCTTCTTGAGCCAGTCCTTCAGTGCCTCCAGGAAGCTGGGGTCGGCATACTTCCGGCCCGGCAGGGCCTCCACAGTGACGGTGGAGTTGTCCGCCACCACATAGATCTTGTATGTGTCAGTCCATCCGTCAAACACCGCGCCCGTCTCATCAATGTAGAGGTTGTTATTGTAGCGGTGGGTCTCCACCCGCAGGAACCCGTCCATGGTGATTTTCAGGCCCTGTGTGGTATTCTCCACTACCTTCTTGGTGCCCGCCGCGGACACCGGAACCGCAAGGCCCAGGCACAACGCCAGGGCCAAGGCCAGGGAGAGCAGTCTTTTTTTCATTTGTGGCTCCTCCTCAATCTTTTTCGCGCCAAAGCTGACAGGCTTTGACATTTTCATTATACTCGGATATTCATACATAGTCAATCCCCAATTTGCCTTGTAGACTGGTAGAAAACAGGCAAGGAGCAACTGGCTATGATCAGCTACGAACCGCTAAAAAGGACCATGAAAGAGCGCGGAATCTCGTCATACAGGCTGGAAAAGTGCGGTTTCAGCCGCGCCACCTACTACAGCATCCTCCACGGCAACAGCGTCTCTACCAACACCATCAACCAGCTCTGCAAGATCCTCCGCTGCGGCGTATCCGACGTGATCGAGTTTGTGGACGAGGAAAACGAACCCCCGGAGACCTGAACGGCGCGAACCGTCAGGGTCTCCGGGGGTTTTTGGCTTCGGCTGGTTACTTCAGGGAACCCAGCATCCGGTTGGCCATGATCACGGCCTCCTGGATGGACAGGGTCTTGGTGGGGGCAAACTGGTTGTCGCCCACGCCCTTCACGATGTCCTTGCCCGACATGAACGCCACCTCGGACTTGGCCCAGCCCGCCACGTTACCATCGTCGGCAAAGGAGGTGCTGGACACGGTGGGGATGGTGCCGCCCAGCTTGGTGAACACCCGGCCCAGCATCACCGCCGCCTCCTGGCGGGTGAGGGTGGCCTTGGGGCTAAAGAGGGTGCCCGCGGAGTTGGAGCCCTTGACAAAGCCCAGGTTGTAGGCCATGCCGATTTCCTCATCGAGCATCGTGTCCTCCCAGGTCGCGTCGGTGAAGGGGTGATCCTTCTCCACGTCCAGCTCCCAAGAGCTTTTGCCCAGGGCGGCGGCATAAAGCCACACCGTCACGGCGGCAAAATCCGCCCGGGTCATGCCCTGGGTGCAGTCCAAAATATAGGGGCTGAAATGCATAATCCCCGCGTTATAGGCCTGGGCCACATCTGCCCTGGCCCAGCTGCTGGCCTGGACCGTGGCGGACACCAGCTTGTTATAGTCGCTCTCGCACAGCCAAAAGACATCATAGCTGGCCGAAAGGCTGAAGTTGTCATCATTTGACGGGGAGACAGTGTAAGTAACCGCCCTCTCCAGGGGCCAGGGGGGCATAACAGCGTCTTGGAACCACGGGCCTTCGGGGTCCCAGTCATAGGCGTACCTGAGCTCGTAGGCGTACTGGCTTTTGTTTTCACTGAACGCCTTATATACCGCGTATCCCGGATCCTCGCTGGTGATGCCGGGGCGGTCCTTCAAATCCTTCGTGGCCTCCACGAAGCTGGGGTCGGCGTACTTCCGGCCCGGCAGGGCCTCCACGGTGACGGTGGAGTTGTCCGCCACCACATAGATCGTGAACTCGGGGGTTGACCCGCCCAGCCTTTCCTCGAACTCATTATACCAGACGCCACAGTTATAGCGGTGAGTCTCCACCCGCAGGAACCCGTCCATGGTGATTTTGACGCCCCGAGTCTCGTCCATCTCCACCCTTTTCGTGCCCGCCGCGGACACCGGAACCGCAAGGCCCAGGCAGCACGCCAGGGCAAGGGCCAGGGAAAGCAGCTTTTTCTTCATATACAGCTCCTCCTTTTCCCGATTGTGAGGAATGTTCCTCATCATCGCTTTCTCCTATTTTATGGGATAGTGGGGAAATAGTCAAGGGGTTGTGTCCATGCTTTCCTTCGAGCCGCTGCGAAAGATCCTGAAAACCCGGAAGCCTGATCCGGCGCGAGCCGTCAGGACTTCCGGGTTTTTGCCTGGTTAGGATTTGTCTGGGTAGGATTAGAACACGTCAGCCATCTGCGCGCCGCCCTTCAGACGGAACTTCTTGGTCTCGTCCTCCAGCAGGTGGACCTGCTCGAACAGCTCGGAGCTGACGGCGGCGGACTCCTCGCTGCTGGCGGAGTTGGTCTGCACCACGGAGGAGATCTGCCCAATGCCCTCGGACACCTGGGACAGGGACTCGGCCTCCTGGTGGACAGCCTCGGTGATGGAGTGGATGGCCTCGTCGGACTGCACCACCAGATCCAGGGCCTGCTTCAGGGACTGGGACACCTCCCCCACGATGCGGCTGCCCCGCTCGGTGGACTGGACGGAGTTTTCGATGAGATCCTTGGTGGCCTTGGCGGCCTCGTCGGACTTGGAGGCCAGGTTGCGCACCTCGTCCGCCACCACGGCGAAGCCCTTACCGGCGGAACCGGCCCGGGCGGCCTCCACAGCGGCATTCAGGGCCAGGATGTTGGTCTGGAAGGCGATATTCTCGATGGTGGCGATGATCTTGCCGATCTGCTGGGAGGATTCGGCGATGTCGTCCATGGCGGCCACCATCTCCTCCATCTGCTTGCTGCTGAGGGTGACCTGCTCGCTGGTGAGCTTCGCGCTGCGCTGGGCGTTGGCGGCGGCCTCCACGTTGCGGCCCGCGCTCTTGGACAGGTCGTCCACCGTGGCGTACAGCTCCTGCACCGCGCTGGCCTGCTCCGTGGCCCCCTGGGCCAGGGCCTGGGCCCCGCTGGACAGCTGCTCGGCGTGGCTGGACACCCGCTGCTCCGCCTGGATGATGCTGCTCATGGCGTCGGAGATGGACACGGTGAAGCGGCCCAGGGCCTCCTCGATGGGCTGGAAGTCGCCGATGTACCGGGCGGAGGTGGATACGTCGAAGTTCCCCTGGGCCAGCTCGGCCATCACCCGGTCGATGTCCGCCACGTACTCCTGCACGCGGCCCATGGAGCTCTCCAGGGTCTGGGCCAGCTGGCCCAGCTCGTTCTTGGAGCGGTAGCCCAGATCCAGGGACAGACGGCCCTCCTGGAGGGGCTGGGCCCGGTGGGTGATCTGCACCAGGGGCTTCACCACGCACTGGAGGAAATAGACCACCAGGCTGGTGATGCCGATGAGGGCCAGCACCAGGCAGATCACCGTGGACAGGTGCATAAAGGCGATGGTGCCGTTCATGGTGGCGGTGTACTCCGTGCTCAGGGCGGTGCCCCGGTCCACCACCTTGTCCAGCAGGCCCACCAGGGTGGTCAGGTTGTTCTGGATGGTCTCCTGGTAATACTGCTGGGCGGTGGTCCGGCTGTTGGCGTACAGCCCCAGGGCGGTGCCCGCGGAGGCGTGGAGCTCCTTGTGGAGCGGCTCGATCTGGGTGCGGAGCGACTCGATCTGGCTGTCCGTCAGGTTCAGCTCGGAGTAGAGCCACTGGCCCAGCACGCAGCCGGTGTGGTCCATGCTGCCGGTGAACTCGGTGCCGGCGTACAGGGCGTTGCTCAGGTTGGCCGCCCACTTGTAATGGGCAACCTCCGCCCGCTGAATCTGATCCAGCATACTGGAGGCCCGAACGCTGTCGTCCTGTGTGCCTTCAATGCGGAGGATGTTCATGGTGGTCATACCGCTGAAGATCAAGATAGCCGCAATAGCGCAGGCGACGCGGATGCCGACAGAGCGTTTAATACTGGTACCCATGGGAATAGGTCCTCCTTCTCGCTTTTTTCAAAGGGATTTCATGGATGGGAAGGGCCCGGCGGGCAGGCAAAGCGGGCCGCCGGGCAGACAACCTCGTTTATTTTATCACAAGGTCAGGCGGTGATCAAGGCATTTGCGAAAATCGACGGACTTTTTTCCGGCGTTTTCAGAGCCTGCGCATACAGATTTTTACAATGCGAACACGTCCAGCGTTTTATAGTCCGCCGCCCGCTGGGCCACCGCGCCCCAGGTGGGGCCGGAGCGGACAAATTCCAGGTCAGCCCAGATCCGGTCCAGCTCCGCCTTCACCTGGGGGATCTGCCGGAGATCGCCCCCCACGGTGCGGATCCAGTAGTCGGGCACCAGGGCGCAGGGGATCATCTCCCCCTGGTCCTTCACCGGGTCGCCCGCCAGGGTGTGGAGATGGCCGTCAAAGAAGGCCTCTATATTCAGCAGCATGGCCAGGCCGTTCAGGTCGAACACCTGCAAGGGCGCGCCCGCCCCGCAGGGCACCTCGCCCCCGGCGAAGAAGCAGTCCAGATCGGCCAGCTCCGCCAGCTCGCCGGACACGCCGCCGATGAAGTCGAACTCGTCCGGCGTGATGGGGCTTTGGAAGGACTGGACCGCCAGATCCAGGCACTTCTCCAGCCTGCCCAGGACCTGGCACCCAGGCAGGGTCCCCAGCCTGTTGGCCACGGGCACAAACCGGGCCAGGGCCAGCAGCGACCACACCCGCGCCTGGGCGTCGTCCATGCCGTTGATCTGGTCTATGATCTCCTCCTCGATCTGGTTCGCCAGCAGGGGGGCCTCCTCCAGCTCCCCGATTTTGTCGGAGCAGTCCTCGGTGATCTTCTCCCCCACCTTGTCATACACGTCGTCCCGCGCGCTGTATACGGTGTCCGCCCGGCCGAACCACAGCATGGCCTTGCCCTCGTCCCCGGCGGACAGGGCGGCCTTCCCCATGTCGTAGTACGCCCGGGCCAGTCCGGCGTAGTCCTTCTTTTGCAGGCAGGCGGCCAACCGCTCCTCCGGGGCGGCGTCCTCCTTTTTCTTGAACAGGCTGAACATTCCATCATCTCCCAAACGGTTTGGCCTGACGGCCTTTCCCTGTATTGTAGCATCCCCGGCCGCCTCCGTCAACGGGAACCGGGCGGTAAGCCGGCGGCAGGCAAAAAATTTCCCCGGATTGCCGGGGCGGGGGGACTGCCCATCGGCGGAAGCGGGGCCTCCTCCGTTTTTGTGCCCCTTTTCTCAAAAGTTTTCTGGAATCCCTTTACATTTTCCCCGTCCTGTTATACAATGCCGTTAGAGAACCTGCACAACACAGAATAGAGAATCGAGGTGTCTTTTGATGAAATTGACCTTTTTCGGCGCGGCCAAGGCGGTGACCGGAAGCTGCCACTGTGTAGAGGCCAACGGCCGCAAGCTGCTGGTGGACTGCGGGCTTCAGCAGGGCCGGGACGAACGGGACAACGCCGAGCTGGACTTCGCCCCCTCCCTCATCGACGACATGGTAGTCACCCACGCCCACATCGACCACTCCGGGCGCATCCCCCTGCTGGTGAAGCAGGGCTTCCGGGGCAATATCTACTGCACCCGGCTGACGGCCCAGCTGCTGGACATCATGCTCCGGGACTCGGCCCACATACAGGAGAGCGACGCCGCCTACGAGAACCAGAAGGGCCGCCGGGCGGGCAAGCCCCCGGTGGAGCCGCTGTACACCCTTGTGGACGTGGAGCGGGCCCTGCGCCATGTGGTGTCGGTGGAGTACGGCCAGGAGATCGACATATCCGACGGCATCCGGGCCCGGTTCATCGACGCGGGCCACCTGCTGGGCTCCGCCTGCGTGGAGCTGTGGCTCACCGAGGCGGGGGAGACCCGGAAGATCGTGTTCTCCGGCGACATCGGCAACCAGAAAACCCCCATCATCCGCGCCCCCCAGTACATCGCCGAGGCGGATTACGTGGTGACGGAGAGCACCTACGGCGACCGCCTGCACAACGTGAAGGAAAAGC
>ERZ779624.265-NODE-265-length-18501-cov-7.819256_pt1 | contig 18501 bp, 18 predicted proteins | sample MGYA00514190_ERZ779624 | MGnify/ENA primary metagenome ERZ779624 (study PRJEB29562, sample SAMEA4376706) | mouse gut metagenome | isolation source: Cecum | study: EMG produced TPA metagenomics assembly of the A DSS colitis mouse model was used to assess the... | reverse complement strand
CCCAGGACGCCTCTTGATACTCGACAGATTCCGTTATTGGGGCAGGGTCGTTGGCTACATCCAGCGCCCCTTGCAGCTCATAACAGCGGGACAGGTCGATCTGCTCCTGTTCGTCCTCGGTCAGCTCTCCAAAAAGCGCAAGTATCTCGTCAAGCCTCGCCCATACATCCTCCGCATTGTCCGGCGTGACTTCATCCGGCAAGGCGGCGATCAGGGCCTCGACGGGGCAGATACGGCAGACAAACCCGCAGGGCTGGCCGGGGTCGGCCTGGACATAGCCGCACTCGCTGTCATGGACGTGCTGGCAGTCCAGCAGGTTCTCCGCATCTGCGCCAATCTCGTAATAATCGCCGCTGTCTGTATCGGGGAACGTCCCCAGGGTGTAGCACTCGTCCGTATGCTCATGGCCGCAGTCGTGGCCCTCGGTGGCGCAATGTAGCCGCAGTCCTCCTTATGCTCCGAGTGATGGCGGCAGAGCGCGGGGTCCGCTTCCGCCGCAAACGCCCAAGTGGGGCAAAGGCTCAGGCACAGGGCCAGGGCGGTGATGATGCTTAAAATCCGTCTTTTCATAGCGTGTTACCTCGCTTATTGTACTGATATACGCGGGTCAAACCGATACCCAGCGTTCCGGTGTTAGCCTCGCTCAACAGGAAAAAATAGTCTACGTTCAGATGGTAGGCTTGCAGGGAAAAGTCCAGGTCGCAGCACCAGACCATTCCAACCTTTGGATAGAGCCGCCGGATATGCTCGGCAGCGTTAAGACTGTCCACGCTCGCCACGGCGATCACCAGGGCCTCCGGCGGCGCGCTTGGCCTGGGCAGCTCCCGCAGACAGGCTTTTACATCCTCCGGGGCGGTCAGTTCCGGGGCCAGCACGATAATCATATCGCAGTCGCAAATCTCATTGACGATTTCCCCCATGAGATTGAGGCTGCTGCCCCGCTTAATCTCCACATCGCCGCGCTGGAGCAGGGCGCGTTCTGTTTTCTCCAGAGGGCCGCATAGGATCACTTGGAGCTTTTGCCCCTGATTCAAATCTTGACGTTCCATAGAGCACCTCTTTTCATATCAGTCCCAGCCGCTTGGCGGCTTTTTGCGCCTCGGCCCGGCTGGATACCTTCAATCTTTTGAACAGATTGCGAACATGAGTTTTCACTGTAGGCAGCTTGATGTCCAACAGGGCGCATATCTCCTCGTTGCTCTTATCCTGGCTGATCAGGCGCAGGATCATGGTTTCGGTCTGGGTCAGGTGAGTCAACAGATTATCCAATGGCTGAAGGTATTGGCTGTAGTACCCCGCCTGCACCACCGCGCCGGACAGAATCTTTTCCCAATAATCCGGCTTTACCGATTTGTGGTCGTAGCGCTCCAGCAGCGGCAGCAGGGCGGCCCCTTCCCGGGTAAACGCCGCCACATAGCCGTATTTCCTGCCCACTTTCAGCGCCGCCGCGAAGTGCTCCCGCCAGTCCTCGTTTTCCATGCGATACCGGCACATAGAAATCAGAATCAAGGTTTCCAGCATATCCAGCGGGCGGGCGTAACGCCGGGTATAGTCCAGCACCCGGCCCAACAGCAGCAGCGCCACATGATATTCCCGGTGCTTGATGTAGCAGCGGACCTTGGTGAGATAGCGATAACACTCCATCCCATAGAAGGTTGCCTCGTTGGGCGCCAGCTCCGCATACCAGACGGCGGCAAAGGTACTCTCGTCCATTAGGCTCAGGCGGCAGCGCATGGCGTCAATATTGGGCAGCAGCCAGGAAACCCTCCTCTCCGCGATCTCCGCCCGAAACCGAAGCAACAATTCCTTGGCCTTGCCGACGTTCCCGGCGGTCAGCAGTGTGCGTACCAGCAGGGCAGTCAAAACAAACTCCATTTCCGGCGTGCCCTTGGCCCGCAGTTTTTCCTGTAAGGCGGTCAAGACAAGGAACCGGCCCGACACATCCTCTCCCTTTTCCAGCAGGCTCTCGGTCAGGGCAATATCGCCCAGACCAACGCCGTACCGTCCCAGAACCGCTTCTACCGGGATGCGAATGGTGTTATAGAGCCGTCTGTCCTTGGGTACCCATTCGGAAAAGTCCTTCCCACCCCGCAAAAGGCTGGGCAGGTTGCTGGTTACGCACATCTCCGGGAGGGTCACTGTTTTGGAGGTCAGGAGCTTGGCGACAGCGGGAATTTTCTTTGTCAGCCCGCCTGTTCCCCGGTGGGGCAGCCCGATCTCCAAGTAGGACTGCAAGCCCAATATTCTCCGGTAGTCGCTGTCCCGGCGGTCCATGCGTTGGATATACTCCTTCATGGCCTCGTACCATTTCTCCGATTCCTCCGGCTCGAAAGTCATGGAGCGGAGCATACTCATGGCGCAGATCATATCGGGGTTCCCGAGAATTTCCTCCTCGGTCAGCAGATTGTAGTAGTCACGCATCTCGTAGTAGGCGCCCACGCCCGGATGGAGCCGGGCATTTTGCGCCAGAGCGTCCATGATGTCCTCCCGGCTGTCCGCCTGCTGGTAGTGGTAAAGGGCGTTGTGGAAGTCCTGCCTGAGGGCGTACCAGCGCCCGCCGGCCAGATGGACAGAACGGATGTGCTCCTCCGGGTATCCGGATAGGAGCTTTTGACGCAGGTATGGAATCAGAAAACGCTGATCGACGATCCGCCAAACATCCCCCTCCCGCTGGATCAGGCCGGCGGGATGCCGCAGGGCCTCCAATGTGGAGAGAATGCCCCTGTCTCCGGTGAGCATTTCCGCCAGCGTCTGGTCAAACGCCCCGAACAAGGACAGCTCGGTCAGGAGCTTCTGTACATTGGGGTCCACCAGCCGCAGGGTGGTTTCGTTTATGTACGCGCCCATCTTCCCGCGCATGACGTCTATTGTGGACTGCCGGAAGGGCTGTCCGGCGGAGAGCATCAAAAGCAGGATATTGACCGCCACAGGGCACCCGCCGGTTTCGTCCCGGAGACGCTGGATGTCCTCGGTGGAAAAGGTGAGGCCGCGTGCTTGAACCAGCTGCGATAAGCACTCCGTATCCAGCGCCAGATCGTCGCGCCCAAGCTGGATCAGCGCGCCGGTGGCCTCGTAGAGGGAGAGGTATTCCGGCAGAGGCCCCCGGGAGATCAGGACGAAGCGCTGTCCCCGCTGGGACTTCCGCAAAATCTCCTGAAATTTCTGCTCGACTTGAGGCGGCAGCTCTTGGAAGTCATCCATGACGATTAGCCGCTCCTTAGAGAAGTAACTTGGGAGAAATTTTTTCCGCAGGGAGAGGCGGGCGGCGTTCTGCTTTTCCAGCAGCTTGTTCACAGTGGTAGTCTTGCCCCAACCGGTCCCTGCGGAGACAAAAATGATCTTGTAGTGGGTCAGCCCGCGCTGAAGCGCCTCCCGTAATTTGTATGGAATGGCGATTGGCTGCTTTGGCATATCATCCCCCTTTATGAAACAAGAAACTTTCCAATGAGGCTTCGTCGCATGAGAATCAGGCCTATTAGATGTTGTTTCCTATTTTATCATATCGGAAGGGGGGTGTAAATCATCCCTGGGTATTAGAAATGCACTGATTACCAGTTTTTCTACCATTTTTGCTATTTTATCCGCAAGATACTGTTTATATGCGCCAATAGACTGAAATGCCTGCAATGTATGTTTTTCCTCAATATGGATGATCTTAAAGATCCAGCCATGATATAGTAATTGGGCAATTTCTCTGGCCAATACAGCATATTTGAATGATGCAGTTTCATCGTAAACTTCCGAATGGTGTATACAGATGTTTTGTAAAAATATCCTTGCCCTATCTGCAGACGGCATATCTGATAATGTTAGTCGTTCCAGTTCCGCCCAAAGGCTTTTGTCCAGGTCCCTTATGTCAAATCTACTGTGGCCGTCAATGGCGCCGCCAACAAAAGCATCGTTGATGATAGGGCTCCAAACCTGTGCTCTTAGATATGGCCTTTGATCGCTATCTGGCGGACTATTTGTCGATTCTTGAATTTTCGCGTCTGCACGTTTATCCGATGGGGCTGGTTGGGAATTTCGTGGTAATCTTCGTAGAAAGATCTTCTTTTGCGCTCCTTTAAGGGGTTTCCCGCGGACAGTTTCGTATTGGTTGCCGAATGATTGGTTGTATACAGCAGTCGCGCTACTTTCTTGAGATTCCAATTGCGAATCAGAATCCCTCAACAGATCCCTCAAAGTTTCAATTAAGTTATTAATTTCCGTATTCACCCATTCTTCTTGGTCCATTGATACGGGTAAGGATGGCTTAATTCTTTCACTGTAATATTGTGGGAAAGAATCATCACTCTCTAAATCGGATTTGATTTGCACTATTTGCGCTATAATTTCTTTCAGAAACATATCTGCATTATAGTGGTTGTCCCACGCATACATCATGGCCGCATACTCATTTTCTCTTCGAATGTGTAACATACAATCCTTGATTTTTTGACAAGAATTTTCCGCTATTTTGGGAAGCAGCATCAGGATATTAGCAATTTTTTGCCTATCGGCTGTGAAGTAATCGTCCAGTGCAAATTGTATAACCGGTCTATGTGTGCCCAGAGAAGAGGAAATGTTCCATTTTCGATCGTCTGCTAACGCTTTTGATAACGCATCCGCCTGCTGCTCCAACTGCGGATTTAAGTTTGCCGGGGTATGTCCATAGTACAAGATATTGGGCGATACTATGCCATATTTTTGCTGAATCACATGTCCCAGCTCATGCCGCAAATGCTTCTCCTGCCCCGGACTCACATAAACCTGCGTCCCCTGCGTATAGGCTAGCGCCTGAAGCTGGGTAGGCTTATCCGAATTGTAATGCACCCGAACGTCATCAAAAGAAAGCCCGCTCCGCTGCTCAAAATCCAGCTTCATCTGTGCCGGAATCCCTGTCAGATTTGGTTTGTTCGCTTGCTCCTGCTGCGGCGCATGCTGCTGCAATTTATTTTCCATACCCATTCCCGCCTTTCCCGGTCCTGCATAACTCCGCCAGCGGCTTCGGCAGAGATTTATTTCCCTTTTCCAGCTCCAACCTCAACGCGGTGATTATGCCAGGCAAATCGACCTTTTCCCGCCCATTGCCCAGCGTTCCCGCCACAGCCCCCCGAGCTGTCGCCAGAATCTGCGCCGGACTCAGCTCCGCCTGAGCCAGCTGAGCATAGGGCAGCTCCTCCGCACACCGCTCCGGCGGCAGCGCCTGACGCCACAGGGTTTCCCGCAGCGCGGCATCCGGCAGGGCAAACCGCACGATGTATTGCAGCCTCCGCAAAAACGCCTCGTCAAAGTTGCTGAGAAGATTGGTGGATAATACCGCGATCCCGTCATACTGCTCTATCTCCTGCAAAAGATAGGATGTGGAGAGATTGGCGTATTTGTCGTGCCCGGATGACACCTGCGCCCGCTTTCCAAACAGGGAGTCCGCCTCGTCAAACAGCAGAACGCAGTGATTCTCCTTGGCGCTGCGGAACAGCCGCCCCAGGTGCTTTTCCGTTTCCCCCACATACTTGTCCATGATCTGAGACAGATCCGCCCGCAGCAGCGGCATCCCCAGCCTGTGAGCGATGGCCGAGGCCGCCATAGTCTTGCCGGTGCCGGAGGGCCCATGAAATACCGCCGTCACGCCCTCCCGCTGCCGGGGCAGGCCCCATGCTGCCAGCTTATCGCCGCAGAGCGCCGCCTGACAGATCAGCTCCATCTGCTCCCGCACATTGCCGGACAGCACCATGTCCTCCAAGGTCACGTCGGTCTGATACCGCACCCCGAACTCCAAGGCCCCGCCCCGCTGAAGCATAGCCTGCCGGGTGTCCTCCGCGGTGACGGACTGCCGCGCGTTGATCGCCGCAGTCCGCAGGGCCAGCACTGCGGTTTCCCGCATAGCGCCTATGGTCATCGCGCCCTTTGGCGCTGTGTCCGGCCCAGCCTGGGGGACCAGCGCGGCCCACACCGCCTGCCGCCGCTCCGCCGAGAGCTGCCGGGGCAATCGCACAACCTCTTTCGATCCTTCCAGCGCCTGATCCTCCTCCACCAAGGCGGCCAGCGGGATGCCGTACTGCCGACAAAGCCGCTCCAACTGCCGGAACACACTCCGGTCAGAGTCGGGCATAGCGCAGATGGGGGCACCTAAACGGGTAGCCAGCGCCGCCATTTCCCGCAGGGCGTGGTCCTGATCCAGCAATGAGAACTGAATCAACTCCCCCGGCTTGGCCCACACCACATGCCCACAGGCGCGGCGTAAAAGGGTTTTCCGGCCAGACCCGGCAGGGGCGCAGAGGTACAAGGTGTTTTCCATCCCAAAAGTGCGCCAAGCTTCCACCTGTGCCAGTTCGCGCTCATGGAGCGGCAGCCATTGTGTTTCGTCGGCCATCAAGGGGGTACAGCCGGGGATCTCCGCCATGGACAGGCCGGTCAGAAAGGCCAGTACGGTGCGGCACAAAATCAAAGGCCGCTCCAGAGGGTAGGCGGTCAGTTCAGCGGTGGTGAGCAGTAGCCCGCACAGCATGGTTTCTCCCGCCAGTTCCGCCAGCGTCTCGCAGCTGCTGGGGCAGAGAGGTGCGATCAACTGAAGGCCGTACTCAATGGTGGGCAACGCCAAGGCATATTTCCGGCGGAAAACATTTCTCAGCCCACCGTCCATCTCCAAAGCCAACGCCGCCATCGCCAGCAGGAAGTCCCGCTCCTCCAGTCGGAATTGCTGCCGGAGAAGGACCGGGGCCAGCTGGACGCCATCGGATGACTGCTCCCGCTCAAAAATCGTATGCCACATCTGGCGGCACTGCTCCGCGTCTGCTTCTTCCGCGGAGAGAGCTTGGAACAACGCCAGATACTCCAAAACACACTAGGAATTGCTCTCATAGCCGTTCATCAACAATCACTCCAAAATCCATTCGCCGTCCTCCGGTCCGTCCAACTCGGCAGGCGGCGGGTCCGCTATTTCAGCGCCGCCGTCTAAATAGCTGTGCCCATCCATCGCGACCGTCTCCTCCCGCCGCACCACCGTATAGGGAACGCCCAGGGGGATAAAGTCGTCTAAAACCGATTTCAGCATGGACAGCCTTTCAGAGGACATGCCGGCGGGAAACAGCAGCGTCACACCGGACTGCCCGCCGCCATAGAGCCGCTTGCAGACCTCCCAATCCCGCGCGGAACGTATCCCCTCCTCCCACTGGAACTGCTCCGCGACTTCGCAGGGCTGCCCGGTCACAAGCCTTACCAGCAGTTGGAGACCCTTTTTTGTGCCCCGAAGCCGGTTCAGCTCTACGGCGGCGGCCAGTATCTCCCGTTCCGGCAGTCCCAGCCCCATCCAAGAGGACGCGCCCAGCCATCGGTGCAGCTCCGGCAGCGGATCAGGGCTGTTTGGGGACAGCCGCTCCGGAAACCGGGCCAGCTCCCGGTTTACATCCATATAAAGGGACTGATAGATCCCCAGCAGCTTTCGCAAAGTGCCGTCCTCCTGCATGACGGAGGGAAGGAAGCTGTCAACGGAAAGTCCCGGAAAGGTCAGCTCGTAGCTTTTAAGCGCGTCCCCCGGCTCCACCGTAAAGCAGAGGGAAAATCCTTTCACGCCGTAGAGCAAAAGATCGGACGCAGCGCGTTCCAAGGCCGGTTCCATCTCATAGACGGAGGCGGGGGCCGGACCGTCTGCGGCATAGACCCGGACATAGATCGGCTCGGACGCAGCCAGCGTCAGCCGCAGCCACTCCATGCCGGACCGCAGCCCCGGATACCAACGGGAGCGGTATATGCCGTTTTCAAGCTGGCCGCACTTGGTCAGATCCCAATCGGACCGGTAGCGGCGGATCGTCTGCTCCATCCTGTTCTATTCCTCCGTTACTTGAAACTGCTCCAGATAGGGCAAAACGTCGGCGCCCAACCTGATCCCGCCCTCCGGGGTACGGTGCCCATGACCGGATGATAACGCCCGCAGTTCCAGCGAGCGCACCGCCTTCACGCCGGGGGCGGCGCTCAGGGCGGAAAAAAGCGCCGTATAGGAAAGCTCCGCGCCAAAATCCAGCGGCCCCGTTACGCCGTCGGTGTGCGCTATGGCCACCGTTTCCAAATCCTGTGCCGATCCGCTGCATTGCACACGAACCTGTACCGCGACAGGGCAGTAGCGCGGGTCGCGCACCTCCAGGGGCGTACCAATCATCCGAAACGGTTCCAGCCATGTTCGCAGCCGCTCCTTCTGCCAGCGCGTCAGGGGCGGCAGGTGGTCCGATGCCCGGGGCTTTGCCAAAAGCACCACGCCCGCGTCCGGCTTTCCCAGCCTCGCGGCGGGGATCGCCTTTACCCGGTCCAGAGCCAGACCAGGCGCGCGCCGGGCCAGCGTCTCATAGTCGGAGAGGGCCGCCGCCCGAGCGGGGGATTCCAGCTCCTTTGCCGCGCGGAAAAAGGCGGTCTCCTCGTCCTCGGCGTCCTGCCCGCCCCACGCGGGGCGCAGGGGCCGCAGCGAGAGATTCCCCCGTTCCATCCCGCCGCCCACGCCGTTAGCCTTTGCGCCCAGCGTGCGGGCGCATCCGGCCACAAGAACTCGCCCGGCGGTAGGAACGCGGAAATCCCGGCCGTCCCCAAACTGGAGAACTCTGCGTGAAGCGACCCACCGGCAGCCCAGAGGCAATGTCTGGCCCTCCTCGGGCAGGCATACCGGGCAGTCGTACCAGATACCGTTTTCTTCAATCATCAGGCGCAGGGAGTCGGGGAGTATTCCGTCCTCATCCAGAGAGATTTCCTCTCCGGGCAGTTCCCGCAGCGCATGAATGGCGGAAAAGTCCGGCTCCGCCGCCACCGCCCGGATGATCTGCGCCGCCTCACTTGGCAATCCGCATATCTGGCCGTCTTTAACAAAGAGGGACGAATCCTCCCGCCAGCCGTCTCCCTGAACAGAGAAAAACCGCAGTACCCAATTCCCAACCCAATCCGGGGGCAGGCGGTAGGGGGCTTTCAGATCCATGTACCGGCTCCTGGTATGGCGCTGCTCCAGAGTCACCGGGCACAGCGCCGCGGCGGAGATCCGCGGCTCACCCTCCACCTCGCCCTCAATCAGCAGGCGCAGCGTGTCGGATGCCGCCGGAGGGGTGATCGTCACAGTCCCGCTTTGCAGCAGGCCGCAGGTGCCGTCCACGCAGGGAGCTGCCCGCCACGCGCCATCTGTCCACACCTGTGCTGTCAGATGGATGGGGGGCGGCGTATATTCATCCGGTGGAACCCTCCCGGGTTCCGGCTGCAACTCCAGCCAAAGGGGGACGGGAGCGTCGGCAGCCAAGGGCGCGGTAAATGTCATTTCCAGCTCGGCGGGCGCGTCATGGCCTACGATTAGGGGAGTATCCTCCCGCAGCATACTCCGGCGCCGGCCTTGGAACAGCAAGATTTTTTGCAGCCGCCGTCCACCGTCCTCCGGAGCCTCCTTCACCTCGAAGGGAACACCGTCCATATCAAAACGCATCCCGGGCCATATCGCGCTTTCCCCACTGGGGACCGCCATCAGGCGGGCTGGAGCCAGTGTTCGGGGTGCTTCTCCTAACAGTTTCAAGTAAGCGGCATAATGCTCCTCCCGCAGGCGGTCGATCTCACGATTCTGCACGGTCGCGAGGTAGGACGTCAGTTCCAGCAGCGCCACCGCCGGATCGCTGGGAATCGCGTCACTCCAGCCGGGGACCAGCTGGGCCATGCGAGCGCAGGCGCGCTGATACAACTCCTGCCAGCTGGCGCCATCCAGATTCAGCGAGTACACAGCGATTCCTCCTCCTTTTTCATCAGGTGAACGGTGTAAGCGCCTGGCAGCGGCAGGGCGAAGGGGTCTTCCACATGGGAACAGTCCAGCTCTCGGCCGTCCGGCGCGGCGGCGGTCAGCAGCAGCTTACCAATCGAGAGGTTCGGCAGGCAGGCTTGCAGGTAGTTCCGGGCCTCCATTTCACTCGGCAGACTTCCGATCCGCCAGCCCTGGCCCTGAAAATGCCCGGCGGCGGGATGTAAAAACCGGTCCAGCGCATCGCATACCCGATGCCGGACAGTCTCCACAGGAACGCCCTCCGCCGGACGCAGCCAGACCATGGCGCTCACCGGGTAGAATACCGGCTCCCGCACTGTGATGGAAAGGCCCAGGGCAGGCAGGACACTGGTATCCTCCAGCAGGCGGCGGATCTGGTCCTTCCGCAAAGCGAAGGCCGCCGCATGGCAAAATACGTCCCGCATGAGCGCGGCGACGCAGAGGGTATCGTCCTCCCGGACACAGCGGGTACGCAGTACGTCCCGCAGCTGGGTGCAGATCAGTTCCTCCACATCTGCGGCGGATACGCACCGGCCCCAGTGGTGCTGGTGCGCCCTGGCGCGGCGCAGCAGGGCCGTCTGGTCCTCTACAGCCGACCCGCCAAAGCCCTTCGTCAGCGTGACGGCGCGGAGCGTCCCGCCCCGCAGCGGGGAAAGCGCTTCGTCCTTTTGGCACCGCTCCCCGCTGTCCGTCTGAAGTCGGGCGACGCCGCAGGCCATCCCTGCAAGGCGCGGGAATTGCCGCCCCTGGGACAGCCGTTCGGCATCGTCCCGCAGGCACAGCCACCAGCGGCGCAATCCGAAGCGGACGCTCCATTGGCCCCGTATGTCGTTTATGGTCATCACGCCGCTGTGGGAGAGGCCCTCGGTCCCGTCCTCCAACGTGAGGGGGCGCTCCCGCCCATCCGACCCGATCTCCCACGCGGAGAGCTGACCGCCGGGAACACGATTTAGAAGAGTGAGATACAACCGCATCAGCGGCCCGGAGGGCGGGCGGTCAAAGCTCAGCCACCAGCAGCTCCCCTCCGGCGTAACGCTCTGAAACAGCGGCAGGCGGAGATTTTCCAAAGGGTGAAAGGACTTCTCGGTCTGGCCGCGGACAGATACGGACACCGGCGCGTTTTCCAGCAGCGCAGAGAATTGAAGCCCGGCGATCTCCGGCGCATGACAGCGCCGGGGCAGCCAGCCGCTGTTTTCCGCCCGTCCGATCCGCCAGCGCAGCCACAGCCTGCTTTGCCCCCCTCCTCGCAAGGGGCGGCATCCTCCGGCCAGCGGAACTGGACCTCCACCAGCGCCGCGCCATGCTCCCCGGCGGCAAAACTGCCGGTATCGCTTTCTGTGCCGGGTATCATTATCCAGACGCGGCCATTCCAATACTCCCAAAGTACTTGGTCCGCCCATACGTCCCGGACAGGCGGCGGGGGTGGAGGCAGACGGCGCATCACAGGCCGGTACTCCGGCTGTTGCTCCATACCGGGCAGCAGATCCTCCCGCTCCCGTATGGAAAGGGCAAAGCGGACGGTGATCTGCGCACCCAGCAGGGAGAGCGCATCCGGGCAGGACAAGCAGCAGGTACGCCAGGTCTCCGGTGCCTCCCCAAAGGGGAGCCATTGCGCCCCGGTGCAAGGGCCGTCCCCGTCCCATGCCAAATCCGGGGGAAGCTCCCGCCGCTGGGTGCGGATCAAAACGGACCCAATGGCCTCCGCCGGCAGACTTGCGGCTGGCAGGCTGGCGTGGAGGGCCAGCCCGTCCAACGCGGCGGGGAGGGAGAAACGCAGATTTTCCCCGTCCCGTTCCGGGGCGGAGAGGGAGAGCATATCCCCGCAGGCGCATACCAGCGACCAGGAAACCGAATCGCCGCACAAAAGCGCCAGCAGCCGGGGCGATGCCTGGGGCATTGTCAATTCAACCTGACAGCCATGCTGGGATGAGAGGGCGTCCGGGTGGGAGAAGCGCACCTCCGGGCCGGGCAGATCCTCCAGCTGAAGGTCAAAAAGGCGGGCGGGCTGTTCCGGGGCGGGAGTACAAAGCGGAATGACTTTCCCGCCGCCGGTTAAAAACTGATCGGTCAGCCGGGCGGGTTCCGCCTGGGTGTCCTCCGCCGTATGCCAGAGCCTTGTGCTGTCGCCGGATAGATAAAGCTCTTTTCCCGCGCCAACAAAACCGCCCTCCGGGGCAGTCAGAGACACGTAAGCGTGCATGGGATCGGCGTCCAGCGGCTTTAGCTCCCACCCCCGCAGAAACGCGAGTTCATGCTTTTGGGGCAGGCGGGCAAGGCGCGTCCTGGATTCCTCGATCATCTCTGCGGCGGCGAGTAAAACCGCAGATTCCACCTCTCCGCTCTCCGGGTCATACCGCCACTGGGGCAGATAGGAGCGGATATATTCCTGATACGCACTCCAAAACGAATCCAAAGCCCGTCACCCCCTCTCATTTTTTAACATACTGCTCAGGCCGCCTGAAGGACGACCGGCTGACTGACGGCGATGCCGCTACGCCGTACCTCATAAAAGACATTTACGATCAGCTGTCCATTCTCCGGTTGGCGGTCAAACTCCGCCCGGATGTTCCAGATCCGCGGCTCCCACATCTGGAGCGCGGCAATTACCTCCTGGCGAATCAGGTTGCAGGTCGTGGTGTCCATCAGCTCAAAGGCATACTGATCCAAATTGACGCCAAACTTGGGACGAAAAGGGCGCTCCCCTCGCCGGGTGGTCAAAATGAGGTGGACAGACTGCTTGATCTCCTCCAGCTCGCTCAAAAGCCGGAACCGGCCCAGGCCGGATTCCAACCGGCAGGGAAAAGCCATTGCCGCCATAAAAACGTCCTCCGCTCCTCTTATCAGTTGAGTTTAATCATGCTGCCCTTCACCTGGGTCACGCCGCTGGAGGTCAGATCCAGCTTGCCCTTGCCCTCCACCTTTGCGCTCTGGGCGGCGGACACCTCTATGCTCTGTCCCTTGACCGCTGCTTTCTGCGTCGCGCTTGCCTTGATCTCTTTCCCGCTCATATCCAGCGTTCCCTTGGCCTTGACGGTAATATTTCCCTCGCTGTCAAAGGTGATGGAGGCCCCGCCGCAGGAGAGGGTCAGCTCCTTTCCGGCGGACAGCTTGATCGTATCGTTTTTTACGTCCAGCTGAAAAACAGGCGTCTCCTTTTCCACCGCGCAAAGGGTGACAGTCTGCGTCTCATCCTCCAGCTTCAGCTCCAGCCCGCCGGACGTATGGATGGTGATGGCGGTGCGGTCCTTGGTATCGTCCAGGGTGACGCGGTGGCCGGAGCGGGTCAGAAACTGCTTGATGTCATTTTTCTCCGTCCAACACTCGCCGGTCTGCTTGTCCTCGCCGGGGCGGTGGATGTGAATGATCCTCGGCTCACCGCCGGGGTGGGCGGGAAGCTCCACCTCCACCACGTCTCCGATCTCCGGCAGCCAGTAGACCCCGGACATTCCCTGTTTCACCCGGGCGTAGACAGTATCACCGTTTTTGTCATAAGCGCCGATGGATACCTCCACCAGCCCCTTATTCTTTTCCGCGGGATAGGAGAGGACCTTGCCCCGCAGGATTTCGCGCTCCGCCATCTGTCACTCCTCCGCCTCAAACCAGGTCTCAAAGCCCGTTTCATCCAAAATGTGCCGGACGGTATGAATATAGTAGGTCCCATTGACCGGTTTACTCAAACCCTCCGCCTTTATAAACCGCCCGGGCCGCAGTTCAGGCAGACCCACCCCATGCCCGGTCAGACCGCCGGATTGACGCTGCCGCCAATCCATTCTGGCCTTGGAGAGATACTGGGCCTGGGCCATGGTCCGTACAAACGGCTCCGGCTGATAGAAGTCGCCGGAAAGGACGCCGCTCATTTTATCCGTTCCAAAACCGCTGTCTTTTTTCCGCGCCTGCCGGGAGTACAGCCGTTCGCCGTTATCGTCCGTTCCGCCCACCGCGATGGCCGCACATTGTCCTGCCAGCGTCCGGCGGCGTTTCAGGCTTACCAGTCCGTTGGGACCGTCAAAGGTCAGTACAGCGCCGCTTTCTGGCCGGGGCTTTCCAAAGTACAGCTCATCCGCGAAGGCGTAAAACTCATAGCACAGAAAATCCGCCGCCGCGCACACAACAGCGTAATCGGAGGGACCGGGACGCAGAGCGGGCAGATCCCAATCTTTCGGCGCCGGGTCTATGGTCCGCTTCTTTGCCAGCTCGCTATAACAGCTCTGGCCGAGAATGTCCTGGATCATCTGCGACATTGCCCTTTGCGCTCCCGCGTCAGCGCAGGAAGTCAGCATCAGCCGTCCCCGCACATCCAGACACACCGCTTCCAGCAGCATGAGCGTCCCGTTCAACGGATCGCTCCAAAGCACGTCGTAGAGGAAGCCGCAGAACACCTCCGTCAGGCTCTTTCCGTATCCGATGGAAAACGAACACACCGCGCCGGGCTGGAACGCGTCCAGCCACGCCGCGCCATGCTCCTGTTCCGGGTCCAGCACCGCTTCCAGCGCCAGCACACCCGCTTGCCGGGTACAGGTCAGCTCGCACTCCACCCGGGTCAGGCGCGCGTCATCGCCGACGTCCAGCGATTTGCCGCCTACCTTCAGCGCATAATTGGGTTCGCGCATGGCGTCATAGGTTTGGTACAGGGCGGAAAACTTCATTGTCAGAGTCCCCCTTTATTGGAACAGCCAGGAGAGACTGGACAGGTAGAGCGCATCATCCTGCTGTAAAAAATCTGTGCCTGAAATGTCGCCCAACGCCTGATTATTGATGGAGGCGCTGACGTCGGGATCTTCCCCCCGGATGGTGATGGAGACCTCCGCCTGGACCGGCGTACCGTCAAAAGCGAACATCTGATAGGTCGCCTGGAAGGATTCCAGCGTGCCGGTGTGGGTCATGGTGCCCCATGCGAAAGATATTTTGGGCTTGCTGCTCTTCGGCGCAGTATTGCCGGTGGCCGCGCTTTCTGCCGCTGCGGGCAGGAATGCCCGAATGCGGTTGATCGTGGGCCGGACATCGCTATAGGTAAGCTCATTGATGTAAGAGTGGAAAAAGAGCCTGACGGACAACCGCGCGCTCTGTTTCTTTCCCAGAGGAGACGACTGGAACTCGGATACCTGCATCTGGCCATCGCCGCCCTGTTCGGCAGCGCCTTTCTGGGATCTAAAATCTATGCCGGCGGAGTATTCCAGCGTATTGGGATTGAATTGTACGGAAAAGCCATTTTTAGGTGAGTTCGGGTCAAAGATCCGAGCTTTCTGATAGACGATCATCGGTCACATTCCTCCCCGGCGCAGAGAATCCAGCCGGCTTTGACGGCTCAGGGCATCGGCCACGCCGCGTACCAAAACCTGAAAATCACTGCTGCTTAGCCGAAAACTGCTCTCCAGCGGCGGCACTGGCCTCTGCGCCTCGGCCTGCCGTTCCCGATCACGCTCTTGCTCCAGTGGGGGCTGTGGAGGAGAGGCAAGGTGCTTTGCCGCTGGCAGATACCGTAGATCCTCCGGCACAGGCGTTTCCCGGCTGGCGTACCGGTGAAGGAAGCCGCCGCTTTCGTCCTGTCGGATATAGCGGACATACTGCCTGCGGATCAGACTGTGAAAAACGGCGCCGTCCAGCTTCTCCACCGTCTGCCGGTAAAACCGGCGCAGCGTGGCCAGCGTCTGATGGCGGCCCAGTACGCTCCGCACCAGCAGCAGGGACTCCGCCGGTTTTCCGCGGTACTCCTCCCGCTGCTGCTCCCAAAAGCCCTGGAACACCTTCTGGTAAAAGGGGCGCATGGTCTGGCGGGCGCTCTCCATAGACAAGATGCGAAGCAGGCGGCGGGCGGTCCATGCCGGGCGGGAGGGGTCCATGGCACTTTCCTCGGCGGGGAGCGCCGCATTCTGCCGCACCAGCAGCGTGGTATGTCCCCGCCCGCCCGCGCTGGCGGTGATCTGACTGCGGAGATGCTGATGGGTGGTCTGGTGGAGATGTACCACCGTCTGATGGACGGTGTTCCGGATGATCCGCGGCGCCGGAGGCTGGAGCGTCTGCACGATGGGGCGCGTACTTCGGTACACCAGCTCCGGAGACCGGGCGCTGCGGCTGTGCCGGCCAGCGCGAGACAGCCCCACGCCGGCGGACAGCCGGGCCATACTACAATGGCGAGACAAGCAGGTGCTCATAATTGAGCTCAAACCGGTCGATAAGGATTGTATTTTGCAGCGCATCCAGCTCACCAGCCTCCCATTTCTTTACCACCAGTCCCGTCAGCGTGTAGAACTTCCCCAGCCGCTGCACCCCCTCCGGGGAACGCACCTCAATCCGCATGGGCAGAAACAGCCGTTCGCCCGCCAGATAAAAGGGGAAAAACTCTCCGGCATAGGCGCCGCGCTCCATCCGCAGGGTACCGGGCGTCTTGGTGGGGGCACGTAGCACATGCACGCGATCATTGATCCCGCCCTCCTGATAAACGGTTGTCTCAGCCTCCCGGCCCAGGCCGGACACCTTGGAGAAGCCGAACTCCATCACACCGAGAAAGACACGGAAGGTATAAGCGGCTAAGGGGTCCATATGGCGCATACCTCCTTACGGCTCAGGCGTCAAACACATTCTTTTCCTGACTGTTGGCTTCCCGGTTGATCCGGCTGATCTCGCGGCAGAAGCGTTCCCGCTCCAGATGCGGCAGCTCCAACACGTCCTCCAGGCCCCAGTGGAAGTAATACGAGATGAACGAGAGCTGACGGTACAGCTCCCTGGGCGGCTGAAGGTTCATCCCGCTCCCTGAAAATTTATCGTATCGACAAACTGCTTTCCGCAGTGTGGACACGTCACCTGGATTTGGGGCTTATCCGCCTTGTTGATGGTGTCGTACATATCCTGCAAAAACTCCATATCGGCGATGAACAGTCCCTCGATTACCTCCTGCGTTATCTCCGGCAGGGTGCCCAGCATGGTAATCACCTTGCTGAGGATCAGCGGATTCATATAGCTCTCATCCGCCTTCACTCTGGGGTCCCGCAGGGCGCTCAGCTCATCGCCGGCAGTGGCCAGCCGCATCTGGCCCTCCCGGTGCAGGGTTCCCTCCCCGTCAACATACCCCCGGGGCAGGCGGAACGGGTACATGGTCTGAAGCTCCATTTAACTTTCCCCCTTTACTTCGTCCGCGTGATCCCCTCTGTCACCAGCTCCAGGCTTTCAATGGCGATCTCGTTGCTGGTGGCGTTGAAGTCGGGCGCGGTGTACTTGGTGGGCCACGCCTTTTCCAGCTGCCAGGAGGCGACCTCTTTCATCTCATCGTCCATGAGGGTGATGACGACGGTTTTCCTGGTGGCCTTGCCGGACTGAATCTCCTTGATCCACTCCCAGAACACCTGGGAGTCGGTGGTGCCGCGCTTGAGGGTCACATTGGAGTATTTCAGGATGCCCGGCTGCTTACCGGGGGTCTTGCCCGCCATGTTGCCCTCCCGGTACTCAATCGGGTCCGCGGTGATGTCCGGCGAGGACACCTCGGAGAATCCGGCCTCCTCGGTCTGGTCGATCAGCACTTTGTAATTGTACTTTTTGAACGGATAAATGATCTCTGCCATAAACTGTTTCCCTCCTTACCGGTTAAGCCGCAGATTGGGTGATCTGAGTGATACGGAAGATGACAAACTCCGCCGGACGCACAGGGGCCACGCCGATCTCGCAGATCAGCCGCCCGTTGAGGATGTCATCTTGGGTCATGGTGTTGTGCCCAACCTCCACATAGTACGCCTGCTCCGGCGTGGAGCCGGCCAGGGCACCGATGCGCCGCTGGGTCTCCAGGAACAGGGAGATGGTGCCCCGGACCCGGGACCACAGCCCCTCGTCATTGGGTTCAAAGACCACCCAGCCGGTATTGGCGCGGATGGATTCCTCCAGGAAGATAAACAGGCGGCGGACATTGACATATTTCCAATTCCCGTCGCTGGAGCAGGTGCGGGCGCCCCATGCCCGGATGCCCTGGCCGGGAATGGCCCGGATCAGGTTGACGCCGTTGGGGTTGAGCTTGCCCTGCTCGGCGGCGTTATAGCTCACCGACAGCCCGGTGCAGCCCTGGACGATCTCATTGGCCGGGGCCTTGAACACGCCCCGCTGGATGTCGGTGCGGGCATAGATGCCGCACATGGAGCCGGAGGGCGGCAGGAAGGTGGGGCGCTTCAACAGCGGATCGTACACCTGGACCCAGGGGGCGTAGAGGGCGGCGTAGGAGGTGTCGTAGGCGCTGCGGTGGCGGTTCAGCTCATCCACTGCGGTGCAGTTTAGCGGCGCGTCCAGCACAGCGAAGCGGCTGGTAAGGCCCTCGCAGTGGGCGATCAGCTTGGCCTGCACATTGGCGTCGGTGACGCCGGGGACCGCCATGATGGATACATCGGTGATCTCCTGAAACGCCTCGATGCCGGAGCGCTTGCCGGGGCCCAGGTCGGTGCCGTTGAAGGTGCCGGCGTTGACATTATCCATGCTGCACATGCCAAAGGGTGGGAGATTGACGGTGGGTGCCATGTCGGTCATAACGCCGGCGGGCCGCCCGTTGATGACGACTCGCGGCAAAGGCAGGGCACTGAATGGCGCCGGTACGGAACCGAAGGGGCACTGAAGCACAGCGCCGGTACAGAGGCAAAAACTCATTTCCCATCGCCGCCTTTCCGCTTTGCGGTAAGCTGGAACTCCCGAACCGGCGGCGTGCGGCGGATGCGCGTACTGGGAATCCGCACCGGCTCCAGCGTCAGATAGGCGGCGGGCTGGAGGGGACTGCTCAG
>ERZ779624.263-NODE-263-length-18602-cov-6.237127_pt1 | contig 18602 bp, 23 predicted proteins | sample MGYA00514190_ERZ779624 | MGnify/ENA primary metagenome ERZ779624 (study PRJEB29562, sample SAMEA4376706) | mouse gut metagenome | isolation source: Cecum | study: EMG produced TPA metagenomics assembly of the A DSS colitis mouse model was used to assess the... | reverse complement strand
ATAGATAAAAGTGATGAAAGCTTGAGCAAATTGCGGGGGGAAAGAGTGTAAAATAAATAGTTCACATGATCAAAAATAAAGAAAGTATAAAATATATTGCCATAAGATGAAAAAAGTCTATAATAAAACTATACGGTTTGACTAAAAACTCTGATCCAACCTTAGAGTTTGGAGGCAGTATTATGGATGATAAGATGATGAAGATCGGTGAGATGGCCCGGTTTAACCGGGTGTCCATCACTACCCTGCGGCTGTATGACAAGGTGGGGATCCTGCGGCCCTGCTATACGGACCCGGAGACTAATTACCGGTACTACAGCATTCACCAGAAGGCGCGGCTGGATATGATCCAGTATATGAAGGAGCTGGGCATGAGTCTGGGGGAGATCCGGGAGATTCTGGAAAATGGGGATATCCAGATGATTGAGTCCACACTGATCAGCAAGAAGAAGCAGGCAAAGGAGGAGATGGCCCAGCTTAAACTGCGCCTTGGAGCCATCTCCCGGGCCATTGAGAGCGTGGAGCGGTTTCGCAAGGCCCCGGACTGCGGCATGATCACGGTGGAGTATATCTCTCACCGGAAAGTGTACGTGATGCACACGGACACCAATTTTTATGAGCATGATATCTCTGTGTATGAGGAGATCCTGGAGGATTTAAAGGAAAATCTTATCAACCAGGGGCTGCCCCAGGTGTACTACTGCAACGCGGGGACAATCATGAGGAGAGAGGATTTTCTGAACCTGAAAATGGTGTCCCATGAGATCTTTCTGTTTGTGGACGACGATTTTCCGGACCATGAGTCTGTGCGGCGCATTGACAGCGCCATGTATGCCTGTATCTACCTGGACAGCTTTGACGATGAGCCGGAGTATGCGGGGAGGCTTCTTAAATACTGTGAGGATCATGGGTATACTGTGTGCGGGGATTATATCTGTGAGGTTCTGACGGAGTTTAATGTGTTTGACAGTGGGAAAAGATCCATGTTTTTGAGGCTGCAGGCGCCCCTTCGGTTTCGGTGAGAGCGGGGGATAGATGAATATTTTAACGCATAACAATCTAACTCTCATATACTGCCTTTATGGTTTGACGGCAGGCTGTGGGAGTTTTTTCTGTATCCAAGGGGCGTTACCCCATATCGCCTTTTAAATATCGTAGAGAAATAGGATTGGTTCTCAAAGCCGCAGCTGGAAGCGATGAGACCGACAGAGTGGTCAGAATATTTAAGCATGCTTTTGGCTTTTCCAAGCCTGAAGTCCAGGATAAAATCCTGAACGGAAAGCTGGAAGGACTCCTGAAAGAGCCGGTACAAGTAAGTGCGGTCAATCCCCACATAGCTGGCAATATCACTGACCTTTAAAGTTGAAAAACTGTAGTTGTGCTGGATGTAGCCCACAGCCTGGGCAAGATATTGTTCCGACTTGGATATGGGCTGGTGGTCATGGGTATCAATAAGAACAGAGAACATCTGATACAGGTTTCCTAACAGTTCATATTCACGGCCAGCGGAGGTCAGTTTGGGGTAGGCGAGACACCGAAAGATCTCTTCTAATTGATCTCAGGGCATCATGATAACCGATCATTACCATAAAACATATTTTGACGGCCTGGGATCTATGGATATGAAGGGGGAAACAGAGCGATATCTGGAAGGGTATCATCGGGCCAGAGAGGAAGGGGAGCGTATAGGGCTTGATGTGCTTCTGGGAATTAAGTTTCGGAATTTTGAATCAGACAATGATGATCTTGTTGTGGGGATCACAGAGGATTTTATATATGAATATCCGGAAACGTATAATCTTCCCCTTGGACAGGCTATCGATCTTTTTCATGCCAATGAAATGTTGGTGATTCAGGCTCACCCGGTCCGCTTTGGCACAAACGGATATGGACAGAGAAAGAGGATATGCTGGCTGCAATGCGAAGAAAAACTGGACGGGATCGAGGTCTATAATGGAAATCTGGGATGGGGACAGGGGCCTCAGAGGGTGTTCCGGCGCTGTTTTGTGAGTGTCAGTGCTGCAGACCATAAGAAAACTGGGAGAAAAGAATTATCGGATGCGGACGTCAGCGCAGATTGACCGGGATCTGTTAATTGATTTTTCATTGGACAGTTATGGGCAGACCTTGTTTCGGGGGTTAGACCTGACCAGGATCGATCACCTTTTGAGAACCCCCTCCCATGAGGCCAATAATTGTCGTACACAATTGATGCGCGTAAAACCTCATAGGTTTGGGGAGGACGCCTGGCAGGGGCTGGAGCGATTTGTTTTTGACTGGGTGGAAGGAGTGGACGCTGCATTGGTGGATGAAGACGGGTTTTACTATCCCATCTCTACAACGTCTCTGCTATTGATCTACAACCGTGAGCTTGCCAATCCGCCCAGGGACTGGACGGATTGGGTGAATCCTGAATATGAGGGGCTGTATCAGCTTCACGGACTTGGAGGAGGTACGGGAAAGACGGTGTTTGCCAGCATTGTGAGCCGCTATCAGGATCCCAACGGCGATTTGGGGATCTCAGAGGAGGGCTGGAAGATCGCGGATGATTATTTTGGCAATTCCCATCTCATCGCCCAGGGGGAGTCTTTATTACGACAGGAGAAGGACTATGATAGAATTTAAAAACGTTGAAATTCGGTATGGTGATTTTGTGGCCATTGAATGTTTGAACCTGAACATAGAAGATGGCGAATTCTTTACATTCTTAGGACCCAGTGGATGTGGAAAGACAACCTCCTTAAGGGCGCTGGTGGGATTTCTGACGCCCACCAAAGGGGAGATTATGGTGGACGGCAAAAATGTGGTTCCCATGGCTGTGGTGCGGAGGGTGTTCGGGATGGTGTTCCAGAGTTATGCCTTGTTCCCCACCATGACTGTGTATGAGAATATCGCTTTTGGACTAAAGGTAAAGAAAACGCCAAAGGATCAGATTGAGAAAAATGTACTCTCGGAATCTCTCTTGCACCTGCTTTTGTGGCTGATTTTCCGCCAGATGCGCATAAATTTAATCAACGTACGTTCCACGTACGCCTCATAAATTTATGCGCATCTGACAAAAAATCATCTCACAAAATCAGGCACAAAGAGACTCCGAGAGTACATAAAAAGGTAAGGGAGGTGGCGGAAAAGATCAAGATCAATGATGCCCAGCTGCAAAAAAAATGTGGCGGAACTGTCTGGGGGACAACAGCAAAGGGTGGCCCTGGCCAGGGCAATCGTGCTGGAACCGAAGATCTTGTGTCTGGATGAACCCCTGTCAAACCTGGACGCCAAGCTGCGGATCGGACTTAGGGGGGAGTTAAAGCGGCTACAGAAAGACCTGGGCATCACCACGCTGTATGTTACCCACGACCAGGAGGAGGCGTTGACCCTGTCAGACAGGATCGCGGTATTTAACAATGGCTATATTGAGCAGGTGGGGGCTCCCTACGATATCTACAATTTTTGAGTACAATGGGGTGGTTACCAAGTACTCTCTGGTATGCATGGGGAATCTATCAAGTGTCTGGAGAAAAATGACGGACACATTTTTTACCAGGCAGGCGGTGAGGTGGATCTGTACATCAATCCAAAAGACATCATGCAGTTTTGGGTGAATGTGGATTTTTGGGAGACCGGGCAAGGACTGAACACCTTTGATGAGGTGCTGGAACAGTTTAAGGGGCGTTGTATTTTAAATCTTTACCGATGTTTTGGTTTTTTGGAAGAGGTGGTTCAAAAAGTGGAGCGCCATGGCATGAAGGAGCAGATCTTTCTGAAAAATGCCCCGAATGATGAAGCCTTGAAAAAGGTGGAGGAGCTGGTATTTGCCAGTGAGGATGCCCCCATTGCCCAGGACAGTTATATAGATGATATGCACAGAAAAGGGAAGATCTTGTGGGGGAATCCTCCCATGGGGTCATACGGATGACGCTGGCCCGGGAGTCGGGTGCTTATGTAGAAAACAGGATGAAAACAGTCTTACAAGCAAGCTTGACGCCTGTTTTCATCCTGTTTTCCCCGCCCTATGAACAGTATTATTGATTCGCGCGGATGGGTGAAAATTCATAGACTTTGCTGTCCGATTATGATATACTAAAACCAGTAAAATAAGGCGTTTCATAATTGGGAGGTGATTATATGCCGAGTCAAGCAGATATTATTCGGGATTCAATAAACGAATTTTCAAGAATACAAGATTGGATGATATTAGCTAAAAAGAATAATGATATTGAAACATACGAACAGATACGCAAACGTTATATTGAGTTAAAAGTTACATTGTCGTCTTTAAGCGTTAATATTACAGAACTTGACAGAATAATAGAATAGGGAGGGTAACAGACATTTCACCAGTATCAGAAGCAAAGAAAAGGGCCAATAAGAAGTGGCAGGACGCAAAAGAAAAGATAGGACGTGAAAAGTAGATGCGTTCTATTTTTTGCGCTATTATACAACTACACATTTATCCACTGAAATTTATGCAAGGATGTGGAAGGCTGTGATTCGCGCAAGCTGGAGGATTTTCTGTTTACAATCCCCGCGGATTATGTTATAGTATCTGTACCGGATGATAGAGGGACATAGAAGAATCTGTCATTAGAAAGTTTAACATTCATTTTATGGGAGAGGCTTTCTCCCGCGCCGTCTGGCAGAAATATCTGAATATCAGCCTGTTATCAGGCAGAATTTCAAAGGAATATGGGAATAAGTAATAGAAAAATAAATACACAGCAGAAATTTATTTTCCGGGAAGGAAAAAGAAGATATAATAAAGACAGTTGTTGTATGTCTCCTGCAAAAAGGAGGCAAGTGTGAAGAAGGGGACAGGCAAAAAACAGACAGGTAAAAGACAAGATGCCATTGTGCCTGCACAGGCTGGGGAGAATTACCCTATGGAGGACCGGGCGCTGAAGGAGGCGGCGCGGTTTATGGGGGAGGATCTGCGGAGATTTCGGGCCTATGAGGCGGTGGTCAGTTACAAGTATGGGGTTGATGTGTGTACGTATGTGGTGTGTACGGCCATAACAAAGGTGATAAAAAGCTGTCTGGTACAGGGGAAGAGCTGATAGCACTTTTGACTTCTCTGATGGACGGTGAGATGAGCCAGGAGCTGAGGGGGAAGAGAAGCCTTGGGATCCTGCAGAGTGAGCAGGAGCAAGTGGATAAGGGTCAGATGGTGCCGATGCAGTCGGTGTTGTATGCTTTGGCCATGAAAGTGCTGACAAAGGATGAGATAAAAAAGGTAAAGGAGATGATGACAATGACGCTGTTGGGGCAGATGTTGATGGAGGATGGGATAGAGAAAGGTGAATTTAAAAATATGAGGGAACTGATTCGCGACGGCTTGCTGTCCATGGAGACGGCGGCAGCCAGAAAGCATATGACAGTAAAGGAGTTTAAGGAAAAGCTTAAGGAGTTGAATCTGGAATAAGATATCAAGGGTATTTCCGGAGGCATGACCTCAGAGGTTATCCGGACAGAAAACAGCAAGGTTCACTCTTCTGTTTGAATCATAAACAAATGATCCTGACAGAAAGGCGAACCCTGTTTTATTAGATCGATGATTTCCCAACTTCAGCCATCTTCATGGCACGGACCTTTAACGGAAGGCCGAACAGTGTGATAAAGCCGTCGGCGTCGTGATGGTCGTACAGCTCTCCGGTGGTGAAGGAGGCCAGGGACTCACTGTACAGGGAGTAGGGGGAGGTGGTTCCGGCTTTGATGATGTTGCCTTTGTAAAGCTTGAATTTTACCTCTCCGGTTACATACTGCTGGGTGGATTCCACGAAAGCCTGAACAGCTTCCCTGAGGGGAGTGAACCATTTTCCCTCATATACGATCTGGGCCATCTTGTTGCCCATATCCTTCTTGGTCTCCATGGTGGCTCGGTCTAAGACCAACTCCTCCAGCTGCTGGTGGGCTTCCATGAGGATGGTTCCGCCCGGGGTTTCGTATACGCCCCGGGACTTCATGCCCACCACCCGGTTTTCCACGATATCCACAATGCCGATGCCGTGCTTTCCGCCCAGTTCATTGAGCTTACGGATGATGTCGGAGACTTTCATCTTCTCACCGTTGACGCTTACGGGGATGCCCTTTTCAAAGGTCATGGTTACATACTCTCCCTCATCCGGAGCTTTTTGTGGTGTTACGCCCAGAACCAAGAGGTGGTCATAGTTAGGTTCGCTGGCCGGGTCTTCCAGCTCCAGGCCCTCATGACTGATGTGCCATAAGTTCCGGTCCCGGCTGTAGCTGCTGTCTGCGGAGAAAGGGAGATGGATGCCGTGCTGTTTGCAGTACTCAATCTCATCTTCCCGGGACTGCATGGTCCAGATGTCGGTCATACGCCAAGGGGCAATGATCTTTAAGTCCGGAGCCAGGGCTTTGATACCCAGTTCAAAACGGATCTGGTCGTTGCCCTTGCCGGTGGCTCCGTGGCAGATGGCGGAGGCGCCCTCCTTGCGGGCGATCTCCACCAGCCGTTTGGCGATGGCCGGGCGGGCCATGGAGGTGCCTAACAGGTATTTGTTCTCATATACGGCTCCTGCCTGGACGCAGGGGATGATATAGTTGTCGCAGAAATCATCTACCAGATCTTCGATGTATAATTTGGAAGCGCCGGACAGCTTGGCCCGCTCTTCCAGTCCGTCCAGTTCGCTTCCCTGGCCGCAGTCAATACAGCAGCAGATAACTTCATAATCGAAGTGTTCTTTTAACCACGGGATGATGGCTGTGGTGTCAAGACCGCCGGAATAGGCTAATACTACTTTCTCTTTCATAATTGATATCCTCCTGAAGGTTGTAACATTCATTTTTAGACTTTCCTTACTATAAACCATATTGTTGGAAAATGCAAGGAGTAAATGAATAAAAATTTAAAAATATGCATAATATGCAATAATAATGTATATTTATAAATTGATATTGTAGAAAAAGCCACTTTTCAACAGAGGAAAAACCTACTATAATAAGGAGACACGTTACAGATAAAAGAATGGCAGAGATTTAAGGAGATAATGAGGAGATAAGACTATGATCAAGGTCGGGATTATCGGCTCCACCGGTTACGCAGGAGGGGAGCTGGCAAGGATTTTGCTTCAGAGAGATGATGTGGAGATCAAATGGTTTGGCTCCAAAAGCTATGTGGACCAGAAGTATGCTTCCGTTTATCAGAATATGTTTCAGATCGTGGATGATGTGTGTATGGAAGAGAATATGGAGAAGCTGGCAGAGATTGCGGATGTGATCTTTACGGCCACTCCCCAGGGGCTGTGCGCGTCCCTAGTCAATGAGGAGCTGCTGTCCAGGACAAAGGTGATCGATTTAAGCGCGGATTTCCGCATCAAGGATGTGGCAGTGTATGAGAAGTGGTACAAGATCACTCATCCGTCGCCGCAGTTTATCGGGGAGGGGGGGGATGGGCTGCCGGAGCTGAACCGGCTGAAGAGGAAGCAGGCAAGGCTGGTGGCGAGTCCGGGGGGTTATCCCACTTGCTCCACATTGGCCGTCTACCCTCTGGTTAAGGAGGGGATCATTGACACGGATACCCTGATCATTGACGCGAAGTCCGGGGTGTCCGGGGCCGGGAGAGGCGCTAAGGTGGATAATCTTTACTGTGAGGTCAATGAGAGCTGCAAGGCTTATGGGGTGGCCAGCCACAGGCATACGCCGGAGATTGAGGAACAGCTGTCTTATGGGGCCGGGAAGCCGGTGATATTGAATTTTACGCCTCATTTGATTCCAATGAATCGGGGGATTCTCATCACGGCTTACGCCTCTCTGGCCAAGAAGGTTTCTTACGATGAGGTGAAGGCTGTGTATGATCGGTATTATGGATTGGAGCGGTTTGTGAGATTGCTGGATAAGGATGTGTGTCCTCAGACCCGATGGGTGGAGGGAAGCAATTTTGTGGATGTGAATTTTAAGATTGATGAGAGAACCGGACGGGTCATTATGATGGGGGCTATGGATAATATGGTGAAGGGCGCCGCGGGACAGGCGGTACAGAATATGAATCTGATGTTTGGGCTGGCGGAGGATACGGGGCTTCGGCTGGTGCCGGTGTTTCCGTAAGGAAGGAGGAAAGTACTATGAGTTTTCAGATCATCGAGGGCGGCGTTACTGCTGCCAAGGGGTTTGGGGCCGCGTCAACGGCGGCGGGGATCAAGTATAAGGACAGGCAGGATATGGCTTTGATCTTCAGTGAGGTTCCCTGCGCTGCGGCGGGGACGTTTACCACCAATGTGGTGAAGGCGGCTCCGGTGAAGTGGGACCAGGATATTGTGTATAATAAGCCTGCTGCCCGGGCCGTGGTGATCAATGCGGGGATCGCCAATGCCTGTACCGGGGCGGAGGGGTACGGATACTGTAAGGAGACGGCGGATGTGGCTGCAGAGGTTCTGGGGATTTCGGCGGACTCTGTGCTGGTGGCTTCCACAGGGGTTATCGGAATGCAGCTTCCCATGGACCGGATCGGGGCGGGGGTTAAGGCTATGGCTCCGAAACTGGATGGGAGTCTTGAGAGCGGCACGGCGGCGGCCAAGGCCATCATGACCACAGACACAAAGAAAAAGGAAGCGGCGGTTACGGTAGAGCTGGGAGGCAGGAGGGTGACCATCGGGGGAATGTGCAAGGGTTCGGGGATGATCCACCCTAATATGTGTACCATGCTGGGATTTATCACCACGGACGCAGCCATTTCCAGGGAGATGCTCCAGGCTGCCCTCAGTGAGGATGTGAAGGATACCTACAACATGGTGTCTGTGGACGGGGATACTTCCACCAATGACACGGTGCTGCTTTTGGCCAACGGCATGGCGGGGAATCCGGAGATTACACAGAAAGATCAGGATTATGAGGCGTTTAAGGCTGCCCTCCATCAGGTCAATGAGACTCTGGCAAAGAAGATCGCCGGGGACGGGGAAGGGTGTACGGCTCTGTTTGAGGTGAAGGTCGTGGGGGCCGAGAGCAAGGAGCAGGCGGTGACTCTGGCCAAGTCAGTGATCACATCCAGCCTGACCAAGGCGGCTATTTTCGGGCATGACGCCAACTGGGGGCGGATCCTCTGTGCCATGGGGTATTCGGGGGTGCAGTTTGACCCGGAACAGGTGGATCTGTTTTTTGAGAGCAAGGCGGGGAAACTTAAGATCATTGAAAACGGAGTGGCGGTGGATTACAGTGAGGAGAAGGCCACGGAGATCCTCTCCCAGCCGGAGGTAACGGCTGTGGCGGATATCAAGATGGGTGATGCGACGGCTGTGGCGTGGGGATGTGATCTGACCTTTGAGTATGTGAAGATTAATGCGGACTATCGGTCGTAGGTTGTAGGGGCGGCAGATTTTTAGTTCGTTTAGTTTCTGTAAGGAAACTGTATTGTTTAGTGAGCAAGGGCGGCGGTTATGGTGAAGCCAGCAAGGGAAGGGAGGCATGGTGCCGTCCGGGTGAATTTATGCTATGGAGATGAGACCAGGAAAACAGGAGGGCTGATACCCGCCTGGTTTCCGCTTTGGGCTCATCGGAATGTTTTGCATATCTGAACCCGGACAGCACACAGATTCTCACGGGCCCACGACAACTTCGACTTAACTATATATCAATATGACAAAACTAAAATTCCGGTTTATGATGAAAGAGAGGAAGAGAGATGAACTTAGATCCGGCGATTATGCAGAAAGCGGAGGTGCTGATTGAGGCGCTTCCCTATATCCAGCGTTTTAACAGGAAGATCATTGTAGTGAAGTACGGCGGCAGCGCCATGGTGGACGAGAATCTGAAGCGCCATGTGATCCAGGATGTGGTTCTCCTGAAACTGGTGGGATTTAAGCCCATCATTGTCCACGGAGGGGGCAAGGAGATCAGCCAGTGGGTACACAAGGTGGGTATGGAGCCAAGGTTTGTGGGCGGGCTTCGGGTTACGGATGAACCTACCATGGAGATTGCGGAGATGGTGCTCAACCGGGTCAACAAGAGCCTGGTGCAGCTGGTTAATGAGCTGGGCGTCAAGGCGGTAGGTATCAGCGGCAAGGACGGGATGATGCTTAAGTGCGACAGGAAGTACGCAGGCGGTGAGGACATCGGGTTTGTGGGGGATATTAAGGAGGTTAATCCCAAGGTGATCTATGATCTGCTGGAAAAGGATTTCCTTCCCATTATCTGCCCCATTGGATTTGACGATAATTATTTAAGCTACAATATAAACGCGGACGACGCGGCCTGCGCTATTGCCAGGGCGGTGAAGGCGGAGAAGCTGGCTTTTCTCACAGATGTGGAGGGGCTGTACCGGGATTTTGAGAAGAAGGAGACACTGATTTCGGAGATGGAAGTGGGGGAGGCCCAGGAGTTTGTGGACAGCGGAGCCCTGGGAGGCGGGATGCTGCCGAAGCTGCAGAACTGTGTGGATGCTATTAAGGACGGGGTGTCCAGGGTGCATATTCTGGACGGAAGGATTCCCCACTGCCTGCTTTTGGAGATCTTTACCAATAAGGGCATCGGCACGGCGATTTTGAATTCGAAGGAGGAGCACTATTATCATGGGAAATGAGGGGAAGGAACTGGAGAAGAACAATGCCATTGACAGGGCGGAGCAGGTGCTGTACAAGACGTACAACCGCTTTCCCGTGATATTTGAGCGGGGGGAAGGCGTGCGTCTGTATGATTCGGAGGGAAATGAATACCTGGATTTCGGGGCGGGTATTGCCGTGGTGGGACTGGGCTATAATGACCCAGAGTATACGGAGGCCTTGAGGCAGCAGGCCGGCAGGCTGCTGCATTGTTCCAACCTGTATTACAATCAGCCGTCCATTGACGCTGGGGAGCGGCTTTTGAAGGCTTCCGGCATGGAGAAGGTGTTTTTTACCAACAGCGGCACCGAAGCTGTGGAGGGGGCGCTTAAGATCGCCAAGCGGTACGCGTTTAACAGGGACGGCCATGGAGGCCATGAGATCATTGCCATGAGGCATTCTTTCCACGGCAGAAGCCTGGGGGCTCTTTCGGTTACGGGCAATGACCACTATCAGGAGCCTTTTGCGCCGCTGCTTCCGGGGATCAGATTTGCGGATTTCAATGACCTGGACAGCGTGAAAGGGCTGGTAAATGAGAACACCTGCGCCATCCTTATGGAGACGATCCAGGGGGAGGGCGGCATCTATCCGGCGGCTGAGGAGTTTTTAAGGGGAGTGAGAGACCTGTGCGATGAACATGATATGCTCCTTATGCTGGATGAGATCCAGTGCGGTATGGGGCGTACTGGTTCTATGTTCGCATGGCAGGAGTACGGCGTGAAGCCGGATGTGATGACCGTGGCAAAGGCTCTGGGCAACGGCGTTCCCATCGGGGCGTTTCTGGCCCGGGGGAAAGCTGCCTGGGCCATGGGGCCAGGGGATCACGGCACCACCTACGGAGGCAATCCCTTTGTGTGTGCTGCGGCGGATACGGTGCTGCGGCTGTTTGAGGAGCGGCAGCTCACAGAAAGTGTAAAGAGCGTGGGAGCTTACCTGTGGGAGAAGCTGGAGGAATTTGGCAGGAGCCATGGATGTGTGACGGGACACAGGGGAAAGGGCCTGATGCAGGGGCTGGAATTTGACAGGCCTGTGGCGGACATTGTGAATAAAGCCCTTCTGGAACAGAGGCTGGTGCTGATCAGCGCCGGGGCCAATGTGATTCGGTTTGTGCCGCCTCTTATCATCACAGAACATCATGTAGATGAGATGATCGAAAAACTGGGTGGGGCGTTATGAGTCCGGCGGTCAGTTATGAAAAGCAGAAGCGCAGGGCTGTGACGGGAATCGTGTCTTCGGCTGTGGTTCTTGGCCTTTCCTTAAGCATAGCCCTGGCGGGATGGTTTTTCTTTCTGGACGCCTGGGGGCAGGCTTTGCGGGCGCAGCAGAGGGAGACATGGTTTGACCCGTGGGAGGACGGCGGGAAGATTCAGACTTCCTACAAGTGCTGGAACATGACAGGTCTGTCCGAGGAATTCGCGATGGATTTTAAGGAGACGTATCATTATTGCTTTGCCTTTGGCCAGACAGGGGTTCCGCTTATTGTGAAGATGGAGGGAAGCTTGGAGGGGTTTCAGCCTTACAGGGACGCTCTGTACGTGGAGGGCGCCCAGTTGCCGGAGGCTTTTATGCTCCGCGGAGTGGCGGCTCCTATTGAAGATGATATCCGGGAGTTTGCCATTGAAAGTCTGAACATTCTTTATGATGGCCAGGTGGTTTCCGAGGATGATTTCGAGGAGCTTATCGGTGTCAGCTTTCTGGATACCACGAAAAAGCCTATGGGGGGAGCTGACTTTGCCGCGGGGATCGGGTGCGGGATGTTTGGCCTTGTCTTTGGCGGCATTGGGATTTTCCTGCTGGTGGTGAACGTGAAACGGCGGATAAGGATCGGGCGTCTTTTGGAGAAAGAGCGGGAAAGTATGCGGCAGGCGGCTGCGTGGCAGAATACGGCTTATGATACAGCTTATAATACGGCGTATGATGGGACTGGCAGTACGGATTACGGCAGGGGATATGATTCTTCTGTCTGGGGAAATGAATCCAGGGGGAGTCAAAGCGCTGCGGCCAGCGGCGTGCGGCTGACGCCCCTTAAAAAGAGCAATCCGTTTCTTGGGATTTTGGGAGCCATAGGGGGCTCCCTCCTTGGCGTGGTGTTGTGGCTGTTCATTAGCTTTGTGGGATTTATCGCCGGTTTTGCCGGATTTGTGATGTTAAAATGTGCTTTGAAAGGGTATGAGATCCTGTCAGGGAGACTGGATAAAAAGGGGGCAGTGATCTCTCTTTTTATCACAGCGTTTATGATATTTTTTGCCAATGGGCTGGAATATGTCATTGCCCTTTGCCGGGCGTTTTTTGAGCTGGATGCCAGCTTTGATACCATTCGGTATGTGTTGATGAATTTTGGCCAGCTGATGACAGAGACACAGTCCTGGGGTGGGTTTTATATGAATCTTGTGCTGGGTTATGGATTGTCGATCTGGGCCAGCTACAGGGTTATCTGGAGTATACTGACCTTTAAGGAGCAGGATCCGTTTAATTGAAATAGGCAGAAGGAGGGAATGAGCATGGTCGCGATACAGCAGCAGACGGTCAAAGAATTTTTAGAGGTACTGTCCTCCAAACAGCCGGTTCCGGGGGGCGGCGGCGCGTCGGCTTTGGCCGGGGCTATGGGGACGGCTCTGGGACTTATGGTGGGCAATCTGACTGTGGGGAAGAAAAAGTACGCTCAGGTGGAGGCCAGTGTGGTTTCTCTGATGGAGCGGCTGACCGGTATGCAGGGGGAGATGATGGAGTTGGCAGATGAGGACGCCAGGGTATTCGCGCCTTTGGCGGCGGCATACGGGCTGCCGACAGGGACTGATGAGGAGAAAGCCCACAAGGCAAATGTCATGGAGGCCAATCTTTTGGCTGCCAGCCTGGTTCCTGTGAAGGTTATGGAGCTGGCTGTGGAGAGTCTTGGGATTTTGAAGGAGCTGGAGGAGAAGGGAAGCGTTATGGCGGTCAGCGATGTAGGTGTGGCAGTGCAGTTTGCCAGAACCGCGGTGACGGGAGCTGTCATGAATGTTTATATTAACACAAAGTCTATGACTGACAGGGGAAAGGCTAAGGAAATCAATGACAGGGCGGCCGCAGCGCTGGCCCAGGGGACCATGCTGGCGGATGAGATCTATGGCAGGGTGCTGAACAGGCTGAAAGGGAATGAAAGCGTATGATTACACTGAAAGGGGCAGAAGTATCTGCAAAGATAAAGGAACAAGTTCAGGAGATGGCTGGCAGGTTAAAGGGAGGGGTTCCCAGGCTGGCTATTGTCCGGGTGGGAGAGAGACCGGATGATCTGTCTTATGAGCGGGGAGCCATGAAGAAGATGGCGGCTTTTGGTTTGGAGGCTGTTTCCTGCGTCTTTCCCGCAGACATCACGGATAAGGAGTTTAAGAAAGCTTTCCGGAATATCAATGATGACCCGGAGATTACGGGGATCTTGGTTCTGAGACCTTTACCGAAACAGATCTGTGAGAGGGATATTGAGAATATGATTTCCCCGGACAAGGACCTGGACGGTATCTCACCGATCAATATTGCAAAAGTATTCGCCGGAGATTCGTCGGGGTTTGCTCCCTGCACGGCAGAGGCTGTGGTGGAGGTGTTGAAAGCCAACAATATCAAGATCGCAGGGAAACGGGCGGTGATTGTGGGACGCAGCATGGTGGTGGGGAAACCTCTGGCTATGCTTCTCATGAAGGAGAACGCCACAGTCACGGTGTGCCATACAAAGACAGCGGATCTGCCGGGGATGTGCAGATCCGGGGAGATCCTGGTGGCTGCGGCAGGGCGGGCGAAGATGATCGGCGGCGATTATGTGGGGGCGGGAGCGGCTGTTATTGACGTGGGGATCAATGTGGATGACAGCGGGAGACTCTGCGGGGACGTGGATCTTGACGCCATCCAGGAGAAAGCGTCTATGGCTACGCCTGTGCCGGGAGGCGTGGGAGCGGTAACTACGGCGGTGCTGGCCAGACATTTGGCGCTGGCGGCAGCCAGACAGGAGCGAACTTAAGATGTGTGCCAAGAGGGGACGGTCGGATGTAAAAGCCAGACAGGAAAAAGAGAAATGACAAAAGGGATTTGGGAATAAGAAGGAAGCCGGATGCCGGATGGGATTGCCATCGGCAGCGGCTTCCTTTTTTTGGCATAGGACAAGCGGCGTTGTGCAATGGGATTGGAATCTAATGTATAAAAATGGAGCAGGTTGGGAAAATAGTCTGCATCAGGAGTCGTCTCGATAAAGAAAGGAGCGTTTGGTATGTGGGGTATTGTGATCGCGTTGGTTTCCGGCGCGCTGATGAGTATTCAGGGAGTGTTTAATACGGAGGTGACGAAGCAGACCAGTATCTGGGTCTCTTCCGGGTGGGTGCAGCTGACCGCTTTTTTGACATGCCTTGTGATGTGGCTGTGTACAGGGAGAGAGCAGATAAACGGCCTTGGGCAGGTGCATCCCTGGTATATGCTGACAGGGGGCCTTTTAGGCGCGCTGATCACGTACACGGTGATCAAAAGCGTGGGAAGCCTTGGGCCTGCCAGATCGGCGCTTCTGATCGTAATCGCCCAGATCCTAGTGGCTTATGCCATTGAGGTGATGGGGCTGTTCGGGGTGGAGAAAGCCGGGCTGGAATGGAAGAAAGTGATCGGCGCTGCGGTGGCTATCGCGGGAATTGTCATTTTTCGATATTAAGCGAAAAATGTGCTTGTATTTAATCGGGGAAGTGGTTAGAATAGAGGTAGGCTGAAGATGGTATTCTCCAATTACAGAGCATAGGGAGGATTACCATGAAAAAACTGAGGATTAAGTATTTGCTGACTGTCATATGTATGTTGGCTGCAGGCATATGTTATAGTTGTGGCAAGGGGACAAACCAGGTGGATTTGGACGGCCAGACTCTGGTGATGGATCTGCAGGCTGAGCAGACATCCCAGGAGGCAGGCGTACAGAGCGGACTGATATCGGCGAAGACGGAGGCGGGGGAGGATTCTCCCGATGAACCGGAGACAGGCTCCGGGGAGGAGCCGCTGCCTTGGCAGACAGAATCGGTCCGTTTCTATGTACATATTTGCGGGGAAGTGGTGAAGCCGGGAGTCTATGAGATGGAGCCGGGGAGCCGTATCTTCCAGGCCGTGGAGGCTGCAGGGGGCTTTACCGCCCAGGCGGCGGCAGATTACCTGAACATGGCCCAGGAGACGGCAGACGGGATGAAGATCACGGTGCCGTCCAGGGAGGAGACAGAAGGTCTGAAGGTTTTGGAGCCTGGGGCAGGCGCTAGCGGTGAGTCCGAAAAGAAGGGGCAAGTTACCGGAAGCGGAGAGGGCGGCAGGCAGGGTAGTCCATGGATCGAGATGCCGGAGGGAACCGGTCAGGAACTTTTGAGCCGGACAGAGCCGCCGCGAAAGATTAATCTTAATACGGCCACAAAGGAGGAGCTGATGACTTTAAAGGGCATCGGGGAGGCCAAGGCAGCGGATATCATCCGTTACCGAGAGGAGCAGGGGCCGTTTCAGACCGTTGAAGAGGTCATGAATATTTCCGGGATCAAGGAAGCTGCTTTTGAGAAGATAAAAAACGACATCACAGTATAGAGAAGAACAGACAGGGGAGGTTTTAGGGGCGGCGCAGGTCATTCATTGACAGAAGGGCGGATGAGGCGCTGCCGCGGAAACCTGATATGGCAAGGGAATAGGAAGAGGTGTGATCATGGCAAAAGTTTTGGTTGTGGATGATGAGAAGTTGATCGTCAAGGGGATCCGGTTCAGCCTGGAGCAGGACGGGATGGACGTTGACTGTGCATATGACGGGGAGGAAGCGGTTAACAAGGCCAGGGATACGGAGTACGACGTGATCCTGCTGGATGTAATGCTCCCTAAGGCGGACGGGTATGAGGTGTGTCAGAGCATTCGGGAGTTTTCGGAGGTTCCCATTATCATGCTCACTGCCAAGGGCGGGGACATGGACAAGATTCTGGGGTTGGAGTACGGGGCGGACGATTATATCACGAAGCCTTTTAATATTCTGGAGGTGAAGGCCAGGATCAAGGCCATTCTGCGGCGGAATTCCAAGCGGGGGAAGCGGGGCGGCGTGCCGGAGAACCGGGTGGTTACGGCGGGAAGCCTTAAGATTGACAGGGACAGCCGGAGAGTGTTTGTGGGGGACAAGGAGATGAATCTGACGGCCAAGGAGTTTGACCTTTTGGAGCTTTTAGCCTGCAATCCAAACAAGGTGTATAGCAGGGAATCCCTTCTTGGGTATGTGTGGGGCAATAAGGCCATGGATTCCGGGGATGTGCGGACCGTTGACGTGCATGTGCGGAGGCTGCGGGAGAAGATTGAGCCAAGCCCCAGCGCGCCTCAGTTTGTCCATACCAAGTGGGGCGTGGGGTATTATTTTCGGGCTCAGGGGTAAACTGGGCACATCGGCAGGATGGAAAGGAGATTGTCACAGCCGGGGCAGAAGCATATAACGGAGCGCAGGTCAGAGCCGGGGTTTTGGCGTGGCGTGGCGGAGTACAGAGTAACATAACGGAGCGCAGGTCAGGACAGGGGTTTGGCGGGGCGCAGCGGAGTACAGAGTAACATAACGGAGCGCAGGTCAGGGCCAGGGCTCTGGCGGGGCGCGGCGGAGTACGGACTACGGACAGCCGGGGAAGCCATAAGGGACCCGAACAAGGGCAAGTGAGGAGATTGGCAGGATGACGGACAGGATCAGACAGGTGACCATGGAGGATCTGGACAGAGTAGCCCAGGTGGAGGCAGTGTGCTTTCCGGCTGCGGAGGCTGCGGGGAGGGAGACTTTCCGGGCAAGGATTGAGCGCTTTCCCGACAGCTTTTTTGTGGCGGAGAAGGACGGCGTGATCGTCGGGTTCATTAACGGGGCCGTGACGGATGAGCGGACTATAAGGGATGAGATGTTTGAGGATGTGTCCCTTCACAACCCCAGGGGCTGCTACCAGAGTATTTTCGGGCTGGATGTGGCGCCGGAGAGGCAGCATCAGGGGATCGCCGGGGAGCTGATGAGGCATATGATCGAGGATGCCAGAAGGAGAGGCAGGAAGGGGCTTATCCTCACCTGCAAGGACAGGCTTATGGGGTTTTATGAGCAGTTTGGGTATAAAAGCCTTGGGGTGTCGGCTTCGGTTCACGGTGGAGCCGTGTGGTATGATATGATTCTGGAGTTTTCGTAATGAAGATTACCGTGGTGGCAGTGGGAAAGATCAAGGAGCGGTTTTTTGAGGATGCCATAAGGGAGTATGAGAAGCGTCTGGGGCGGTACTGCAGGCTGGAGATTGTCCAGGTGGCGGATGAGAGGACGCCGGACGGGGCAGGCGATGCTTTAGAGCGGCAGATCAAAGAGCGGGAAGGGGAGCGGATCCTGGCACAGATCAGGGACGGCGCCTATGTGATCGCTCTGGCAATTGAGGGGAAGATGCTGGATTCGGAGGAATTGGCAGAGAAGCTGGGGCAGCTGGCAGTGGGCGGCGTCAGCCATTTGGCGTTCGTGATCGGAGGTTCCCTGGGGCTGTCGGAGGCAGTGCTGGCGCGGGCGGATTATCGGCTGAGTTTTTCGAGGATGACGTTTCCCCATCAGCTGATGCGGGTGATTCTGCTGGAGCAGGTGTACCGGGGGTTTCGGATCTTGAATCATCAGCCGTATCATAAGTGAGGGGAAAGTTCTGAAAAAAGCAAGGAAGTGTAGGAAAGCTAAGATTTAGGCTGCCTTTCTTTGAAATTTTGATGGTCATATTTATGTGATAATGCATATAACTCGATAGACACTTTCAAAATCGTTGACACTCTGATAAAAATCCAAAAGTTTGGATTTTTACCAGGGAATGCTAGACCTTCAGCTTGTGGATGCAGGTCAGCATTACAAAAAGCTGAACAAAAGCTATATCATATTTATCTGTCCCTTTGATTTGTATGGGAAAGGACGGCACATCTATACCTTTGAAAATATCTGTAAAGAAGACAACAGTATTTCTATGGGGGACGAAGCCGTAAAGATATTTCTGAATGCAAATGGTACAATGGATGATGTCAGCAGGGAGTTAAAGGCATTTCTGGACTATGTGGCAGGGC
>ERZ779624.259-NODE-259-length-18810-cov-12.613330_pt1 | contig 18810 bp, 20 predicted proteins | sample MGYA00514190_ERZ779624 | MGnify/ENA primary metagenome ERZ779624 (study PRJEB29562, sample SAMEA4376706) | mouse gut metagenome | isolation source: Cecum | study: EMG produced TPA metagenomics assembly of the A DSS colitis mouse model was used to assess the... | reverse complement strand
TTGGGCGTGTCCTATAACCTGCCGGGAACAGCGCGCCTGCCTTATGATAAAACCAATCCGGAGGCCAAGCAGATAGCTTTGAAGGATATCGGCCTGCTTACATTGCCTCAACTGTTGGACTATATCGGCGAGGCGTACAGTAATCCAGAAGAAAAGAATTGGGATACCTTGGAGCAGCAGGCAATTATCAACCAATGCAATACTATAATAGGCTTCACCCCTTTTGGGCTTAAAAGTGACAGTGATTGGAACTTGGTAGAGTGGATTAAAGAATTGTATAAGAAACAGGTTCCTGAGGAAAACTGGGATCGTGCACTGACGTCTACCCATCGTGCAGAGATGTTGGAAGCGTTCCGGGGATACTTTGAAGATCATGTGAAGGAATGCTGGCAGTCGATTCAGGCACAGGGTCCTGATATGTGGAAGGCGGAATTACTTTCATCCTGTGCATCCTGGAAACAGCTTGATTTACCAGTAAACCGCAAATCCGTATATTATGCTTTTCTTGCTCGAAATATACCATATCAAGCTAGATGCAGAAATATATCCGGAAATAGAAACATTATCGGGATATCTGTCGGTTATCAAGCAGCCAGATGAGAAGCAGGAGAACGAATTTAAGGAGACGACAAAAAAACTGTGCTATGCGTTGATCTATTGCGCATACTATGCCGAAGAGGAGTACCGTACGGCCTTTTTAAAAGACATCTGCGCATGGTGGAAAGAGGAGATTTGGGGAAATGATCCTGGGAAGGAGAATTTTTTGCGAAGGAGTGTGGAACAGACAGGACTGCAAACCGATGAACTGGATCGACTTTATATGGCACAAGTGCGTCGAATCATCTGCTGTGTGCTGTCTGATACAAAGTCTCATCTTGAGGCTATAAAAGAATTGGGCCGGGTAAATGATATTGTGTATAATCATCTTCCTTCTGGATTTAAAGAGTGGCTCCAAAAGTTTGTGCACAGACAACAAGAGGGGGGCAGAAGATGCTAAGATCTTATTTGTCGGAATTTGACTTAAACGCAACAATGCATGAACTTCAGAAATCCACGGCAAAATTTTTGATTCAAAACAGTAAAATGGCAGAGGCAGAATATCGGCAGAGCTCAGAGTTAAGTAAAATTATCTACGATTTGACTTGGGAGGTATTGAAAAAAACTCTGGGGGAGACAAATATTTGCCTTCCCATTGACGTGTACCAGGTCGCTGATAAATTAGGATTCATCGTGTCCAACGACAGCTTTTCTGATGTGGAATTGGACTACATCTTGAGCGGCCATGATTGCCTCCCCATTGCCCAGTTGAAAATGAGGCGAAAACTGCTCGAAAATGAAGACGGAAGTATCTGCGGGACAATTCGTATTTCGAAGGACTTGAATGAAAACTCCACACGGTTTTCGATTGCCCATGAATTGGGGCATGTTGTGCTACGACACCAAAATCCAATTGGATCATCCGTTATTCGAGAGGCATGTCCAGGAATGTATCCATTGGTAGATACAGAGGAGATGCTGGCGGATATGTTTGCCCAGGCGTTGCTTCTCCCTTACAAGTTGTTCCAGCAAGAGCGGAAACAGTATGAGAGAGATCGTACCCATTGGCCGCTGGATTTCTCCATGTGGATTGAGTATATCCGTGACAAAGCGCAGATTCCAGAGTATCAAGCTGTAATTGCCTGCCAAGAGATTAGAAAGAGAAATATAATCGAGCAAATGAAAAAGGCAGAAAAATCCTTTCGGGAATGGGTGCTCTCAATAATAGACGATGATTCGGAGACAGATGATTTCTATCCAGCCATCAAGTCCCTCTATGCCCGTACAGTGTTTAATTTGGAGGGATGGGGTTTTTCCAGTGAGCAGGTAGCTGATATCCTATTCATGAACGGAATGGGTTCAGGCAGGAAGGTGCAGCGGGACATTGTATCCATTTTGCACGATTATCAGTTAGAAACTGTTGCAGAGGAGAAGGAAACCAGTGTGTGGAAGCAAGGTTCCTCATTGAGTTTGCCCGAATCTATTCAGAAGTACGTTATCAATACACTATATAGGGCTGGACTGTCGGAGTCTGGAATTATGAAGATAACAGAAATACCAGATATTAATTTTGACCAGAAAACTGAAGGGGATTCCCCGCTGGATAGCGAATAAATACAGGATTCCCAAAACACACTGTCTGAAAGTGAATATCCCACGATGGGGGAATTGCCTAATATTAGATAATTAAACAGGCGGATTATGTGCTTTCCCGGAATTGGGCTAAACGTTCTTTGAAGAAATGCTAAATCCAATGTAAAAATGTAACACACAGCACAAAAAGTCATGCCATTTCATCAAAAATATACTGAAGCTGGCTTAAATAAAAGTGAGTTGGCCTGATGAGGAAAAGAGTGCAATCCAAGTGAGCTGCTTGGATTGTACTCTTTCATATTCTAACAGCGTTTGCTTTCATATTTATATAATGTATTTGGAGGTGATTTTATGAAAGACCCACTTTTGACTATCATCGAACACCATCCATCTGGCACCGATCTCCCTGGCAAAACCATTCATCAGACCATCACCACCTGGCTCACAAAAGAACTCCACAAATGATGCCTGCGCCGTTTTATCGGCGCAGGCATTTCAAATAAATCCTTGCAGCCCGACTGCTTCTGCGGTATCATAGCAGTGAGCAGTTACGCCTTTGAGGAGGTGTAACAAATCCTCTGCGCGATCTATACACGCCTGAGCAAGGAGGACGAGGACAAACACCAGCCCGAATCCGAGAGCATCCAAAACCAAAAAAACCTGCTGGCCCGCTACGCCATGGACCACGGCTGGGACATCTACGCCATCTACTGCGACGAGGACTTCTCCGGCATCGACAGCGATCGCCCCAGCTTCAACCGTATGCTCCAAGCCGCCAGACAACAGAAATTTCAAATCATCCTCTGCAAATCCCAATCCCGCTTCACCCGGGACATGGAGCTGGTGGAAAAGTATCTCCACGGCCTGTTCCCCATTTGGGGCATCCGCTTCATCGCCGTGGCGGACAACGCCGACACCGAGGTGAAGGGCAACAAAAAAGCCCGCCAGATCAACGGCCTGGTGAACGAGTGGTATCTGGAGGACCTGTCCGAAAATGTCCGCATGGTGTTCGACCTAAAACGGCGGGAGGGCAAGTACATCGGTGGCTTCCCCATCTACGGCTACCGGAAGGACCCGGCGGACAAAAACCACTTGGTCCCCGATCCCGAGGCGGCGGAGGTGGTGCGGCAGATTTTCCAGTGGTCCCTGGAGGGCCACGGCCGCCAAAACATCGCCTATCTGCTCAACCAGCAGGGCATCCCCAACCCTACCCGCTACAAGGCGGAGCGGGGCTGGGCCAGCCACCACCCCATGAAAAACGACCTGGGCCTGTGGAACAAGGTGACGGTGGGCCGCATCCTCACCAACGAGATGTACACCGGCGTGATGATCCAGGGGCGGCGGAAAAAGGTGAGCTACAAATCCAAGACCGTCATCGACACCCCGGAAAACGAGTGGTACCGGGTGGAGGGCACCCACGAGGCCATCATTGACCGAACAACCTTTGAGGCGGTTCAGCGGGGCTTGAGGCTGCGCACCCGGACAGATGGTACAGGCGAGGCCCACCTGCTGTCCGGGCTGGTGAAGTGCGCCGACTGCGGCTCCACCATGAGCAAGTGCTCCAACGGCAAGCGAAGCTACCTCCGCTGCAAGCTGTACGCCGACAGCGGGAAGCGGCGGCTGTGCACCCGCCATTCCGTCCGGCTGGACCAGCTCATCAACCTGGTGTCTGAGCGCGTCCGCCACTATGTCCAGACCTGTTACCAACTGGATCTGAAAGACATCCAGCCGCCAAAAGACACCCGCCGGGAGGCTTTGGAACGGGAGCGCAAAGCCGTTTCAACCCAGTTGGAGAAGCGGGGCCAAGCCCTGAAAGCCCTGTATTTAGATAAGGTGTCGGGCGTTGTCAGCGAGAGCCAGTTTCTGGAGCTGAACGAGGGCTTCCTCAAAGAGAAAAGCCGCCTGGAACAGCGGCTGGCAAACATCAGCGAAGGACTGGCCCGGTGGGAAGGTACCCAACAGCAAACCGATCTGATGGCAAAAGCCCGGGAACTTCTCAAGCTGGAAACCGTCCCCCGGGAGCTGGTGGCGGGCCTGATCGAAAAAATCGAGATCGGGGAAAAGCACCCGGACACAGGCGTGCAGAACGTGTCCATCACCTGGAAATTCTAATAAAAGCCCCAAGCGAAACGCAGCTTTACGGTTCAAGTTCTTTTTCGGAGCAGAGCCCCCGTGTATTTACGGAACCACCCCCTGGGGCGCGGTCCCATCCACCACCGCCGCCCCCAACGCCGGAATCATCACCGCGTCCAGCGAATCCGGATCGCCGGAGCACAGCACCTCCTCCGTCTCCAGCCCCGCGGCCTGGGCGTGACGCTCCACCCGGCGCATGAGGGTGGACTTGCCGCTGCCCGGGCCGCTCTTGATGATATACAACGCCCGGAACCGCTCCGGGTCGGACAGCTGGTGGTACAGGGAATAGAACCTCGAGGGGGTGTTTCCCCCGAGGAAATATTGGATGCTCGGCATTCTGAATATAGCCTCCTCCTGATTGGGCGGGCGGGCTGTCCCCGCCGGACGGTCCGCCCCGCCCTGGTTTTTCATACCAACCTATGCGGGGGCGGGCGGAAGGGTGCGGGCACCCCTCGTCCAACTGCCAAATCCGCCACAAATTTTCACCGCAAAATCAGCGCATTTAGGGTTGACGCGGGGCCCTGTCCGGGATATAATTCAAAACGGTAAATCGACATTTTTTTAACAATGCGGGCTGACCCACCGCCCGCGCCACTGCTGAGGAGGGATTCGCCCATGCGCCATTACGAGACAACCGTACAAAAGCTGAAGGACGACGTGCTGACCGCCGTGGCCCGCCTTGCCTGGAACGAGCGGCTCCAGACCAACGACCTGCTGAACATACCCGAGGAGATCATCCCCGGCCCCGAGGCCCAGATGCGCTGCTGCATCTACAAGGAGCGGGCGGTGGTGACCAGCCGGGTGAAGATGGCCATGGGCGGCGACCGGGCCAACCCCGCCCTGGTGGAGGTGCTGCCCATCGCCTGCGACGAGTGCCCCGTCACCGAGATCAGCGTGGGCCCCGCCTGCCGGGGCTGTATCGCCCACCGCTGTATGGAGGTGTGCCCCAAGGGGGCCATCCATATGGAGAACCACCGGGCCACCATCGACCACTCCAAATGCGTCCTGTGCGGCAAGTGCATCGAGGCCTGCCCCTACGGCGCGATCACCAAGAATATGCGCCCCTGCGAGCGGGGGTGCCCCGTCAAGGCCATCTCCATGGGCCCCGACCGCAAGGCCAACATCGACGTGAACAAGTGCATCTCCTGCGGCCAGTGCGTGATCCAGTGCCCTTTCGGCGCGGTGATGGACAAATCCTACATTGTGGACGTGATCCAGATGCTGCTGGGGGCGGAGAAGTGGGGCCTCCACGTGTACGCCATCCTGGCCCCCTCCTTTGTGGGGCAGTTCGACTGCACCCCCGGCCAGATGGCCGCCGCCCTGAAGGAGATGGGCTTCTACGACGTGGCGGAGGTGGCCCTGGGCGCGGACCTCACCGCCCAGGCCGAGGCCGCTGAGTTTGAGGAGCGGGAGGGCGGCCCCATGACCTCCTCCTGCTGCCCCGCCTTCGTGGCCTTTGTGGAGCGGCATATGCCCGAGCAGGTGCCCCTGGTGTCCACCACCCCCTCCCCCATGGTGATGCTGGGCCGGAATATCAAGGACCGGGACCCCCTGGCCCGGGTGGTGTTCATCGGCCCCTGCGTGGCGAAAAAGCGGGAGTTCCACCTGGGCCGCACCAGGGCCAGCGTGGATCTGGTGCTCACCTTCGAGGAGCTGTACTCCATGCTGTCCGCCAAGGACATCGACGTGACCACCATGAAGGAGATCCCCCTGGATCACGCCAGCGGCTACGGCCGGGCCTTTGCCTCCGGGGGCGGCGTGGCGGCGGCGGTGGCCCAGGGTCTCAAGGAGCGGGGCAGCTCCGTGGAGGCCAGGACCGTGGCGTGCAGCGGCATCGAGGAGTGCAAGCTGGCCCTGCTGAAGATGTCCAAGGGCGTGCTGCCGGAGAACTTCATCGAGGGCATGGCCTGCATGGGCGGCTGCGTGCAAGGCCCCGGCGTCATCAACCGCAGCCCCAAGAACAAGAACGAGGTGGCCAAGCACGCCAAGGAGGCGGGCAAGCGTTCCATCACTGACGCCGTGAACGCCATCGGCGGCCCCGCCGAGGTGCCCGCCGAGAGCAGCGACAAGAAGCCGGGCGGCGCGGTGGAAAAAGCCCGGGTGTAACACAAGCCCATACCAAGGCCCGCTGTTCCTTCTGGAGCGGCGGGCCTTTTCCCGTCCGGAAAAAAAATTCCGGAAATTATTTAGAACGAACGTTTGACAAATCGAACAGGATATGGTATAATACGCCCAAGTCAAGGTCCGCGTCCGCTGGGCGGATCGATTTCTTGGAAGGAGCTTGCGCCATGGGTAAACTGACCCCGAAGCAGCAGCAGATCTACGACTTTATTTCATCCTTTGCGGACGAGCACGGCTACCCCCCCTCCGTGCGGGAGATCGCCCAGGCGGTAAACCTGAAATCCCCCGCCACCGTCCACTTCCACCTGAAGGGCCTCCGGGAGGCGGGCTACATCTCCCAGGCGGAGGGCAAGACCCGGGCCATCACCATTGTGGGCGGCGAGGCGGCGGGCCGGAAGGACCAGGTGCCCCTGGTGGGCTACGTGGCGGCGGGTGCCCCCATCCTGGCCCAGGAGCATATCGAGGAATATCTCACCTTCGACACCGGGGGGCTGTCCGGGGAGCACTTCGCCCTCACCGTCCGGGGGGAGTCCATGCTGGAGGCGGGCATCCTTCCCGGGGACGTGGTGGTGGTGCACCAGCAGCCCCAGGCCCGGAACGGGGACATTGTGGTGGCCCTCTTTGAGGACGAGGCCACCGTGAAAACCTTCCGCCGGGAGCGGGACGGCCACATCTGGCTCTACCCGGAGAACTCCAGCCCGGAGTACCAGCCCATCGACGGGGAGGGCTGCTCCATTCTGGGCCGGGTGGTGGCGGTGATCCGGCGGTACTGAGGGCGCACAGCGGAACAGAAGCGGTTTTTCGACAGTCTCGGGCACGCCCCCGGCGGGGGCGCGCCTCTTTTTTATTTTCTTATAATATGCCGGTTTATGGGACTTCCTTTGGGCTATACTGGCCTCAGAACAAAGGGGAGGGCAAGAAGCTGTACCAGTCGCCGAGGTATTCAGATTCGCGAGCCAAAATTGTCGGTGGCAAGGCGAAAAATCGCGGGAATACTTGGCGTATTTCAAGATTTTTCAACGCAGTTCAGCGGCAATTATGGCCGCTAAGCTGGGTGCTGAGGCGATTGGTACAGCTTCTAAGTCCCCCGAGGAAAGGAGCGTCCCATATGTACGAGATCGAGTTTGTGAGAGGGCACGTGGAGGTCTATCTGGACGGCGTGTTCTGCTTCTCCGCCGACACCCGGGGGGAGGCGGAGCAGGAGCTGGCCCTACTGACCGCGTAAACGCCCAAAAGCCCCCTGCGGCCAAAACCGCGGGGGGCTTTCTCTATGTGAACGGGGTTAACGCCCGAAGAAGTAGCTCCAGGGGAAGCTGTTGAAGAAGTCCTGATAATCGTCACCGCCGTAGGGGTTCTGGTCCCCGTAGGGGTACTGTCCGGGGTTGTTCCCGCTGGCGGTGGGCTGGGGGGCGGGGTTGTTGGGGATAACCTGGCCCTGGTTCCCGGAGCCGCCCTGCGTGGTGGCGTTGGACTGCTCGTCAAAGGTAAGGCTCAAAGTGATGGTCTCGCCGGAGCGGTATACCTCCAGGGTCACGGTGTCCCCCGCCCGGTAGCCGTTTTTCACGGATATCATCTGGTTGACGTCGGTGATCTCGGTGTCGTCAATTTTGGTGATGATGTCCCCCGGCTTGAGGCCCGCCTTCTGGGCGCAGGAGTCCTCGTCGATGCCGGTGACGTATACGCCGATGGGCCAGCCGAAGGTCTGGGCGTAATCGCTGATGTTCCGGGGCTCCAAAATGCCCATATAGGGCCGCCCGGTGACATAGCCGTACTGCATATAATCGGTGATGATGCCGATCACGTCGTTGATGGGGATGGCGAAGCCGATGCCCTCGATGGTGGCCTGGGAGGACTGGCCGTTATTGGACAGCTTGGCGGAGGTGATGCCCACCACCCGGCCGTAGCTGTCGAACAGCGGGCCGCCGGAGTTGCCGGAGTTGATGGTGCAGTCGGTCTGGATCATGTTGTTCATCACGGTGCCGTCGCTCATGGTGATGGACCGCCCGGTGGAGGACACGTAGCCGGAGGTCTGGGAGAAGGACAGGGTGCCCAGGGCGTTGCCGATGGTGCACACCGTCTCGCCCACCACCAGATCGGTGGAGTCCCCCAGCACCACGGGCTTCAGGCCGGACACGCCGTCCAGCTTCAGCACCGCCACGTCGTTCAGCTCCTCGCCGCCCACCAGCTTGGCGTCGTAGCTGTCGCCGTTGTTCAGCGTCACCCGGATGGCGGTGGCCCCGTCAATGACGTGGTAGTTGGTGACGATGTAGCCGTCCTCGCTGATGATGAAGCCGGAGCCCGCGCCGGAGGTGGGCTGCTGGTACCAGCCGCTGGTGGCCATGCCCTGGACGGAGATGCACACGCAGGAGTCGGCGTAGGCGGCGTAGATCTCGGACAGGCTCATGGGGGTGAGGCCGTCGGCCTGCTTCACGTTCACCGCCGTGGGGTCCACCTCGTTGCGGTAGATGGTGGTCTCGTTCTGGGGGGCCCGGTTCAGGTGGCTGTAGGCCGCCGCGCCGCCCAGTCCCGCGCCGCCCCCGGCGATGGCGCAGCACAGCACCAGGGCCACCGCCCTGCCCGCGCCGCCCTTCTTTTTCGGGGGCTTGGGCGGGACGGGGGAGGGCTGGGGCCGGTCCCAGGGGTCGCCGCCCTGGGGGGGCTGGGTGTAGTTATAGCGGTAATTGCCGCTGCTGTCGAAGCCGTTCTGCTCATACATGGGAATTGCTCCTTTCAAATTCCGTCATGGAAAATCCGGTTGAGGTGGCGGGGGGCCGTCCGGGCCGCTTCGTCCGCCGCTGAGAATACAATACCCCATAATTGTGTCCAAATTATGTCGCAGGGCCGAAATGATTTTGAATTTAAGCTGAAAAAAAGCTGAAAACGGGGGGAGCCGCTACCCCTCCCGCCGCCCCCGCCGGAGATCCAGCACGATGAGGGCGGCGCACCCCGCCGTCAGCAGGGCCAGTATGAGCAGGGCGCAGTTCCGGAAAAATTCCTGGGGCAGGATGCTGATGATCTGATCTTCCCAGGGGTCAAACATCCAGTTGTCCTTGCCGGGGAAAAACAGGGCGTGGAACAGCACGAAGGCCCGTCCGAAGTCCAGCGCGGCCAGCGCGCCCACCAGCAGGAACCCGCCCCCCAAGCCCGCCCCCGCCCAGAAGCCGAACCCCCGGCCCAGGGGCCGGGCGGGAGCGCGTCCGGCAAACCGGGCGTACAGCAGAACAGCCGCCAGCAGGCACAGGGCCGCCCCCAGCACCCGCAGATCCAGCAGGAACAGCCCCCGCACGTCGGTAAAGTGGGCCTTGCCCTCCTCCGACCAGGCCAGCACCCCGGTGGAGAACTCCTCCGCCCCCAGGCAGTAGTCCAGCATCTCGTCGAAGGCGGTTTTGATCTCCGCCTCCGTCAGCCCGGTGCGCTCCTTTAGCTTCAGGGGGCCGATGTGGGCGTAGTAGAAGGGGCGGCACAGGATGGGGACGGCGACGGACGCGGTGAGCACCACCAGCCCGGTGAGGACGGCCAGCAGGACACACAGGAGCTTACTGGATTTCATGGACTTCCTCCTTTCCGGGCAGGGCGGACAGCGTAATGAGCACCTGGGAGGGCAGGTAGAAAAACCACATCCCCACAGAGGCGGCGGAATAGGGCGGCGAGCCGGGGGGCAGGGCGTTGAACAGCCCCACGCACACATCGCACCCCACAAACAGGGTCAGCCCCACGGCGAACAGACGCCCGGGACGGCCCATCCTCCAGGCCAAAACCGTGTTGGACAGCAGCTGGGAGAAGTACAGCCCCGCCAGCAAATTCACCGGGGAGGCCAGCCGGAGCAGGTACAGCCCCACCCCCAACCCCAGGGCCAGCCCCGCCCGGAGGGGATAGGCGGCCCCCGCCCCCATCCGCCGCAGGCGGAGATAGTAGACGGTCTGCACGCACAAAAACAGGGCGATGCCGACGGCATAGCGGTCATTGCGCACCAGCAGGAACCAGTCCGCCCCGGCGGTGAGGGCCAGGGCAAGGGGGACCAGCCCATCCCCCCTCCACTTGAGGCGGGCCAGCAGGGCGAACCCCAGGCACAGCAGGATTCCGGCGTACTTGACAAGGATGGTCTGCTCCTGTCGGGCGGTGAGATCCATGGACAGGAACAGGGCGTACAGGATGCCCTCCGCGATGAGGAACGCGGCGGTATATTTTTTTCGTTCCAGGACGGCTCCCCCTTCCGGCGTTTGGGGCAAGTATACCACGTCCCGCCCCAAAAGGGAAGGGGCTTGACGGCGGGCGGCGGAGGGTGGTATACTGGAAGCACTTTCTAAAAGGGGATGCGCGAATCATGGCGTTCTATGCTCCATATTAGGTCTGTTTGAGCGGATAGAAAAACGGGGTGCGTTTGGCGCGCCTGGTTTTCCATACGCAAAAATGGCCTGCAAGGGGTATCGTGCGCATTTTTTGTGATCTCCCGACTGCCAGCTGCGGCGCGCAGCGGGGCGGTTGTGTTGTGCACACGCTTTTTGCGGGCCAGACCCCAACGGGGTTTGGCTTTTTATTATGTGCTGTGACATTTAGAAAGGAAATTGCAGTGAATACAAAAAGATCCTCCCAGGGTCTGTGGACCTGGGACTTTACCATTATCACCGCGGGGAGTGTGGTCTCCCTCATCGGCGGCGTGCTGTCCAGTTTCGCCATGAGCATCATGGTGCTGGATTACACCGGATCGGTGTTCCTCTACGCCCTGTTCAACGCCGCCTACCAGATCCCCATGCTGGCCTGCCCCGTGCTGGCGGGGCCGTGGCTGGACCGCGCCAGCCGCAAAAAGACCATCTGCCGCCTGGATTTCCTGTCTGCGGGGCTGTTCGGAGCCTTGGCCCTGCTGCTGGGGGCGGGGTGGTTCAGCTTCCCGGCCCTGCTGTGCGTCAACCTCCTCCGGGGGGCCATCGACAGCGTGTACCTGGTGGCCTACGACAGCCTGTACCCCAACCTGGTGGACCCGGGGAACCTGTCCAGGGCCTACGCCATCTCCGGGATGATCCAGTCCGTCATGATGATGGCCTACCCCCTGGGCGCGCTGGCCTACGAGGTGCTGGGGGGTGTGGAGCCGCTGTTCGCCGTCAACGCCGTGTGCTTCCTCACCGCCGCCTGCTTTGAAACCCGCATCCGCCACGTGGAGACCCACATGGCGGACGCACCCCCGGCGGACGGGGCGGGCGCGCTGAAGCGGTTCCGGCGGGACCTCCGGGAGGGGCTGGACTACATCGCCGGGGAGAAGGGCCTGCTGGCCGTCACCCTGTACTTCGTGTTCTCCAACTTCGCCGGCAGCGGGGCTGGCGGGCTCCAGCTGCCCTTTTTCCGCAGCCACGCCGCCGACTTTGCCGCGTGGCCGGTGGCGGCGGTGACGCTGTATACCATCGTGTCCGCCTTCTCGGAGGCGGGGCGCGTGGCGGGCGGGTTCGTCCACTATAAGCTCAAGCTGCCCACAGAGAAAAAGTTTGCCATCGCCATGACCATTTATGCCCTGATCCACCTGATCGACGCCGTGATCCTGTTCCTGCCCATCCCCCTCATGGCGGCCGTCTTTTTCCTCTGCGGGCTGCTGGGGGTGACCTCCTACAACATCCGCATCGCCGCCACCCAGTCCTACCTCCCCGACGAAAAGCGGGCCCGGTTCAACGGCGCGTATCAGATGCTCACCTCGGTGGGCTCCCTGTGCGGCACCCTGGCGGCGGGATCGCTGGCGGAACGCCTGCCCGAGCGGGCGGTGATCCTGCTGTTCAGCGGGGTGGGACTGGCCGCCGCGTGGCTGCTGATCTTCCGGCGGCGGCGGGAGGTGTCTGCCATATATAACCAGGAAGTATAATCCCCCTTTTGAAATCGCCAAAAAAGCATAGATTTTCCCTTGCGTTTGAGTTGGAACGTGATATAATACTCAATACGTGAGCAGGCGTCCCCGCTGTTTGGCTGGTTCGATTCGCCGCCGGCGGGGACGCCCGCTGTCTGCCCGGGCTTTGGGCGGGCCGTGAGCGCAAGGAGAAACTACGATTGAGGAGGAAGTTCTGTGTTTAAGGGCAAACTGCATGGAATCCATGCGCCCCACAGGAAGAACACTGTGGACTGCGCGCCGGCGCGTATGCCGGTGCCCGCGGTGATCACCGTCCCCATGTCCATGAACATCGGGGCCCCGGCCAAGCCGGTGGTCAAGGTGAACGACACGGTGAAGGTGGGACAGCTCATCGCGGAGGCGGGGGGCTTTATGTCCGCGCCCATCTATTCCGGCGTGTCCGGCAAGGTGAAGCGGCTGGACGAGATCGTCGGCTCCAACGGCCGGTTCGACACCGTGATCGTCATTGAGAGCGACGGCGAGCAGGCGGTGTGGGAGGGCGTGAAGCCCCCCGTGGTCACCGACAAGGACAGCTTTGTGGAGGCGGTGCGCCAGTGCGGCTGCGTGGGCCTGGGCGGCGCGGGCTTCCCCACGTCCGTCAAGCTGAACGTGGACCCGGACCGGGTCCACGCCATCATCATCAACGGCGCGGAGTGCGAGCCGTACATCACCTCGGACACCCGCACCATGATCGACAACGCCGACGACGTGATCTACGGGGCCCAGCTGCTCCAGAAGTACTACACCGCCGACCGGATCGTGATTGGCATTGAGGACAACAAGCCCCAGTGCGTGAAGATCATGGAGGAGGCGGGCAAGGGCGTGCCCGGCTTCGAGGTGGCCTCCCTGCCCGCGATGTACCCCCAGGGCGGCGAGAAGGTGCTCATCTACAACACCACCGGCGAGGTGGTGCCCGAGGGCAAGCTGCCCATCGACGTGGGCGCGATTGTGATCAACTGCACCACCCTGGCGGTGATCGCCAAGTACATCCGCACCGGAATGCCCCTGGTGGAGAAGGTGGTCACCGTGGACGGCTCCGCCATCGCCAACCCCCAGAACATCATCGCCCCGGTGGGCACCCCCATCCAGAACCTGCTGGACTTCGCGGGGCTGAAGTGCGAGCCGAAAAAGGTGCTGTACGGCGGCCCCATGATGGGCATATCCGTCCCCAGCCTGGACGCGCCCATCATGAAGAACACCAACGCCATCATCGCCTTCGACGAGAAGGACGCCGAGGACCCGGTGCCCTCCGCCTGCATCCGCTGCGGACGCTGCGTGGCCCACTGCCCCTTTAACCTGATGCCCGCCTCCATCGAGAGCGCGTATAGCAACCAGGAGCCGGAGACGCTGAAGGCCCTCAAGGTGAACCTGTGCATGGAGTGCGGCTGCTGCTCCTTCAGCTGCCCCGCCCGCCGCCCGCTGGTGCAGGTGAACAAGCTGGCCAAGGCCATGCTGAACAAGTACAATGCCGAGCAGAAGGCGGAGGCGGAGAAGAAAGCCGCCAAGGCCAAGGAAAAGGAGGCGGTCTAAATGAACAAGAACATGGTCGTCTCCGTCAACCCCCACATCTACGCCGGGCAGACCACCCAGACCATCATGCGGGACGTGCTCATCGCCCTGTTCCCCGCCGTCATCGCGTCCATCGTGTTCTTCGGCGTCCAGGCCCTGCTGGTGGAGGTGGTGTGCGTGGCGGTGGCCGTGCTGTGCGAGTGGGCCTTTGAGAAGATCACAGGCCGCCCCGTCACCATCCTGGACTGCTCCGCCGCCGTCACCGGCCTGATCCTGGCCCTGAACCTGCCGGTGAACATCCCCCTGTGGCAGGCGGTGTTCGGCTCCTTCGTGGCTATCGTGGTGGTGAAGCAGCTGTTCGGCGGCATCGGGCAGAACTTCGCCAACCCCGCCATTACCGCCCGTGTGATCATGCTGGTGGCCTTCTCCGGGGCCATGACCACCTGGGCTCCCGCCGCCTTCTCCAACGCCCCGGTGGACGCCGCCACCGCCGCCACCCCCCTGGCCATCCTGAGCGGGGCGGAGGGCGAGCTGCCCACCCTGGCCCAGATGTTCCTGGGTGCCCGGGGCGGCTCCCTGGGCGAGACGTCCTGCCTGGCCCTGCTGCTGGGCTTCGCCTACCTGCTCTACCGCCAGGTGATCACCTGGCACACCCCCGTGGCCTTTATCGGCACCGTGCTGGTGTGCACCGCCCTGCTGGGCCGGCAGCCCCTCTACCAGGTGATGGCGGGCGGCCTGTTCCTGGGTGCCATCTTCATGGCCACCGATTACACCACCTCCCCCCCCACCCCCAAGGGCAGGCTCATCTTCGGCCTGGGCTGCGGCCTCATCACCGTGCTGATCCGGGTGTGGGGCAATTTCCCGGAGGGCGTGTCCTTCTCCATCCTGCTGATGAACATCTTGAACCCCTACATCTGTGAGTGGACGAAAACCAAGCCGTTTGGAGGTGTGCAGGCATGACGAAAGCAAAATCCAACGTGATGGCGGACTTCGGCGCGCCCATTCTGGTGCTGGTGCTGATCTGCGCCGTCATGAGCGGCCTGCTGGCCGTTACCAACGGCGTCACCGCCCCCATCATCGCCGCCGCCGAGGCTAAGGCCCAGGAGGAGGCCCGGATGGAGGTCCTGCCCGGGGCGGACAGCTTCGAGCAGGTGGAGATCGCCGGGGTGCCCGCCTCCGTCACCGGCGTGTTCCAGGCCAGCAACGGCGCGGGCTACACCTTCTCCATCACCACCCAGGGCTACGGCGGCAAGAACACCTTAAAGATGGCCGTGGGCATCGACATGGACGGCAAGATCACCGGCACCAAGGTGCTGGCGCACAAGGAGACGGCGGGCCTTGGCTCCAAGATCACCAGCGACGCCTTCCAGGGCCAGTTCTCCGGCAAGGACCGGGGGCTGGACGGCGTGGACAACATCACGGGGGCCACCTTCTCCTCCAACTATTTCCGGGCCGCCATCGCGGACGCTTACACCGCGTTCGACCTGGTGAACGGCTGAGGAAGGGAGGCACATGGATATGAAAAACAATAAGCTGAGCATCCTCACCAACGGCATCATCAAGGAAAACCCCATCCTGGTGCTGATTCTGGGCACCTGCCCCTTCCTGGCGGTCACCACCCAGGCGTCCAACGCCATCGGCATGGGCGCGGCGGTCACCTTCGTGCTGCTGTGCTCCAACATCATGATCTCCCTGCTGCGCAAGGTGATCTCCGACAAGGTGCGCATACCCTGCTACATCGTGGTCATCGCCTCCTTCGTCACCCTGGTGCAGATGATTGTCAAGGCGTTCCTGCCCGCGCTGGACGTGGCCCTGGGCCTCTACCTGCCCCTCATCGTGGTGAACTGCATCATCCTGGGCCGGGCGGAGATGTTCGCCAACAAGAACAACGCCTTTGACTCCGCCCTGGACGCCATCGGCATGGGCGTGGGCTACACCCTGGCCATGCTGGCCATGGCGAGCATCCGGGAGATCTTCGGCGCAGGCACCTGGTTCGGCATCGAGCTGCCCGTGCTCATCGACAACAACATCTCCATCATGACCATGGCCCCCGGCGGCTTCGCGATTTTCGGCATCCTCATCGCCATCATCAACAAGGCCAGCAACGGCAAGGCCATCAAGAAAAAGGACTTCAGCTGCGAGGGCTGCCCCAGTGCCGCCGCGTGCAATGGGCAGAACTGCGCTGAGAAGAAGGGGGCTGCCGCGAAATGATTGAAGTCACGAAAGAGCTTATCGCCATCGTCATGGCGGCCGTTCTGGTGAACAACTACGTGCTGGCCCAGTTCCTGGGCATCTGCCCCTTCCTGGGGGTGTCCAAGAAGCTGGACCAGGCCGCGGGCATGAGCGTGGCGGTGATCTTCGTCATGCTGCTGGCCACCGCCGTCACCTATCCCATCCAGCACTTCGTCCTGGACCAGAACAACCTGGGCTACCTCCAGACCATCGTGTTCATCCTGGTGATCGCCGCCCTGGTGCAGCTGGTGGAGATCATCCTCAAGAAGTACATCCCCGCCCTCCACGCCTCCCTGGGCGTGTACCTGCCCCTGATCACCACCAACTGCGCGGTGCTGGGCGTGTGCATCAGCAACGTGGACAACTACATGGGCGTCACCGCCTTCGGCGGCTCCTTCGTTCAGGCGTTGTTCAACGCCCTGGGCTCCGGCCTGGGCTTCCTGCTGGCCATGGTGCTGTTCTCCGGCGTCCGCAGCCGGGTGGACAAGTGCAAGTGCCCCGAGTGCTTCAAGGGGATGCCCATCACCCTGATCTCCGCCGCCATTGTGTCCGTGTCCTTCATGGGCTTCGCGGGCATCGTGGAAAACCTGCTGGGTTAAGGAGGGACGCGTAATATGGAACCTATGACTATCGTGATCGCCGTGGCTGTGGTGGCCGTCATCGGCCTGCTGTGCGCCGTGATGCTGACCATCGCCTCCAAGTTCATGGCCGTGGAGGTGGACGAGCGCATCCCTCTGGTGCGGGAGTGCCTGCCCGGGGCCAACTGCGGAGCCTGCGGCTTCGCCGGGTGCGACGGGTACGCCGCCGCCCTGGTGGAGGACCCGGATCTGTCCGTGTCCCTGTGCGTCCCCGGCGGGGCCGCCGCCTCCGCCAGCATCGGCAGGGTGCTGGGCCGGGAGGCCGGGGAAGTGGCCAAGCAGGTGGCTGAGGTGCGCTGCTCCGGCACCTGCGAGGCCACCTCGGTAAAGATGGATTACAAGGGCCTGGAGAGCTGCGCCGCCGCCAAGCTGCTGTTCGGCGGCACGGGCAAGTGCGTCTATGGCTGCATCGGCCTGGGGGACTGCGCCCAGGTGTGCCCCGTGTCCGCCATCCACATCAACGGCGGGCTGGCCCGGGTGGACGCCTCCGCCTGCATCGGCTGCGGCCTGTGCGCCAAGACCTGCCCCAACGGGGTGATCGCCATCCGCCCCGCCGACGCCCACATGGTGGTGGACTGCAACAGCCGCCAGAAGGGCGCGGGCACCCGCAAGAGCTGCTCCGCGGGCTGCATCGGCTGCCGCCTGTGCGAGAAGAACTGCCACACCGGGGCCATCACCGTCACCGACAACCTGGCGAGCATCGACTACGCCAAGTGCGACGGCTGCGGCAAGTGCATCGAGGTGTGCAAGGCCGGGTGTCTGGTGGCCCTGAACATCACCAAGGCCGAGGTCGTCAACGGCTGACAGAGAGACAACACCAACGGGGGAGAGGCCGCAGGGCCCTCCCCCGCTGCGGTTTTGAGGAGGGGCGGTTGAAAACCCGCCGGAAGGGTGTTATACTGATTACCGTGCCGCGGGCATTTGACGAGGGACAGGCAAAGCAGGCCGCGGGCAAAAAATGAGGTGATCGAGATGACGAAGAAAATGAAGAAAAGCACGGCCGATTGGACACGCGCCATCCTGTTTGCGCTGTGCGCCCTGACCTGGCTTCCCGACTGGCCGGTGGAACGGGCGAACTGGCTTCGGGTTGTTTTCCCCATCGTCTGCGCCGCCATCGCTGTTTGGAACCTGATCCGGTATTTCAAAGACCGAAAAGCTGAGAACGAGGAAAAATAAGGAGGCCCTACCCATGAATTTGAACACAACCGGGCTGTTTGACCTGAGCCGCACCCTGGCCGGGGATTATCTGGCCCGCTTCGCATACCCCTGGCAGGCCCTGGACGGGATCAAGGAGCTGATCCTCGCCCTGGGCCCCGCCCTGGGGGACGGGTACGAGGAGCGCGCCCCCCAGGTGTGGGTGCACGAGACGGCGAAGGTGGCCCCCACCGCCTGTTTGGGCGCGCCCTGCATCATCGGCCCGGGGACGGAGGTGCGCCACTGCGCCTTCCTCCGGGGCTCCGCCCTGGTGGGGGCCGACTGCGTGGTGGGCAACTCCGTGGAGCTGAAAAACGTGATCCTGTTCGACAGGGTCCAGGTGCCCCATTACAACTACGTGGGCGACTCCATCCTGGGCTATAGGAGCCACATGGGGGCTGGCTCCATCACCTCCAACGTGAAGTCGGACAAAACCCCCGTCACGGTAAAAAATGAGGGAGAAATCATTGAGACGGGCCGGAAAAAGTTCGGGGCCATCCTGGGCGACCTGGTGGAGGTGGGCTGCAACAGCGTCCTCAACCCCGGCACCGTGATCGGCCCCCGGAGCAATGTGTACCCGCTGTCCTGCGTCCGGGGGTGCGTCCCGGCGGACAGCATCTATAAAACAGGCGGCGTGATCGTCAAAAAGGAGAAGTGAGCAAATGGGAAAATACTTCGGCACCGACGGCTTCCGGGGGGAGGCCAATGTGGATCTGACCGCCGGGCACGCCTATGAGGTGGGCCGCTTCCTGGGCTGGTACTACGGCCGGGAACGCCGGGCCCGGATCGTGGTGGGCAAGGACACCCGCCGCTCCAGCTATATGCTGGAGTACGCCATCAGCGCGGGCATGGCGGCCTCCGGGGCGGACGTGTACCTGCTCCACGTCACCACCACCCCCTCCGTGTCCTACGTCACCCGGACGGACGGCTTTGACTGCGGCGTGATGATCTCCGCCTCCCACAACCCCTACCACGACAACGGCATCA